>Ga0137361_10001917_pt1 | contig 13101 bp, 10 predicted proteins | sample Mad1_80_16metaG_FD_104923 | JGI IMG/M metagenome (GOLD analysis project Ga0137361, IMG submission 104923) | Vadose zone soil microbial communities from Angelo Coast Range Reserve, California, USA - Mad1_80_16 metaG | ecosystem: Environmental > Terrestrial > Soil > Vadose zone | place: USA... | reverse complement strand
CTTGCCGCCCGCGTCGAAGCCCGCTTCGATGTGATGCGCCGTCATCGGCCGGAACTTGCCGCCGGTCACGTCGTCCTCGCGCGTCCAGATCAACTTGACCGGCTTGCCGACCGCCTTGGCGAGGCGCACCGCATCGATGACCACTTCCTGCTGGCTGCGGCGGCCGTAACCGCCGCCGAGGAAATGCTGATGCAGGGTGATGTTGGTGCGCTCGATCCCCAGCAGCCTCGCGACCTGGTTGTGCAGGCTGGTCGGTCCCTGGGTCCCGGTCCAGATTTCGACCGACTTGCCGTCGGGGCTGACCGCCGCGGTAGCGTTCATCGGCTCCATCTGGGCGTGATAGAGGTATCGGGTGCGATATTCGCCGCGGTAGATCTTAACTGCGCCCCGCATCGCCGCCTTGGCGTCGCCGACGCTTTCATACGGCACGCCGTCGCGGCTGTTGTCGCGCCCGATGGCGGCGAACTCCTCAAGCGCCTTCTCGCTGTCGTGATGCGCGCCCGGCGCGTCGCTCCAGGTGACCTTGAGCAGATTCTTGGCAGCCTGGGTGGCTTCGACGCTGGTGCCGACAACGCCGACGCCTTCCGGCAGCTTGACGATGTCGGTGACGCCCTTGACCTGCCACGCCCGCGTCTCGTCCACCGTCTCCGGCCTGCCGCCCGGATAGGGCGATTGCAGCACTGCGGCGTACACCATGCCGGGGACCTGGGCGTCGATTCCATATTTGGCCGCGCCAGTCACCTTGAGGGGCACTTCGACCCGCGGCAGATCCTTGCCGATGTAGCGGAAGCTCGCGGCGGGCTTGAGGTCCTTGTCCTCGATCTTCGGCAATTCGGCCGGCGCCTTGGCGAAGCCCGCGATCTCGCCGTAGGAGATGCGGCGGTTCGTGGCCTTGTGCACGACGACGCTGGGCTCGGTCGAAAGCTCGGTGGCCGGAACCCCCCATTTCGCCGCGACCGCGTCGATGAGGACGCGCCGCGCCTGGGCGCCGGCGATGCGCATCGCCTTGAAGTAGCCCCGCGTCGCGAAGCTCGCCGAGGTCTGGAAGGCGTAGTTGTCGTATCCCGGGTTACCGAATTTCTTCTCGTTCCACTCGGGCGGAAACACCGGCTTGACCTTCGCCCAGTCGGCGTCGAGCTCGTCGGCGATGATGGCCGGCAGCGTCGTGAAGGTGCCTTGTCCCATTTCGGCGGCTGGCGAAACGATGGTGATCGTGCCGTCGGTCGCGATCGTGAGCCAGACGTTCGGCGACAGCAGGCCGTCCGCCAGGGCTTCGCCCGAAAGCCCTTCGCCGATAAATGCCAGCGGATCGGGCGTCACTGTCAGCGCCAAGGTGAGGCCGGCAGCGGCGCCAAGGAAATCGCGGCGGCTGAGATCGGTCGTACGCGGGTCGATGCGTTCGGTCATGGCTCAGCCCTCCCGCGAAGCGCGCTGGATTGCGCTGATGATTTTCAGATAGGTGCCGCAGCGGCAGATATTGCCGTCCATGTGTTCGACGATCGCTTCACGCGACGGCGCCTTGTTGCGCGCCAGCAACTCGGCGGCCTGCATGATCTGGCCGGACTGGCAGTAGCCGCATTGCGGCACCTGCTCGGCGACCCACGCCCTCTGCAGCGGATGGCTGCCGTCGGGCGAAAGCCCCTCGATGGTGGTGACGGATTTGCCTTCGACCAAGGACACCGGGGTGGCGCAGGCGCGCGTCGCCTGCCCGTCAATGTGCACCGTGCAGGCGCCGCACGACGCGATGCCGCAGCCGAATTTCGTGCCCGTCAGCTTGAGATGTTCGCGCAACACCCAGAGCAGCGGCGTGTTGGGGTCGACGCCAAGCTCCCTGCGCACTCCGTTGACCGTGAAGGCGACCATGCGTTCCCTCCATTTGCCGGTGAAAAAAGATTTTTCGAATTCGCAACGACGTGTTCGGGACCGCGTGTCGATGCGTCAATATGGTCCCGGATTGTCGATGAATGGTAGCGGATTTGCGCCTGGTCCGCGAGGGGGCCGTCTCGTGTAGCCCGGATGGAGCGACCGTCTTCGGTCGCGTAATCCGGGACCGACATCACCAAGCGGACAGGCTGTTCCCGGATTACTCGGAGTTTATCATCGGGCCGGCCCACCGTGTCCGGCCTCTGGCCGGCCCGATGGCAGGCTCCGGCCGGACCCGGTGGCTCCATCCGGGCTACCCGTCGCGCATGGCATGTTGACTACCGAGCCATTGAGGCCTATCATAAGTGTATAGGTGTTTATCCACATATGTGAGTGCCTAATGGAAGATGCCGTCCGCTGGAACATCAAGGTCTCGAAGGAAACCGACCTCGCCCTGCGTACCTTTCTGGGCGCTCAGGGTATGAAGAAGGGCGACCTCTCCAAGTTCATCGAAGAAGCCGTCCGCTGGCGCGTGTTTCATCGCACCGTTCAGGACATCAAGACGCGCAACGCCAAGACCGAGCCGGGCGAATTGCAGCGCATCGTTGACGACGCCGTCCGTGAGGTTCGCACCAAACGCCGCGCCAGAGGCAAGGCTAACAGAGCCTGATGCGGGTGGTGCTCGATACCAACATCCTGGTGTCCGCGTTGATTTCTCCAGCAGGCCATCCGGCCGCCATCTATGATGCCTGGGAGGACGGTAAGTTCACGCTGCTGATCTGCGTGGAACAGCTCGACGAACTGCGGGCCACGCTGCGAAAGCCGAGAGTGGCTGCACTGATCAAACCGCATAAGGCGGGACGCCTGGTGAACCAAATCAAGAAGCTCGCCGACGAGATCGGCTCGCTGCCGCGGGTGAAACGTTCCGCCGATCCAAACGACGATTTTCTGTTGGCCCTGTCCGAAGCGGGCAGGGCCGATTACCTTGTGACGGGTGACAAGAGCGGGTTGCTTTCCCTCCGTCGTCACAAAGCCACGCAGATCGTCTCTGCGATCAGTTTCGCCGCCTTGTTCGCATGAATTCACCATGCCAAGCCCGACCTCACACACCTACATCTCGCAGCGCCTGCGCCTGCATTATTTCGATTGGGGCAATGCGGACGCGCCGCCGCTGGTGCTGGTCCATGGCGGCCGTGATCATGCGCGCAGCTGGGACTGGGTGGTGGAGCGGTTTCGCGACCGCTGGCACATCATCGCGCCCGATCTGCGCGGGCATGGCGACAGCCAGTGGTCGCAAGACGGCGGCTACGCCATGCCGGGTCTTATCTACGATCTCGCCCAGCTCATTCATCAGCGCCAGCTTGCGCCCGTGACCGTGATCGGCCATTCGCTCGGCGGCAATATCGCAACACGTTATGCCGGCATCCATCCCGACAAGGTGAGGCGCCTCGTCTCGATCGAGGGCCTTGGATTATCGCCCAAGGCGATGGCTGAGCGCCTCGCCAAGCCCCTGGCTGAGCGCATGCGCGCCTGGATCGAGGCGCAGCGCGACCTCGCCGCCCGGCGGCCGCGACGCTATGAAACCATAAAGGATGCGGTTGCCCGCATGCAGGCCGCGAACAAGCACCTGTCGCTTGAGCAGGCGAACCATCTCACCCGTCATGGCGTCAACCAGAACGAGGACGGCACCTATAGCTGGAAGTTCGACCCCTACCTTCACGTATTCCCGCCCGTCGATCTGCCGGTGGCGGAAGTCGAACGGCTATGGGCGGCAGTGGCGTGTCCGACCTTGCTGGTCTACGGCAAAGAAAGCTGGGCCTCCAATCCGCAGGAGGACGGCCGCGCCCGTCATTTCAAGAATGCCCGCGTCGTGATGGCGGAGAATGCCGGGCATTGGGTGCACCACGACCAGACGGAGTTTTTTGTCGAGACGGTGCAGGAGTTTTTGGCAGGCCCGTAGCCCGGATGGAACGCCGGCTCTTGCCGGCGTGTGAATAATTCAAACCTCATCCTGAGGAGCGCCGCTTCTTAGCGGCGCGTCTCGAAGGATGGCCACTGGCTCAGCAGTGCCTGTTTCCATCCTTCGAGACGGCCGCCCAAGAGGGCGGCCTCCTCAGGATGAGGTCCTTCCAAGGTTTCAAAGTTATCCCTTCTGTTCGTCGGTGACATCCATGATGGTCCAGCCGAGGATTTCGGCCTGATTGGACGGCAAGCGGAAATCGTAGCCATCGACTTTGGAGGCAATCAGCTTGGCCTTGTCCTTGGCGGCATCGCTGGTGGCTTCCGCGGCGATCTGCACCCAGCCGTCGGTAATGTCGCCGATGGTGGTGAGGACGAGTCGCAAGCCTTCACTGGCGTCCACCACCATGCGACGGGCGTCGTCGGCCGGCTTGGTGGCTTTGCGCACGTCCTGAAACGTGAAGCTCTCGACCAGCGTCGCGAGCCGGCTGACCTTGAAGGTGTCGGCGTTGCGCTTCTCCGGTACGTCGGCCAGCACAAGATCGCCGGGCTTGTCGGCGTTCGCGGATGCCGTTACGCCATCGCGACCGCCGCCGGTCAGTTCCACCTTCTTGATCTCGCTGCGCTTGACGTCGAGGTCGAAGCCGACGAACCAGTCCGAACGGACGACGGGCAGCCGTACGTCGCCACGCGCCAGGAACGTCTGGGGCTGGCCCTTGAGGCGGATGAAAATGCCGCCGGTCGGGCCGCCGACGGTGGTGTCGCGATTGCCGACCACGAAGCCTGCGAGTTCTCCGCCCGCCGTGCGCAACGTGATCTCCTTGCCGGTGTCCTTGGCGCCCGCATCGGCGAGGCCGAGATCGCCATAGCGCGCCGGATCGCTGGTGCGGGCTTCCTGGAATGACAGGCCGGCGCTGCTGGCGACGACGTCGCGCACCGCGTCGGTCTTGATCGGGTAGCCGGAGTCCGCCGCGACAAAGCGATTGTCGCGGCGCTCGATCGCGAGCGTGCCGGCGCCGTCGCGTATGGAAAGGCCGGTGATATCGTTCGCCTTTGCGGCGAGCGAGGGGACGACGGTTTCACCGCGCCGGTCCGACGCCACGGTCGGGGCGCTGGTCTGCAACACCCAGGCGGTCACGGCGATGCTGATTGCCGCCAGCACGGCGAGCGTTGTGAGATGCTTCGCGTTCATGATGCTGCTCCGTCTCGGGCTACGCCGTCTTGTCCGATCGCTTCTTCGGCAGAGGACGCCGCGACCGGCGCATTCCAAAGGCGATCACGATGGCCCCGACCGTCACCGGCACGACGCCGACGTTGAGCGCCGTCACGAGGTTCTTGAGATTGTCGACATCGCGGCGCAGCGCGAACTGCACGTCGCGGAGCTGGGACCGGATCGCGAGCAACTGGGTGCGGAAGCCTTCGATGGTTTTCGCCTGCTCGGCCGTCAGCACCTCATTTGAGCCTTCGGCGGCTTTGGGCAGCTGCGACAGCTTCTGCTCGGTATCCTTGAGCTGCGTGGTCAGCTCCTGCTCCTTGGCGCGGAACCGGCCGTCAGCTTCAGCCTCCATCCGCTGAATGAGCTCGAAGGGCCGCCATGAGACGCCGCGCCCGCGCAGGTCGGAGAGGGCGGCGCCGCCGGACATCTGCTCGATCGCATTGACGACGAAGTCCCCGTTGTTGGCGAACGCTTGCGCGACCTGCTGGCCGAACAGGCTGTGCATCTGGATCCAGTTGCGATCCATCAGCATGTCGGCGTCGCCGACCAGGATGACGTTCGCAGGCTTCGCCGATTTCTTGAGCACATTGTCGGCCGCCTTCGCCTCGTCCTTCTTGGCCTCGTCGGCCTTGGCGGTGTCCGGCTTTGCCTCGTCGGGCTTCTTCTCGTCGTCTTTTGCTTCGTCGGGCTTCTTCTCTTCCTTCTTGAGCCCGTCCGGATAGGCGCTGTCGAGCGTGCCCATGAGCCGGGCCGCAAGAATCGGCGGCTTCGGCGCCTTGGTGAGGCCGACCAGGAGGCGGCGCGGATCGCCGGTGCGATCGCCCGCGAGGGTGGCGTCAAGGGTCACGGCGGCGTTCGACGCCCGCACCAGCGGCCGTAGCGTGACCCCATCCTTGGAGGTGTCGAAGGCACCGGCGGTCGTCATCACGACCGCCGACAACTGCGCCAGGATCGCCTCATCGCGTGCGAGCGCATCGCCGCGTAACGCCATCCACGGCAGGTTTTGCGAGGCCACCGGACGGCCCCCGACATTGCGCTCGGTCTGCAGCGCATAGTCCGGATCGCCGACGGCCCGGGCGGTGTCGAATTTCACGCCCCACGCCTTGAACAGTGGTTCGAGGTTCGAGGTCGGGTTCGGCGACGGCATGCCGCGCGGGCCGAACTGGTTCTCCGCGAACGGGTCGACGAAGATCATCGTGGCGTTGCCGGCCATCACCCATTGATCGATGGTGTAGAGCGTCTTTTCGCTGAGGTCCTGAGGGTGGACCACCATCAGCACGCGGGTGTCGTCGGGCAGCTTCTCGACCTCCCCGGACAGCGGCTTGACGTCGAAGAACTGCTTCATCTGCGCCAGCACCTGCTGCTCGGGCATCCGCATCATCGGATTACCGGCGAGGCCGAGCCCGTCGAGCAAGGCCACGACCGGCTTGCCCCGCCGTCCGAGCTCCGACACCAGCCGTGTCAGGTCGTATTCCAGGAACGCTTCGCGGTCCGGTGCGAACACGCCGATGGTGGACCTTCCGGTGGTGGAATTGGTGGCGGCAAGGCCGAAGAACAGCCGCTCGCCGCCGATGCCCGTGAAACCGTCGATGCCGAACGCGACGGCGCGGTCCTCCTCCTCGGAGAATGGCTTCGGGTCGATGACCTCGAGAATGATGTTGCCCTTGGCGGCAGCGGCATAGGAATCGAGCAGCGAGCGCACCCGCCCCGCGAAAGCTGCGAGCTGCGGCGCCTGTTTGGTCAGCCCGGATGACATGAACAAGCGGAACCGCACGGGTTCCTTCAGCTCGCCGAGCAGCGAGCGGCTGCCTTGGCTCAGCGAGTAGAGGTGCTGCTGGGTGAGATCGACGCGGGCGTTGCGGAAGATCTGGGCGCTGACGATGTTCAGGCACACGAAGATGACGGCGCCGAGCAGTGCGGCGATCAGCGCGATGCGGCCGGTCGCGAGCGGTTTGCGTGTTTGCGGTTGAGTGTGGTCGGACATAGCGATATCTCACGCGGCTTTCTTGACGTCGATGATGCGGACGTTGAGCCAGAGGCAGAACACGATCAGTGACACGAAGAAGACGATCGACGGCAGTTCCAGCACCCCGTCGGTGATGTGCTGGAAATGCGCGAAGAACGACATCGACCGCACCGCGTCGACGATGAAGCCGGGAGCCCATTGACGCACGACCGAGATGACGAGATCGAAGCCCGCCATGACGAACAGGAAGCTCACCGCGGTGGCGCCGATGAAGGCCAGCACCTGGCTCTTGGTCAGCGCCGAGACGGCGGCGGCGAGCGCCAGGAACGCGCCCGCCATCAGCCACGAGCCGATGTAGGAGGACAGGATCACGCCGTTGTCCGGCGAGCCGAGCACGTTGACGGTGATCCACAGCGGCATCGTCAGCACCAGCGCCAGCGCCGCAAACGCCCAGGCCGCGAGCCACTTGCCGACCACGATCTGCCACGGCTCGACCGGCAGCGTCATCAGGATCTCGATGGTGCCGCTGCGTCGTTCCTCGGCCCACAGCCGCATCGCGATCGCCGGCATCAGCACGAGGAAGAGCCACGGATGCCAGAAGAAGAATCCCGACAGGTCCGCCTGGCCGCGATCGAAGAAGCCGGAGACCAGAAACGCCATGCCGGCGGCGAGCGCGAGGAACACGATGAGGAATACCGCCGCCACCGGGGTCGAGAAATAGGCGGCGAATTCGCGGCGAAATACAAGGAGCGTCGGACGCATGTCAGTTCTCCGCACCATGGCTTGTGATCTGGCGGAACACGTCGTCGAGCGTCGCGCGCTCGATGTAGAATTCCGTGACCGCGATGTTCGAGCGGCCGAGCAGGCTCGTGATCTCGTCGGTGGAGGGACTGGTCTTTGAAGTTCGTACCGCGATCCGGGTGACGCCATTGACCCGTTGGACGACATCGACCTGGCCGACTCCCGGGTGTTTCGAGAGGATATCGATCGCGCCCTGCGGGTCGGCGGTGGCAAGCGCGAGCGCCAGCGTGCCATGGCTAGGCGCCCGCGCCAGCAATTCGGCGGGCGTCGCGTCCGCCAGCATGCGGCCCTTGGCGATGATGATGGCGCGGGTGCAGACCGCTTCAACTTCTTCCAGGATGTGGGTCGATATGATGATCGCTTTTTGCGGCGCGATGGAGCGGATGAGGTCGCGCATTTCGTATTTCTGAATGGGGTCGAGGCCGTCGGTCGGCTCGTCTAGGATCAGGGCATCGGGGTCGTGGACCAGCGCCTGGGCGATGGCGACCCGCCGCTTGAAGCCCTTGGACAGGGACTCGATGCGCTGGTTCCATACGTCGGCGAGATCAACGCGATCGACCAGCTCGGCGAGCCGCGCGTCGGCCTGCGGCTTCGTCATCCCGTGCATGGCGGCAATGAATTCGAGGAACGCGGCGACCGTCATGTCGGCATAGGCGGGCGCGCCTTCCGGCAGGTAGCCGAGACGGCGCCGGGCGGCGATCGGGTCGGTGTGGCTATCGTGACCGTCGATCCAGGCCTGGCCCGAGGTGGGCTCCATGAAGCCGCTGATGATCCTCATCGCCGTCGATTTGCCGGCGCCGTTCGGCCCGAGAAATCCGACCACCTCGCCCCTCTCCACTGAAAATGAAATGTGATCGACCGCGGTCAGGCTCCCAAAACGTTTGACCAGGTCGCGTGTTTCGACGAGCGCCATTTTCTAAGCTCCTGGCAATGCGGCCGGGGCGCCGATTTTGAATCCACCAGATTCGAAATTGCCGCCCGGCCAGTTCGTCACTGACTTGAGGTTCGTTAGACCCCGTGCGTGCCGTGTGTCGCATGACCGACATCGCGGCAGATTGCAAGAGGGGTTGCGGCGTTGCCGGTCCACATGCTTGCTGCGTTGCACAAATCGCGACGACGAATTTCGCATTGAAGTCGATGTCGATACAATGTGTCGGCGGGCTCCCAAACCGCCTTTCGTGCGACTTTTCGACCTACCCTCAAGTCCAGTCGGACGCCATGTGACGGCGCCAGTTGGTATGCGACCGTTAGGTTGAGGAGCATTGCTGTTGGGCAGGTGAAAGCCTGGCGCCGAAAGTCGGACAGGGCTTGCCATCACGCGGGCGAATGCGCCGCTGAGCCAGCGTGGATTTCGGTCAAAAACTCTTCCGGCGTCGCGCCGCCTGCGGAGGATTCTGCCTGCCTCCCATTCCGGGAAAATGAGCCGGGAGAATGGGCTGCTGCGCCGGTCGCCCGGTCGCGATCTTGTTGTCACATTGAGCGAAGCTCGAGGACGCAAGACACAGCTCTGGAATATAATCCGGCCGACCGTATTTAGCCGATCGCTTCAGCCAAGTTCATGTCAGAGACGAATCCAGAATCGCCAAAACGCGCATTAGCAAGTGCCGATGTCGGCCTCCCCGCTCTACGCCCGCTTGGCGTTATTCCCAGCACTCGCGCGGACAAGCCATGACGGCCGGCGAGCCGGATATTAAGCTTCGAGCGACACGAAACCGTGTGCAGCCGGTTTCCGACGCCCGGGCGTTTCACGCCGCTATCGTACCGAGGCGGGCAACCTATGCCGGGCGCCGCCGGATCGAATGTCAGTTGAATATCCGTGGCAGTACAGGTTGCGGCGCCCCCATTTTGCCGTACCGAGGCGAATAGCATCAGATCGTATGATGGGTAACTGGGCAAAACTCGTGGCCGCCCATGCGTCATCGCCGGGCTTGTCCCGGCGATCTCGATGACGAGGGCACGGTGCGCCGATTGACGAGAGACAAGCCCGGCCAGTGACCAGAAGGAACCGCCGCAAGTTTTTGTCCACGATTGCCGATAACCAGTGGCGAATTAGGGGAAATTAACTGCAAATGTTTCTCGGCGGTCGGTCGCCGCACCGTGGCGCGGCAGCCGGTGGCGACCAAACAATCCGTTTTGAGATTTAGGAATGCTCGCGAACGGCAGTCGTCGGTCAGTGCTCTCACCTGGACGATCAGACCGCATGCCTTGCTCTATGCCCGCCTAACGGTATCTCAGTCTTTACTGGAGTCGGGCAGCCCACAGTCTTTTAGTTGAATTACCGGGTTATACGCTTAATTTTCAAACTCCGCACCCGCCGGTGCATGGGCGTGGCGCGGGTTTATTTTCTGCTTGAAAAGTGGATATCAAAAGGTTCAAATGGGACATCCACGCTTGGCGCAGTCCTTTGACTTGCAATTGCGGACGGATCGATATAATCCGAGTAATCCTTCTAACGGAGCAGCAAGGTTATGAATTTGAAATCGATGACGATCGATGCACTCGTCGGTCTCCGCGGCAAGATTGATGCGATGTTGACGAGCAAAGTCGCGGACGAGCGCCGTTCTTTGGAAACCGAGCTTGTCAAGCTTTCGCGCGTCGAGATGGGCGGCGGCCGATCGAAAGCTGCCTTCGGCCGTGGGGTAAGAGGAAAAGTCGCCCCGAAGTACCGCAATCCCGAAAATCCCGGAGAGACCTGGGCCGGACGTGGGCTGAAACCGCGATGGCTCGCCGCGGCTCTCAAGTCAGGCAAGAAACTCGAGGATTTTAGCATCGGGGGAGCGGTTAAGGATTCGGCGAAACCGTCAAGGAGAAAAGTGCGCGCCAAGCGCAAATAATGACGGATTGCATCCGGATTTATTTGGGCAATTTTGTGATCGTCGGCGCCGACGGCGGGTGTTCTTTGTCACTTGCGCTGTCACTTGCTCTGCGGGTGGATTTTGTCCAGTTATGCACGTATAGGATGCATATTGAGCGGAGTTTCCTTGCATCACGCGGTTTTTGGATGTTTGCGATCACACATACCATATCGGCATTCCAGGGGCTGGCAGGCTTGTCGAAAAAGAGGCGCTGGTTGCAGGTTATGGGGCGGGGCGGCGCTATTTGGGGATAAACCGACGTGGGCATAAGTTTTGTCGGGACCGACGGCACGATACGTCAGCAAGAGTCACCACGGCGTCACTCTATCTGAGGCCGCGTAGTTTCGTGCGGCAATCCTTCTGTGGCTCGAATCTCCGTCTTGCCAATATTGGCACGCGCCGCCGCGGCTCCACGCGAGCGAAATCGGAAACATCCGATTTCGCCGGGCATCACAAGACTGTGATTCACTTGAATCACGGACAAGTCCTAATTGCGCCGCCGGCGCGCGCCCCGGGCTTACGGGAAGCCATAGAGCGCGGCCGGATTGTCGGCAAGGACGCGCAGGCGCAGCGCCGCGTCGGGAATCCAATCGAGCAGAAGATTGGCGATGGCGCCGTCGTTAGGCATCGGGATCGTCCATTTCGTCATCACATGCGGCCAATCAGTGCCCCACACAATCCGGTTCGGAGCCGCGTCCAGGAGCGTGTGCGCGAATGCGCTGGTGTCGGCATGAGGTAGTGTCTGCGACGAGATGCGATAGGCGCCGGTGAGCTTGACCCAGGCGCGTCCACCTCGAAGCAGCCGCAACAGCGACTGGAAGCCGGGCGCTGTTACGCCCTTTTCCGCCTTGACATAGCCCAGGTGTCCAAACACGACGTCGACCGGCAGCCTGCCCAACGTCGTGTCGATCTGTGGAAACTCATCCACATGCATGAGGAACTCGATGTGCCAGCCGAATGGCTTGATTTGCTCGGCGAGCCTCGCGATGCGCTCGAAGGGAAGCTCTCCCTTGCCCTCGCGCACATCCACGATGTTCAATCGTGCGCCACGAATCCCCGCCTCGTGCATGGCTTCAAGCTGGCGCGCCGTCGCATCGGCGCCGATAACCGCCACGCCGCGGAACGCCGGACCTGCAGCCTTCATGGCGGCCAGCATGGCGGCATTGTCGGTGCCGTAAAAACTCGGCTGCACCAGCACCGCGCGACCGCATCCAAGCGCATGGAGGACGCGGCGATACTCCGGCAGGAGCGCATCGGGCGGAGAGTAGATGCGTTGCGGGATATATTTGTAAACCCGCTGGGGTCCGCAAATATGGGCGTGGCAGTCGCAAGCGAGCGCCGGAAATTCGAACGTGGGCTTGTGCGGGTGGGGATCCGGCGGCGCGCAGACCGGGATGTCTTGATCGGAAACTACGTGCGCCACTTCGTGCTCTCTGTGGTTTGTTCGACTCGAACCCTGCGGTAGTTCGAGTTTATGCCGGTCGAGCCGCGAATGCCATGCACCAGTCGACCGCTTCGGCTAATCTGAAGGGATTGAAGGTCCTTCAACATTGCCGCCGTAGGGGCGACCCTTGTGGTCGCCCGATTCGCCCACCGCGTCTGCCGGCAACCGGGCGACCACAAGGGTCGCCCCCATTGGCGCTAACTTATCGGTCTTGACCCCTAGAATCGACTATGATTCTAGGGTCGGATGAATCGCGAATCACTATCGAACACCGACTGGCTGCGCACCGTCCATCGATTGGGCGGTGCCGAACTGCTTGAGGAGGAGGCGCGGGAATTTGGCGCCTTCCAAAAGGCGCGCAAGGTCAAATGCGCGGTGGATCATTTGCGGCTGGTGCTGGCTTATTGCTGGAGCCAGTACGGGCTGCGCTGGGCGGCCGCGTGGGCGGAGGCAATGGGGCTTGCCTCGTTGTCGAACGTCGCGGTTCTCAAGCGGCTGCGCAACTCAGTGGAGTGGCTCGAACAACTGGTTAGTCGATCGCTCGGTGCTGGCGCGCGCGAGGCCGGCCTGGCTGCGGCCAAGGGCCGACCGGTCCGGCTGGTCGACGCCACGTCGGTTGCGAAGGCCGGGCGGGCTGCGCGTGAGAAGGGCGGCCGGTGGCGCATCCATTCGGTCTTTGATCTGGCGAGCGAACGCTTCACCGCCTTTGAAGTGACGGATGAGAGCGAAGGTGAGGTCATCGATCGGGCTGATGTTGTCCCCGGCGAAATCCGCGTGGGTGATCGCGCCTATCTGCAGCCCGACCGGATCGCAAAGGTGCTCGACGCCGGTGCCGACATTGTCGTACGCGCCGGGTGGAACAACGCGCGCTGGGTTGACGGCAAGGGAAACCGCCTCGATCTCATTGCGCTTCTCAAGAAGTCGCGCGGCAAGGGGCTTATCGATCGACCGATCTGGATCGAGGGTTCGGCGAAAGCCACCATCGCATTGCGTCTGG
>Ga0137361_10001914_pt1 | contig 13108 bp, 8 predicted proteins | sample Mad1_80_16metaG_FD_104923 | JGI IMG/M metagenome (GOLD analysis project Ga0137361, IMG submission 104923) | Vadose zone soil microbial communities from Angelo Coast Range Reserve, California, USA - Mad1_80_16 metaG | ecosystem: Environmental > Terrestrial > Soil > Vadose zone | place: USA... | reverse complement strand
GAGCGTAGAGCTGCGTCGTCTCGATCCGCGTGTGACCAAGCAGGCCACGCACCTGCTCCAGGTCGTGATGCTGCTCGTAGATCTCCATCGCCACGCCGTGGCGAAGGTCCTGGGGCTTCAGCATCGGGGACCCGATCTGGCGCCCGTAGGTCTTGCAGAGCCGCCCGATGTTCTTGCCTTCCATCGGCCGTCGCACGAGCCCCTGACGCGGCTGGCCGAAGGTGGACCAGAACAGCGGCGTGTCGGGCTAGATGTCTTCGACCTCGGTGGGAAGGTACTCTGAGACCTAGCGGTCGAGGTGCTGAATCACGGCGGCGGGCAGGGGAATGTCGCGGGTCTTGCCGCCCTTCACGGAGACATTGCGGAGGCCCCACCAGCGGTCCAGGTTTCGGACTCGAAGCGTGGCCACGGACTCCCGCCGCATCCCTGAGTAGCGGAGGATCAAGAAGATCGCCAGGTCGTACGGACGCGGACGCTGTTGAGCGGCCTTGACGAGCGCGTCCATGATCGCCGGCCTCGGCACCTGGCAGCGCCTCACGGCGATGTGGTGGCCGGTCGAAACGGGCCACCGGGTTCGTATCGAGGTGGCCGCGCTTGACCAACCAGGCGTGGACTGCCGCAGCCGTGTCTTTGGCTCCCAGGGAATATAGACGAAGATGCGCAGTTTTCCTCTCGTGCGCGGGAGATTGAATGCGGGCGAGCACCGCGACCATACGGCTGGGGTGATTGCGCGTCTCACCGAGCTCGCCACCTCTTTGCATTCGATCGTATAATGACGGCGTGGCGGAGACTGAGGTCAACTTAGGCGGCATCGTCGGCGCCGTCGCGGCGCGGGCCCGGGCGACGTCGCGCGAGTTCGACCCTGACGGGTTCCTCGAGGCCGCGTATCGGTCGTCGAAGTTGGCCCGGCGTGTTCTGCTGTCCGAGCTGAACTAGCTCCGCGACATGCGGATCCGCGTCGGCTACGAATTGATCTACAACTGCCCCCAGCCGACGCCGATGATCGTGACGCTGGGCGTTCATTACACGCGGGCCTCCGACATCGTCAGGCCGGACCACCTCATCACCAGTCCGTCGATCGCCATCCGAGGGTATCGCGACTCCTTCGGCAACTGGTGCGCCCGGATCGTCGCGCCGCCCGGCCAATTGCGGCTGTCCGCCGATGCCTTGGTCAATGATTCCGGCCAACCCGATATCGTCGCACCATCCGCGCCGCAGCACGCCGTGCAGGACTTGCCGGAGGAGACCTTGCTGTTCCTGCTGGGGAGCCGGTATTGCGAGGTCGATTTGCTGTCGGAAGCCGCATGGAGGCTATTCGGCAATTCTCCCATGGGCTGGGGACGGGTCCAGGCGATATGCGACTTCGTCCACCGGCACGTCACGTTTGGCTATGAGCACGCCAGCGCGACGAAGACGGCCGGGCAGGTGTTCAACGAGGGAAGAGGGGTCTGTCGCGACTATGCGCATCTGGCCATCGCCTTGTGCCGCAGCATGAATATTCCCGCGCGGTATTGCAGTGGTTATCTCGGCGATATCGGCGTGCCGCCGTCGCCGGCGCCGATGGACTTCTCCGGATGGTTCGAAGCCTATCTCGGGGGGACCTGGTATACCTTCGACGCGCGGCACAATACGCCCCGTATCGGTCGCGTATTGATCGCGCGAGGCCGCGATGCGGCGGATGCGGCCATCACCACCGCGTTCGGCTTCAATACGCTTGAAAGCTTCCGGGTGTGGACCGATGAAGTGAGCGAGTGAGCGCGTTTCACACCCCGCCCGCCTCCCGGCCTACCACGAACGGCAGCCCCATGACGGTCCCCGATGCCCCTGCCGTGTCCAACGCTTGGTGTTACACCGCTTGAAGCGAGCAAGCTCCCGTGTCAGGCTGGGGACTGAAGGGAACGCCCACCACCCACTCGGATCGCGCGGCAAAGGAGCCGAGAGAGGAGCCTTTGTCCGTCTCATGCCCATGGCAAGAGCCCGACACAGAAGCGACACAGCTGCGAAGCCGACCGCGTCGGCTAGAATCGACATGATGATCCTCGACGCACGCAAAGACTCGAACGGGGACCCACGGGAGCAGGCGGGATACTGATCATGGCCATCCACGTCGCCGTCAACCACGCCAGCATGTACCGCTACGACCGGTTGGTCGAGCTGTCCCCGCAGCTCGTCCGACTGCGGCCGGCACCTCACTGCCGCACGGCAATACTCTCGTACTCGCTGCGCGTCACTCCCGGGAAGCACTTCGTCAACTGGCAGCAGGATCCGCAGAGCAACTACGTGGCGCGGATCGCGTTCCCGGAGAAGGTCCGTGAGCTCAGGATCGAGGTCGACCTGGTCGCCGAGATGGCCGTCTACGACCCGTTCGACTTCTTCCTCGAGCGCCATGCCGAGGAGGCTCCGTTCGCGTACGAGGACAGGGAGGCGCACGAGCTCGCGCCCTTCCTGCGCCGGGAGCCGCTGACGCCGCGCTTCAGGGAGTACTTGGAGGCCGTCGACACCAGGCGGCGGCGCACGGTGGACTTCCTCGTCGACGTCAACCGGCGGGTCCAGCGCGATGTCCGCTACGTGGTCCGCATGGACCCCGGCGTGCAGTCGATGGATGAGACGCTCGGGCAGGCGAGCGGATCGTGTCGCGATTCCGGATGGCTCCTCGTCCAGCTTCTGCGGCATCTCGGGCTCGCGGCGCGCTTCGTGTCCGGCTACCTCGTGCAGCTCATTCCCGACGTCAAGGCGCTCGACGGGCCGGTGGGCGCGGAGAGAGACTTCATCGACCTGCACGCCTGGTGCGAGGTCTACCTGCCCGGGGCCGGCTGGATCGGGCTCGATCCGACGTCGGGGCTCCTCGCGGGCGAAGGGCATATCCCGCTCGCCTGCACGCCCGAGCCAGGGAGCGCGGCACCCGTCACCGGCGCGGTCGAGAAGTGCGAGGTCGAGTTCGAGCACGAGATGTCGGTCCGGCGGATCTACGAGTCTCCGCGAGTCACCCGGCCGTACACCGACGCGCAATGGGCCGCGATCGTCGACCTCGGCCACTCCGTTGACCGCGACCTCGCGCGTCTTGACGTGCGCCTCACAATGGGCGGCGAGCCCACCTTCGTCTCGGCTGACGACCACGACGGCGCCGAGTGGACGATCGCTGCCCTGGGCCCGGCAAAACGCCGCCTCGCGGGGACCCTGCTCCGGCGGCTGAAGTCCCACTATGCCGGCGGGGGCCTCCTGCACTTCGGCCAGGGCAAGTGGTACCCGGGCGAGCAACTGCCGCGCTGGGCGCTCGGGTGCTACTGGCGGCGCGACGGCGAGCCGGTGTGGGGCGACTCCGCGCTCATCGCCGACGACGAAGCGGACCACGGCCACGGGCCCGCTGACGCCGAGCGTTTCGCGCGCGCCCTCGCCGCGCGCCTCCACGTATCCGATCACCCGCAGCCCGGCTACGAAGACGTCTGGTACTACCTCTGGCGCGAAGGCAAGCTCCCGGCCAACGTCGACGCCTTCGATGCGCGGCTTGACGACGAGCTGGAGCGCGACCGGCTGCGCCGCGTGTTCACGCAAGGCCTGGACCGAATCGTCGGGTATGCGCTGCCGCTCGCCCCCAACGCCGCCGCGGCGTCGTCGCGGTGGCGAAGCAGGCCCTGGTTCCTGCGCACCGAGCGCATGTACCTGGTCCCTGGCGATTCGCCCATGGGGTACCGCCTGCCGCTCGACTCGCTGCCGTGGGCGGAGGCCGACGACGACGCCCTTCAGCGCCGCGATCCGATGGCGCCGCGACCGCCCTTGCCGGCACGCGGGGCGTTTCGCGTGCCCGCCGAGCCGCGGCTGAGACTGCCAGGCCAGTCGGACCCCGGGACCGATGCGCGGGCGCAGGCCGAGGGAACGGCCGCGCCCAGTCGGGCGCCGGGGCGCTTCGAGTCGGCCGACGAGACCGTGCGGACAGCGCTCTGCGTGGAGCCCCGCGGCGGCGTGCTCCACGTGTTCATGCCGCCGGTAGCGCTCCTCGAGGACTACCTCGACCTCGTCGCCCAGGTGGAGGCGACAGCGGTCGAGCTTCGCGCGCCGATCCGCCTGGAAGGCTATCCGCCCCCCTCCGATGCGCGACTCTCGAGCTTCTCTTTGACGCCGGATCCCGGTGTGATCGAAGTGAACGTTCAGCCTGCGGCCAGCTGGGACGAGCTCGTCGAGCACACGACCACGCTCTACGAGGAAGCGCACCGCACGCGCCTCACCACCGAGAAGTTCATGATCGACGGCCGCCACACCGGCACCGGCGGCGGCAACCACGTCGTGCTCGGCGGCCCGACCCCCGCCGACAGCCCGTTCCTGCGCCGGCCGGATTTCCTGTGGAGCCTGCTCGCCTACTGGCACAACCACCCGTCACTGTCGTACTTGTTCTCCGGGCTCTTCATCGGCCCCACCAGCCAGGCGCCGCGCTTCGACGAGGCCCGGCACGACAGCACGTACGAGCTCGAGATCGCGTTTCGCCAGCTGCCTGCCGAAGGCGCGCCCACCCCGCCGTGGCTGGTGGACCGCCTCTTCAGGAACCTGCTGGTGGACGTGACCGGCAACACTCACCGGGCGGAGTTCTGCATCGACAAGATGTTCTCGCCCGACACGGCGGTTGGGCGCCGCGGCCTCCTCGAGATGCGCGCGTTCGAGATGCCGCCGCACGCCCGGATGAGCCTGGCCCAGCAGCTCTTGCTGCGGGCGCTCGTGGCCCGCTTCTGGCGCGAGCCCTACCAGATCCGACTCACGCGCTGGGGCACCGAGCTGCACGACCGGTTCATGCTGCCGTACTTCGTGTGGCTCGATTTCGAAGACGTGCTGACCGAGCTCTCGCAGCGCGGCTACCCGCTCGACCTGGAGTGGTTCGGCCCGCACTTCGAGTTCCGCTTCCCCCTCTACGGGACCGTGGCTGCACGCGGAATCGATCTTGCGCTCCGGCAGGCCCTGGAGCCGTGGCACGTGCTCGCCGAGGAGGGCGCGGCCGGCGGCACCGCGCGCTTCGTCGACTCGTCCGTCGAGCGAATGCAAGTGCAGGTGACCGGGCTTACGGATAACCGTCACATCGTCACCTGCAACGGCCGTGCGCTGCCGCTGCATCCAACGGGCGTGAACGGCGAGTTCGTGGCCGGCGTGCGCTACCGGGCCTGGCAGCCACCCTCGGCCCTGCACCCGACCATCCCCGTGCACACGCCGCTTACCTTCGATGTCGTGGACACCTGGATGGCGCGCTCCCTCGGCGGGTGCCAGTACCACGTCATGCACCCGGGCGGCCGGAACTCCGAGCAGTTCCCGGTGAACAGTTACGAGGCGGAGAGCCGCCGGCTCGCGCGGTTCTCGCCGCTTGCCCACACGCCGGGCCCGCTCACCGTCTCGCGGCCGGCACAGAGCCGGGAGTTTCCCTATACGCTCGATCTGAGAACGTGACGATGGCACGACACCCCGACGTTCCCGTCGACCCGCTACCCACCGAGGGCGCCCAACCCGACACCGCGGCGCCCGGGCTCGACCTGCTCTTGTCCAGCGCCGCCCCCGCCGGGCATTTCGACGAGCTGCTGAGCGGCCCGCGCGCGCTGCGGCCGCACTGGGAGAGCTTCGTCCGCCACGCAGGCGCGCTCGGCACGTCCGATCTCACCCGCGCGCAGGCGCGGGTGATGCGCCAGATCCACGAGAACGGCGTCACCTACAACGTCTACGCCGCCGCCGACGGGCCCGCGCGGCCGTGGGCGCTGGACCCGCTCCCCATGATCATTCCCGCCGCCGAGTGGGCCGTGCTCGCGCACGGCCTCCGGCAGCGCGCCCGGCTGCTGGAGGCGATGGCCGCGGACGTGTACGGCGCCCAGTGCTTGCTTTCGGAGGGCCTCGTGCCGTCGGCGCTCGTGCTCGCACATCCCGGCTTCCTCCGGGCCTGTCACGGCGTATCGCCGACCGCCGGAGTGTTCCTGCACCAGGTGGCGTTCGACCTCGCGCGTGGATCGGACGGGCAGTGGCGGGTGCTGGAGACGCGCGCGCAGGCGCCGTCGGGCTCCGGCTACGCGCTCGAGAACCGCCTCATCGTGTCGCGGCTGTTCCCCGACGCCTTCCGCGAGATGCGGGTACACATGCTCGCCCACTTCTTCCGGGCGCTCCAGGAGGCGCTGACGGGAGGCGCCCCGCTCGACGGTGAGACGCCGCACGTCGTGCTGCTCACGCCGGGGCCGTACAACGAGACCTATTTCGAGCACGCCTATCTCGCGCGCTATCTCGGCTTCACCCTCGCGGAGGGCGGAGACCTCACGGTGCGCAACGACCGCGTCTACCTCAAGACCCTGAGAGGCCTCGAGCGCGTGCACGCGATCCTGCGGCGCCTGGACGACGACTTCTGCGATCCTCTCGAGCTGCGCCCCGACTCCACGCTCGGCGTCCCCGGGCTCGTGCAGGCGTGGCGGGCCGGCAACGTTGTGGTCGCCAACGCGTTCGGCTCCGGCGTGCTCGAGGCGCCCGCGCTGGCGGGCTTCCTGCCAGCCGCCTGCGGGCGCCTGCTGGGAGAGGCCCTCGCGCTACCATCAGTTGCCACGTGGTGGTGCGGGGAGGCCGCCGCCCTCGAGGCTGCGCTCCCGGACGCGGCCCGGCTGGTCCTCAGGTCCACCCTGCCCGATCCGACGATGGACCCGGTATTCATGGCCGAGCTCGACGACACCAAGCGCGCGCGGTGGGTCGCACGCGTGTGCGCCACCCCGGAGCGCTACGTCCTGCAGGAGCACGTGACCCTCTCCCATGCGCCGGCCTGGCACGGCGAGCAGTTCGCTAGCCGGCCCCTCATGCTCCGCGTCTTCCTCGTCACCGACGGGCGCGGCGACTATCACGTGATGCCCGGCGGGCTCACGCGCCTTGCCGGCGCCGACGGCCACGTTGTTTCGGGGCAGCGCGGCAGCAGCAGCAAGGACACCTGGGTCCTGTCCGAGGCGCCGATCACGACGTTCTCTCTCCTGCGGGGGCGGCTCGGCGTCGGCGACATCGCGCGGAGCCAGCGAGTGGTATCGAGCCGCTCCGGCGAGAACCTGTTCTGGCTCGGGCGCTACGCGGAGCGCAGCGAGAACTCCACGCGTCTGCTCCGGGCCGTGCTCTCGCGGCTGTCCGACACCGACGCCGTCGCCTCCATCGTGTCGGGCCCGTTCATGCGCACGTGTCTGCGCCACGGGCTCCTGCCCGCGGCCGAGTCCGAGGGCGTGGGGGCGCTGCACCGGCTCGAGCAGGATCTGATCCAGGCCATGTTCGACTGGCGCAGCAACCACAGCCTGGCCTTCAACGTCGAGCAGACGGTGCGGGCGGCTGGAACCGTGCGCGACCGGCTCTCGGCGGACAACTGGCGGCTGGTGAACCAGCTCTTCGAGGCGTTCACCCTGCCGTCGCCGCTGGCCGGCGGCCTCGCCGAGGCGCTCGAGCTGATCGACCGGACCATCGTGCTGCTCGTGGCAATCGGGGGCCTCGAGACCGAACACATGACGCGCGACGACGGCTGGCGCTTCCTGAGCATCGGCCGTCACATCGAGCGCCTGCTCTACGTGACGACCACGGTGGCCGCGGCGGCCGCGGCAGAGGACCCGGAGCAACCGGCGCTGCTCGAGTGGCTGCTCGACCTGTCCGACAGCACGATCACCTATCGCGCCCGCTACATGCGCCAGCCTGAGTGGCTGGCCGTCGCGCACCTGCTCCTGTTCGACCGTCGCAACCCCCGCTCGGCGGCCTTCCAGCTCACCAAGCTCGCCAAGCACGTCGACCTCCTGCCCGGCGGCGACCTGGGCGAGCTGATCACCGAGATCCGGCAGGCCGCGGCGTCGTGCCGCCCGCGCGCCGCCAACGAGGCCACGGTCGTCCGGCCGGACGCGCTCGGCGCCCTCATGCGCCAGATCGAGGAACTGGCGCTGCGACTGTCGGACGAGCTGGCCTTGCGGTACTTCAGCCACGTGTACGAGCCCACGCAGGCGACGACGGCGCGTTGACGCCCGTGTCGAGCTTCTATCGCGTCGAGCACGAGACACTCTACGCGTATGAAGCCGCAGTGTCGACATCGCAGCACGTGGCCTATCTGCGTCCGCGCGAGCTTCCGAGACAGCGGGTCGCCTGGGACGACGTGACGGTCGAGCCGGGCCCGGCGGAGTGGAGCCGCCGGGTGGACTACTTCGGCAACGCCGTGGACCAGTTCACCGTGCTCAAGCCGCACACCGTGCTCTCGGTCCGCGGGCGCAGCCTGGTCGAGCGCCTGGGCACGGTGTCGACGCTCGATGCCGAGCTGAGCCCGGCGTGGGAAGACGTCCGGGACGCCCTGCTCTTCCACAAGGGCGTCCCGGCCGCCGAGGCGTTGCAGTTCGCCTTCCCGTCGCCGTACATCGCCCTCGATCCCGGTTTCCACGAGTTCGCGCTGGCGTCGTTCCCGCCCCGGCGACCTCTCCTCGAGGCGGCGATCGATCTCATGAATCGCATCCACGCCGGGTTCCGCTTTGACCCGACCGCCACCACCATCACGACGCCGGTGAGCCGCGTCCTCGCCGAGCGGCGCGGCGTGTGCCAGGACTTCGCGCACCTGCAGATCTCCTGCATGCGCGCGATGGGGCTCAGCGCTCGCTACGTGAGCGGATACCTCCTCACCGATCCTCCGCCGGGCCGGCCACGGCTCGTCGGTGCTGACGCCTCGCACGCCTGGCTCTCCGTCCATTGCCCGCGCCACGGCTGGGTCGACCTCGATCCCACCAACAAGCTCGTGCCCGACCTCCGGCACGTCACCGTCGCGTGGGGACGCGACTACGGCGACGTGAGCCCCCTCTGGGGCGTGATCCTGGGCGGCGCCAGCCACACGCTGCGGGTGGGGGTGAGCGTGATACCGCTCGATCCGGCCGAGTGGGAGCGCGCCCGAGCGGGCGGGTAGCCAACATCAACGCCCTCCGGCGGCGGTCACCCCACTCGTGGCCCCCGTTCCCGTGACATAGCATCCCAGACTCGGACGCCGGCCACCCCAGGAGCCGTAGGCATAGCTTAGGCCGTCACCTCGAAGCGGAAGCCGAGTGACCTGTTTGCCGGCGTCTCTAAGAGCGTCGTGTTAGGTTTCGAGAACCAGGACAACGCGGCTCCGGTGGCTCGTCGCTGAAACGTCAATGACCACGGACAAGGAACCACGGGACGAGGAACGCCTAACAATGACGTTGAGCTGTCGGCGGTAACCGCTGTGCCGCTTCGCGCTCAGGTCGCCGGCGCCGCCGCTCACGCCAAGCGTTAGCAACTGTCTCCCATGTCAAGTGGTTTGTGATTGAGCGGTCTGGCGCCACGTCGTGTTCGTGCGCATCATGGCGTTCAAGATCGTCAGGAGTTTCCGCATGCAGGCCGTCAGCGCGACTTGCACATCGCCGGTTCCTCGCTAGGTTACGAGTTCTCTCGCCTGTTCTCAGGACGGCGCGGATCCTTTCCTTGCCAGATCACTTCGAGGTGACGACCGCCGTGAGCGCGGCTTCTTGCGTCACCGGCCGGGTCGTCGGCTTCGTTGAGATCACTGCGTCGACGATTCGATAGTCTTTCGCCTGCTCGGCGGTCATGAAAAAGTCCCGGTCGGTGTCCTTCTCGATCTTCTCCATGCGCTGGCCGGTATGGTGGAAGAGAATGCGGTTCAGCTCCTCCCGCATCCTGAGTATTTCCTTCGCCTGGATGTCGATATCGGTGGCCTGCCCCTGGACGCCCCCCAACGGCTGGTGGATCATGATCCGCGCATGGGGGAGCGCGAAACGCTTGCCCTTGGCGCCCGCGGCCAGCAGCAGCGCGCCCATCGACGCCGCCTGCCCCATGCAGATCGTCGAGATCGCGGGCTTCACGTACTGCATCGTGTCGTAGATGGCCAACCCGGCCGTCACCGATCCCCCCGGTGAGTTGATGTACAGGTAGATGTCCTTGTCGGGGTCCTCGGCCTCGAGGAAGAGCATCTGCGCGATCACGAGGTTTGCCAGATCGTCCTCGATGAACGTCGGCAGGAAGATGATCCGCTCCTTCAGCAGCCGCGAGAAGATGTCGAACGCGCGCTCGCCGCGGGGCGTCTGCTCCACGACCATCGGAACCAATCCCATCGAGCGTCTCCTTGCCACGTCTCTACCTTACGCCGTTATGGCCGCGTGTTGGATAAGGAAATCGAGCGCCCGCTTCTCCCGGAGCCTGAGCCGTAATCCCTCGAGCTCACCGCTCTTCTCCATCATGCCACGGATTGCCGCCGGCGACCGCTCGCTCCGCGCCGCGATCGCCTCGATCTCGCGCTCGACGTCGGCGTCGCCAGGGGCGAGGCCCTCCGCCTCCGCGATCGCATCGAGCATCAGCAGCCGGCGTACCGCCTTCTCCGCCCCGGGCCGGAGCTCCGCGGCGAGCTTGTCGTAATCCCAGCGCACGCGGTCGGGATCCACCCCCTGCCGCCGCATGCGCTCGCGCATCTGCTCGACGACGCGCGCGATCTGGCGCATGACCATCGCCTCCGGCACCGGGAACTCGTGCGGGACCAGGAGTGCCTCCACGACCGCGTCCTCGAGCGCCCGCCGGTTGTTCAGCTCGCGCTCCTGCTCGAGCTGCCTCCGCAGGGCGTCGGTGAGGGCCGCCACCGTCGGGTAGTCGCCGAGGCTCCGGGCGAACTCGTCGTCAAGGGCGGGGAGGACCTTTTCCTTGACCTCCACGAGCTTGACGCGGGCCACGCCCGCTTTGCCACGCAGATCCTCCCGCCGGTGGTCGGCCGCGAACCGCACCGAGACCTCGCGCTCGCTCGCGGCCGTCATGCCCACCACCGCCTCGTCGATCTCCGGCATCACCGCGCCGTCGCCCACCACGAAGCCATACCCCGTCTCCTGCGCGGGCGGGAGGCCGTCCGGCGTGAGCGTGTAGTCGATGATCACGAGGTCGCCGGCCGTCGGCGTCCGGTCGACCGCGCGGAACTCCGCCTGGCTCTCGCGCGTGCGCTCGAGCGCCTCCGCGACCTGGGCGTCGGTCAAGGCGGCCGGCGCGTGTCGCACGGCCAGCCCTTTGTACTCGTTGAGCGCGATCCGCGGCCTCACCTCCACCGTCGCGGTGAAGGTGAGCGGGGCCCCTTCCTCGAGCTTGACGTCGTCGAGATCCGGGTCGGCGAGCGGCTCGAGCTGCGTCTGGGCGAGCGCCTGGCGGTACACGTCGGGGATGAGCTGCTGCGCCACCTCCCGCCGCACGTCGTCGGCGAAGTGGAGCTTGACGAGGGTTCGCGGCACGTGGCCCTTGCGGAACCCGGGCAGGCGCGCCTGCTTCTGCACGCGGCCGTAGGCGGCCTCCCACGCCTGCCGGACCACGTCGGACGGCGCCTCGACGGAGAGGCGCCGCTTGCACGCCTCGAGGGTCTCGATGTCGACCTTCACTCCGGGCTCCGTGTGCTCACTCACCATCCTCGCGGCGTCGTCCCTCGGGGTTGCGATCGCGGTCGAGACTGCTGGTGCGAGAGGGGGGAGTTGAACCCCCAAGGGCCTTGGGCCCACCGGATCCTAAGTCCAGCGCGTCTGCCAGTTCCGCCACTCTCGCGCCGCCCTTGACGGGTTCCGTCACGACCTCGCCTGAGCATACCGAAGGCGATCTGCCGACGCAAGGAGCCGAGGACCGCGCTAGAAGCCGAGCCCCCGCGCCGTCTCCCAGTGCCGGGCGCGGCGGAGGTTCTTCGCGCCGCGCGTGATCGCGCCGGTGAAGTCGGCCCGGTCGAGATCGGCGTCGCCAAGATCGGCACCTCCGACGAAGGCGCCCCGCACGTCGGCGCCGACGAGGTTGGCGCCGCGGAGGTCGCCGTCCGTCAGCCGCGCTCCGCGGAGGTCGGCCCCGGTCAGCTTCGCGCCGCCGAGCCGCACCGCGCGCAGGTCCGCCGACATGAGCCGCGCCTGACGCAGGTCGGCGCCGCCGAAGTCAGCCGCCCGGAGGCTCGCCTCGCGGAAGTCGGCGCCGACGAGCTTCGCCCCCCTGAGGTCGGCGCCCCGGAGGTCGGCCTGGCTCAGGTTCGCCCCGCTCGCGTCCACTCGCGCGAGCCGCGCCCCGTGCAGGTCCGCGCCGCGCAGCCCGGCGCGGACGAGCGTGGCCTGGCCCAGGTCCGCACCGCGCGCGTCCACACCGATGAGCCTGGCGTCGGTGAGATCCGTCGCCGCGAGGTCGGCGTCCGCGAGCCGGGCGGCGTTGAGCCGGGCGTCGCGCAGCCGCGCCCGCCCGAGGCGCGCGCCCCGCAGATCGGCGCCGCGCAGATCGGCCCCCGTGAGGTCAGCGCCCCTCAGGTCCGCCCCGCTGAGATCGGCGCCCCTGAGATCGGCCTTGCCGAGGTCGGCGCCCCGCAGGTCGGCGCGGCTCAGGTTGCTGTCCATCAGCCGGGCGCCGCCGAGGGCGTCGCCCCGGAGGTCGGCCCCGCTCAGGTTCGCTTCGCTCAGGTGGACGGCGCCGAGCTCGGCACCGACGAGATCGGCGCCCCGCAGGTAGGCGCCGATCAGGTTGGCGCCGCGGAGCCGGGCGCCCCGCAGATTGGCGTCGATGAACTTTGCCCCTCGCAGGTCGGCCCCGTGCAGATCGGCCTCGCGGAGGTCCGCCTCGTGGAGGTTCGCCGCGAGCAGGTCCGCGTCGCCGAGCCGGGCGCCGCGCAGATCGGCCTCCTCGAACCGGGCCTTCCTCAACTCGGCCTCGCGCAGGTCGGCGCCCCGGAGGTCGGCGCCACTCAGATCGAACCCGGTGAGGTTTAAGCCGCGGAGGTCGCTGCCGCGGAAGTTGCGGGTCGTCCCGAGTACTTCTCGCACCCTCTCGACCGTCCACTTGGCGTCGTCGCCCCGCGCGGCGGGCACCACGATGCCCGCGCTCAGGACGATCGCGACCAGGGCGCGCTGCGCCCGGGGACGGGTCCCGACGATCGGCTCCGTTCCCTGTCTCATCGCCCCTGACCGTCGAGCACGCCCGAGCATAGCATCCCCCCGCCGGTCGTGGTCTCGCGCGAGTCGCCGTGTTCGGGCCGCACGGGCGGAGATTTCGATGGCAGCCTATCGGACGCTCAGGATCTCGCCGTCGGGGTGGGGCGTCCCGCCGGCCCGCGATCCCGCACGCCGCGCTCGAATCGCCGCCGCGGGCG
>Ga0137361_10001909_pt1 | contig 13127 bp, 8 predicted proteins | sample Mad1_80_16metaG_FD_104923 | JGI IMG/M metagenome (GOLD analysis project Ga0137361, IMG submission 104923) | Vadose zone soil microbial communities from Angelo Coast Range Reserve, California, USA - Mad1_80_16 metaG | ecosystem: Environmental > Terrestrial > Soil > Vadose zone | place: USA... | reverse complement strand
GTCGGCCTAGTGCCCCGCACTTCGGCTCCTGCTTCTTTTTCGAGCGCCTTGATTACGGCGGAGGCCGGTTGGCTTTGGCGCCGGGGCCATCGGTGGACCGGGTTTGGAGCAAGGTTGGGGCGACCAGGATAAGGCGTCCGTCGCCGCGATTCACCGCGCACTTGAGCTTGGCGTTAACTGGATCGAACACAGCCGCCGTTTATGGATTGGGCCACTCCGAGGAAATCGTCGCGCTTGCGCTGAGGACCGGACCTCGGCCATATGTTTTCACCAAATGTGGTCAGCGCTGGGATGAACAAGGATATGTTCATCGCTCTTTGGCGACGGATTCCGATTACGGTTGACAGATTCCTAACCAAACGGTGAATCCGGGCCGACGTTAGGCCCGCTCCTTTATCGAGAATGTGTCACAATATGCTAATAGCTGTGGGGCTTTTCAGCGAATTTCGATTGGCGGATTACCTTTCGCCTTAAGCGATGACCCAAGAATTCGACGGAAAACTTTACGATTTTTCGAAACTTGGAATCGCCAATTCCGTAGTTCGGAGTGTGACCCAGTCATCCGCCTCTCTCGCGCTGGTCCCTGAACCAGTATGGTTTTGTCTAAAGACGCAGCCAAAGCGCGAGCATTTGGCCGCGACCGCGCTCCGGCGTCAGTTTACCGTCGAGTGTTTCTCGCCTCGATTGCGTTTCCGAAGGATGACCCAAAGGGGCCCGGTCTGGTTTGTAGAGGCCATGTTTCCTGGCTATCTGTTCGCAAAATTTGTCTACTCGACCCATCACCGCGCCGTTGAAAATTCTCATGGCATCCGAGGGATTGTCCATTTTGGCGATCGGCTGGCAACCTTGCCTGAAAACGTTGTAACTGCACTCCAATCGAGAGTGGGTTCGGAAGAGGTCGTGACTCTTGATTGCTCCATCAAAGTCGGCCAATCGGTTCAAATCATCGATGGACCGTTTCAAGGACTTGATGTCGTGGTTACTCATTTACTTCCCGCGAAAGAACGGGTCCGCGTCCTTTTCGATTTCGTTGGGCGGTCCGTGGAAATGGAAGTTTCAACGGCAAAAGTGCTCGCAGCGTAAGCCTGATCCGCACCTTATCTGGGCCTACAATCACAAATCAAAGTAGGTTACGACGCAGATAGGGAAATCGGTGCGCAAATTCCTGGGCCTCGGTTTCGGCAGTAAATTTTCCGACGAGAACAGAGGCATTCCGATGTTTGCTAGCTTTCCATAAATGCTGCCGAAGCGGGGAGGTACGAATTCGTACAGTCAAACATGGAAGCCGGCTTGAGTCCGATAGGCTGCAGGCCTATGTCGGCATCTCAAAAGTACAGGCAAAGTGGCCGTCCAGAGGAACGGCCACTTTCGATACAAGTTTTTTTAGCGAGGTCGGTCGCTTGCCTTGTTAACTCACTATGTAACGTCTGGCCACGCCCAGCACACTAAGGGCAGCGCCGAGTAACATCGCAGTGGTGCCACCATCGGGAACTCCAGGAACACCTGGGCCGAAGAGCGTCCAGCCGGAAAGACCATACCCACCAGCGGTTGCCGGGATCGTGATAACGCCGCTCAAATTCCCGACATACCAGACTTCAGATCCGTAATTTGGACCGTCATATTTCGCAAACAGATACGTATATAAGCCGGAGCCAAGATTTATGGTTGTGCTGGTACCATCCACAAGCCCACCCAATACGGCTTGGGGCAATGGGCTAAAGGCGTTATTGGAGCGAAAATAGGTCTGTCCATCCGCTTTGTCAGAGGTGCCAAGGGCCATGCCAACCAGATGGTTGACATAAGTTAACCGGTCAGAGTCACCGGAAGGAATACCGAAATTTACGAAGCCCAGCTCGTGGGCATCGCCAATCGTAAGGGCTTTGGCGCTATTGCTGAACGCAAGCATTGCGCCAACGAGAGCCATGCAGAGCAGTGCTAGTTTCTTTGTTGAACTTTTGTTTATTTTCATGTCGCGGTAGAACAAAGCAACCGCTGTGCCAACGGCAACAAACCATCCTATAATTATCGCAACGCGTTGGTGTATAGATTGTTACGTGTGGAAGGAAGTTTCCAAGAATAGAACTGGATTGTGCCAAAAATCGTAAGACTTTCCGACGGTTGTTGCGCTGTCCAACGGAGAAAGGCATAAGAGCCACTAAGAATGGGCATTACACGGTACAGCGCCCGACGTAAGTAATTCCGACGCTTTGCTCCCGGCTACCAAGACCTGAAACGGCCCAAGCTGAAAATGCGCGTCCAGAAGGGCGAGAAGGCTCGCCGCCAATGAAAAATTGAGCAGGGTTTTGTGCTGCCAGGCATAAAATGATGGCTTGCCGTATCGAAGGTGGCGAGGGCCACGCCGGGGGGCATTTCTGTGGTGCCGCTGTCATGAACGACCGCGGTACTTCGCCGGACGAGATCTATTCTGATGAGAGCACACGTCGCAACAGGACGGGAATGGCTATCCACTCAGCTAACCGAGGTGCAGACTTTGGAGCCTTGATTCAGGCCATCGTACGTCGACGAACAGGAGGATAGGAGCCAAGGAAAAAGAGAGCACAACCGCACACCGATTTCGCCTCTACCCAGTGACGTCCTGTGGCATTCGCAAATCTGACAAACTGAAAGATTCAGTGGTACGACCGGGGTGTTTTGCCGAGGTCCGGAGGAAAATTCGACCGGTGTTGAACTCTGATCTACCTTCGCTGAGGGCCAGGGCAGTTCAGGCATCACTCTGGGCACGCGGAACGAAGGTACCCTCTGCGTATTACATGCAGCCCTGGCTTGAATAACAAGAGGAAGGCTGGCCGAGGGCAGAGGAAATTTGGGAAAGCCAACCGCCGGACATGAGAGTGCTCGAGGACAGCGGAGATAACCTGTCATAGGGTTCGGGTACAAGCAAAAGTGGCCGCCCCAAAAGGGAACGGCCACTCTTGTGTCGGGAAACTGATTTAGCTGATTACCTCTTCAGGAAACGCCGTGCCATGCCGAGCGAGCCGAGGGCCGCACCGAGCAACATTGCTGTGGTGCCGCCGTCCGGCACAGTGCCCGGGGTGCCAAAGAGCGTCCACCCCGAAAGGCCATAACCACCACCGGTAGCCGGAATCGTAATAATGCCGCTTAGATCTCCAACGTACCAAACTTCAGATCCATAATTTGGGCCGTCATACTTGGCAAACAGATATACAAATGTGCCGCCAGTGCCCAGATTTATAGATGTGCCGGTGCCGTTTACACCTGTAAACGCGGCAGGCGCCAAAGGACCAAAATCATTGTTTGAGCGGGTGAAATGCTGTCCGGCAAAGTTATCCTGGGTCCCCAACGCCATGCCGACCAAATGATTGACATAATTTAGTCGATCACCGTCGCCGGATGGTATTCCAAATTCCACAAAGCCCAGTTCGTGAGCGTCGCCGATCGTAAGGGCACGGGTGTTGTGGGTGAATGCGAGCATAGCGGCGCAGAAGACGGCCGAAAGCAGCGCGATTTTGTTTGTGGGAATTATATTTATTTTCATAGGATTTTCGGGTTTTCTAAAGAAGGAAGCAGGCTTTGTGCCAAGACTTCAGTTCGCGTGTCAGAAAAGCTGTAATCTTCTTGTTACTAAAGACTTATCAAGATGCCACGATTCCAGCAAATTCCGTATGGGTCCGCGGTGAGTCGTAAATTACTTCGACGAGCCACAAGTAGTCCGGGTGGATTCGAGATATGTAATAGCTTGGCAATTATAGTTTTACGGTGGAACCTAGGAATTGTACGGATTCCCGACAGTCTTCGTTGCGTGCAGCGGCTAACTGTTGCAGCACAGTTTCACCTCGCCTGATCCTACGGACACTGAACCGCGGTCGGGAGAAGGGCTATTGGTTTGTACGCTGACCAGCACCGAAGACCGCCTTTTACTTTGGCTGCAGATCTGCGAGGGCATGCCTTGCTTCGGATGCCAGAGGCTCCTGAAGACCGCCAACCAAGGCTTGATTAAGGACGTCGCGTGCTTCGGCCTTTTGTCTGGTCTGAAGTTGAGACATTCCCAGATAGAAAAGAGAATTGGCGTTGAGCGATGTTTTCCGAGCGCTTTCCTCCAATAATTGGATTGCGCGCTGGTATTCCTTTTTCTCATAGCTCAATCGTCCAAGAAGTTCCGCCAATTCGCAGTCATCTGGTAATGCCTTACGCGCTTTTGTGGCAAGGTCGTACGCCGCAGCAGTTGTGGATGGCTCTTGCGCATACAGTTTGGCCAGGCGTTTTTGCGCAGGCGCGAAATCCGGCGATCGACGAAGGATGCTCGTGTATATCTCAGATGCCGGCTTTATCTGACCGCGCTGTTCATCGAGGGCGGCCTGGGCCATGAGGGCGGGCAGATACTCAGGACTTGCTTGCAATTCCTTTTGGATCTCGTTCTCAGCCGCCACGAGTTCCTTTAAGTTTTCATCCAATGCAGTTAACGAAAGAAATGTTCTAGCGTCAGCAGCTTCCGGGAAGTCGGAACCGGTCGCCAGAGCTTTTTGCATGGTTTCACGAGCCTCATTCACTTTTCCCAATCTATAAGCAGCCCAAGCCAAATCATGGAGGATCGACGGATCGTTTTCGCGCTGTCGCGCTGCCTCCTGCAGAAGGCTGTACGACCAAGCGAGATTGCCACTTTGGTAGGCAACCTTTCCGAGAATGCTGGTGACCTGGGGATCATTCGGCATCAGTTCGCGCGCTTTTTTTGCGTAGGCGAGAGCTTTCTCCTTATCCTGAAGGGGCCCGGCATAGAGTTGCGCGAGTTTGGTTGTTGCCGAAGCCAACCGAGGATTTAGTTTTAGTACCTGCTCGAAAGCCGCGGCCGCTTTATCCGCTGCGCCTTGTTTCTCATAAGCCTCACCCAAACGCGTCTGAGCGATGACGTCGTTAGGTTGCTTTTTCGCCATTGCTTCCAGCTGTGAAACCGACAATTCTGGCGCAGCGGCGGCATCGTTTTTTAGCAAAGCGAGATGACGTTTGCTTTCCTCCTTGCCGGGAAAATCGTTGGTCGCGTTCGCGGCTTTTTGGAGAGCCACCCTGGCTAAGTCTGGCTGACCCATCATATAAGCCGTCATGCCAAGGTGGAATTGGACTTCCGGACTATCGGGTAACTTTGCTGCGCTCCCTTGCAGAATCGCCAGGGCTTGTTGATACTCGCCGCGCTTGGACAAAATCCAGCCAAACGTGTCAGCTATTGCCGGATCGTTTCCCTGGAGGTCGCGGGCTTTGCGCGCCAGATCGTAAGCCTTGCCTAGATCATTCAGTCGATCGGCATAGAGGCAAGCAAGATTATTCAGAGCTGAAACTAAGTCAGGTTTCAACGAGAGAAGGTGCTCGTAAGCATCGCGTGCCTTAGCGAACTCGTTTGTCCGCTCGTGCAGGAGCGCGAGTGTCATAAGCGCTGATGCATCATTAGGATTTTTCGAAAGCTGGGTCTGCAATTGACTGAGCGCTTCGGGAAGCTTGTTGGTCGCAAGGTAAGTTTGGACCAGCAAATCGTATGCGCCGCCAAAATTTGCGTCGAGTTGGAGTGTCTTTTGGAGCTCTGTCTCGGCTGGACCCCATTTTTCTTCCGCTACCAGGATCTTCCCCTTGAAAAAATGGGCTGCTGGCGAATCAGGTGTCTTTTGGAAGTGACGATCTATCCTCTGCTGCGCAGCATCAAAATGCTTTTCCAGCAAGTCCAGTTCCACGAGTTGATCGACTGGCCACAAGTTATCTGGCGCGAGCTCGGCGGCTTTTTCAAATGCCTGGCGTGCTTCGTCATTTCTCTTGGCTTGACGTAAGGTCAGGCCTAATGCCATCTGCGCTTGTGGATCGCGCGGTGCAAGCTTTGCTTCCTCGCCGGTGACTACAGCGGCATCGTCAAAGCGATCAAGCGAGCCATATGCGGCGGCCAAGAGCAATGCCGCAGGCCTTAACTCTGGAGACCTCTTCAGCAAACGCGTCATCGGTTCAATAACAGCTTCGCCATGGCCAGAACGAAGATTGACGTCGGCAAGAAGCAGTATGGCTTCGGCGTAGTTCGGGTTAATTGAGATGGCCTGATCCAACACTACCTTTGCCTGGTTCATGTTATTCTTTTTGAGATAAGCACGTGCCAGTTCATACTTGATAAGAGGAGTGTCCGGATAGGTTTGGTCGAGCCTTTCTAAAACCTCGGTAGCTTTTTTCGTGTCGCCCTTTGCTAGCAGTACCTCGCTTTCCAGTCTGTGGCCATCTATGTATTGCGGCTCGCGGCTAAAAACATTTTCAAGAAGCGAGAGAGCCTCGTCATATTTACCGTCCTTAAAGGCAAGCTCGGCTAGCAAAGTCCAGCCTGGCAGATAGTCGGGCGCCTGTGTGGTCATCTCAGTCGAAATTCTTCTTGTTTCTGCGGTATCACCTGCCGCGGACATGAACGCTGCATATTTCAAGCGCTCCATGGAACGAACAGGCGCAAGCTCCGCTGCTTTCTTGAATTCTTCACCGGCTTGTTTCTGATCTTTCTTGAGCAGATAGAGATCTCCCAGCGCCATGTGCGCGGCGGAAGAATTAGGATTGACGGTAAGCGCCTGCCGCAGGGCTTTTTCTGCGGCAGCTAAGTCGCCACTGTTAAAAAACAGATTCGCCGAAGCGAGATGGAAAGAAACATTGTCCTTCTTGGGATATCTCTCGAGCTGTTCCTCCGCGGCCTGAATGTCCTCTTTGCTTCGCGCTGCTTCAGTCAAAGCGACAATGGCATCGCCATTGTCTGGAATTTGCTCCAGCACCTTAAGGGCTTGTTTGCTTGCATCGGCGAAGCGACCTATGGCCAGATAACATTGGGCGAGGCGTATCCGGTTTTGGTCGTTCTTAGGAGCCAGCTCGGTCGCCTTTGCGAGGAATGGCACGGCTCGCAGCGGTGCTCCGGCCTCCAGCCACATCGCTCCGATTCTTTCGAAGGCGAGCGCGTTTTCCTGGTCCAGTCGCACCACGTTGAGGTAGCTTACCTTTGCCTTGTCGTAATTGCCGGCTTTAAAGTAACTATCCGCCTCCGCGAGAAACCGTGTCTTCTTGGCTTCCTTAGAGCAGGAGGCGATGAGTGCAGCCGCTAGAGTAAGCGTTACGATTCTAAATAACATTTTCGACGTTTGCATATGGAGGATGGCTTTAATGTAAGTTGATATTTGTAGCGGCGCGTTCCTTAGAAATACCCAGCTTTTCCATGAGTTCGTAAAGAGTCGGTCGACTGATGCCGAGCTCGGCAGCAGCGGAAGTGATTTTGCCAGAGTTCTTCTTAAGGGCCTGCTCAACCATTTCTCGTTCGACGTGCTCGCGTGCTTGTCGCAGAGTCGTTGCAGCCGAAGACACCACTCCCCGATCCCGTTCCAACTCGAGGTCCTTTGCAGTCACTCGCGACCCACTGGTCATAATCACGCCCCGTTTCACCCGGTTTTGGAGTTCGCGGACATTTCCAGGCCACGAATAACAGCTCATCGCGCGCAACGCGTCCGGCGCGAAAACCATCTTGGTCCGGCCGTTTTGGCTGCCATACCTTTGCAGAAACTCGCGGGCCAGGAACACAATATCTTCCCCGCGTTCACGAAGCGGCAGAAGGCGAATCGTGACAACAGCAAGACGAAAATAGAGATCTTCGCGAAATTTCCCGTTATTGATCAGCCCTTTTAGATCGGCGTTGGTCGCGGCCACCAGCCTGGTATCGACTTGAAGCTCTTGTCTCCCGCCGACTCGTTGCAAGCGCTGTTCTTGAAGGAACCGGAGGAGTTTCACCTGAATAGCTGGCGGAAGCTCCCCAATCTCATCTAGAAAGAGGGTGCCGCCACTGGCTGTTTCCAATAGCCCTTTGCGCTGAATGTGAGCGCCGGTAAAAGAGCCTTTTTCGTGGCCGAACAACTCACTCTCCAAAAGGTTTTCAGGAATAGCATTACAGTTGATTGCGACAAAAGGACCGTCCTTGCGCGTGCTGCGGTGATGAATGGCCGCTGCCGCCATTTCTTTACCGGTGCCGCTTTCTCCCAGCAAGAGCACTGGAGCATTAGTCCCGGCCACCTTGCGAATGAAAGCAAAGACTGCCTGCATTTGTGGACTGGTGCCGAGCATGTTCTCAAAGACATCGGAGCGCTGGCTTTGTTGTAACTTGTGGTATTCCTTCTCGAGTTCCATCACGTGGATGCAGCGACGAATGAGCAGCCTCAGTTCTTCCATTTCCACAGGCTTGCACAAGAAGTCATAGGCGCCCGCGCCAACCGCCTGGATGGCGTTGTGTTTTTCCCCCTGCCCGGAAATAATGATGACCTTGGCCGTGTTATCGATTGCAAGTATGTCGGATAGCACGGCCAAGCCTTCGTCGCATTCATTAGGGCGAGGTGGTAGACCCAGATCAAGTAACGTTACCGCTGGCGAGTGAGCCTCAAAGCTTTCAACCGCTGCCTTGCTATCTTCGGCGAAGTGGACTTCGTAATCCTCGCCCAGGGCCCATTTCATCTGGGTCCGGATGGCTTCGTCGTCATCCACAATGAGCAATTTCGGTTTCATGCTGTTTGGCATTTGAGAGGCAGCATGACTCGGAACGTTGTGCCTACGCCGAGTTCGCTTTCTACGTGGATCTTCCCATAATGGGCTTCGACAATCGTCTTGGATTGAAACATACCAATGCCCAATCCTTTTTTCTTTGTGGAGCGGAACGGCCGGAAAAGAGAATTCTTGATAAACTGCTCACTCATTCCGCATCCGTTATCACTCACGGATAAGGCTACCCACTCTCCCTGGCGTGTCGTCTCCACCGTAATCCGGCCGTTCGTGCCGACCGCATCGCACGCGTTGAGAAGGAGGTTCGTACATACGCTTTGAAGTTGTTGTCCATCGGCCAATATCTTTGGGATCTGATCAAATTTGGTTACCAAATTGTTTTCCAGTGTCCCATTCAAGGTTGCGAGAGCTTCCGTGACAACGACATTGAGATCCAATTCTGCCGGCTTGAGATGCAATTCATGCCGCAGGGCGTTCATGCGGTTGATAAGATCATTGATCCGGCTGGCCGCGCTCCCGATTCCGCGGAATGCGTCCTGCCGGAAAGCGGGATTGTCGAAGTGGGCCGGCAGATTCTGCAACATGAGGCCCAAGGTTGAGGCTGCATTCTTTAGGTCATGAATCAAGAATGCGGACATGGTTTGAAACGCCTCGAGCTCTTTCTTTTCCATGATCTCTTCTGTAAGTCTCAGCTTCAGGAGACTCGCCGCCACTTGCTCGCCGATGCATTTTAGCAAGTCCATCTCTTCCGCCGAGTAGCCGAGCCCCCTAACGCGGTCTGCGAGGACTATTACTCCGACCCAGCTCTCTCCACCGACCAGCGGAACACAAATGGGGCTGCCCCCAGTGCGGAATTGTCCACTGCTTCTCTCCATGAGCTCTCGTGCCCATTTTTCTTTTGCTCTACCCAGATCAAAGGGTCGTGACGCTTTGATTAACTCACTTGAATTGAGCTCCTTCCCCGCGATCGAGCTGATCGAATCGTCGCTCGTCGCCTGCTCCGCATTAGAGGTTGAGCTCACTCGGATCAGACGCTCTCCGTGCTCATCGAAGAGCCAGGTCGAGACAGAAAGCGCGCCAAACGTCTCTGAAATCAACCGCGACGCGATCGTGGCAAGCGCAGTCTCATCGAGGGCAATCGAGAGACTTTGAGTGAATCGCGCCCAAATCTGGCGGAAATCATGCTGCGGCCTTTTAAAGTGGCGACTGACGAAGAGCTGCAGACTTTGCCGAGCTCGGTCAGAAAGAAGCAGAACGGCTAGGATAGCCACCCCAAGGAGGACGACAAACGCTGCGATTGGAAAACTGGCAGCGCCGCCAAAGCGGGCGACGATTTGAGCCAATACGCCAACAACAAAAAGATATGCCCCGGTCAGCAACACCGTGATCGAGGTATGTAAAACGGCGCGTGATGGATAGACATCAATTTCGCCAAATCCACTTCGAACATAAGCAGCGGTGATCAGCGCGCATCCGATTAGAAGAGCAGTCGCTTCGACGCTGAGTTGACTCGGGCTGTAATCCGAGAAAAGCAGCGCCTGACTTCGGGTGTAAATGCAGGCGCCAAAGATCACCGCAAGCCCCAGAACCAGGAACTTGATTCGCCAGCGCATCGTTCCAACGGCGGCGCGGAAGGTCCGCTCGATATTCGTCAGAATTAACACCGTCGAAATGAGGATCAGAACGTTTAGAATCTTTGCCGGTTCATCAAGCTTGAGTCCCCATCCGTGAACGGGTAGCTCGTACGTGACAACGTAGAAGAAAGGACTGTAGAGGGCCGCCAACGACAACATTGGAACCAAAAAAGCGCCAAGAAGAAGCCACCGCGATTGGACGAGAAAATCGCGATAGTTTGCCCTGGAATATGTCAGGCTAAACGTTAACCAAATGCCAGGGAGAAATGATCTTGCCACCAGAGAAAGCGTTTCCCAAAAGGTCGCCCTCTCAGGAAGGAGCGCATCGTTTGCTATTGCCCCAAACAGGCTTTCCAAGGCAAAAGCCAGCATTCCAGCCGAGAAACACCAGGTCGCAAGCGAACGCTGCTTTCTACGGGCTGCAGCCGCCGCCAAAGCGGCGCTGAACATGGCGGCGGCCAACGCTAAAACGGCATTCGGATTCACAATTGGCTCCGAGCTGACATGATGAATCGCATTGCAGTTTCAGTTATGGCACGAGTTTCCGGCCGATCACTAAATCGAAATCTCATTCGTTAAGCGAAACGCTCTCTGAGCGCGAGCCGTAGCGTCGGGCCTCTGAAGCGTTCTCCGGAAACCGGAGGACAAAGTTCCCGAAAACTTGCGTAAAAACTGAAACGGGGGCGAAACAGGCGCCAACCGGAAGAAAGGCAGAACCTTCGAGCCCGGTGCGATGCCTCAGCTTTATTCTACTGAGTGAGCCCGGATCTCACCCTTGCGGAGCCACCACAACAGCAGCAAAAGCGGAATCAGCGAAAGGACGAAGAAGATAGGCCCGCCACGGGTGTGTATGGGACTGTGAATCATCTGCGGGCCTACATTCACGCAGAGGAGACCGATCACGAGTATGCGGAAGCCATTTCGTAAAATCCCGAGCGGGATGATGAATACGAGAAGCACAATACGCCGCCACGAGGTCTTCAGGAATAAATTGGCGGCCAGGACACTGGTCATCAAAAGCACCCAGCTCGACCGAATGCCGCTGCATTCTTGTGCAACTTCGATGGTAATGTTCGGCAGTTGGAAAACGCGACCTGCGCGGAGAATAGGCGTGCCGCTGAGGTGAAAAAGGATATTTGCCACCTCCGCCGAGGCATATTTCGAAGCACTCTCCAGCGCATCTGCCATTGCATCAGGCATTGGAATCATGAAAATTAGGTAGGCGAGTGGAAAAGCTGCTGCTCGCATCCAGTCGCGCCCGAAAAAGAAAAAACCTCCCGCAGCAAGACAGCAAAGGAACGAGATGGTCAGAAGAACGAAGTAGTAATTGTCTGTGGACGCCCGTCCAGCGAAGGCCAACCAGTGAGCGAACAGGAAAACGCCGAGCCCGCCGGCCAGTGCCAAGATGCCGAGGGGAAGATCAGCGGCGCGTTCTTTCGGCAGTTGATCCCGTCGAAGGTAAAGGAGGTAGCCAGAAACAAAGGGAATTAGTAGGATGTGCGAGTGCAGCGAACTGTGGGCCGCATAATTTGCCAATCCGAGAAGGGGCCTGCCAAACGCAGCCAGCAGCAAAATGACAAAACAAGCGCCGCTCCCAAACCGCCACATGTTTCTGTGGTTCGATGCGCTGGATTCGGAGACGTTACGTCCCTGCGCGCGAACGATCGGGTCTCGAGCAGAAGCTCCATTTGGTGGATGCAGCATTGCCAATTGTGTTTCTGAGGTTCCGGGGGGTAGGGGCGGCTTCGATCTATGTTCGTAGAGCTACCTGTGGCTAAACTGTCTCGTCTGAAAGATTCTCAGTAGGTGTAAGTCAAGCCAGCGGAATAGCTGTTCCGCGTGTAACCTGGTGTCCCTCCTAACGAGCTCTGAGAGGTATAGCTGTAGTTAGCATGCAGGGCAAGACGCGTATTGATCGTGTAGCCCAAGCCAAGCGAAAGATCGAGAGTATCCTGCGACCCAGCCGAGCCGGTTCCGGATGAAGCCGAGCTTTGATTTTCATCATGGTGAAAATAGACGGCGGTCGTAGAGCTGAGTCTGGAAGTCAGATTGTACGTCAGGACCAGGCCGGTTCGCAACGTCTTACGGACCGACGCGTTTGCCTCAGTCGGCGCTTCGAAGCCGTAGCTTGTCGTCCAGTTCAGCGAGTGGTTGCTCATAATGTACTCAAGCGAACCTTCGAAGTATGGGCTGATCGAATCGCCGTCATTCTTGAGAGAGCGCAATGAGGGCCCGCCACGCGCGTGAACGATTAAGTGCTCGGTCAAATGATGATCGATACCACCGAGAAGATAATGAGTATTGGAATCGTTCGGAGCGGTATCGTAATCCGATATTAGGTATCGGTAGTCGCCGACAAGATTCGTACGCCTCGTCAGGCTAAATTGAACGGTCTCGCCGAACGTGTTATCGACTCGGTCTGAAGTCATTCCAATCGATGCATCGGCGTACTTAACGCGCTCGAATGTGTAACTTGTTACTGTACTAACTCGCGGGAGCCAGTGATAAGTGACCGAAAAAATATCGATTGTGTCGAAATGATCGGCGCGGACGTTCTCCGGGCCGACATCGGATTTGAAATCCGGCTCGGTTTCATAAGCGGCGTAAACGCTGGCGTAGAAGGATAGCCGTGTCGAGTGGTTATGCGTAATCGACAACGTTACGTTCCCGTTTTTATCGTCCGTTCCCAGATCCAAAAACTGTTCAAAGCGCCCGACACCAATCAAACTGACTATTGTTCGCTCGCCGGGGCGGGCATAAGTGAGGACCAAGTTTTCTCTCGTGAATAACGAGCTTCGACCGCTTGAGCTCGCGCTACCGGTGCCCCCGTTAACGTGGTCGTCGTACCCCATGTCCACGCCTGCGGTGAATCGAATTGGAACAGCTGGCAGCCAGCCGAGCCCGGCAGCTTCAGACGCGGCAGCCACGGCATCTTGACTCATCGCTTTGCGGACAGGAGCAAATAAGCAAGTGGCGAGG
>Ga0137361_10001908_pt1 | contig 13132 bp, 10 predicted proteins | sample Mad1_80_16metaG_FD_104923 | JGI IMG/M metagenome (GOLD analysis project Ga0137361, IMG submission 104923) | Vadose zone soil microbial communities from Angelo Coast Range Reserve, California, USA - Mad1_80_16 metaG | ecosystem: Environmental > Terrestrial > Soil > Vadose zone | place: USA... | reverse complement strand
TCAATAGCTTGAGTTTTGATACCGCAATTGCCAAATAACTTTGCCAAACTGGCTGGCGTGTAGCGCCTCACGTGACCGGCCGCTCTGTCGTAGTCGCTGAAGAGGAGCATGTTCGCAGGCACATTCACAATCACGAGTCCTCCCGGTCGCAAGTGCCGCAATGCAGCAACGAGAAACGCGGTGTCATCAGCGATATGTTCAATCACATCCAATAGGAAAACGGCATCATAGCGACCCAACAGCGAAGGTTCCTGATCCAATATATTGTAAACGAAAAGGTCGCCCTTTCCCGGTTTCGCCATTTCCAACGCCGCTCGATTTAAATCGCAACCGTCCACTGCAATATCGAGATCGCGCTCCAGCATCTCTCGGGCGACGCCGTGTCCGCATCCGATTTCTAACGCACGCGAGACTGGCGTTCCGGAGCGTTTAAGTGCTCGGACGAGCAAACGGTGTCGCCATTGCATCCAAAAATGATCGGCGGTCGCGAACTGAAACCATTCGTCCGCCATGGAAACTTCTTGAGGTTGGGAAAGGGTCTCAATCACGCTCATCGGATCTCTGTGTCCTTTCGAGATTGATTGTGCGCTCAACGATGAATGACGGGCGCGCTTTTACTTCCATGAACATCTGACCAATATACTCGCCGAGAATCCCCAGATACAAAAAGATCAATCCGTTGGAGAAGAGCAAAACGATCACCAACGTCGAAAACCCGGGGGCTGCGATGTGAATGTTGGTAAAGAACGCAATCCCAAGGTAAGTGAGCGCACCGATCACGGCGCCCACGCACAGAATGCTTCCGCACACGAAGCCCACTCTCAATGGTCTTGTCGAGAAAGATGTGAGACCCGAGAACGCCAGCTTCGTCAGCTTGGGCAACGAATACTGCGGCGAGCCTGCTGCACGAGCTGGTCGTGAAATCGAAAATGGCTTCGACGGCAGCCCAATCCATGTACGTAATCCCCGTACGAAACGCAGCTTTTCTGGGAGACTTAGCAGGAGGCGAACCGCTCGGCGACTCATGACACAAAAATCGCCGCTATTGGCCTGGACAGGGCTATCAGCCAAATAAAGATAAAGCCGGTAAAAAACGAGGTAGAAAAAGCGTTTGAGTTTCGTCTCGCTCCGACTCGTTCGCACGGCGTAGACCACATCAACTTTCTCCTCTGTTAAGGTTCGATGCATTTCAAGAAGGGCCTCCGGTTCGTCCTGCAAATCCGCGTCCATAATTCCGATATAATTGCCCGACGCGAAAGACAGGCCGGCAGAGACGGCACTCTGATGGCCGAAGTTCCGCGTTAGCACAATCAACTTAACGGCCGGATCCTCGCCGGCCCAGGCTTCGATAAATCTTGTGCTTCCATCGGTGGATCCATCGCTTACAAAAATCAGCTCCCACGCAGCAGGTCGGTTCCGAACTTTATCCAATCGCTCCCGCAACAATGGCAAGACCTGTTCCTCGTTGAGGAAAGGAATCACAACGCTCAATTCAGGCTGGTCCATTGCTCTTACAAACGGAATCTTCTATGATTCTAAAAGGACTTACGAGCAATACAAAGTTCTCACCTCGAACTGCGATGCTGTGACACTCCTTCATGATCTGTGACGCGCGATTCGGCGTTCGATGAGATCGCAGCGAACTAAGTCAGGTGTACGCTGCTGGTTTCATGATAATTTCCCCTAAATTTTCCCATCGCTCCGCCGCTTACGAATGCTACTGCCTCTTCCTGAGCAGCACGAAGCGACCGCGGCGATCAATTAGCGCGTAGTCTTCGAGCCGAATTCCAGAGCCCGCGTTTATTGTATCTGTGCTGATCCTAAATGGGACATAGGGATCCGCGGCATCGCCAAGGATCCAGATCGGCACAGGCCGGCCGTGAAGTCGATTCAGCCAGAACAGATTTCGATCATGCGCGTAGCGGAAAAGCATACTCGAGGCGATAACGGGGTCTCCGGGCTTGCCTTCGCGGCGGTAGCGAGCGAATAGCGCATCGGCCTCGTGTCGCTCGGATGACGAGTAAAGGCTGGTCGAACGAAGGAGGTATGCGCTGCGGGCAAACCAGGGCACAAGGGTAAATTGTGCAAATGCTGCCAAGGCTGCGATTCCAGTTGCGGTAGTAAGCACTGCGGCCCGCATCCGCTTACTGGAGTTTGATACAGTTCGCGCAATAGACGCGAACCCTACCAACGTGACACACCAAAGCAGTGCCTCGGTGGAGAAAAATCGATACGCCCACAAGAAATCGTTGCGATTCATGAGCCATGCGACCAGCGTTGTGGGAATACCAACAACCAAATAATACGGGCGCAACAAGACTGTTCCAAAAGTGCCCACGATCATAACCCACAGCCATTGACGAACAAGGCTGCTGCCGAACCAAGCAGCAATATTGGATACAACAAAAACAAAAAGCGCTCCCGGACTAGATAAAGTTCCCGGTGCCACGATACCAAGGCGATCAAGCGAGTGACGAGCGTACATCGTCGGCTGTTGCAACCAAGAGATCACCAGCAAAAGGGGGATCGCAGAAACCGACACGATAAGTGTGATTGCGGCAGGCCAGTTGAAACGAGAACGCGCGGAATCCCCTGGTGAAGAAATCCATGTCTCAACGCCTGCTACTATCGCTACCATAGCCCCGGCAATCGGCGCGTCCTCCTTCACGCTGATGACGGCAATTGCCATCACGATTGACGCGATCATTCGCCGCTGAAGCAGGAAATAGAACAGCATCAAACATAACGCCGGGACGAGATTCTCGGGCTCGAAGCCATGGCCAGCTACTTGATAGAACAAGACCGAAAGCGGTGAGATAAGAACTACCCCGGCTGCGATTGCTGCGACGCGCCCATCAACGCCGAGAAGGCGCAGGATTCGCGATGCCCAAAAATAAGCCGCTCCCGCCGACGCAGCTAGGACGAATAGCAATCCGGGAGCGCCGAACGGCTTCGCTATAAGTCCGAGCGGTAGAAGAAGAAAGCAGCTATGAATAGCCAGGAAGTTCCCAAAACAGTTGTCTTGGAGTAAACCCCGGCCCTCAAGCCAACTTCGAGCAAGCTGAGTATTTACGAAGAGGTCCCCTGAATAGCCGAGATCGTAGAATGTCTTAAGTTTGAGGGCGAAGACCCAAATAGTGATGAACACAGCGAGCGCGAGAGCAACAGAATCCCGGCGATCCCAAGGCACCGTGACGGTCAGCTTCGACGTGAACATCTCTCTCCAGCGGAGCTGCATTGGACGAACGTATGACTTCTCAATATCTTTTCCAATATTGTATCCATGAGAGCATCTGTCCCCGATGAGAGCGGCATTGTTTGTGGCGTGCCCGAGTGCAGACCGAAGGAAATGTACCTACTGAGCTGTTGCTTCCCGCCGTTTTTGGGGTCTCTCCTTACCGCAGCCTGACCAAAGCTAATGTCGGCAACTTCAGTCCTACGTCGCGCTGCTAACAAGGTGTATCACCGTGCGTTTCCCATCTATCGGCCGTTTTATGCCGCCTATAAAATGTACGCGGATCGCGCGGAGCGAGTTCTTTTAAGGAAGAGTTTGTTTCAAGGTGCTGTTGTTGTAGATGTCGGCGCTAACATCGGAATTTACTCGCAGTTTCTTTCCAGCTGTGTTGGCCCAACCGGCCTGGTTCATTCCTTCGAACCATCTCCGGATAACTTCAGGCGATTGTGTGCTGCCACACGTGATCTTCCAAACGTCCGGCTTACTCAGGCTGTGGTTGGAGAAAGAAGTGGTGAGTGGAAGCTTTACGTTTCAGACAAGCTAAACGTCGATCACAGGGCGTACAAGGCTGATGCAGATTCACGCCGCTCTGTTCCAACTGACATGGTGGCGCTCGACGATTACTTCAAACCCGGCCAACGCGTTGACCTGATCAAGATGGATATTCAAGGATACGAGCTTCATGCGTTACGCGGTGCCCAGCGCGTGCTGCAGGAAAACCCCGACATCAACCTTCTCCTCGAGTTTTGGCCTGCTGGGTTGGAGCAGGCGGGGGTCGGATGGGAAGAACTTGTCGAGCTGCTTCAGGGCTTAAATATGAATCTCACTCTGGTGAGGAGCTCTGGTTTGGTTTCCTTCGATGCACATGATGTCCGAAACGATATCTCCTGGTATGTTAACCTTTTCGCCCATCGCAGCCGCAGCGAGGATTCCTGGGCAAAATCCTCTTAACGATTATCGTCGAGGAGATGCGCACAATTATCGTCACTGGATCGGCTGGGTTGATTGGTTCCGAAACCGTAAAGCGGTTCGCAAAAGAGGGGGCGCATGTTGTAGGAGTCGACAATGACATGCGCGCACAATTCTTCGGCGCAGAAGCATCGACCAGGAAGACGCGTGATCATCTGATCGCGAACGTTCGCGGCTATGACCATCATGACCTCGACATACGGGATGCCTCCGCAGTTGCCGAGCTGTTTAAGAGCTATTCAGGAAAAATCGATGCCATTGTGCATACGGCCTCACAACCATCACATGATTGGGCTGCCCGCGATCCTCAAACCGATTTTACAGTTAATGCAAATGGCACGTTGAATCTTCTCGAGACGGCTAGAACATTCTCTCCCGAAGCGCCGTTCGTTTTTACTTCGACAAACAAAGTTTACGGCGATACGCCGAACCGGTTGCCGTTGCAAGAATTGCCGACGCGGTGGGAAATCGAGCGAGGACATGAGTATGAACAGGGAGTCTCAGAAACCATGAGCATCGATAACAGTAAGCACTCGCTCTTTGGTGCATCCAAAGCCGCGGCCGATCTTTTGGTCCAGGAATATGGACGTTATTTTGGGATGCCGACTGTTTCTTTTCGTGGTGGCTGTCTCACAGGACCTGCACACGCGGGTACTGAGCTGCACGGTTTTCTTTCTTACCTGATGATATGTACGGTGAGCGGCAGGCCTTACCGTGTGTTAGGTTACAAGGGAAAACAGGTTCGTGATAACATTCATAGCTTTGATTTGGTCGAAGCCTTCGTCGAATTCATTCGCGCGCCGCGTAGCGGAGAAGTGTACAACATCGGCGGCAGTCGGCACAGTAACTGTTCGATGCTGGAAGCGATCGCCTTATGTGAGGAAATAAGTGGGCGCAAACTAACATGGAGTTATGAAGAGACGAATCGGATCGGCGACCATATCTGGTGGATCAGCGACGTTAGAAAATTCCAGAAAGACTATCCTACCTGGGAATTTCGCTACAGTTTGCGAGAAATTCTGGAAGAAATTCATCGCGCAGTGAGTGTGCCCACAAAATGAGGGCAAGCCAATAGTCACGGGGATCTTATTCTCGTGCTAAGTGCAAGGCATCAGGTGAGTCATTAGTAACAAGTGCCCGGAGGCAGTTCTTTTGGGCCTTGTGAGTTGCCCTTGCTATGAGGAAGCATTTCTTTCGGAACATCATAAACCAAATACGAGTAGGCGATATGATCCGCCGGAGTAAAATGCTCTCTCAACCATCTGTACTCCTCCGGACTGCGATTGACTCCAACCAGGGCGTTGACAGGCACAACAATTCGACCGGCCTGCGGTTTATGAGGATCTACGATCACTCCGGGATGGCGGCGGACATATTCCGTCAGATACCATTCGTTTCCGCGCCAATCCAAGTTCGAGTCTGCAAGATGTCGGTAGGCGAGTTTCCTGTCTGGAACAAACTCATTAAAATACGAGATAAAATGCGGATAATACGAAAGAGCCGATGCAGCAGCCCAAATGACGAGAATCACGGCGGCACATCTTCGAAGCTTGGATTCTGGGACGGCCAAAAATCTTCCGCAAAAAATCGTAGCCAGGGCGAATACAGGCAATACATGACGAATGCCGATCTGGGCGTTAAAAAAGAAGTTGAAATAGATCCAGTAAAGCAGAATCGGAACTAGCAAAAAAATCTCTTCCCGACGGAGTCCTCGCGCCGTCGGCTGGACACGCCTTAAAAAGTATCCGACCAATGCAACCAAAAATATGATTTGCTTCGCAATCGGCACTTTGAAGAAGGCCGCGTAGAAGTAATACCCTGGGAACCCATGAAGCGTTCCGTCATGATGATTCACTCGAAGGTGCCCGGCCATGTAGATGTTTCCCCAAGCTTCTCCCATCCTCTCCTCGAATTTCACTAGGTCCAGGCCTTGGACGTAAGGAACTGGCATTGGAAGAGGCACGTCGCGGACGATCGGAGTTGCCTGGAGTTTTTTGAAGATTGGGTCTTTCAAGGCATACTCAGACAAGGGAGTCCCAATTCCAGCAAAGCAGAAGCCCAGATTAATTGTCACGACACTCACCGCAGCGAAGAACGTTATTACGATGAACCAGTGGCTCAGATTCGAGCTTAGGCTGTGTGATTGATCAGGCTTCGTCGCTTCAGTTGCTGGCCTAAAACGATAATAAATCGCGGCAATGGCCAAAAAGATCGGATATAGATAGATGCATGAGTATTTGGCCAGTTGGCTTAACCCGAGCGTCACCGCGCTGAAGAGAGCTCGTCGCTTGCCGCCTAACTTTAGAAAATGCCAAAAGTGGTAGAGTGCCATGGTCGTCATCAAGGCGGCCGGCAAGTCAGCCGTCACCAAGTGATCATGTGCCAACAGATTGGGATCGAAGACGTAAAGGCTCAGCGAGAGAAGAGCTCCGTTACGACCGTAGAGTTCATAACTCCACTTCAACACGTATAGCGCCAGCAATAGCGAAAGCGCAATGGTAGCGTACCGCCCACGGGTTATCTGACCGGTCCAGGAAGTGTCTAGTGGAAGCCCGGCCGTACGGGCAAAAACAGCCAGATTGATGCTTGTCATGGCGTGCACACTTGAAAAAGGCATGGTGCTGCTATTTAGGGCACTTGTTCTCTCGGGAACCCCATTCAACACGCGATAGCCGTACTCGTAGTGAAGGGGCTCATCAGTAGTAAGCCCCTTGTGCTGCAAGCTCGTCATCTGTATCAGCAGTAACACAGCTAACAGCGTGCCACAGAGAGTTAGCCAGCCTGGCATCGCGATCCACCGTCGGACTCGACTAGTCATTGATAGACTCCGTAACGAGATGGACGAGTGTGAATTGCTTATGTGCGAGGACCATCAACTTCTTAAACTCCCGGGCTGACTACTTACTCTGGCTTCCGAAGCTCCGGCGAACGGACGATGTCTGCTTCGAATTCACTAACTGAAATGATGTAATCGACGTTCGCCTGCTGTTGTGGCGTGAGTTCATTTACGTTTTCGACCCAAATACGCAGGGAATGATCGTTCCAGGCCAGACAGGCAATGAAAAAAACATTCCATTTGTTTTGGAAGAGATTTTCTTTCAGCAACACGAGAATGCTACTGCCAGGTAATGGATTTAGACCCAGGGCACGAAACGTATGGATAACATGCGAGGTTTTTGTGCCTACGTTGAGCCAAGGCACTCGAAGGCGCTGATTCTCTCGCCACGTAAAGGTTGCGAGAGCGACCGCGACCAAGAGCGTCGCGACGATTCGGAAAACTCCCCGAAGAGATACTTTCCTGGAAGCATTCCCTATAATAGCGCCTGTTGCTGCAGGCAGCGCAAGGTTGCCAGGAAATACCAAGAATTCCGAAATCAGAGTGATCAAATCAAACGTAACCTTTGCAAAGATCATTGCCCATCCGAAGAGCAGAAGATAAAGGGATGCGTCGCCGCGCACGGGGACGATAAACGCCACAGGAAGGGGCACGATTACTATCCAGAAGGCCATGAGCCGAAGTGTGCGATCCCGGCGTGCAAAGGCGTAAATGAAAACCAGCGCCCATAAGAGTAGCAGCGCCATTGGCGCGATCGTATGCCCGGCAAACAACAATTGGCTAACAAACTTGCCGTTGGAAGCTGTGAAATTATGCCATGAATATTTGGGCCGATAAGGATCTAGACTTGCCAGCGAGCCGCTACCGTGAACTTTTCCGTAGATATAAAAAACGGTGAGTAATCCGGCAATTATCGACGGAGCGGCATAACTCCCGATCCAGCGCAGGAACGCTTTCCAGTCCGTCCAGCCGGGAGATTTAAGAAACTCATAAATTAGGACGATCACTGGAAGCGTAACTGCCATTTCCTTGCAGTTTAGCGACATAACATAAAGGGACAGAAACCCCAGCAATTGCACGGCCTGCAGAGAGACGCCTCTCTCGCGGATATGTACGTAATAAGCCAATGCCGCGAAGTAAAAGAATCCACATAACACGTCATAAATAAACGCACCGACGAACACGAGACCGGCAAGCCGCGGGTGGTAACAAAGAGCAAGGACAGCGAGAAACGCGATAGAGCGCGAGGAGGCGAGACGCCGGCTCAGGTAATAGACCAGCGGAATCGACGCAACGAGAATGCCGATCTGGACAATTCGATAAGGCAAAGGATCCAGGTCAAAGAAGTGATAAAGTGGCAGATAGTAAAGAGCGCCCCCCGGACGATACAGGTAGAGCGGCAGATCATAAAGAGCGCATCCCGGGCAAAGAAATGACTTCCAAAACACGATGTTTGCCAGGAGTGATTTCAGCGCTCCGGCACACCAGCAAATCCCGATGTTCATCATTTCGTCTTCACGAAATCCCCCGCGCAGCGCGGGAAGGGCAAAGTGGAGGAAATAGACGATGAGAACAGCCACGCAAATCCCATCAAACACGGGGCGTTGGTACACCTTGTTAGTCTCCGGATCGTCCAAAGTTGGGGAAGGGATCATACAGTCATTGCAAAATCAGATCGCGGTAACCGCCAATTCCTTCCTGCGGGACGGTGTCCACCTGGAGGCTGCGCCAATCCTTGCCGTTCGGCTTCCCAGCATACAACTACATCCTTAACCTTTAACGACGACCGTGCGCATTCGGTCTAATCAATCAACAGAACAGCTTGGTCAAGAACTCCAGAGTTGTGTGTACATTCTCTCAGGTTGTCCTCGTCAATTGGACAATAGGACTTTCGAGGGAATTCTGCGTCCCAGACTGAGCGTCTATCGTAGGTCGTCTATGGCGAATAGGTATTGTAATCGTAAGGAGACTCGACTCCCATGTCTGTCTGTCAGCAGGCCAAAGTTTTCGCAAAGTTACGTTGCTGCGCTACCGATAGTATTCTTGCGTCCTTTCAGGGAATGCCAAGAGGAAAAAAAACATGACTGGATGCATGGAATATCCCAGACACCGGCGCGCAACGCCACTCGTCTTAAATACTGTATTGACTGCGTGGGAAGCGAAGGACCCGATGCAAGCCGTCCGATAGTTCCGCTCAATACCAACTTTCTGCCAGGAGGAATCCTGTACAGCGTGCGGCCCGCCACTCTTAATGAATTATTGGCGCTTTGAACGAAGGGAGTGAAAAAGTTCGCTGGCGAACCGAAACAGTTTCGGCGATAAAGCGAACTGCCATGGAAGCTGCCTCCGGAAACACAGTCCTGATCATCGAGGACGAACGCGATGTGGTCGATCTGCTCGCACTTAATTTGCGCAAGGCCGGTTTCGCGACGTCCACCGCGCCCGACGGCGCTTCCGGATTGGAGAAAGCGCGCAGGGAAAAGCCATCTTTGATTATTCTTGATCTCATGCTCCCGAAGATGCCCGGGCTGGAAGTTTGCAAAATTCTGAAAAGCGACCCGGGAACCCGCCAAGTCCCGATTATGATGCTCACAGCGAAAGCCGAAGAAATCGACCGGATAGTCGGTTTGGAATTTGGCGCAGACGATTACGTGACCAAACCGTTCAGTCCGCGGGAAGTCGTGTTACGAATTCGGGCGATCATGCGGCGTGGCGAGGCGAAGCAAGACGATGAACGCTTGACTGCCGGCCCCATCACCGTTGATCCGGCGCGTTACGAGGTTTCCGTCAACGGCAAGCGGATCAGCCTTACCAGCCTTGAATTTAAACTTTTGCGCACGCTGATGCAGCGACGCGGTCGTGTGCAGGCGCGTGACCGCTTGCTCAACGATGTATGGGGTTACGAAAGTATCATTGACACACGGACCGTGGACACGCATGTCCGACGGTTGCGCAAGAAACTTGGCAAAGCCGCCGATGTGATTGAAAGCGTGAGAGGGTTCGGCTATCGAATGAGAGAAAAGTAAGGCCAGATGTATTGGCTAATCTTGGGCGTCCTCTGCGCCATGTTCGCAGTGATAGCGCTGGCTCTCTGGCAAAAATGGGCCGCGCCGTGGGCACAAATTGAGCAGCTCGTCTCGCAAATAGCGAAGGGCGAAAGCCCATCCACTTTTCTGATAAACGGTGGAAAAGATCCGCACCGCGTTGGGCTGGCGCTGGAGAATATTTTTGCGCGCCAGCAGGAACTCGAGCGCCAGATCGCGGGGCGCGAATCCGGCACGCAAACAATTCTCGGCGCAATGGAGGATGGCGTCCTCGTAGTTGACGCGCGCCGTGGCATTACTCTTATGAATCCGACTTTTCAGAAACTGTTCGAGCTGCGCGATCCGGCGGTCGGCGTTCCTTTGGTTGAAGCCGTCCGTCACGCAACGCTGGATCAACTGATTGCGGAGACGCTGCTCACTGGCGAAGCGATGCGATGCGAGTTGAATCTGGCCGATTCGCGAACTCACAGCGAGCGACATATCGAAGTCAGCGCCGTCCCAATCAAGAACGCTGACGATGAAGTGACCGGTGCAGTCGTGCTTTTCCACGATATCACTGAGTTGAAGCAGCTGGATCAAATCCGGAGAGACTTTGTTGCAAATGTTTCGCACGAGCTCCGAACGCCGTTGTCGATTTTACGCGGCTACATCGAGGTGTTGTTTGATGAGCCGCAGACCTCACGGGAGGAACTCACACGCATCCTTTCGATCATGGAACGGCATTCCAAACGACTCCAACGATTGGTTGATGATCTGCTAAGCCTTGCACAACTGGAATCATCCCAAGCTCAGCTGGAGCTGAGCGTCGTTCGGGTGGATGAGTTGTTTAATAACCTCATCCGTGATTGGAAGGAAAAACTCGCAGGAAAGAATTTGAAAGTGATTGTTGATTTGCCTTCGGAGACATTGATGCTTCGCGCCGATGGAACGCGCTTAGAGGAAGTGCTCCACAATCTGCTGGACAACGCGGTGAAATTTTCACCCGAGAACGGAGAGGTTCGCCTACGAGGGACGCGTTGCGGTTCTACCGTGGTACTAAGCGTGGCGGATAATGGAATCGGAATCAGCAAAGAACATTTGCCGCGAATTTTCGAGCGCTTTTATCGCGCTGACAAAGCGCGCAGCCGCGAGCTGGGAGGCACGGGTCTGGGGTTGGCGATTGTGAAACATATCGCCCAATTGCACGGTGGACGCGTCGAGGCTGAGAGCGAGCTGGGGCATGGAACCACAATCCGCGTGGTGCTGCCGATGCCTTCGGCGGGTTAGAACATTAAAGCGTTGCAGCATTGAAGGTACGGGCTCTAAAGCACGAGACCGAGAACGCGCATTCGTTTTAACGGTTCAAAGGTTCAACGATTTAACGACGGCGAAGCCTGCTGTCACACAAAAGTAACATTAAAAATTTTGACGCTTCCGAGCGCGCTACGGCAGGCTGAGTGATCTATGAAATCTCCCAATTTTGCTCACAAAATTCTAGCAACGGCGCTTCTGGTCGGGATCAGCATGACCGCCTCGGCGCAAATGATGATTAACGGCGCAGGCGCGACTTTCCCGTATCCAATTTACTCAAAATGGTTCGATGAGTACGCGAAAGTCGATCCCTCGGTCCGGTTTAATTATCAATCGATCGGATCCGGCGGAGGGCAGAAGCAGATCCTTGCCCAAACAGTCGATTTCGGTGCGTCCGATGGTCCGATGAGCGACGAGAATCTCGGCAAAGCGCCCGGGAAAATTCTTCACATTCCCACCGTCGCGGGCGCAGTGGTGTTAACCTATAATTTGCCAGAAAATCCTGCGCTTAAACTCGACGCAGACACGATTGCCGGAATTTTTCTCGGTCAAGTCAAGAAATGGAATGATCCCAAGCTGACAGCATTAAATCCAGGCACAAAATTGCCCGATCAAGAGATCGTGGTCGTGCACCGATCAGATGGCAGTGGAACCACGTTTATCTTCACCGATTACCTCAGCAAAGTAAGCAGCGAATGGAAGGAGAAAGTCGGCAACAATACTTCTGTCAATTGGCCGGCTGGCATCGGTGGCAAGGGAAACGAAGGCGTGTCGGGGCAGGTAAAGCAAACGCCGGGGGCAATCGGTTATGTGGAACTGATTTACGCGACACAGAACAAGATGCCGTACGCGGAAGTGAAAAATTCCGCAGGCCAATTCGTGAAACCGACGATTGATTCGGTGACCGCTGCGATCGCAACGGCCAGTATTCCGGATGATTTTCGGTTCTCCATGACGAATGCGCCGGGAAAGGATGCGTACCCAATTTCCGGTGCGACGTGGCTGCTGGTTTACGAACAGCAAAAAGATGCGACGAAAGGAAAGAAATTGGTGGAGTTTCTGAAATGGGCGATGAAGGACGGCGAAAAAATGGCCAAAGATCTCGACTACGCCTCACTGCCGGAGAGCGTGCAACAGCGCGTCCTCAAACGAATCGACGAAATCAAGATGTAACCGAGAGGTCTACCGCAGCGGCCTGCCGCTGCTAATCAAAGTATTAAGTTTTTATGGCTGTGGCCGCATCGATAGCGGTGGAAGAGCGCTCTGTCCAAGCACGCATGGCGTCTCCATCCCGCTTTGGAGATAAGGCATTCGAGTGGCTTACGCTCGCGATGGCACTGGCCGTGGTGGTGCTGATTATCTTGATTGGCTGGCAACTCTGGATTGGGTCTTCGGTCGCTATCAAGAAATTCGGTTTTCATTTCCTCGTCACATCAACCTGGGATCCAGTCGCGGAGCAATTCGGGGCGCTGCCCTTCATTTACGGAACGCTGGTTTCTTCGCTCATCGCACTGCTAATTGCGGTCCCATTGAGCATCGCAACGGCTGCCTACCTGACAGAACTCGCGCCGCTTTGGATTCGGCAGCCGCTCGTGTCTTTGATCGAAATGCTAGCGGCAATTCCGAGTGTCATCCTCGGACTTTGGGGCATTTTCGTAATGATTCCATGGTTGCGCGATTACCCCTTCCCATGGCTTAAACGTTTGTTCGGTTGGACGCCGTTCTTCAGTGGCCCGATCTACGGGCCAAGCATGCTCG
>Ga0137361_10001906_pt1 | contig 13145 bp, 10 predicted proteins | sample Mad1_80_16metaG_FD_104923 | JGI IMG/M metagenome (GOLD analysis project Ga0137361, IMG submission 104923) | Vadose zone soil microbial communities from Angelo Coast Range Reserve, California, USA - Mad1_80_16 metaG | ecosystem: Environmental > Terrestrial > Soil > Vadose zone | place: USA... | reverse complement strand
TTGGATACCACCAGCTCCGAGGTCTGCCGCCTTCTCAGTATCGGACGGCTCTCTGGTATCAAGCAGAAGGATCCTCGCCGCGCCGGCAAATCACAATGGCTGGTGGACCCCGAGTCCATCACCCGGGAAGAGAAGCACCGCAAGGCGAAGCTGGTACTCAGAGCCCAGCGCCTCAAACGCGCCCCCCGCGCATCCCTAGTACAAGTCTCTTTTCCACGGGGGATCTGTCTTACGGATTAGAGGACGCGAGTGGCTAGCCGCCGGTCCAGGTTCATCGCCAGATTCTGATCCAACACCACCGCAACATATCGCGAGCAGATCTTCATTTCCCGGCTCGCCCAGGAGGACAGTGAGGGAAGCTGTAGTTTGGATATCACTTCAAGTTTTGCCACAACCCGGTAGTAGAGGGACACTTCTTTGAGCCAGGGGGTTTTCTTTCTCAGGCCCGGGGAGAGGTTATCGCAAAGATCCAGCAGCGAACCGAAGTCCTTTGCCCCTATGGCCGTGTCTTCAATCCCGGCAGTCACCCGGAGCGAATCAGAGATTGGCTGACTGGCGGCCGTGATCCAGATCGTCCGCCACTGCGAAATGGCAAACTGTCCCAGCGCGAGACATGCGAGCACGAGTATGAGGAGCGAGATCATTTTTTGCCAAGCCCATTTTGACCATCCCGGCAGGGCTGTCCAATGGAGCAGGAGTACCCCCTAGCTAGGACTAGTGGGAAAACGTTTGGAACTAGCTATCTTGTTGATACAAGGCATGTTATGGCTATCCGGGCCAAGCAGGCCCCTGTAGCAGGCCCCTGTAGCAGGCCCCGTGCTCTTTCCGTAACTACTCTGTCATTTCGACACGAACTTGCCTTGACCTTGGGGAACCTAAGCCCTACCTTAGAATCAACACGAATCTGGTGTCCTCGACACCCACCCTATGAGTGATTCCCAAAGCCCTATCCGTCCACCTTCGGTGGAGGCCAGTGATCTGGAGCTGACGCATGAACTGCGTCAAATCGAAAAACGGGACTGGTGGGCTTGGGGATACTCGGTCCTCGTCATGCTCTTGCTTACTTTTGCGGTGATTTCCTTCTCTCTTCCAGCCCTCCATCAGGGGCTGAGAACTGTTTTCAACATCAAAGTCAGCGATGCAGTCTTCGGTCTGATCGTCCTGGTCATAGTCTTTAACGTATACACCATCTATCAGCAAGTCCTCATCAAACGTCTCCGCCGGCAGCTCGCCGAAAAGCACGGCCATTCCGAAATTCTGCGCACTCTCGCTATGGTGGATCCGCTGACGGGCCTCTACAATCGTCGTTTTGCGCTGCAGCGCCTCGCCTCAGAGGTTGCTCGCTCCGAGCGCAGGGGACATCCCCTTACTGTGCTCACCTTGGATTTGAATGATTTCAAGCAGATCAACGACATGCACGGACATCCGGCCGGGGACCAGGTCCTGCAGGAATTTGCCGCGCACCTCAATCGCGTCATCCGCGGCACGGATCTTGCCGTTCGCCTCGGCGGCGACGAATTCCTGGTTCTGCTTCCCGAATGCACCTTGGAACAATTGGAGCTCGTCCTGGGGCGCCTCGGTTCGTTGCGCGTAGATTGGCAGGGCCACCAAATTCCCGTGACATTCTCTGCAGGCTGGAGGCAGTACGCCATAGGCGACTGTCCCGAAGAACTCCTTGCCCACGCCGATCAAGCTCTCTACACCAGTAAGCGCGCGAGCAAGAAAGCGGACCAGCCTTCGCGACCCGCGGAAATCGTACCGGATCCGGCACGACGCCGCGGTTAACTTCAGCAGCCGTCACTCTTAACCGCATCCTCTTCACAAAATTCCGTTCCGCGTTACAATGGCCTCTTCCTGGACGATTTCTCGCCTGGGGAGGAATGTGATTCAAAGGGAGGCCCCCGTGAGCACTACACTCCTTGAGCGTCGTGAGTTCCTTCGCGTCTCCGCCATCGCCGGTGGCGGCGTCCTATTGGCTCTGCATTCCGAACTCCTCCCGGAAGTCTTTGCGCAATCGTCGCAAGCGCCCGCTCCCTCCTTCCTGCCCACCGCCTTCCTTCGCGTGGCCGCGGACGGCACCGTGACGATCCTTTCTAAGAATCCCGAGGTCGGCCAGGGCGTGAAAACTCATCTCCCGATGATTATCGCCGACGAGCTCGACGTCGACTGGAAAGACGTCCGCATCGAGCAGGCCGACCTCGACGAAACGAAATACGGTAGGCAGGTTGCTGGCGGCAGCACTTCCACTCCCACCAATTGGGATCCGCTCCGACGGGTCGGCGCCGCCTGCCGCCAGATGTTTGTTGCCGCCGCCGCGCAGACTTGGTCGGTCCCCGAATCCGAATGCCACACTTCCTCTGGCCGCGTCATTCACTCCGCTTCGAGCCGCACTCTCGCCTACGGCGTACTTGCCGAAAAAGCTGCCACTCTTCCGCCGCCCGATCTCAAGTCTGTCCAGCTCAAAGACCCGAAGGATTACAAGATTATCGGACGCTCCATCCGTGGTGTGGACAATCCGTCCATCGTCACCGGAAAAAATCTTTACAGCATCGACTTCCGCCTACCCGGCATGCTCTGGGCCGTTTTCGAAAAATGTCCCGTCTATGCCGGCAAATTCCTCAGCGCCAATTTCGACGAAATCAAATCGCTCCCCGGCGTCCGCCACGCCTTCGCCGTGGACGGAACTTCCGATCTGCTCGGCCTCCACTGCGGCGTCGCCATCGTCGCCGACACCTGGTGGCAAGCCAACACGGCCAGAAAACGATTGCGCGCCAAATGGGACGTGGGCCCCACCGCACTGCAAAGCAGCGAAGCCTTCGCGCGTCGCGCCGAGGAACTTTCCAAACAGTCCCCCGCCATCACCATTCGAAAGGACGGCGACGCTGACGCCGCTCTGCAATCCTCCGCAAAAACCGTCGAAGCTTCCTACTTTTATCCTTTCCTCGCTCACGCTCCCCTGGAACCGGAAAATTGCCTCGCCCATTTCCACGACGGCAAACTCGAATTCTGGTCCCCCAGCCAGACGCCTGAAAACGGCCGCCTGCTCGTCTCCAAAGTTCTCAATATTCCCCACGACGATATCATCGTCCACCTGAAGCGCGCCGGCGGCGGATTCGGCCGTCGTCTCACCAACGACTACATGCTCGAAGCCGGCGCCATCGCCAAGCAGGTTGGCGTCCCCGTCAAACTTCTCTGGACCCGCGAAGACGATTTTCACCACGATCACTATCGGCCCGCCGGTTTTCATTTCCTCAAGGGCGGTCTCGATTCTTCCGGTAAACTCGTCGCCTGGCGCAATCACTTCGTCAGTTTCGGCGAAGGCACTCAGTTCGCTCCCTCCGCCAGCATCTCCGGCAACCAATTCCCCGGCACATTTCTCCGGGATTTTTTCTTCGGCGCCTCCCTCATGCCTCTCGGCGTTCCTACATACGCTCTGCGCGCTCCCGGCAGCAACGCTTTCTCTTGGGTCTTCCAGTCCTTTACCGACGAGCTGGCCCACGCCGCCGGCAAAGATCCCGTCCAATTCCGCCTTGATCTTCTCGGCGCTCCGCGCGTTACCAGCGCCCCGCCCGCTTCCAATCCTGGCGAATTGGAGTTCGACGCTGCTCGTACCAGCGCTGTCCTTAAGCTCGTCGCCGAAAAATCCTCTTGGGGCAAGCGCACTCTCCCCAAAGACACCGGGATGGGCGTCGCCTTCCAGTATTCCCACCGCGGCTATTTCGCGGAAGTGGTCGAGCTGCGTGTGGATTCGAACAGCAAAGTGAAGGTTAACAAGATCTGGGTCGCCGGCGACGTCGGCAGCCAAATCATCAATCCCAGTAACGCCGAAAATCAGGTTCGCGGCGCTATCATCGAAGGACTAAGCTCCGTCATGAACTACGAAATCACCATCGACGCCGGCCGCGCCGTCCAAAGCAATTTCCACGAGTACCCGCCCGTTCGAATGAATCAAGTCCCCGCCGAAATCGAAGTCCATTTTCTGAGGACTGACAATCCGCCTACCGGCCTCGGCGAGCCCGCCCTGCCCCCGGTGCTTCCCGCCGTCTGCAACGCCATCTTCGCCGTCACCGGAAAGCGCATCCGCTCACTTCCGCTCTCCAAACACGGCTTCTCCTGGGCCTAGCATCACTTTCTTGTAGGGGCACGATACATCGTGTCCTCTTCGTCCGCGTCTGCAACGCTTTAGCCCGGCCGGCCTTATCCTACTCGTACCGGAGCGCCACCAAAGGATCCACCCGCGCCGCGCGCCGCGCCGGCAGCCAGCACGCCACCACCCCGGTAATCAACAGCACCACCGGCACACTCACCAGCGTCCACGGATCGTACGCCGACACTCCCCATAGCTGCGTCGCAATCACCCGCCCAATCGCAAGGCTCACAATCAACCCAAGCACCACGCCAATCCCCACCAGCCGCAATCCCATTCGAATCACCATGCCCTGCACGTCCGAGCTCTTCGCCCCCAGCGCCATGCGAATCCCAATCTCTTGCGTCCGCCGTGCCGTCGTGTACGCCAGCACGCTATACACTCCAATCGTCACCAGCACCAGCCCCACCGCTCCAAATATCATCATCAGAAAAAATCCAAACCGTGGCCCCGCATACGAAAACTGGCTGATGAAACTTTCCAGCGTCCCCGTAAACGTCAGCGCCACATTGGCATCCGTCGCCCAGATTTCGTGCTGCACTGCGTTCATCATCGCCATCGGCTCTCCCGCGGTCCGCACTAAAATCCCACGGAAGCTGGATCCCGTCACTGTGTACGGTATCCATATCTCCGGCATCGGTGGATCTTGTAATCCTTGGTTCTTCGCGTCCGCCACCAGCCCGATGATTTCAAACATTGGCTCTTTCACCGCATCCTCAAACTCCGTCAGTCGTGCGATTCTCACCTGCCGCCCGATTGGATTCTCATTTCCCAAAAATTTCTTCGCGAACGTCTGGTTCACCACCGCCAGCTTCCGCGCTCCGTTCACTTCCGCCTCGGTAAAAGTCCTGCCATCCAGAAATTGAATCTTGACCACGCCGAAATATCCCTCGCTGCACAATTGAAACAGCGCGTTCCATTTTTCCGCGCGTGTCTTCCCCGGAATTTCGATATCGCTCGGAATCCCGCCGTACGGCGGCAGCGTGCTCGTTTCCGTCGCTTCCACAACTCCCGGCAACGCTTTCAGCCGCTGCAACAGCGGCCGGTAAAATCCCGCCACCTGCTCCGCCGTCTTGTAACGATCCACTGGCAGGGGCAGCCGCGCCACCAGCACGTGATCCGGTTGCAATCCCAGGTGTACCTCCCGCAACGCCACAAAGCTTCGCATCAACAGTCCCGCTCCCACCAGCAGTGTCAGCGAAAGCCCCACTTCCAGCACCACCACCGCATCTCGCAGCTTCCCGTGCCGGAACCCGCCGCTGATTCCCTTGCCACTATCCCGCAGCGGATCATTAATATCCTTCTGCGCCGCCTTCAGCGCCGGCACCAGTCCAAATACCAGCGCCGTCATCATCGCCACTCCCAGCGTGAACAGCAGCACCGGCGTATTCAGTTGGATCACCGCTTCCGCCGGGATGATTCTCTGCGGCATCAGCGCTACCAGCGATTTCAGGCCGCCCCACGCCAGCAGCGTCCCCACCGCCGCCCCGCCCGCCGCCAGGATCACGCTCTCCACCAGCTGTTGCCGGATCAGTCTCCACCGGTTCGCGCCCAGCGCCGATCGAATCGCAAACTCCTTCTCTCTTGTCGTCGCTCGCGCCAGCAGCAAATTCGCCACGTTCCCGCACCCGATCAGCAGCAGCAATCCCACCGCTGCCAGCACGATATACAGCGTCGTTCGAAACTGTCCCACCACCAGGTTCGTCAGCGACTCCACCTGCACCGAAAAATGTTTCGGATACTCCGTCGGGTACGTCTTCGCCAGGTTGTTCGCCACTACCGTCAAATCCGCCACCGCTTCCTTCATCGAAACGCCTGGCTTCAGATGCCCCATCAAAAACCAGTGCTGCTGAAACGCCCCTGCCACCGTCTTCCCCGTCGCCGCTCGGCTAGGCTTCTGCGGAATCCACATATCCGCATCGCCCCAACCAAACCGCGGCGGCATGATTCCAATCAGCGTCCGCGAAACGCCGTTCAGTACAAACGACTTGTTCACGATCCCCGGATCTCCGCCAAAGCTCTTCATCCAGGTCTTGTACCTCAGCACAAAGACCGGCGGCGCCCCCGGCTCGTAATCCGCGGCCTGCGCCATCCGGCCCAGCAGCGGCTGCATCCCAAAAAACTCAAACGTCCCCGGTGTTATGAAATTTCCATCGAACCGCTGGCTTCCCTCCGCCGCCCGGTACAACACGTCCGTGTTGTCATTGGCGATCACCCCGTCAAAAACGTGATTCTGCTCCGTGATGTCCAATAACTCCGCCCCGAGATACCCCGCTCGCCCTCCGGGTTCGCTCCGTTCCGAGTCATGAATCTGCATGCTCATGTACCGCTGCGCGTCCCGGTACGGGAACGGCTCCACCAGGATATTGTGCATCACGCTGAAAATCGCCGTGGACGCCCCGATCCCCAGCGCCAGCGTCAGGATCGCCACCACCGCGAACCCCGGCGTCTTCCTCATATTCCTCAGTGCGTACCGGACATCCTGCCCCAGCGTCTCCATAGTTCGCCCCCCGTTTTACCAACTACTGCACTTCTATCTACGAATTCTCTCGTAATTTAGTTCGACGTCACCGCCCCCAAAAAGTTGCGGACTGGCTGTCCCTAAACCCGCGGACTTTTCGTCTCCAGTCCCCACCCGCCTAGACTATCTCGAAGACTTCCCTTGCCCGGCAACTTTTCTCTAGCATCAGGGTTCATGGGGTTTAGGGTTGAGTGTGGATATATAACTCCTTTGTTTTGTTGAAGTAATGTAAATTATCCGTATTGCCAAGCGGCCAGGAAAAGAGTAGTTTTCGCGAATCGAATCTTTGCTGGGGCCTGGCACAGCAAACTCTTCTGACGTCCCGCAGCTTCAGGTCTTGCAGGCCAGCCCGCAAACCGGGAGGTAGCACATGCGACGAATTTCAGCGTATTTGATTTTCCCGTTGGTGTTTCTGGCGTTCCAAGCGAGCACGAAGGCTCAGGACATCCTGGTGCCCGCGGGGACGCTGCTTAAATGCACGCTCGACGAGCCAAACTTTTCCTCAGCCACTGCCGATATTGGCGATCCTGTGATCTGCCACTTGGCCAGCCACCGGGAATTCGGGCAGAATGTTTTCCCCCGCGGTAGCTACCTCGGCGGACATCTTGAGGCGGACAAGGAGCCCGGACACTTCGTTGGCAAAGGGTATCTTAAGCTGGAATTCGACCGCATCGGTTTCCCCAGTAGCGACGTCCCTGTTCCCAGCAAAGTTATTGCGGCAAAAGGATACAAAGTGGATCGTCGCGGCGACATCGTGGGCCGCGGCCACAAGACGCGAGACATCGTGGAATGGCTCATTCCTCCCCTCTGGCCCTGGAAGATCTTAATGCTGCCGGCCCGCGGCCCTCGTCCCACGCTGAAAGGCGAATCGCAGGTCACCGTGCGCCTGATGGACGATATCCAGATCCCTCGGCTAACGGCTTCTGCTCAGCCTTATGAACGGCCCGCCTCTTACGACCGGCCGCCGCGCCCGACCTATAGGCGGCAATCCTTTGATCCGCCCCCGGCCCCCGACAGACAGCGATCCTTTGAACCAGCGGAGGCGGTCAACACGCCGGCAAGCAATGTCTCCGATGTCAGCTACGCCGCCCAGAGCACTCCTGCGCAGGACAACCAGCCACTCGTTTCGGATCTTTCGTCGGCGCAGACTGAGCTATCCGTTCCAGCTCCAGACTCCACCACTGTGCGCCAACCGCTCCGGACCAGGTGGATCGCCCTCAAGCCGGGCAAGGTGTACGAGGTCGCGAATTACCGCATCCATGAAGGCAGCGTGACTTATGTTCTCTTAAACGGCGTCAAGGGCTCCGTGGACATCACGAAAGTGGATTGGCGTAAAACCTCTCGCCTGAACGCCGCGCCAACCGCGTCCTCGACTGCAACTCGCGCCGCCAATTCGGGCGGGCCAGGGCCAGACTCATTTTCAGGGCGCCCCTGAGCTCAGCGTGTTTCGAGGGTGATAGCCATCCGCGCGGGACAAAGATCCCGCAGACGGACGAAATTGTTGGGCAGAATCTGGCTCGGATAGCTTAGTCCTTCGTCTGGGCCGGCAGGCCTTTGCATGGAGACGTCTTCGCCAGCCGTGAACGTGGCGCGGCCGAAGAGCCATACAGTTCAATTCATGACCCTGCCGACAATCCGCGAGAGGCGTTGCCAAGGCTGGATCGGGCATCCCACCCGCGTATCCCCGCCAAAGTGAAAGCTCATGCTCAGGCCGGAGACACGGATCGAACCCGGCCCGCCCGGAAGACCTTGCAACGGACGGCGAAAGTCTGCGTACCGCTATAGCTTAAAGGACCAAGCTGCACGTTCTGAATACGAAACGTACTCTGAAAGGCCTCCAGTTGCAGCCGTCCGCCCCAGAGTTGGACGAGCGGCAAGCTCGATTGCGTGAAATACAAAGTCTTAATCTGTTCCATCGGGGCAAGGCGCTCCAGGCTGGGGTCAATTTCGTACGCTCCCACCAACACGCGTCTGAAATGGGCAGCGGAGTTTCCGGGATCCTGGGACCGCGAGTAGAAGGTGGCCGGCGAAGCGGTCGATACCGTTCGGAGCATCGTCATGGTTGGAACAATCCGTTCTTGCGCCGGGACAAGCTGTGGAGCGGCTGTTTGCGCAACCGCCGGTGCGTGGCTACCCAGAAATATTCCGAGCAGCACGATGAACCGTTTGTAAGCCACCGGATTTCTCTTCTCTCAAATTCTTGCTCTTCACCGCGGAAGCAATGGAACAGGTTCCGCCGCCCTCCAGTGTCCTCTAGCTACCGCCGGAGAATTAGGGGCCGGACTTCGCCTAGAGGGAAACTGGATTCCGTGAATGGAATAAGTCTACGAGGCTCGGGGTCCGCCGGACTGTCCCAATTCGCACACGAGTAGGTCTCTTCTTTTTCCTACAAACGGTCTACTCTCGACTAAATTCGTCCACTCGCGGGTACTGATCCATCGTGGTCAGTGGTTCTGGGGCGTGGTCACGGCTGAGGTCTGCTTTGCGGCTGTCAGCGCGGCTATTTCCTTGTCTGTCCGGGCAAGCGCTTCGACCACCATTCTTCGGCCCGGCGTGCGGGCCAAAGCGGTCTGGAAAGCATCCCGCGCTTCCGAGGGACGGTGCAGTTGCAGCAGAAGCTCGCCGAGCAGTTCATCGCTCGGCTTTTCAATGGAAGGTGGCCCGAATTCCACCGGCATCTTGTGTTCCTTTTCGGCCATGCTCTGAAGCTCGGCAAACGCATCCTTCGTTTTTCCCTCGGCAGCAGCCACCATTGCGTGCAACTGCCCGTTATGAATGAGTGCCCCGTCGCGTGCATTCGAAGCATCCTTCTTTTGCTGCTCCATCCAGGCAACGGACCGTTGCCCCGCCTTCTCGACGCGCGAGGCGGCTTCGCGCGCTCCTGCGATATCGCCGCGGCGAAGGGCCGCGATCGCATTGGTGTAATCAAACGTAGCTTCCGCGAACGGATAATCCCCCGCGGGCAAAGTCCAGCGCACAATTTCGTCGTTCCATAGCTGCGTGCAGATGAGAAAGTGCGCTCGCATCTCGGCGTAGGAGTTGAGCGCCCCCATGGCCGGCGTCATGCCGGACATCCCCGCGTGATCCGCATTCTTGGCCTTGGAGTCGGCCACTACTGCTCGTTCGGCCGCCTGCCGGCAGCCCTCGAGCACGCGGCGCGCATCGGAGACGTGGCCCTGTTGCAGGTAGCCATACTCCAGCCACTCATTGTAATGGCCGCACATCGCGTGCGGTCTTCCAGCCTTTTCGCGCGCCTTGTTCACCACCGCCATTGCCGTCTCGTTGGCTTTGACCTCGTCATCCCACATCCCGAGCGACAGAAAAATGTGCGATGTCATGTGCTGCGCATGGGCGGCTTCGGGCGCAACCTGCGAATAGATCCTCGCCGCACGCAGGCCAAGCGGCGCGTGGACTGAGTCATCGTAACAGTGGATCAGGTAGTGCACGACGCCGGGATGGCGGGAATGATGCGGGAAAACTTCTTCGAGCACCGCGGCAGCGCGCATGTATGTGGCGAAATCGCGCCCGTGTTCGGCCGTGCCCAGAATTGCAAGCGCATAGAAGCTGGCCCCATCCACATCGTCGGGAAACTCGCGGTGCAGTTCGGCGAGCACGGATTCGTACCGCCGGTCGCGTTCCTCCTTCGTTCCCTCGCCGAAGAGCGCCTCCACGCTGCGCAGGTAGAGTTTTTCCCGCTCCGTGGCAGCTTTGGCGCTCCGGGCCTCCGGCGTCGGCGCCAAGCGATTAAGGATCTCGCGTGCGGCCACAACATCTTCTTCGTGCCAGACGGGATGATTCTGCGTCATCGCTTCGCCCCAGAACGCCAGGGCAAAGTCCGGCGCGACTTGCTCGGCCTTGCGAAAGTACTCGGCCGCATCTTCGTATTCGAAGTTATGGAGTTGCGCCAGCCCGCGGAGAAAATCCGCCTGCGCCGCCGCTGGCCCCGAATTCACAAACGCAACTTCACCGAAGTCTTGTTGAGCATCCTTTTGGGAAAATGCCGCGGGAGAGAATAGAAGCAGAAGGATAAATAGCGCCGAAAGGAAAATCCCCGGGGCTCGCCTCATGATCCGACCCCTTTCGGAAACCCGTCGAGCTGCGCGCGAACCTTGCTCCGCCACTCCCAGCTCCTTTTGATCGCGATCTCCATTTTCAATATCGAAAACCGCATCGATTCTACACCCATTTCGCCAGCTTGATTGGCGGCCGGGTGTTCCATCTTCCGCACTCCGGGAGGAGGGGGACAGACGGGAAGTTTCTCTTTCACCGATACTTCCAAATCATTACGAGCCAAACGAGTCATATCGAACAAACATCAGAAAACGTCCCGTCAGTCCGCTATTTCCCTCCTCGATTTCCCGACGTTAATCAAGCGTTGCTACCGAAGGGTGCTGAGGAAGGACTTCATTTCGCGCAGCACGTCGACCTCATTGGACAAGTACACGTAATGGTCCGCACCACGCAACCTAACCACGCGCGCGGTTGGGACGCCGTCTTCAAATACCTTCGCTTGCCTGGTTGTCAGAACCACATCCGCTGCGGAGAAAGCCTTGGCAGCCTCCCTCACTTTGGGATCAGTGCTGTCATCAACCCATTTTCCTAGTCTGTGAGGGATCGCAAAGATCGCGAGCGCGGGCACGGGAATGTTCGCGTACTTCTTCGTGCCTTGTAGCATCATCGCGTCACCAGGAAAGTCGCGTTGCTTTCCAACCCGTCCGTCTGGAGTCGTCGCATATTGCTGGCGAAGCTCCCCTTCGGGATACGTGAAGCCAAGGGCTCGCAAACAAGCCTGTTGTAGCGCACCAAAGCTGGCCAAAGCGGGATCGGACTCACTTGGCAGTGGAGCTTGCGGCGCAGTCTTCTTGAGATCTTGAAATTCCTTCATCGTCGGTCCTTTGCCGTTGTCAAAAGCGTATGGATACCCTGCTTCGAGGTACACCAGCCCCGCGACGCGACTCGGATGTCGAGTGGACAGTGAACTCAACTCCTCTCCCCCTAGTGAATGCCCCACCAGCACTGGCCTGTTCAGTTTGAGCGCGTCAAGGACGGCAAGTGCATCGTCGCCAAGGCGGTCGGCTCCGTAGCCTTCGGGAGAAAAGCCAGATTCGCCGAAGCCACGCCGGGTGATGCCGTAAACGTGGAAGGTGGGCGTTAGCTTGGGGGCGAAATCGTCAAATACGTGCGCGGTGTCTCCTCCGCCTGCTAGTAGCACTAGGGGCCTGCCAGAACCGCCCCAATCCAGCACCTCCAAGCGAACGTTTTTGTCCACGGTCACAAATTGCGTAATGTGCGGGGATGGGTCTTTCCACGCGGGGGGCTGTTGGGAATGAAGAGTAACCATGAATGAGATCAGCAGCATTGAAGCCGCTCGTCTCTTGAGTCGATGTATGGACATGTCCACTCTCTGATTTACATTATTCAGGCCCGAGATGTTCTAGATTTCCTTCGGCGGATGGCACACCTTTAAAGCAGTGCGACATAGAAAAAATTTGTGGGAAACTACTCGAGCAGATCGGGCTCGTCGCGGATGATACTCGCAAGCATTGGCTGAAACTGGAACCATCCCGCCATCGGGCTTCCGATTTGCTCCCTCGTCGCAAGCGCCGTGCTTGGGTCGATCTTTACCGGCACGCCGGCCGCTTCGGCGAGAAGCTGCGCCTGGCAACTGCGGTCCATAGTGATGAACCACCATGCCGCTTCCTCGACGGACTGCCCGACAGTGAGCAATCCGTGATTCCGCAGAATCGCTGCTTTGTGTTTTCCGAGAGCCTGCGCGATGCGCGCGCCCTCCGACGTTTCGTAGACCACGCTGGTAAAGTCCGCGAACAATCCGTGGTCCTCGTAAAACGCGCAAGCGTCCTGCGTGATGGGATCGAGCAGCCGCCCCAGCGACGCCCACGCTTTCCCATACATCGAATGCGCGTGCGCCGCCGCAACCACCTCGGGACGCGCCGCGTGCACCTGCGAGTGGATGGCAAACGCCGCTCCGTTGACGGGATACTTTCCCTCGACCACGTCGCCGCGGTGATTCACCAGAATCAGGTCGGACGCGCGGATTTGCCCGAAGTGCATCCCGAACGGGTTCACCCAGAAGTGGTCGAGCCGTTCTGGATCGCGCGCCGTGATGTGTCCCGCCACACCTTCATCGAATCCGAAACGCGAAAAGAGCCGGAATGCCGCGGCCAGCATCCGCTTGCGATGTACGCGCTCCTCCGCGGCCGTGGCAAACTTAGGCGGCCGCGGGATGTTCAATACATTGGCGGGTGCTCCCGGCATTTGGACCTCCGTCCCGCGCATCGAGCGGCTAATTCCTGTGGACTTACTAAGCGGTGGCGGCCTTCACCTTCTTGGCGGCCTGCTCAATAAGAGCTGCGACAGCACTAGGCTGCGATACGTAGATGGCATGGCTGCCCTTGACCTCAACGACCGTCGAACCGGCCCGCTTGGACATGGCACGCTGGGCGTCAGGTGGGATCA
>Ga0137361_10001901_pt1 | contig 13163 bp, 13 predicted proteins | sample Mad1_80_16metaG_FD_104923 | JGI IMG/M metagenome (GOLD analysis project Ga0137361, IMG submission 104923) | Vadose zone soil microbial communities from Angelo Coast Range Reserve, California, USA - Mad1_80_16 metaG | ecosystem: Environmental > Terrestrial > Soil > Vadose zone | place: USA... | reverse complement strand
TGCTTGGTTTCCATTTTGCCCCGCGTTTGCGGGATGCGCTCTCGCGCCACCTCTACCTCGTGGATGAGGTAGGTGCGTCTGAGTCACTCAACAGTTTGCTCTTTGGCCAGGTCAAGAGCAAAATCATCATTGAACAATGGGATGAAATCCGGCGTGTGGCCTCCTCGATCCGTCATGGAACCGTCTCGGCGAGCTTGCTCATGCGCAAACTCGCAGCCTATCCTCGTCAGAACCAGGTAGCCAGGGCGCTGACAGAGATGGGCAAGTTGGAGCGAACGGCGTACCTTCTGGAGTATTTTCGCGACGAAGCACTCCGGAAAGGAGCATAGTCGGTCAGAGGCTGTGCGGGTGTCTGCATCACAAAGGGTGTTTTGAAGGACGTGGGCTCGACCAGCGACACCGCAATATTGAACGGATGCACTTCGTTGCGCAGTCCTTCCACCATACCTTCCAGGGCAAACTTGCTGGAGGAATAGAGACTGAGGTAGGGAAGGGAGACGACCCCAAGCATGGAACTGATACTAATGATGTGTCCGTGACCCTGGTGGCGCATAGTAGGCAGAACCGCGTTGATCAAGCGCAAAGCGCCAAACACATTGGTATCGAACTGCGCCTGGGCGTCACTGATGGTATTCTCTTCTAGTGCGCCGCCCTGGGCATAGCCCGCATTGTTGACCAGAAGATCGATCCGTCCGGTGCGTTGAAGGACCGTCTCTATACAGGTCTGAACGGACAGGTCCGAGCGCACATCCAGGGGGAGCAGCTCATAAGAGGCAGAGCCACTGGGAACTGCCGCGCGGCTGGTGCCGAACACTCGGAAACCTTGTTTCGCCAGAAGGGTTGCGGTGGCCTGGCCGAAGCCGGTTGAAGCTCCGGTAATGAGCGCGATACGTGGCATGGTCATGAATAAACATCCTTTCTCACTATTGTGCCCAGCGTTTACGGGCTTGGTCCAGTGTGATCAGGTGCAGGATAAAGTAAAAAGGCACAAGGATGATCACAATCCCCAGGATCACAGGGGGTTGCGACCGAGTGCCCCGATACGCATCGAATCATAATCCTGTCAAGGAGAGCCCGAACCACAGGATCAGGACGAACGCGATGAAGAGGCGTGAGATCGATCGTTGAGATGTCTGTGACATACAACAACTCCTTGCTTGGAGAGGGGGCTGGTGGTGCATGCACCACCTTTCTCTCTAAAAAAAATGTCTATGCATCTATTTTTCAATAAAAAAGAAACGACTTGGCCGATGCCAGAAGTGCGGAGAAGTTCACGGGCCAGCGCATCCAGAGATACATGCTGTACGCTCAGGATTCTCCGCTTCTTCTCACATGGGCAGAGACGCATATCTTCTATGACGGAAAGCAACGCGCAAAGGCTTGAAGGAGCCGCGGAGAGCCTTTGATACGCAGTTTCCTCCGTATCAGCGCCCAGAGAATAGGATGCTGTTTTGCCAGGATGCCAAGCCAGGTCTGGCTATCTACCTGAATGGAGATGTTGGGTGTACCCACATGGCCATCCTGAACCTGAATCGTTTTATTCCTGATGATGATCGTCGCTTTGTGTTCCTCTTTCCCTGTAAAAGTAAAGTGGTAGATTGCATCCAGCCCTGTTGACTGCTCGCGCTGAAACACGAGAGGCAGACCTGAGAGGAAACCGCGAATCGATCGCTGGCCCACCAGGCCATTGTCGACCCGTCTGACCATTTTGTGAGGGAAGCGACGCACCACATACGCCTCTGCATCGGAGCCAGCAGTCACATAGATCGGTTCTACTTTCTCTTGTAAAGGCCGCACGACCTCCTTGAGAAACGCTTTGCGGTTGGTGAGGAACGGCCCGATCACATCTTCACCCGCCGGGCATACCGCCATACAGTAAGCGGCTTTGTAGTTTGCCCCAAAAGAGAGGCTCTGCCACATTGAGGCGGACTCGGTAGGCGTCACTTTCGCGCGATACTCCGTTCGATCTTTGCTCTCGGCTACCTGTTCTACCCAGTCATTAAAACCTCCCATGAACTCACGGTAATTGTGCGTATAGCAGGCGGAAAAATTGAACTGCCCGTCCGCCCCAATCGCGCCAACTGGACAGGCCGCAACACACAGCTTGCATTCCAGGCACGGATTATAGCTGATCGGTCGATTGTACTCCGTCACTTCCGCGTCAAGCAGGATGGTGATGAGGAGGATATGATTGCCCAACCGGGGATGAATCACGTTGCGATGCAGCCCCATGTGTCCCAGGCCAGCCGCCACGGCGATGGGTTTATGAGAGACAACCCAGGTCTTGCCGGGAAAGTGCTCCATCTCCATGGGAAAACCAACCGCTGGATTCACTGCGCGCACGCCTTGCTTCTCCAGGGTCGCGACAATCTCGCGCGCGACCTCTTCAAGTTTGAGATCAGCATGATGAAATTCCAGATTGGCGAGCGAACGAGCGGGGCTGCGGACGTTCTCGCGATCCATTCGCAGAACCAGGCTGATCAGTGCCCTGGTAGGGGGAAAGAGCGTCAGGATGTCAGCATGCTGATCAGCAAGAGTTGGGCGGTCGATCTCAACAAAACCAACGTCGTCAGCTCCCGCTTCCAAGCACAGAGCCCGCAGCCATTCCGCATCCAAAGGGGGACGAGCCTGTTGCGGTGATGCCTTGTGCTTTTCCTGAAAAGCCAGCACAGTAGGATGCTCAGAAAGTGATGCCATGATTCACTCCTTTTCTGGTGAAAACACCTTGCGTGTGTAGTGCGGATTGCCAAGGATGGCGACGAGCCGCTCGCTGCCGTCAAAGAGATCTGCCAGTTCTGGCACCGTGGAGTGGAATGTCACATCTTGCGTCACATTGAGACCTGTCGCATCATTGCGTAAGAGCTCTAGCACACTATCTTCCTGATAGACACGCACAATGTTTGGGTTTGCTGCCGTCCAAAGAGGGAAATTTGGGTGATCGGCCACCTGGCGCAGGAGCGGGCCTCGCTGATACGTCAGGTGCACCTCGATGGTCCCGCCAACTTCTGGATGCACCTGAAAAGCTTCTCTGATGGTTGCTGTAGCACTATCTTCCACAAGATGATAGTCATGTCTGACTCGTGCAGGGAGGGCGTCACCGTAACGACCGGGAGTCGCTCCCCCGGTGAACATCCGAAAGTGCATGAGCCCTTGCTCACCTGTCTCCGGATTGGCTACTGGTACATTGAAAACGACGAAGCGGGAACCGGACTCGGTCAAGGTCCTTCCCTGTGCATCCTGATCAAGCAGGAGATGATGAAAGATGAGCAACAGGTTCGGCTGGTCCTGTTCCGGTACGCCCAAGGCAGAGAATGCTGGCAGAGGTGCAATCTGCCAGGGGGATCGTAAGCGCTGCTGTAAAGCGCGCGGGGAGACGATGAAACCAAGCAGGAGCCGGGTTCCAACCGCTGTATCTGCCAGCGGATAGCTACTATATTGGTTGCTAGTCATGGTTCTCTTTCCTTTCCTGAGAAGGGTGTAAATTTTGGAATTGCGTGAGCGAAAATTTGATAATTACGTGGTTGATTCTGCGGAGTGCGAACGCTGACAGCCGAAGAAGAGCAAGTCAACTGTTACAAAGCTCTCTGGCCACAGACAGCGTAAGAGGTCAACCCTCTCGTGCCTCCTGGATGAAGTGGTCGGCATGGAAACGCTCATGCGGCTGTCCCTGGGCTCCTGGGATGGAGTTCGTCAAGAAATGCAGGTTCTCTTGCGCCCCCATCACTTTCTCTTCCTCTCCCGCCAGAAACGCCAGGGACTTCTTAAACGCGTCTCGGCGTCTGCCAGGCGGGCGCACTCTGCTCCTGTATGGCCTCGCGCAAGCGAGCCAGGGGATTGGTGACCGATGCCAGAGGAAAAGCATGCTTGCGATTCCCCTGGCTGGTTTCCTCCAGGAGTTCCACCAAGGACCTCATCGCGACTTACCGCGCTTGTCTGGCCGGGTCACCGATGGCAGCGGTCTCGACCGCTGCGCTCTTGCGCAGGCGTAGGAAGCGCGTAGCAATGGTTCCGACCAGCGTGATCGCTCCGACGCCCACGAACAGATGCGCCGCCTCGACCAACCAGTGCCAGTTCCCAACCCAGATCATTTGCTGCGTGACGCCGAAGATCGGCACGATCAGTGCGTAGGCCATGCTGATGATGCCGAGCTTCCTCAATCCGCTGGTGGAAACCGCCAGGATGGCTTGAACCAGCAGCGCAAGAGAGACCAGCAGCCCAAAGAGCATATGAATGGTGATGAGGTTCGCATTGGTATACGTTCCCAGGCCAAACGTCAGGGCAATCACCCCACAGACCCCAGCGATGATTTGAAGAAGACGTGTGACAGGCATGAAACAATCCTTTCGTTCTTCTCATGTCTTGGTTGTTTTTTCAAGGAATGGCCGTCCTCTCAGCTTCGGAAGGCTGCGGCGTGCTCAACTGCCCACTCTGCGAAGGTGAGCGCGGGGCGGCCCAGAACCTGCTCCACGGTGTCCGAAGACGGTCCCGGTTGCTGGACGAGGCCGGACCAGTAGCCGAGCAGTCTATCGGGGACGTCCTCGGGAAGGCCCTGGGCGAGCATGGCCCGGCGAACCTGTTGCGGAGAGATCTCCTCCCAACGAACCTCCTTGCCGATGGCCTCGCCGATCAGGCGAACCCTGTCGCGTTGGGCGAGGGACTGCGGGCCGGTGAGCACGTAGGTGTGTCCGGCGTGTGCAGCGTCCATCAGTGCCAGTGCGCTGACCGCGGCGACGTCCCGCTCATGAATCGTCGAGGTTGCTCCGTCGCCGTAGGCGCCATACACGACGCCGGTCGAGCGGATCTGCGGCGCCCAGGCCAGGGAGTTGGAAGCGTAGTCACTGCTACGCAGGATAGTCCATTGCAGGCCAGAGGCGCGGGCCGCGTCCTCGACCGCCCTGAAGGCGTCGGCGAAGCGCTGATACCCGCCGCCATACTCCACGGTGACAGCCGACAGTACGACCACCCGCCGCGCGCCCTGCTCGGCCGCGAGCTTCAGCAGTTCAACGGTGGCGGTCCCGGCCGTGGCATCTCCGAGGGCACGCGGGCTGACGAGGACTGTCTCGACGCCGTGCAGCGCTGATGTCAGTGTCTGCGGGCGGGAGGGGTCGCCGCCCACCACGTGAGCGCCGTCGGGCAGCGCGGCGGTGGCGGGATGGCGGGTGACCGCTACCACCTTCGCGCCACCATCCAGCAGCAGGTTCACGACCTCACGCCCAATGTTTCCCGTTGCTCCGGTAACTAAGATCATAGTAAGCTCCTTTCATCTGGAGAGGGAACTCTCCGATGGTTGAATGTCAACATTGCTCTTTCTCTTTCGATGACGATCCTTGTCCAGAGGATGTCAATCAGAAGCATGAACAGCGCCATTGTTTTGCAGCATGCAATGGACCGAACATGCTTTCTCTTTTCTGCTCTCATGCAGACAGAGAATCTCTTCGATGCGGCTCGTTGGCGTACCCATGTTTTTTGCAAGGGAACGAGCCGCTCTCTCTTTCTCCTTCAGGAGAGGCGATGCAAGGGCCTCGAAGGATGCTCTTCAAGTGCTCGCTTGTGACGCTGTGCCCGCTCATAGCGTCCCTTCCCTGGCCAGACAAACAAGCCTGGAAAGCGCCATTGCGCCAGCGTGGCTGTCACGACAAAGCGTATCGCCGCCACGCGAGTGAGAGCCCCCAACCAGCCGGTAAGGTAAGGTGGTATGGGCCTATCGTCAGGAGAAAGCGGGAGGAATATCCCATGGTTTTGCCCCAGAGCAATGGCCTGAGCCAGGTAGGCGAAGCTGAGCGGTTTGGGCGTCTTGCCAGAGAGAATAGCACTCAAACAGTCAGCGCCATGAGCGCCCATGATCGAGGCCGTGTAGGCGCTCATGCGGACGTGTGACACTCCCGGGTCCTCGACGGGCGAGGCCGCGTCGCCAATCGCGTAGATCTCTTGGTGGGAGACCGAACGCAGAAAAGGATCGACGAGAATCTGATCGCGCTCATTGACAGGGAGGCCAGCTTCCCTTGCCAAGGGCTGTACCACAAAGCCCGCCGTCCAGATGCACAGGGAGCATTCGAGTTCACGCCCCTGATCGAGGACCACGCTTTGCGCGCGCACAGCTTGCACCGTGCTCTGATCAACGATCTTGACGTCCAGGCTCACCAGTCTGCGCCGGATAATGTCGGCCACGCTCTTGCCCCAGGAGAGCGCGAGCGACCCCTCCGCTACGAGGCTGACCTTGATCCGAGGATAGCTGCTTGCCACCTGCGCCGCGGTTTCGATGCCGGTAGCTCCTCCGCCACAGACCACCACCTGGCCGCCTCTGGCCCCTAATTCGGGGAGCGTTTCGCGCAAGGCTGCTGCTGAGAATAGACCCCTTATCGAGAGACTGTAGGCGTACTCTGCCACTCCAGGCACGCTGTGGCGATCAGTCATACTCCCCAGCGCATAGACCAGGTAGTCGTACGTCAGCTCCTGTTGCTGCTGGGGCTCGACCTGGATCGTGATGCGGTGCTGGCTGGGATTAAGGCTGGTGACGCGCGCCTCCAGAAACTGCACCTGCGTTTTGCGCAGAATCTCCAGAAACGGGCGGCTGAAGACGCGCTCATGCGTGGCAAACTCATGGAGCCTGGGGCGTATGGTGAAGGTGTCCAATTCGTCGACCAGCGTGATCTGGACAGGCTCGCGGGCCACTTTACCGGCCAGGCGCAGGGTAAAGAGCAAGCCTCCAATCCCCGCGCCAAGAACGAGAATGCGTGTGGACGGTTGTGTCATGACCATCCTCCTTTCTATTGATGCTTGATCGAGACGTCCTGCATCCAGGTAGATACGCCCCAGGTCTGTGAGCGCGTCGATACTGCCAAAGACATCCTCACTGAGGCGGTACTTTTCCAGTGCCAGTCGGCAATGGACCTCGGCCTCGGAGAAGCTGCCCAGCAGGCGCTCCACATTGGCGAGACTTTTGAGGGCATCAATCTCCGTGGTATCAGCTGCCGCTCTGAGATAGTCGATGGCCTCTTGATAGTGCTGCGCGGCATAGTCCAGGTGCGTGCGCTGCAGTTCAACGTGGCCGAGGGCAAGGGCAACACGGCCCAGTCTCTGGACCTGGTGCAGGGACTGGTACAGGCGATGAGCCATGGGATAGGCCTTCAGCGCTTGGTCCAGGTGCCCCAGCTGCCGTTCAACATGGCCCATCGCCAGCAGACTCTCCGCCTCCTCAGAAGGGCGACCGCCATCCCGGTAGAGCTGGATGGCATATCGGTAACTGCTGACGGATTGCTCAAGCAGACCATCCTGGCCCTCAATAGCAGCGATCATGGCACGACTCTCCGCGGCGCGTTTGAAGTCTCCTCCCAGAGAAAAAGACTGCTGGGCCTCACCAAAGGACTCGGCAGCCTGTTCCATCTCGCTGTCGTTAGAGGCCTGGACGCCGAACTGAAAGGACGCTTCTGCCGATGGCTTCTCTTGTTCTTTATCTCCGCTCTTTCGTGTGATCATGGTGCCTTCTCCTTGGTTGAGCGAAAACCAGTCCTGCTCGGACCGATCCATGGCTCTATGAAATTGGGGCCACTCTTGTAGGCAAAATCTGTTCAGATGGCCGTCTTTTTCTCACCGTCTCCAACTATGCGCCAGCCAATGGCTTTTTGAACCCTCTTGCGTCGAAAGCCGGGCCTGTGAGCAGGAAAACTGTTCTCTCCCTGCATAAGGAAAGCCGGTAATTCCTTCATGACATGCTCACGCCTCACGCCCCGGACATTGCAGAGGATACCAGGGTACATCTGAATAAGAGCGTACTTAACTTCTTCAGCTTTCTGTTTGATTTCGCAGCTATAAACAACCTCTCTATATATGGGTATTCTCCGGGCTTCACATGCACGAATATATCTCCATTTCATAGAGTTATTCAGTGTCTTTGTCCACTGCTTCTTCCATTCACTCGCGGTGCCACTTACCCATGATTTTCTATCAGTATGGGCAACCTTCCCATATCCGATATAGAAGATTCCCTCGATCTTCGTGTAAAGGCAATACACACTATAGTTGTTCATGTTTTCCTCTCTTGCGCTTTTTGGCCCGAGATTCCAGGCCGGACTTCTCTCCGGATGCCGGCTCATTGGCCCGCTCCTGAACGAGCGGGCCTCTATTCGCGTCTGCTCCTAATCTTCGGTGGGCTCGTACACGGGACGGCGGAAGCGGTCACCCAACTCCTGATTGATCACGTCCAGGTTCATATACAGATCGGGCGTGAGCGTGTGATGGGTGCCGTTGCAATAGGGCTTGTCGCATTTTTTCCTATGGCTTGTCTCAAAGATCAGGTTCCCATTCTCAACGGTCATCCACATATGTTTGCGCGAATAGCCATCGCCCCATTTCAAGAGGAGCCCATCTTTGTACTCATCGAAGCGGCCCTGCCCATACAGGTAATCGCGATTGAACAGGTGTAAGATCTCGCGTACCCGGCTGGCATTGATCACTCTGGCCGCTTCAGGAGAGAGATGGGTCGTTGCTTCCGGAGCCAGGTCTTGTTGAGGAATGCTTAAAGAGCGGGAGGTATGCCGTGCTTCGCGGATCATCCGCTGGATCCTCTGCCCCTCCTCTTCGCTCAGCCCATGACGCTGCCCCAAAATGGGAGCCTTGTGTCCATTGAGAGCTTGCTGTCTCTTCTCATAGCTGGCTGACTCTTGCCTTTCGTTCTGATGAAACACTGTTCTACTGGATCATTTTTTCTCTGTTCAGAGCTGACAATTGTCACCTTCCTGGCCCGCGCCTGAACGCGCGGGCCTCTTTGGGAGATTTGGGATGTCTTCTGCTCAACATCCATTACTGACTTTGAGAGTGCTGCGCAAGCTGGCCTGCTATGAGGACGACGGATGCCTCAGCCAGGAAGAGTCCGGACTGAATCGCGCCACCGTAGGCAACACCGGGAACGAACCAGGGGGCAGGCATACCATCCAGCAAGAAGTAGCTCAAACCGAGCAGGAGGGTGCCAACAGCGGCAAGTAGTGCCAGGATCCCAAGCAACCTCTCGCCAGATGCGAACAGCCTCGCACGTGTGGAGCTTCGGGACCGCTTGGCAAGCGGGCGCACCAGCGCTAGCAGACCAGCGGTCATCAGCCCCAGACCCGCGAGCGTCTCACTCCACTCGATCAGGAAGCCGAAGAGTGTGGTGTTGGGCATGACAAGTCCTTGCAACATGACAACGAAGAAACCTGGCAAGCGTCCACTACTAAGAGTGGTGCGCAGCATCCCACTGAGCTGATCAGGGAATGTACCCAGGAGGATCTTATCGACTCCAGCGAGCAACCAGGTGTAGCCGACGATGAGTTGAAGACCTGAGAGCGCCAGGTTCGGGTTTTGGGAGGATGGCCGTGAAAGCTGCCCATCCAGTTTGCGCTGAACAGATTGTTCCGTTGGCCGAGCTTCAATGTGAACGTTGGGTTGCGTAATCATAGGTGTCTCCTTGGGAAGCCTGCCGCATGCCTGAACTGTAGCTGCGGCTCGCTTCCCATCTTTTTGCTAGTCTATTGTGTCTATATTGTTTCATAGAGTATTTTGTACGCCATAAGAATGATGTGATATATCGTTTTTGCATGAGGGAAATGGGCACTTTTTTGTCTCTCGATGCAAATGAATGCCATGCTACGACAGGCTGCTTGAGCATAGGTATCCTTTCGTGCCGCTCTCACTGCACCACGACTGTCAGGTTCATGCCAGCATGGATCGTACAATAGAGCTTGAATGTGCCAGCCGTGGTGAAGGGGCCAATGCTTTGCGAACTGTTCCCGTTGACCTGCACATCCATGATGTCTGGCGCATCTGGCTCTTTGGCCCTTTTTGGCGAACCGTTTTCCCATGCCCCATTGGCGATGATGTGCGAGGTGAGGGTATCAGCGACCAATGTCACGCTCTCTCCCTTTTTTATGGTTATGGATGACTGGACAAAGTTAGAATCGTTCATATGGACGACATTGCTTGATCACCATGCATCGCTCCCATTCCTCTCTAGAGAGGCGTGGCTGCTCTGCTCTCCTCTCCTCAGGAAGCATGCTTCCTTGTCCTCTGATCAGGACACCAGACCATGAAACTCGGCACGCAAGCGAACGATGCGACGGCCGCACTTTGTGCGGCGCTGACACAGTACGAGCTTCCCGTTCCATGAGCCCCTTCCCTCTCCCTGTTCCATCCACTAGCGAGAGTCTAGCATGGGGAGCGCCATGCAGCATCGGCAATCGAACGTATTCTGTACTGTTGCGGGAGTGGCAGGAAAGGCTGCAAAGGTGAGGTGTTGCCTAGGCAAGGGCATTTCATCAGTCATGACAGGGGAAGGAGATGAGGAGTAGAAAGCGGATGAAGCAGCTAGATCAGGTGGTGTTCGAGCGCAAAGTAGGTGGCCGCGTTGCGTGAGGTGATGTCCAGCTTACTATAGATGGAACGCAGGTGAGCATTGACCGTGCGCGGGCTGATGACCAGGGCTTCAGCAATCTGGGCGTCGGTCAGTCCTTGTGCCACCAAGCGCAGCACCTCTACCTGCCGCTCGGTCAGGTCGAGCGTCTCGGATGGGGAAGGCAGCTGGTGATGGGTGCCTCTAGTCCTCCTCGTGGCCTGCGCGGGAGGCTGACTGGAGAGTGCGGTGTAATCCACCGCTGCCAACGCTTGTTCCGGCGTCATCGCTTGCCCCTCGGCCCACGTTGTTGTGAACGCCTCCTCGCCGAGTGCGGCACGTACGGCGGGAAGAGCGCGTTCCACAAAGGCACGCTCTTCCGGTGGGAGGGGCGCTCGAAGCTGGGCACACAGCGCTTCGGCGGCACCCCACAGCCATGCGGCCGCCGCCGGTTGCCCCTGCGCCGCGAGTGTCACACCGATCCCTTGAAGATTAGTGGCGATGCGCCAATTCTCGTTGACTTCGCGCAGCAGCGCCACGCTTTCCTCGAACAGCCCACTTGCCGTCGGCACGTTGCCCTCCTCGAGCGCTAAGCGCCCCAGGAAGCAAAGCGCGCCAGCGGCGCCCACCGGATAGCCTACCGTTCGGGAGAGCGACAACTGCTCCTCGGCGCAGGCGCGTGCCCGCGTTGTCTCGCCCAGAGCTGCGAGCACCCGCTTCAAGGGGATGAGGGCGTTCAAGCTGCCACGGGTATCACCCATCTCCCGGTGGAGTGTGAGTCCTTCTTCCAGCAGCGCTCGTGCGCTCGTATCCTCGCCGTGATCGAGCGCGATCTGTCCTAAGAGATCAAGCAGGTAGGCGAGGATGGCTTTTTCGTCCCCGGCCCTTGCCACCGCCAGCCCTTCCTCGGCGTGCGAGCGTGCCGTCCCGAAGTCACCGTTCGTCCACGCGATATACCCAAGCAAAAAGAGCGACCAGGCGAGGCGGCGTGCATCTCCCAGCTCACGATGCAACACAACCGCCTCCCAGACCAATGCCGCACCCCGCTCAAGGTCGCCCTGAGTGACCGCCAGGAACCCGGCCGCGTGGAGCGCCTTGGCCCGCACACCTTCGGCCACCTCCTGGCCGCTCGCCAATGCACGCTTCAGGAAGGTCCTGCCTTCATGCAGATGTCCATGTCCCTCCCAGAAGTGAAACAGGGCACCACTCAAGCGCAAGGCCATCTCGTGTGCATGTTGCTCCAACATCCACTGCAGAGCAGCGCGCAGGTTGGCATACTCGCGTTCCAGCCGCTCCAGCCACACGGCCTGCTCTGTGCCCTCAAGGTGCTCCTCGGCCTCCTCTGCCAGTCTCAGATAATACTCTGCATGGCTCTGCCGAGCCATCTCCAACTCCTGGTTGACGCCAAGTGCCTCCAGGCCATACTCACGAATCGTCTCATGCAGCAGCAAGCGTGGTGCATGATCACCCTGCTTGCCCTGATAGAGCAAGTGCTTGTCGAGCAATGCTGTCACCCCGTCCAACACCAGTGCGCGTTCGCCACCTTGTGCGCTATACACGGCCTCCGCTGCCGCCAGTTCGCAGCCATCGATGAAAACAGCAAGCAAGCGAAAGAGGCGCTGCTCCTCCTCCGAGAGGAGCTCGTAGCTCCAGGCGATGGTGTTGCGCAGCGTGTGCTGGCGGGCAGGTGCATCTCGCGGCCCGCCGGTCAAGACGGCCAGCCGATGTTCTAACCGCTCCAGTAGGGACGGCAAAGGCAGCATGGTAAAGGTTCCAAACGGACTGCGCACGCGGAAGATCGTGGCTGTCTGCAGCCAGGCATACCAGGCGGAGGTTCCGACAGGCAGCTGATAGCCCTCTCCGCCTCTCTGGTAGATCAGCGTCTCGCCTGTGACGAGAGCAGTGGTCTGGTCCTTATTGCTCATCCTCATCCTCAAACGGTTCCGACATACCGGTTCCGAAATAGTATAGCACATGTTTCGGAACCTATCTCATCAAGAGCATACTGATCATAACATCAGGTACGTATTGTTGCATTGACACCTTCCGGTTCTGTCGACCATCCTCACACCTCCTGTCACGGTTCGAGAAGAAGAGAGGCTGCTGTGCTCCAAGCCGACTACACCAGTCCACCTGGTGCGTGCTCCTATACCCGGCGCTCCCCTTGAAACCGCTCGCGGGCGGCGTGTGTGTCAACCTCACCCAGGTGTGTGTCAACCAGGCGGAAGGTCTCCTCAATGAGGTCGTGGAGCTGATAGACCGCGGCCAGCGGGTCGATGCTGACGATGGCGAAGAGTTGTTTGAGGCGTGGGGAAAGCTGAGGTGGCCTCACCTGCAACTGGTCGGTCAGTCGATCCAGCCACCGCCAGCCAGGATAGTAGAGGCGGTTGAGTCCTAGCAGGACGAGCAGGAGCTGCTTTTGGGCGGTCCACAAGGAGTCGTAGAGCACCAGCACGTCGTGGCGCTTTGCCAACTGTTCCTGCTCCCAGGCGGGACGAAAGCGCAGGTGTGTCCGTACCATCGCCACCGCTAATGCATGCGGATAGGCCGCTGCTTGCTGCTGCCAGCGGGTGATGAGCGGTGGGTTGACCAGGGGCAGAGCGGAGCGCAGGGCTGCCAGGTGCTGCTGCTTGTCGAGCCGTGGATCAGCGTGTTCCAGCACAGCAGCCATGATACCTTCGGTGGCTGCGACCGTCGTGTGGCGCACATCGATGGCAACCCCTCCTCGAACCGTTCGCATCTCCCAACCAATTGCTTCTCGGTGAGAGGACGGAGGGCGCCTGTCTCTTCCCCCAGCGCGTGT
>Ga0137361_10001900_pt1 | contig 13164 bp, 8 predicted proteins | sample Mad1_80_16metaG_FD_104923 | JGI IMG/M metagenome (GOLD analysis project Ga0137361, IMG submission 104923) | Vadose zone soil microbial communities from Angelo Coast Range Reserve, California, USA - Mad1_80_16 metaG | ecosystem: Environmental > Terrestrial > Soil > Vadose zone | place: USA... | reverse complement strand
TTCTTCCGCGCACGACGCCGGCGCCACCGAACCAAGAAATTGCAACACGCGAAAAGCAAAGACTGGGCGATCGAATTTCTCGGCGTGCCAGCGCAGTGCGTATTGGTCCCATTTCATACCCTCGAACTCTTCGATCGCGGTAGCGAGCGTGCGGCTGTCGGGCTGATCAAAGAACACGCCCGTCTTTCCTTCCTCCACGGTTTCAATCGCGCCGCCGCCACGATAGGCAATCACCGGCCGGCCGGCGGCGTTAGCTTCGAGCGGCGCCATCCCGAAATCCTCTTCACCCGGAAACAGCAAGGCTCGGCAGCGCGCGGCATAATAATTAACGATCGCGTCAGGCTGGCGTCCGAGAAATTCGATGCGGTCGTCGGCGAGTTTCTCCAGCCGTGCGCGATCGGGGCCATCGCCGACAACAATCAATCGCCGGTTCATTCGCTTGCAGGCTTCGATCGCCAGGTCGATTCGCTTGTAGGGCATCAAGCGCGACAACACGAGGTAGTAATCATCGATATCGTTTGACAGGTGAAAACGACTCACGTCGATTGGCGGCGGAATGACGAAAGCTTCGCGGCCGTAGATTGCCTTGATGCGATGCGCGACGACACGCGAGTTGGCGATGTAGTAATTTGGCTGCTGCGCAGCACGCAGATCCCACTTGCGCAGGCCCCACAGAAAGAACGGCAACGCCGTGCGCGCCATTTTGCCGAAGCCTTCGCGGGCGACGTAATCGTCATAGCGCCAAATCCAACGCATCGGCGTGTGGCAATAACAAACGTGAATGGCATTGCGCCGGCGATGCACGCCTTTGGCGTATCCGGAACTGCTGCTGAAGATCAGGTCGTACGCTGAAAGGTCGAAGTGTTCTACGGCGAAAGGATAAAGCATGAAGTAGTGACGAAAGCGGCGATCCATGGCGGGCAGTCTTTGCATCGGCGACGTGCGAATATCGGCAGCACGCAAACGCTTCGGCAAACTATGGGGCAGAGCGACGGTAGTATAAATAGGCGCCGACGGAAACGAATCGTGCATGGCTTCAGCCACGCGTTCGGCTCCGCCCATCTGAACAAAGTAATCGTGTACGAGTGCGATCCTGGACAAGCTGTCTGACCTCAAGAGATGTTCATCGTTGTGATGTTCATCTAAAGAAAGTCAGAAAGGACGCGAGATTTCAATCTGCACTCAATTTGACTTCAAGGACGACGGCGTTTTTATGCTGCGGCGTTTTGCCGCTTTCGATAAAGAGATGAAGTATCGATAACGTCACTCTTCAGATAAAACTTTTGGACTTCGGTCATGTATCGATTAATGCTGAAACGCGACGTGACGCGTTGCCTTCCGTGCTCGACCAGCTGCGCTCGCAGGGCAGGCTGGCCGACAAGTTTTAGAATTGCCGCAGCCAGTGCATTTTCATCTCGCAGTGGAACCAACCATCCATCTTTGCCGTGTTCGATAATCTCGGGAGTTCCGCCAGTGCTCGTAGCCAGGACTGCGGCGCCGCAAGCCATGGCTTCCAGGACCACCAGGCAACAGGCCTCCACTGATGAATTTACGACCAGTAAGTCGAGCGCCTGCATAATAGCCGCGACATCATCGCGAGCGCCGAGCGCTCGCACGCGATTTGAAATGTCAAGCATGGCAGCGGTTCGTTCAAGAAGCTCTAAGTATTCGTGCTCCTGATTGAAAGCCGGCGCTCCTACTATCAGCAAGGTCGCGTTTGGGAATTTGCTCAGGACACGGGGGAACGCGCGGAGCAGCTCCAACTGGCCCTTACTCGGAGTTAATCTTCCAATGATTCCAATGACCGGCTCGCCTTCACCTAATTGCAATTCATCGCGAATCCTGTGTTTCGCCGCTTTATCCGGATGAAAACTTTCCAGATCGATTCCGTTCGGAATGACGGTTACTCGGCTCTGCAAAGGCAGGAAAGAACCGGCAAACCGATCGGCGCTCGCTTGGGCGACGGCGATCATTCGCGTCCGTCTTGAAAGAAAGGCAACGGCGCGGATCAGTGGATTGAAGGGGTGACGCGGAAGCAGATCGTGAATGTGCCAGATTACTTGCTTTCGCAGACCCAGGGTCGCCACAGTCACCACCAAGCCGGCGCGAACGCTGTTCGCATGAATCAGATCAGGATCGATGCTGACAACTTTCTGCCTGAGGTCGAGGATCACGCACGCGAACGATTTGAGGTAGCGCACGAGATGATCGGCGCGCCAGGTAAACCGCGCTTTTAGAACAGCTACTGTTTTTGTCGGCACTCCCAACTCCGCGACCATTTTCCGGAGCGGTCCTGGCTCAGGACAAATTAGGACAGGATCAAAGCTGGTCCGATCGAGTCGGGCCAGAATCGTCAATAGCAAACGTTCGGCCCCGCCAACTTGCCCAGTGTGGTTATAGAAAAGAATCTTCAAAATCCGGCGCCCTTCAAATCTCGATGATTTCGCGGCCGGCTTCGCGCCGGGTTCGCGTAGTCTCAGCGCTGATCCAACCGATCAGTAACCAGGCGATTGGAGCCACCGAGTAAATGGTGAAAGTCAATCCGAAAACGCTATTCAAAACCAGAGGCAGCATCAGCGACGCTGCGATGCGTTTGATGTCCGCGTTTCGTGTGCCATCTCGCGCTCGCCGCGCCATCGATAACGAAAGCCAGGTCGCGCGTGAAAGGATCCATACAAAGAGCAAGGCCCCGGGAATTCCGCAGGCGATCGCCATAACCAGGATGGAATTATCGATCGGCAGCAATTCATCAGTTCGGGCGAACCGCGCTTCACCCAACGAACCAGCCCCAAGGCCCGCGCCCATTGGCCGCGACGGAATAACTTGCGTAATTAATTGGGCCCAGGTCTCAAAACGAACTTGCAGGCTGTCTTCTTCCGCCGGTTTCAAGGTTCCGCGCTGCGCATGAGACAAAAGCGTACTGACTGTTTGCTTTTCGTCTTTGCTCCACACCTCGTCTTCTGTTGGCGCCTTGACGAACGCAGCAACCAGCACAACCGGCAATAGCATAATCGCCAAGCGACCGATCGCACTGCTTAGACTACGCGCGCCAAGCAGAACTAATGTTGCGACGCCCAGCATCAATCCAAAGATCGCGGTGCGTTGGCCACTCAGCAAGATGGCTCCAGTTGACGCCAAGCCGCAGACCAGCCAACCGATCCGATTCGCAATTCTCTTTGCGGCCGCAGCAAAACCGAAAGCCACGATCGCGCCAATCTCCAGATAGCGCCCCCATTCTTCGGCGCTGCTGAATGTAGCGAGCGCGCGCCGGACATGACCGACGGCGATCGAAGAATAGAGATCAGTGTTATCAATCCAGTATTGTTCGAAAGCAGGATAACCGATCAGCATCTGATAAACGCCGTACAGTGAGGCCACAATACCGACGAAGACAATTAAGTTCAGCGCCAACCGAATAAATCTTTCGTTGGCGGCCTGGCCAAAATAAAACCAGGCCAGCGGAACCAGCATGAACAACGCACCCGAAAGTCCCACTACCAGGCCGCCCTGAAGCGGATTGAAGACTTCCAGAATGCACAAGAGACCGAGCAGCGACACCAGTCCCGCGAGGGGCGTCGCGCGAAAGATATTCAGTCGTTCCTTTCGCATCAGTACGGCCATCGTCAGCACTGTTACCACGGGTGTCAGGAGATGAATGGGATCCTGCGTGGTGTAATCGACCATCAGGTACTGCGCGCGTCGGAGCAGACCGCGAAACGGTTCGAACAACATCATCGCTACCAGTGTGCCTTCGAGACTGACCAACAGCGGCAGCGTCATCAACCACAACAGGGCAGTCAGCATCCAGGCGCGCAGAGTCTGTCCGCCGGCGCTGATGGCCCACACAGTGAAAAGGCTGGCGGCTTGAATCGGCGCCAGCCACAAGAGGATTAGCTTTCGCGGTCTTAATCGATGTTGCTGGTAAATTGTTGCGCTCAAGTCAAGTATCCTAAATGACCAAGGGAAAAACTCCCGCTCCCTTTGGGAGAGGGCCGGGGTAAGGGGGTAGCCTGCGACAGTGTGAAAGAAAAGGTGTTGTTCTTTCTTGTTTCGCTCTTGCCTTCACCCTAAACCCTCTCCCAGCGGGAGAGGGAACTTTTCGGTCACCTCCGAATCAGCTTTCGATGCCGCGCGCACTCGCCCAGCGCAAAGTCGCGAGCGCTCGCAAGCGCGCAATTGGAATATCGTGACGCTGTGGCCGCAAGTATCGCCAGAAACCAAGCTGTCGGCGCTGAATCAATCCCACCAGCGCCGCGAACAGCATCACGCTGTAACCGATCAGGGACGCTATGGCCGCCCCTTTTATGCCCATCCGCGGAATCAGAATCAGCAAGGCAGGCGCGGTTACTGCTGCTGATAGGAAACGCGCAATCGTGCTCAAACCCGGATAACCAAAGCCCTGCAAGCCGCTGATTACAATCGCGCCCGCGCTCCATACGGCTGCGGCGATCAGCAGCCATCGAAACGCGCCTGTCGCAGGCACAAAGCTGTCGCCGAAGAGCACTCTGAGAATCAATGGGGCCGCTACCCAGAGAGGAATCAGGACGAGCAAGTTGGTATAAACGGTCAGTCGCAGCGTCCGGCTGAGGAGCGATTCAGCCTGCTCGCCGACGCGCGAGCGCGCGACTTCCGGCATCAGGGCGTCTGCCAACGCATCCGAGACGTAAGTGGTCACTTCGGAAAGACGAACCGCAACGACGTACAAACCGATCGCGGCGCTTGAGGCCATTCCGCCCAGCATCAATTGATCCAGACGCAAGGTGGTAAAGTCGGCCACGCACCCGGGATAATCACGCAGACCGTAGTGCATCGAATTCTTGAATTCTGTCCAACTCGGTTCCCAGCGCGGACGAAGTTGGCGCCAGACAGCAAACGTCGCGAGCAGAGCCGAGGCCGTTTGGGCGCAAATCAAAATGTAGGTGGCCGAGCTCACCGTCAAGCTCCCTGAGGACCACAGAATCGCAAAACCAAATCCCTGAACGATGAACGAAAGAAGTCTGGCCATGCCAGCCCAACCAAAACGACGCGTGCCTTCCAACAATCCACGCATCAGTTTAAGAAATAACGCTGCTGGAATATTGACTTGATAGATGCGCAACAAAGTCTTTACTTGCGCGCTGCGTTCACCAACAAGATGAGGCACGATTACATCCGCCAGCGCGATACTGATTGCGCCAACAATCACGGTATAAATAACAGCGTTCGAGAAGAGCCGTGAGCAGCGCTCAGGTTCTTTTGCCATCCAGTAGCGATGAGCATTAGGCAATCCCAATTCTGCGAGCATGGCAATCACCAGCGGCCACATCGCAATTACCAGGAGATCGCCACGGCCTGCCGGACCGAGGGCGCGAGCTCCTATCAAACTCGTGACGACAGTGCATAGTAAAATCGTGCAGTCGATCACGAGAATCAGTTTTGCGCTACGAATGATCACTTTCCCTCAACTCCATAGTCTAAGGTTAAGCCGTTTACCTCTACCAAGTCGCCAGGAAGGAATCTGTCTGGTTTGTGATTGGTTGCAAACCGATGAAGCTTCATTGGGCCAATGCTTAGCTGGCGCCGCGCGCGAGCACGATCGCGGGTATAGTGCGCAGCAGAATCGATGCGTCGAGTCCCAGCGACCAGTGATCGATGTATTCGAGGTCGAGTTGCATCCACTGTTCAAAAGAGAGGTTGCTGCGTCCCGATACCTGCCAGAGACAGGTTAACCCAGGCTTCACGCTGAAACGTCTCTTCTGCCAAGCCTCTTCCATGCGCAACGCGTCGCGCACCGAAAGTGGGCGTGGACCGACGATACTCATATCGCCCATCAGCACGTTGAAAAGCTGCGGCAGTTCGTCGATGCTGGTCTTGCGCAACCATCGTCCCACGCGCGTAATTCGCGGGTCGTTCCGGATCTTGAAAATGGGGCCGGTCTTTTCGTTCAGGTGTTCGATGTCTTTCATCCGCGCTTCAGCGTCCACGCTCATCGTGCGGAACTTGATCATGCGAAAACGGCGCTTGCTAAGTCCGACGCGTTCCTGAATGAAGAACACTGGACCGCTCGAGTCGAGCTTGGTCGCAATCGCTACCAGCGCGAAGAGGGGCGCGGAAATTGTTAAGAACACCGACGCAACTGCGAGATCCATCAACCGTTTTGCTTCGGTGCGCCAGCTAAACGGCGGCGCGCTGCGCAAAGAGACGATGGGCACCCCGTCAAAGTCCAGTGGATGCAAGCTTGCAAGTTTCTGCGGAAAGAAGTCAGACAGAAGATGTGTGGTGATTCCCTGTTCTTCCAACAACGCGACGGCCGACTCGATTTGGGTATACTGCGATTTTATCGGCAAAGCGATCGCTACTTCGTCAATTACTTCGTTGGCTAAGATTCGCGGCAGGTCTTCGATCGTGCCTAGGCACGGTGCCCCGGCTAGTTCGACGCTCGCAAAACTTGGATCGCTATCGACATAACCCAGCAACTTGTAGCCGAGATCCTGGCGGTGCTTCACTTGCGCGGCAAACCTCCGGCCGCGCGGGCCTCCGCCGACAATCATGAGCGCTTTCACATTGTGTCCATGCGCGCGCAAGCGGCGGAGATTGAGTCGCAGCGCCACTCGGCCCGCCGCCACAAGCACGAAACCGACTACGCCAAAGCCCCCGACGGTCAGGAGATTTATGGTGGGCCACTTGCCCATTTGCGCCGCCACCAACAAAGCCAGAGAAGCGATGGCCATCGCGCGCGCGATTTCCCGCAACTCGCCGCGCAGGGAACTCAAACGGTGCGAAACGTATAAGCCCTGGGCTGCAAAGGCCGCGTACCACGAAAGCAAGAGGATAAAGCCAAGGATTGCATTCGTAACCTTGACGCGCTCGGAGAGATAGTCGACGGCGAAGCTAGGGTTCTGTGACGGCGCATAACGATAGACAATCGTCAGGCCGAGCGACGCAGTCAGCAAAGCAAGATCGCTCAGCTTCAGAAAAAAATCGGTGATTGATCCGTGGCGAGCAGTCATGCAGTCTTCGATTAAGAGTGTTTAGAGTACCGACTTTAGTCGGGCTTTTTCGGCAGTAAGAGCCCGACTAAAGTCGGTACTCTAACGCCGTGATTAAAGTTTCGGCGCGATAAAGGCGGCGACGCTCGCCACCCGCATGAAGCGCTCGATCTTGGAAATCTTGTCGCGAGGAACGAAAACCATATCGCCGGGCTGCAGGGTCAGATCATTCTCCAGGTCGCTGGTGCGCCTAATGCTCTTGAGGTTTAGCAGCTTGACTTCCGCGATGTCGGAATTGATTTTGCGAAAAACGACAACTTGCGACGACTTGGCACTCTCTTTCATCCCGCCCGCGAGCATGATTGCCTGTATGGCCGTGACTCGTTCGCGCATTTCGATCTTTCCCGGTTGGGCGACTTCTCCGGCAACCACGAAATAAGGCTTTTGGAACTCTTTCAGAATTACGGTCGCGATCGGATCTTGTAATCGCGTGCTTGCTTTCTTCAGGATCGCTTGCCGCGTCTGATCCACGGTCATACCCGCGATTTTCAGATCACCGCCAACCTCCAGCGTGACGTACCCGTCAGGTTGGACGGTCACCGTCTGATTGAATTCGGGCGAATAACGATATTGAATTTCGAGCACGTCACCGGGTTGCAAGCGATATCGCTCTTCGGTAACGGTCGTCAGTCGCGGCGGTCGCGGCTCTTGCGCGTGCGCAACGAACGGGATTGCAAGAATAGAGAATCCGGCGAGTACGAGTAAGCTGTATTTCATTTGAGTTCCTGGCAATGACAGATGGAAATTTATAGCCTCCGATAAAGCCATTCCGGCACCGGATAACGGCGCTTATTCAAAACGAAACCGAGAAAGTTCCCGCCCGCATTCTCGATGATGCGTTGGGCGTTCAGGATTTCATCGCGGCGCGACTGTCCGGCTTCAACGACAATCACGATGCCGTCAACGTTGGAAGCGAGCACCGCCACCTCAGCAGACGTCCCGAGCGCGCGGCAGTCGATCAAAATGTTGTCAAAACTCACCCGTAAAGCATCGACCGAATCGAGACCGGTATCGATCTCTTCGCCTTCCTTCGCTACTCGCATCAGAAAGGACCTCTTTGGTAGAGCCTGCATCTCATCCGTCCACTTCTTCTTTTTCTTCGCCGGCAGCATCCAGAGGTTGTCAATGTTCGTCGGGTGACAGTTCCAGGGCATCTGCAAATAATCTTCGACGCCCAGGCTCTGCAATCGCTCCGCGTCAATAACGAGCGTCCGTCGACCCGTGTAGCGCGCCATCTCAACCGCGAAGAGTTGCGTTACGTGACTGACGCCTTCACCGTGCGAAGCTGAAGTGAAAGCGATGGCCGCTCCTTCGCGGAGTCGGTGCGGTCCGGTCTGAAGGCTGGCCAGCAACAACTGCAAGTTGTGTTGCTTGTGGCCGTTGGCCCGCCCGTTCTCCGGCGGAACTTGCGCTTGGATGATTTGCTCTTCGACCTGCAACAGTTGTTTCCTCAGTTTTGTAATTCAGCTACCGGAATGCTTTTCAGTTCAAAGTCGTTAGGTTCGCGGCTGCGACGGATGAGCATCTTCCGGCTGTTCTCCGGGACGGTCGCGAGCACTGGCGCGCCCGTGAGTCCTTCGAGCTCTCGCGGCGTATAAACGGCGTCGCTGAGCATCTCGGCAGAGAAGACGCTGCCCAAACTCAGAAACGCCGCCAGGACGATTCCCAGCACTAAATTCACCGGCCGATTCGGTGACGTTGGAATCTGCGATGCAGTTGCGACTTCAGCTATCGATACATTAGTGATCTTCTGCCGGTCGAGTTCGTCCGCGATGCGCGCTTCTTCGCGCTTCTTCGCATAAAGCTGATAATTGTCTTCAGCCTGTTTCACTTCGCGCTTGAGGTCGTCATGTTTTCCGGTGTCGCTCTCGAGCTTCTTCAAAGCAGCTTCATACTGTTGCAACTGCCCTGACAGAGTATCGTGGCGCGCGCGCGCTCCGGTCTGATCCAACCTCGCCCGTGACAATTCGTTTTCAAGCATTTGTCGCAAAGGATTGAGGTCGGTAGCTTCTTCGACGGCGGTCTTTCCCTCGGCGCGAGTGAGCGCCTCACGCGTATTGCGAATCTGGTCATCGAGCTCGCGCACCAGCCGATCGTCGGGACGAAACTTGGTGAGCAACTGCGTCCGGCGGTTTTGCAGTTCGACGATCATGGTGTTCAGACGCTCGGCGGAATATTGATTCGGAAGTTGGCGGCTTTGCGTTACGACGCGCTTCGGCATGGCCGCGAGCTGCTGCTCGATTCGCGCAATGCGATCCGAAGCTTCCCTCAGCGCAGTTTCGCTTTCGAGCATCTTTGATTTCGCTTCCGCGGTCTTTTGCAAGGTCAAGTCCTTCTGCTGGCTCAGCACCACCAGATTGTTGCTCTGTTGAAAGTCCGTCAGCCGCTGTTCGGCTTGTCGTAATTGAGATTCGTATTCGTCGGCTTTGTCTTTGAAGAAATCCGTAGCGCCGGTTGGATGATTCAGCTTCAGATGTTTTTCCAAGTAATGCTCGCCGAGCTTCTGCAACACGGAGGCCGAGAGTTCGGGCGAATTTGACGCATAAGTGATTGAAATGACGTTGGCCTTCCGCGCCGGGGTGATTGTCAGATCCTTAGTCAATCGATTTACGGCGCTTTCTTCGCGCAGTGTTTCTGCGGGCGAGCGGCCGAACAATCCGGTTTCAGCTTTTGCCAAGCCGCATTCTTTAACCACCTGTGTCAGGAGATCCTTGCTGGTCAACAACTCGATCTCGGAATTGATCTGATTCTCACTGACTTCACTTTCAACTGTCGCAGGCGGCGCACCGCCGGTTTGTTCCGGGGTGATGACGACGTCGGCGCGCTGGTTCTTCACCAGGATCTTCGTGCGCGATTCGTATTTATTAGGAAGCAGGAAAGTAACGATTGCCGTGCCGACAACCACGATGAGAAAAATGGAAAGAACCAGGGCCCGGCGACGGAACAGCGCACCCGCGCCATCGCGTAAACTGATAGCATTAGCACCGATTCCCGTAGTCAGTTGCCCCTTCATAAACTACCTTTCCGAAGGGGTTTAAAGGCTGAATTGGCTCGAAATTCCAAGGATTGGGGAGTCTGCGAGGCTCTCTCGAAACCGACCAAGGCCGAGTTGATGAGGCTTTACCAGATTTCCGCGAGATCCAACTCGAAGCCTCGCAAGACATCTTCGCCGGAAAACTTCTGATGATTTTCTAAGATTTCCACGGACTTATCGGCGCGGTAGATGTGGATCCGTTTCCCATAAGGGTCAATCAGCCATCCGAGCCGCACGCCGTTTTCAATATATTCGCTCATTTTGTTCCGTAATTTTCGCAGGTTGTCCGACTTCGAGCGCAACTCGATAACGAAATCAGGGACGATGCGCGCAACGCGGTCCTCGCGTTCTTCCTCCGAGAAAAGGTAAGACCCAACCTATCTCGATGTCTCGATTGCTGGAAGACCTGCGGCGCGAAGCTGCTGATTGAGCGCCGGGATTTCCTGCGATTTGATCGATTCCCAACTGGATTCCAGCGTGCGCGAATCTTTGATTACGTCCGGCACTGCGCTCGCCACGGCTTGGGTTGGCCCTGCATCGACGCCTTCAATGATGTTGAAGAGGGTCCTGACTCTTACGGTCGCAGCTGAGATGCTCAGTCTGCTGCCGCCACCGGCGCCAAAGCCACCAGGTCCGCCGCCGCCCACGCCAACTAATCCCTGAAGCTTTTCGCTTAACGCATCGAGTCGCGTCTTCACATCGCCCTCAGGAACACGCGGGCGTAGATCGAGTAATTGTTTGCGGATCGTACTGGCGCTCTCGGTTATCGAAGAGAGTACCAACCACTCGTCGTAGAGTTCTTTCGATAATCTGAACTGTTCAGCAAAGTCTGCGGTCGTCGCCTTGACACGCGGATCCATCTGAACAATTAGTTGCTGGGAATATCTCTTACCATTTACGGTCAGCACCACCGTGTATTTGCCCGGCATCGCCCAGGGCGAGGTTGGGGCTGGAGCGGTATTCCGGTACACCGCCGCGATCGGATAATCGGGCCGAACGCCGGGCACGGGCGCATAATGAAAGTCCCAAAGAAAGCGATGCATGCCGGGTTCGCTGGCCAGCCTCTGCGGCGGCCTCACCCAGTAAGCTGGAATGCTGAGCGTCGGATCGGGAGCCGGCAACGGATCGGCACTGGAATAACGTCGGACCAACTTACCTGCATCATCATTGATTTCCAGCGTCACCGGGCCCGAGTTTGGCGACCCAATGTAGTAATCGATCATCGCGCCATCGGGAGGGTTCTCGCCGGCAGCAACATCAGGCGGCAGCGGCGTGTCGGAGTTGGTGTTCCAGCGAACGCGCAGTGCGGTCGGCGGACGAAACACAATCGCCGGTGCTTTGGCAATCGATGTCTGAAGTTGCCGCAGTGGCGTGATGTTATCGAGAATCCAGAAACCGCGCCCGTGGGTTCCCACGCAAAGATCGTCGCCTTTGATGATTAGATCGCGAACGGATGTGGCGGGCATGTTCAGCCGCAGAGATTGCCAATGATCTCCATCGTCGAAAGAAACGTAAACCGCGCGTTCAGTTCCCGCAAACAATAAACCTTTACGTTCCGGATCCTCGCGCACTACGTCGGTGTTCTCACTATCAGGAATGCCGTTGGTAATTTCACTCCAGGTCGCGCCCTCATCGCGTGTGCGATAGATGTGCGGCCGCAGATCGTCGAGCCTGAGCGTATTGACGGCCGCATACGCTGTATTCTTGTCAAAGTGGCTGGCGTCAAGAATCGAAACCTTCTGCCACGCTTTCAACTGCTTTGGCGTCACATCCGTCCAGTGAGCGCCGCCATCAGTGGTTCGATGAATCAGCCCATCATCGGTGCCGGCCCAGATTAGATTGATGTCCAACGGCGACGGCGCAACTGCATAGATCACTCCCCGCTGCGTCGCTCGCGCATTTGGCTGCGAGCTGAATTTGCCGACGGTTTCGGGCACATCGAAAGTCTTGCGCGTGAGATCGGTACTAATCTGTTCCCAACTACGCCCGCCATCTTTCGTCTTCCACAACGTGTTCGCGGCAAAGAAGAGCACATGAGGATCGACCGGCGAGAAGACTACCGGCTCGGTGCGCACCACGCGAAAATCCGGCCCGCGAAGCGGTTTGGGCATAATGTTCTGTACTTGTGAGGTGCGGCGATCATAGCGCGTGAGTTTGCCACCATAGACGATGTCCGAATCAAGTGGATCGGGAACTACATAACCGTATTCTTCGGCAGCGACCGGATGCCATTCGCGGAAAGTGATCTCACCGTCGTTGCCGCGACTAGCCACACAGGCTGACCCGCTCTCCTGCTGCCCACTGCACAGACGATACGGAAAGGCATTATCGGCGTTGACGTGATACATCTGCGCAGTCGGCTGGTTGTACCAACTGCTCCATGACTTGCCGCCGTTGACTGTGATGATTGCGCCCTGATCGCTACCCAGCAGGATCACATCGGGATTGTTTGGATTGATCCAAACATTTTGATAGTCATCGCCTCCAGGCGCACCGCGAAAGCCAGTCCAAGTCCTGCCGCCGTCCGTTGATTTCCACGTCACGGTGCTGGCGACGATCACGACCTCAGGATCCTTCGGATTGAATCTTGGTACGCAGAGATCACCGCCGCCGATTCGCCCCGCGGGCCTCGGGTCTTTAGTGATTATTGCCCAGGTAGCTCCTGCATCGTCCGATCGATAAAGGTTCACGCCGCTCGGAGTGGCGACTGATGCCATTAGACGATTCGTGTTGCTCGGAGCAATGCCAATATTTGCCTGAACTATTCCTTCCGGTAATCCGCCGCTCAACTGGTTCCATGTTTTTCCGTTGTCGGTCGATTTATAAATTCCGCCGCCGGTGCCATTCCACGCGCCGTTTTCCCAGGGACCCTGGCGCGCTTCCCAAAGCGAGCCATACGCGACATCGGGATTTTTTGGATCGAACGCGACATCCGCGCCACCGACGTTTTCATCTTTGAAGAGAACCTTCTCAAACGTTTGGCCGCCGTCCGTCGATCGAAATATGCCCCGCTCCGGGTTCGGGCCGTACGGATGACCGGCGACTGCGACCAGGATGTGATTAGCATCGCGCGGATCGATTGCGATTTGCGGAATCTGCTGC
>Ga0137361_10001899_pt1 | contig 13164 bp, 7 predicted proteins | sample Mad1_80_16metaG_FD_104923 | JGI IMG/M metagenome (GOLD analysis project Ga0137361, IMG submission 104923) | Vadose zone soil microbial communities from Angelo Coast Range Reserve, California, USA - Mad1_80_16 metaG | ecosystem: Environmental > Terrestrial > Soil > Vadose zone | place: USA... | reverse complement strand
GAACGGAAACTTCGGCGTTGGCGGATTCGGCATTTCAACGCAGATGCTCGCACAAAGCCTTAGCGGCGGCAATGTCGGAGGCGGAGGCTTCAGCCCTCTCTATCAGATAGGCGGTCCACGGTCGATCCAGTTGGCATTAAGGCTACAGTTCTAAGAGACCTCAGAGACACACAGAAATGATCACGAATACCATTGGAAACTCTATGGCGCTGGTGACTCTTCTTTGTGTGCTGAACTGTGTACCAGTCCGCGCACAGCGCGTTCAACACCCGTTGCCGATTGAAGACTTGCTCTCATCGTCGTCGCTAATCGAGGAATCGGCCACTGTATCTCCGGACGGTCAATGGCTCGCCTATACGCTTCAAGACCTACGGAAGAGGGGAGTCATCGATTCCGAGACTCACCGTTTTTTCACTAACACCGGAGTTCCTACCGAGAACGTAGGCACTGATATCTGGATAACGAGTGTGAAGTCCGCCGAGTCGAGAAATCTTACCCAAGGAAAGGGTGCCAATTGGGGACCCGTATGGTCCCCCAATGGCAAATATTTGGGATTCTACTCAGACCGCGGGGGGAAGGCGCACTTGTGGATCTATGACAGAGGATCGGCCGCAATGCGGCAGGTATCCGATGTGGTCGTCCGCCCGCTCGATGAGTGGCAGGTCGTCTGCTGGAGTGCTGACAGCAAGAAAGTGTTGACGAAGATCTTGCCGACCGGGCAAAGACTCGATCAGGCAAATAGAGCAGTTGGCAATTCAGAACCCAAAGCGAGTAGAGAAGAGAACCAACCACAATCTGAAATCCTCATTTATCGCTCATCCAGAGACACCAAGGTCCCGAATGACACAGCAAATGCCCCCTCGCTTCTCGAAGATTCTCAAACAAAGGCTGAGCGAGCCGATTTGGTGGTTGTTGACGTAGAAACCGGACAGGTCGAAGGAATTGCGCGTGGATTCAATCCAGTCTGGTACAGCATATCCCCTGACGGATCGCGCTTTGCCTTCGCCACATGGAAGGGCCTGGAGAGGGGCAACATCTACAGGAACCTGTTCGACTTGTTAGTAGTTGTCCAGAAAGAAGCAAGAACAGTTGACTCAGATATTCCGCGAGATGCGTGGGACTTTTCCGCAAGCTGGTCGCCTGACGGAACACTTCTGAGCTATGTGATTGCAGGCGGTGACGCTGATGGAGAGTGTTACCTTGTTTCAGTAAGTGGGGGCCCTCGGCGCAAAGCGGCACAGAAGTTACATCCATCCTTCAACAGCTCGTTGCGGCGACCCCCGTTATGGGACCCATCCGGGCAGCACTTGTACCTTTTGACCTCCAGTAATGTGTTGTGGGAGATCTCTCTAAAGGACGGAGGGGGGCAGGAAGTAACCCGAATTGCGGACCGTACAATCACTTCCATCATTGCGCCGTCCGGCAGGGAACGCCTGTCGTCGCACGACGATGGTCCCTCACTTATTGTTAGTACTGTTAATGATTCTACGAAGCAATGCGGCATTTACAGAATCAACCCGACCACAGGAGCATTTGCCAGGCTTCAGGAGGAAGACAAGAAATACGATCTCTCGAACATCATTTATTCGGCTGATACTCGAGAGTTGATCTATCTGGCGGAAGATGTCGCTCACGAATCGAACTTGTGGGCCGCTGACTCAGGCTTCACCAAAGTCTTGCAGCTGACTGACCTAAACCCTCGAATGAGAGGCTACTTGCTAGGCGAGAGCCGGCTTATTGGCTGGAACGGTCCAGATGGCCAACTACTACACGGTGCATTGCTTCTACCGAGTGGCTACCAAGAAGGAAAGCGATACCCTCTAATTGTAGATGTATATCCGGGTGTTTTGGCCTCGAATTGTTTGAATGACTTTGGCCTTTGTGCGAGCTCCTTTTTCCCCAATAAGCAACTCTTTGCTACCCGAGGATACGCGGTACTCTTGCCAGATGCTCCTGTGGGAGTCGGTACATTCATGAGGGATCTGGCCCAGACAGTTCTCCCTGGCGTAAACAAGGCGGTTGAGCTCGGGGTCGCCGATCCGGAACGGATTGGTTTAATGGGGCACAGTTATGGAGGCTATGCCACACTCTCCCTGGTTGTTCAAACAAAGCGGTTCAAGGCTGCCCTGGTTTTGGCAGGAACAGGCGACCTCATGGGTCTTTACGGTGAGATGGACACAGATGGCTCGAGCCTCGGCATTGGCGTCTTGGAAGGGAGCTACAACCCACGCATGCCCGGAACCCCATGGGAATTCCGCAATCTGTACATTGAGAATTCCCCGATATTTTACCTCGATAGGGTACAGACCCCTCTGTTGATGGTGCATGGAACTAAGGACACTACCGTGAACCCATTTCTAGCTGACGAAGTATTCGTCGGCCTCCGTCGTCTTGGGAGAGAGGCAGTCTATGTTAAGTACGTCGGCGAAGACCATGACTTTGTGAGCTGGAAGGAGAAAGATCAAGCTGATCTGTTCCATCGGATCATTGAATGGTTCGATAAGTAACTGAATAAAGATACAATACACCGCCGTGTTCAGCATCATCGCCGTCAGTGAATCCGCAGTAGTCCTCCTGTAGATCACGCTTCTGCCGAGCCAAGTCACGGGTGAGTCCATGACGTTGATTGAAGGCACGCAACGTGCTCCTTCAGAATGCCAACGATCTGCTCCTCGCTGAATCAGACCTCTCTTCATGGCTCCTGGTCCTCCTTCGTCGCTATCGTCACAACGTGAGGTCCCCAATTTGACCTGTCCCCGTTTTTCGCGCATGAGATCATACGACACTTGCTAATTCTAGCTGGTGAAGTGTTTCGAGGGCAGGTCACACCACCAGACGCAAGTCGGACTGTCCGATGGCACTGCTTTGGTGGTCGGGGCAGCGCTATTCGTGGCCATTCTCTGGATCCACATCGTAGCAAAGCCCGCTTGATACAATGCTGGGTCTGCCCGGACCTATGCACACATACTCCATTTGCCCATCAACAAAAGCAAGCTCTACGCACATTTCATCCTCGCCAAATGGATCATCGTAAATCTTAAGGCTCTTCACGGGTTTACCACCAAACGTCCGTTCATGAAGTACTTTTAAGTTCGCCAAACGGAGCCTCCTGTATGTTGGGCCTTGTCATCTTCTGTCGGATCCTCATCGCGGTCAAAAACAACAAAACCCACCTGACAGCATCTCTGGCAGGTGGGTTTGGGGGAGCTTTTAGAATTGCCTCTTAATCAGCTCACGGTCGCCCTCCAGCCCGAGACGGGACCCGCACTCGTACTCCAAAGACTCGAATGATAATTGGCTGTAGGCTGTAGGCGCTTTGACTGCATGAGCGTTGTATTCACGGGACGACAGAAACAATAGCTAAATCTATGCTCGGCGCGCAAGAGGTCACATGTTTAGTACCTAGTCCGAATCGGGCTTCACCCGTGCCAGAGAAGCGTTAGCATCGGCTTAGATACCGCCCACTCGTACTGAGGGCGGCCTGCACCCCATCTCCGCAGCGATTTGCTCCTCGGCTTCCCGACGGCCGATCAGTCCTCTTCCTCTCATCCGTCAAACGCCATAAAACTCCCCGTGCCTGTGTGCAAGATGTGTGAGTGAACCGGTCTAACCTCCGGTTTGCGGACCCTCCGGGAGTTAGCACCGTCCTTCTGCTGCCGCGCGGCGGGTGCGAGTTTTGCGGCTCGCCGCGCGAAGTAGCTTTTTTGCCGACCTGAGAAATCATGTAGCTTTTGAAGGACCCAGATCGTTCGCGAGTAGCTGTCGGACGGCTCTCCGAGCTTCCAGTATCGAATAGCGGTGATCCATCGCCCCCGCGAGATCGGTGTTCGCAAAAGGCTGGCAACTTAATCCGCTGATGATCGCAAGTATGCCAGCGGTGGGCCACTGGAATCTTTCGTAAGAAAACCAGTTCCCTGAACCTCTAGCTGCGGCTCCAGCCCTTGTTGTTCACAATTCCGGAGCCTTCGCGGAGGGTTATGAGCTGGTTTGCGGGAATCTTTTTGTACTGTTCGTGCAGACCATTGGGCCAGTACACATCAACGTCGGCCAAACTGGCTCCGCCCAGGCCAAAATGGAGGCGGGGATCGTTGCAGGAATAATAGCTTGACTGGCTGAGTACCGCTTGCGCCTGCACCTTGCCCCCGTAGTGCGCCAACACTCGGGCTCCGATCGCACTGCGGTTTGATTTCACACCTTCCAGCTTTACCTTGAGCCAGTTCTGTTTCCCTTTCATGTCGTTCCGCAAAAGGGAAGGTGGTTCATTCAGATTTACGATAAGAATGTCCACATCGCCGTCATTGTCGAAATCGCCGAACGCACAGCCCCGGCTACAGTGGGCGTCCGTCACGCCGGGGCCAGCCTCCTCCATCAACTCCTCGAATGTACGGTTGCCCAGGTTGCGAAATACCGCGCGCGATGTTTTGTTCGCGTATTGCGGCAACTTGCGCTCAATCTCGGGATACACGTTGCCTGTGACCATGAAAAGATCGGGATAGCCGTCATTGTCGAGATCGACGATGCCGGCGCCCCAACAGATAAAACGGGTCTCAACGGCGAGGTGAGCCGGGCGGGTCACGTCGTCAAAGCTTCCCTTCCCGTCGTTGCGATAGAGGCCATTCGCGTCATCCGCGAAGTGGGTCTTAAAGAGGTCGAGATGACCGTCCAGGTCGTAGTCTCCCACGCCGACGCCCATCCCCGCCTGTTCTACCCCATCGTCGCTCAGCGCTACGCCACGGACCACGCCTTCTTCCCGAAAAGTCCCGTCGTGGTTATTCATGAATAGCAGACTGGGCGTGGAATCGCAGGCCACGAAGATGTCGGGCCATCCATCTTCATCGAAGTCTGCAGCCACCACCGTCATGCCGTAGCTTTCGGTTGCAGTCGCAATGCCGGCCTGTTGGCTCACGTCGGTAAACGTTCCCTCGCCGTTGTTGCGGTAGAGAGAGTGTCTTCCAGTGGGCAATCCGCGTGGCCCGCACTCCACGGGAATCCCTTTCCAATTGCAGTTGACGTTCTCTCCAGGGACGGGCGCGTGCTCCAACGAGAAGCGAACATAGTTGGAGACGAACAGGTCGAGATGCCCATCACGGTTGTAGTCGAGGAAACTGCAACCTGCGCCCCATCGTGGCTGATCGTTCCAAAGGCCTGCGGCTTTGGTCACATCGGTGAAGGTGCCGTCGCCGTTATTACGATAGAGGCGATTTTGTCCAAAGTAGGTACAGAAGATGTCCTCAAAACCGTCGTTGTTGTAGTCTCCGATGCACACCCCGGACGCCCAGCCTGCCATCTTGAGACCCGCTTTTTCGGTAACGTCTGTAAACGTGCCATTCCGGTTGTTCTTGTAAAGGCGGTTGGTAGTCTCGGGCGGGGCGTCGCCTAAACGAGTTCCGGACAACAAGAAAATATCCATCCAGCCATCATTGTCATAGTCGATGAAAGCGCAACCGCATCCAGTGGACTCAAGAATGTACTTCTTGGTTTCAACCCCGCCATAGATGACAGGGGCGCGCAGGCCCGCAGTGGAGGCCACGTCGACAAAGTGCGCATTGAAGGGGCGACCCGAGGAAGCTGGTTTCGCCATTGGCTTGGTCGTGTGTTGGGATACTCCCTGGGCAAGGAGCCGTCCCGTAGTTGCCGAGATCAGCGATCCCAGGGAGAGTTGCAGAAAGTTGCGGCGAGTAAAGGTCTTCACTATTGGCTTCGCTGACAGGTCGTTGCAGAACGAAGTCCATTATCTTCGCGCAGCGCTGACGAGTAAAGCTTGCTGGACTCGCCTGGGCCGCGGATCAGGGCTGTGCCGGCTGGTTTGCTGGCTCGCCCTCTTCTACCAGTTTGTACCGGTTACGCGCTCTCTCTTGCCTGGTCGCTTCCGCGCGGAGATCGGCCAATCGCTTAAGTAGACCCGGCAACTCGCCTTTCTCTCCGGTTTTCCGGAGCGCCTGAATCAGATGGTACAGCGCAGTCTGGTTTTTCGGGTCGCTGTCCAAGGCTTTCCGGCACTGTTCGGCGGCGGCCTGATTGCGTCCTGCCTGCAGGTAAAGTTTTGCCAGCACATCGTGAGCGGCGGCCAAATCCGGCTGGAGTGACACCGCTTTTTTCGCCGAACGCAACGCTGCCTCAAACTCCGGGCTACCGGGGTTCGCTCCTTTTTGCGCGAGGATATCCGCCTGCAGGTACAAGAGAAACGGATCATTCGGCTTTTTTGCCAGCTTCGATCGCACCGTGGCCAGCGCTCGGCCCAGGTCGTTTTCCTGTACCGCCTTTAAGCCCTGGGCAACCGACGCCATGGATTGCGCGGGATCAAGAGAGTTGGCCTTCTCAAAATCAGCCTCGGCGGCATCGTATTGCGCTAATTGGACGTGAAGGACGCCGCGCGCAACATAGAGAGCCGCCGCCTCTGGTTGGAGGGTGAGGCCGCTATTGATCACATCAATGCCGACCTGAAACGACTGGTGGTCCAAGGAGATGGTAGCGAGGTCTACATAGAGGTCGACATCGCGCGGATCCGTCACGATCGCCTGGCGAAGTACACGAACAGCATTAGGAGTGTCGCCATTGGCCTCGTAGGACGCTGCCGCTAGCTCCAGCGTCCTGGTGTCGATGGTGGTTGCCTGGAGGAGCGGCGCGAGCGTATCGATTGCGTCCTTGGGATGCTCAGCCAATAGCTGAACTGACGCCAACTGGTAACGCACATGACTGTCCGCTGAATTCTGGGCAAGAGCTTTTTGGAAAACGGTGATCGCCTGGGTCATCTGTTTGAGCTTCACCAGACAGGCACCGTACTGCTGCACCGCTCCTGGTTGTGACTCGATCAGAGAACCGCTTTGGGCAAAATGCTGCACCGCTTCGGCACAGTCACTCCTTTGGTATGCAAGCACGGCCAGCATGGCATGACTGGTGGGATCGCTGGGGCGTAACCGCAACACGTGCTGCAACAGCGGGCCTGCTCCGGGACTACCAGCTTCGTATTCCAGCTGAGCCGCGCCTTCGAGAGCCGGAAGATAGTCGGGAGCAATCTTCAGCGCACTTTGGAACGAAACCAGAGCTCTCTTCTGATCTCCTTTTCCGGAATAAGCCAGACCCTCGAACGTCCATAGCTGCGGATTTGTTGGGAACTCCTGCAGCGCGGGCTGGAGTAGCTGAAGGGCCCTTTCAAATTGCTTACCACGTAACGCGGAGGCAACAGGCCCGATGAGGTCCGTGGCGGTTTGCGCAAACATTATGGAAACGAGGGCAACGGGAGCAATTGTAAGGCTGAGTTTCTTGAGAATGAATGCGGACGTCATCGGCTTAACGTATGGCTCCGGCCTCCTGCCTTTATACTTCATGCGATTACGAGTCGCATACTAATTCCAAAAAAGAAGGTGCACGCCGCGGAGTCGCGCGGCGGTGAATCAAGCGCTGCCCATCAACCACCCCACAAATAACCCTGAGCATGACTTAACCGCGCTGGATCTGTGCGAAATTGAAGGGCGTTCGAACCGAACTTCCGATGGAACATTTCCAACGCATCATAGACAAATATTTTGAAACGTTTTATATTTGCAGGCCGCGAAGCAGTTTCCAGGAACAGGAGCGCCATCATGAGATTCAACATTGCCCGCCCCGGCTTTGTCGTTTTGCTGGGCCTTGCTTCCGTGCTATCAGCTCAGGATACCCGTTACCCTCCCCAGAAGCAGCAGATCCCCTTCCCCGGCTGTCTCACGATGAAAGCGCCGTGGGAGGGCGAATCCAAACCATGTACGCCAGAGGAGCATGCTGCGTGGCTTGCCGACATTCAACATTGGCGGGACGAGCGGCGTATTCGAGTTGGCTACGACGGCTCAAGATATGACCTGCCAGCCCTGAAGTGGACGCAGTCCAGCTTCTTCCAACCGCAGATGATGGTGGAAGACCGTTATTTCTACGATCCGATCGCCCATCGCTATACGGTGGACCGTTACCTGGATGATTTGGAGAAAAGGTATGGAGGGATCGATGCGGTACTGATCTGGCCAACCTATCCCAACATGGGAATCGACAACCGCAATCAGCACGACATGATTCGGAGCATGCCCGGAGGAATCCCAGGGGTGCGGCAGATGATCGCCGATTTTCACCGCAGGGGCGTTCGCGTCCTGTTCCCGATGATGATGTGGGACCAGGGCACGCGGGACAATAGAACGCCGTGGCCGCAAGCGATTGCTGAACTCATGGCAGAGGTAGGCGCCGACGGCATTAATGGCGACACACAAGATGGAGTTCCACTCGCATTTTCAGCGGCCGCCGACAGGATTGGGCATCCCCTGGCCTTTGAGCCGGAAGATGGTCCGTCGGAAGAGGCCCTGGCCTGGAACGTGATGACTTGGGGACAATATTCATTCCCATTCGTGCCCATGGTCGACAAATACAAGTGGCTGGAACCGCGCCACATGGTTAACATTTCGGATCGTTGGAACCGCAGCAAGACTGACGACTTGCAATTCGCCTTCTTCAACGGCGTGGGCTGGGAGAGTTGGGAAAATATTTGGGGTATCTGGAACGGGATCACCCCACGGGATGCAGAAGCGACTCGCCGCGTGGCTATGCTCGAGCGCTCCTTGGCTCCATTTCTCGTCAGTACCGCCTGGGAGCCGCTGGCTCCGATGTTGCGCTATGGCGTCTACTCCAGCCGCTGGCCCTCGGGGCAACAAACGTTATGGACAATTGTCAATCGCAACGAGTACGACGTTGCAGGCCCACAGATCGAACTTCCCGCCGAAGAGGGCCTGCAGTACTTCGACCTTTATCATGGCAGCAAACTAGAGCCGCAGCGAAACAAAGCCGGTCGGGTGGTGCTGAGCTTACCGATCGAAGCCCACGGCTACGGTGCGTTACTGGCCTCTCGGACTGCTCCTGAAGCAAGCATCCAGTCGCTTATGGCGAAGATGAAAGCATTAAGCGCCAAGCCGCTCTCCAGTTTTTCACACGAATGGACGGTGGTGCCTCAGCAGATCGTGCCCATCGCCGCGACCAAGCCCGCCTCGAGTCCGTCCGACATGGTGCGAATTCCCGAGGGAGACTTCCAATTCCGCGTGGAAGGCATTGAGATTGAAGGCTTCAATGATATCGGGGTCGATGTGCAATATCCGTGGGAGGATACTCCGCGACGCTTCCATGACCACCCGATGCATCTCAAGTCGTTCTGGATCGACAAGCATCCAGTAACCAACGCGCAGTTCAAGAAGTTCATCGATGTCACCCACCATCATCCGCAGGACGATTTAAATTTTCTCCGTGACTGGCAGAACGGCCAGTATCCCGAGGGTTGGGATAACAAACCGGTCACATGGGTATCGCTCGAAGATGCGCGTGCCTATGCTGCCTGGGCGGGTAAACGGCTGCCCCACGAATGGGAGTGGCAATACGCGGCGCAAGGTAGTGATCGTCGCGTCTATCCTTGGGGCGACAGCTGGAGGGCGGACGCGGTTCCCGCTCCCGACAAGAGCCGCACCATGCGCGGGCCAGACGCGGTCGACGCGCATCCACAGGGCTCAAGCCCGTTCGGTGTTATGGACCTAGTAGGGAACGTCTGGCAGTGGACGGACGAATTTCAGGATGACCACACTCGCGGAGGTATTCTCCGGGGAGGCAGTTATTACCAACCCCAGGGGTCCATCTGGTACTTCCCACAGGCCTACAAACTCAACGAGCACGGCAAACTTCTGATGATGGCGCCAAGCATGGATCGATCTGGAGGACTGGGTTTCCGGTGTGCCCAAGACGCGGAATGAGACGCGGAGTAACTGGGACTCAAGGGCGCAGAATCGTGCCCCAACGCTGTCGCTCAGGCAGAGCTGCTACCCTGTTACACGGTTAGCTTTAGCATGAGCGTCCCGGTCACAATGCGGCAAATCGCCGAACAGGCCGATGTTTCGATCGGCACGGTGTCGCACGTCATTAACGGGACTGCGAAGGTCCGGGAGAAATTGCGCCTGCGCGTGCTCGATGCGATTCGGAACCTGGGATACCAACCCAGCCAATTGGGACGGGGTCTGCGTCGCAACCAGACGAGCATGCTGGGGATGATTATCCCCGATGTGACGAATCCGTTTTTTCCTGCTGTCGTTCGAGGCGTGGAAGACGTTGCCTACAAGCGTTCCTACCGTGTCGTGCTCTGCAACACAGACAACGACCCCCAAAAAGAAACGTCCTACCTCAATGAATTGCGGTCCTATCGCCCGGCGGGCTTGCTGGTGATTCCGGCTGCGGAAAGTCACATCACGGCGCTGCTGCGGTCGTTAGTTTCCTCAGGCCCTCCGGTGGTTTGTGTTGATCGCCGCCCCGCGGGTTGGGATGGAGATGTTGTGGTCGTAGCCAATGAAGAGGGATCGTATGCTGCCACCCGGCACCTCCTGCGCATGGGCCACCAACATCTCGCGGTGATTACCGGACCGCTCCATTTGACCAACGCCTCCGAGCGATTAAAAGGCTTTCGACGTGCGCTCGACGAAGCGCGGGTGTCCATTGAATCGGAGTACGTTCAGGAAGCACGCTTCGACCGTCCAAGCGGATACCAGGCTGCCCTGCGACTGCTCCGGATGGTGCCCAGGCCGACCGCCATTTTTGCCTGCAACGACATGATGGCCCTTGGCGTATTCTTGGCGGCTCGTGAGTTGAACTTGGCGTGCCCGGAAAAGTTGTCGATTGTTGGTTTTGACAATCTGGACTTCGCCGAGTTCACGGCTCCCGCACTGACCACGGTGCACCAACCTGGTTATCAACTCGGCGCAACGGCGGCACGCCTCTTATTGGAACGAATTGATGGCCTGAAGCAGCGCGCGAAGAAGTTGGTCTTGCAGACGGAATTGAAGATCCGGAACTCGACTGCTCCGCCCTGGGTCGCCGAACCCTCCTCCGGCCCCAGGCGAAAACAGCGCTACATAGATACAGTCGGAGCTCGCTAACATCTCGCACCGCCGTCTGGTTGCTTCCTACTTCGAACCCTGGTCATTTCCGAAGACCGGCTTTCGCCCCCCCTCCTAATTTGCCTCCTAAATTTTTTCCTCCTCATTTTGCTTGACAGTGTTTGGGCGATGGTACTAAGCTTCTGTCGGTTTGCAGACTTGAAACGTTTCAAATTTATGTTCGACGTGGCTGAATCTCGCATTGGCCCCGGAGTGATAGAGGCTCAGGAGAAGGGAACGACACCATGAAGGCATCACGTCTAGCGACAGCAATCACGCTTGTTTTCTTGTTCATGGTTCTTAACGCGCCCGCGCACGCTCAATTCACTAGTGGATTAACCGGAACGGTGACAGACCAGACTGGCGCGGCGATCGCAGGGGCCAAAATCGTTGTTACCAGTCAAGACACTCATGTGAGTCGCGTGACGACCACCGCGGAAAACGGCGACTTCCGCATAACGTCGCTGCCCGGAGCGACTTTTACAGTCGAGGTCGAGAAGGAAGGATTCCGGCGCTGGGTACAAAAGGATCTTCAGTTGGAATCCAACCAGGTAAGGAGCCTCTACCCCACCCTCGCCCTGCCCAATCAAACAGTCTCAGTAGACGTAAGGGTGGAGGTAGCGGCGGTTGAGACGGATAAGAGCAATACGTCACGAGAAATTTCCGACATTACCATCCATGATGCACCATTGCTGGGAAGAAATGTCTATACCAGCATGATCGAATTAGCGCCTGGTGTTACTGGCACCGGGCTACCCGCGGGAGGAGCTACTGGCTCGGGCTCAGCAAACAACGATAGTTTTGAACAGGAAGCGGGATACCAAATCAACGCAGCGGGACAGCGGCAGGAGAATAATGAGTACGACGTCGACGGTAGCGTTGTGGTGAGCGCTTCTCGCGACGGTGTCGTGAACCTTTCTCCCGAGCCGGATTTCATTCAAGCCATGCGTATTTCAGGAGCGACATTTGAAGCTTCCAAAGGCCGATACAGTGGAGCATACGTCCAGGTTTTCACCAAACCCGGGACCGACCAGATACACGGGTCAGTGTCGGAGTACCACACGGATAATTGGCTGACGGCCCGCACCGAGTTTCAGTACTGTGCCCCAGGAGATCCTAATTGCCTCCGCCCCATACCGGCCTTTCGCCGCAATGAATTCGGCGGAACACTGGGTGGCCCGATCATCAAAAACAAACTGTTCGCGTTTGGCGGTCTCTTCCTGTTGAGATCCTCGAACGCAACCACGGTAGTTTCTACCATCGAGACGCCCCAGTTCGCGCAGTTTGTCCAGCAGAACTTTCCCAATAATCTGTCGTCGACGTTCTTCCAGCAGGCTCCACCGGCGGTGGTGCCTACCACAGGCATTCTCACCGTGGCGCAGGTTCAGGCTCAAAACCCAGGCTTCTATCCGGTGGCAGCGGCATTTCAAAACAACCCTGATTTGGCTGCCGTGGGCATAGCTACTATGCCCGAGAGTTTGACCCATAATGCGTATCAGTGGCACTTGAGGCTCGACTACAACCGCAGTGAAAAGGATCGTTTCTTCTTCGATTGGTTTCGTACTTACTCCGACCAACTGCAATCGGATCCGCGATCAGTTTTTCGTGTAAAGGTTCCAAACAACGGATTTTTCAGCAAACTCGACTGGACCCATACATTCTCTTCAAGACTTTTGAACGAAGCGGGGTTCAGCTGGGTAGATGCCGACGGATTTAACCCCGGCACCGTGAGCCACAGGAATCTTCCCAATATCAACATTGCAGGTACGGACGGATTTGGACAATGGGGTCCAGCGGGGTGGGTCCATCAGAACTACAGCTGGCATGACGTACTCACTTGGATGCATGGCAGTCACGCCATCAGCACGGGAATCGATATCGATCGGCACCACGATGACGATAAATTCACAGCTCCGCTGTTGCGACCCACTTTTGGCTTTGCCAATCTAATTGACTTCGCCCAAGACGAGCCGTTTTCCCAGGATGGTCCCGCGTTGCAAGTAGCTAATGGTGCCTTGGCCAGTAACTTGTACCAAATCCTGCGATGGCTTTACGCGGGAGCATTCGTTCAGGACGACTGGAAGGTAACACCCCGGTTCACTCTAAATCTAGGGCTGCGATATGACTACTTCGGACACTGGGGAACCTACCATAATTCAACCACTCCGTTTCCCTTCTTCACGACCGGTCCCGGAAATGATTTTGCTGCTCAAGTAGCCAGCGGAATGATGTCCGTACG
>Ga0137361_10001897_pt1 | contig 13175 bp, 5 predicted proteins | sample Mad1_80_16metaG_FD_104923 | JGI IMG/M metagenome (GOLD analysis project Ga0137361, IMG submission 104923) | Vadose zone soil microbial communities from Angelo Coast Range Reserve, California, USA - Mad1_80_16 metaG | ecosystem: Environmental > Terrestrial > Soil > Vadose zone | place: USA... | reverse complement strand
TCGAACGTCGCGGGCTCGATCCGGGTCGACCGCAGCGCCTGTCTGAGCCGCGGGAACCTCTACCAGATGTTCGCCGCCCCGACAGCGCCCCCGAGAACCTCCAGGGGAAGCCCTTCCGCTCGACCTACGTGGGCGTCTCGACGGACGTGAACCTCGGCCTGTCCGTCTTCACGTTCACCGACTACAAGATCGCGACCGGTCCCGAGGGCTCGAGCGCGGGGAACATCTTCCCTGCCCTGGACGTGGACGCGCGGGGCAACCTCTACGCGGCCTGGTCCGACAACTCGAGCATCCTCTACTCGTTCTCGACCGATCTCGGCACGAGCTGGTCGCCGGCGGTGCGCATCAACGGCGGCTCCACCGTGGGCATGCCCAACGTCTTCCCCTGGCTCGCGGCCGAAGCGAACGGCCACGTGGGGATCGTCTGGTTCGGGGGCGACCGCTCGGGCAACTCGAACGACGCCTCCATCCACGAGCCGTGCCTGCCCGCGAGCACCGACTGCATGAAGCAGTGGACCAACTGGAACGTGTACTACGCCGAGACCGTGAACGGCCACGAGCCCACGCCCCTCTTCACCCAGAGCGTGATCAGCGACCACGCGATCCACCGGGGCACCGTGAGCACGGGCGGCCTCGGCGGGGGGGCCAACCGCAACCTGGCCGATTACTTCCAGATCGCCTTCGACCCGCAGCACCGCGCGAACGTCGCCTTCTCCGACGATCACAAGGTCCACCCGCTGGGTCCCGACAACGGGCCCGACAACCCCTCGACGCGGCGCCTGACCCGCGCGAACTTCACCCGCCAGCTCGAACCGGCGCCCGGCATCGTGACGACCGGGGCCTGCGCCGGGGGCGCCCCCCCGGAGGCCGCGCGCAAGGTCACGGGGGGCGGCCGTCTGGGGACGCCCGTCAACTTCGGCCTCATCGCGAAGGAGTCCCCCCTGAACGGCGCCCTCCAGTACCAGGACGACGGCGCGGCCCTGAAGGCGCACAGCCAGAACGGCATCGACTCCGTCACCTTCTCGGGGAGCTGCGCGACGTTCACGGGAAATGCCAGGGTCAACGACCAGAACGGCTATCGGTTCAGCGTGCGGGCCTGCGACGTGGCGGACCCCGGCGCGCGCCGGGACACCTTGAGCGTCGACCTGACGGGTCCGCCGGGCTTCGCCTACCACAAGGAGGGAACCCTCACCGACGGCAACATCCAGACGCGCCCGTGACCTGCGGCGCGACCGACGCCAAGAGCAGAGGAGAGTGAACATGCGTCTCCACGGACGATGGCGTTCCGCCGGACCGGCCCGACTCGCCGCCGTATGTCTCCTGCCCATCCTCGCCCCCGCGGCTGCTTTCGCGGCCGAGCCCTTCCTGGCGCCCCCGGAGCCTTCGGGAAGCATCGCGGTCGAGCTCTACCCCACGGAGAACGTCACCCCGGGGACGCCGAAGCTCGTCACCTTCGGAGTGCCCTTCCCTCGCGGCTCCGTCACCGTGGCCGGCCTGGCCAAGGTGCGGGTGCTCAAGGCGGGCTCCGAGATCGCGGCCTGGGTGGAGCAGCTCACACCCTGGCGTCACACCACCAATCCGGCGGTGGACGGCCAATCGGTGCGCGTGGCCCGGATCCAGGTGCAGTACACGTTCTCGGTCACGTACCCCAGCTTCGAGACGGTGACGCTGGAATGGGGTCTCACGAACCGCGCCCAGAGCTTGCCCGCCTTCACCAATCCCCGGACGGCCTGGCACCTCGTCACGAGCGGCAGCTATGCCGCGGCCGACGGCGTCTCCGAGCCCGACGTCTACGCCGTGCTGCCCGCCGCGGATCTCTCCCAGGGCGCGCTCAAGCTGACCCGCATGGATGCCTTCGACCCCGGCGTGGCCGAGGGCCGCGACGACCCCTTCGCCATGGACGCGGTGGAGCACTGGCCCGGCCACGAGGAGCAGCAGCACGCGGCCAAGAACAACTCCTTCACCCTCGTCAACGAGGACGACCCCCTAGTGGACCCGCGGAACTACTGCCCCTACAAGACGGACTTCGAGCCCTGGCTCTACGACCGCGCCTCGTCCCTCTACGGCCTGTACTTCGGGAGCGGGTTCTTCAAGCCGTTGCGGGAGGCGGTGCGGGCGGCCGACTTCTACGACAACCATCTCGACGCGAACGGCCGCCTCGACCTCAATCCTACCGACCCCAAGTACAGCTACAACGAGTGCCTGGCCTACACGCATTGGGTCACCGGCGACGACGACCCGCGGGCCAAGATCTCCCTGGTCGTGAGCTCCCTCGCCTCCTTCCCCAGCCGCTGGAGCCCGAGCGTCGGCTTCTGGACCGAGCGTCACGCCGCCTTCAAGCTGCTGGCGAACGTCGTCGCCTACGAAGTGCTCGGCGATGCCTACAAGTCGGGGTTGGAGACCATCAAGGGCGACTACCTCTGGCACCAGGACGGGGCGGGCGGCCAGATCCCCTCCCCGCGGGTGGACGGCGGGCTCTACCACACGGGGGCGCAGCACAGCGAGGGGACCCGCAAGGCGTACCTGGCCTCGCCGTGGATGACGGTGCTGCTGGCGGACGCCATGCTCCGGACCTACGCGGTGACCGAGGACCCGGCGGTGGCCAGCTTCATCGAGCGGGTGGGGAACTTCGAGAAGACGGCGACCCGCTCCGACTCCAGCCACCAGTACACGAACTACAGCGGGCCCTTGTGGTACGCCGACTATCTCACCCGGTACGACGGGGCCGTCGACATGCGCAGCCACCAGTTCATGGAGGAGCACGCCCTCGAGGTGGGAGCGGCCACCGCGTGGGCCGGCTATTTCGCGGCCCTCCGCGGGGCACCCGACCCCGTGCTCACCCAGAGGGCCACCGACCTCTACTTCACCTACGACATCGGCGTGAACTTCTGGATCCGGCCGGACGGGCCGGCCTCGGGCCTCGCCGCCTATCGCGTCTCCCCCTGGCGCAAGTACGGGTGGGAGCACCGGCCCTCGGGCGGGCTCTCGTGGGCGATGGCCAACCAGCAATAGGCGGAAAGGAGGATTCGCATGAAAGCCAGGACCGCGGCCTTCCGTCTTCTCGCGATCGCTTTCGGCGGCGTGATGTCCATGATCGCCTCCTCCGGCCGCGGGCAGTCGGCCACCTACTACGTGGCCACCTACGGGAGCGACAGCAGCGGCAACGGCAGCCTGACCATGCCGTGGGCCACAATCGAGCACGCCCTGGGGGCCGTTCCCGACGGCAGCACCATCCTGGTCCGCCCCGGGACCTACACGGGCCGGGTGCGGCTGCAGCGGGTGTGCGCCCTCGGCTGCACCATCCGCTCCGAGGTCCCCTACCAGGCGGTCCTGCGCAACAACGACCAGGTGGTGACCTCCTTCGGGGCCACCAGCCCCGCCTCCGGCATCACCTTCGACGGCTTCGACGTCGCCCACCTGCCGGGAACCCGCAACCCCATCGTCTTCCACATCGACGGGGGCGGAAACCGCGCCGTGCACGACATCGTGATCCAGAACAACGTGATCCACGACAGCTACGACAACGACCTCCTGAAGATCAACAACTCGGCGGTGAACATCACCGTGCAGAGCAACATGTTCCACAACCAGACAGGCTCCGACGAGCATATCGACGTCAACAGCGAGGAGCTCGTGACCGTCCAGGACAACGTGTTCTTCAACGATTTCGAAGGCAGCGGGCGCGTGAACGACAGCAGCACGAGCAGCTTCATCGTGATCAAGGACAGCAACGGCAAGCAGGACGCCTACCTGGGCAGCCGCAACATCACCGTGCGGCGCAACGTGTTCCTGCACTGGGAGGGCACGGGCGGCCACAACTTCGTCCTCTGCGGCGAGGACGGCACGCGCAACTTCGAGGCCTTCAACGTCCTCGTCGAGAACAACCTCGTGCTGGGCAACTCGCCGTTCGGCATGCGGTCGCCCTTCGGGGTCAAGGGCTGCAAGGACGTGACCTTCCGCAACAACACCGTGAGCGGCGACCTGCCCTCGGTGTCCTACGCCTTCCGCCTCAACGACGAGAAGCAGAACCCGCCCAACCAGAACATCACGTTCTACAACAACGTGTGGGCCGATCCGACGGGGACCATGAACCGGTTCTCCGACACTCCGATCGGCCAGACCTCATCGTTCTTGCTGAGCAACAACTCGTACTGGAACGGAGGCGCCGCCATTCCCACGAACGGCGCGGACCTCGTCAACTACACGGACGACCCCGCGCGGAGGGTGGCGGACCCGCTGCTCAGCAACGCCGGCGGCGCGCCCACGCCCCGCTGGAACCCGGCCATGGGGACCTTCGCCGACGGCTCGACGACCATCCGCCAGGCCTTCCTGCGCCTCGTGGACACGTTCGGGAGGGCGGCCGCGGGCAGCCCGCTCATCGACCACGCCGACCCGGCCCACGCTCCCGCGGACGACATCCGTGGAAGCCCGCGGTCCGGGTCCCCGGACATCGGGTGCTACGAGGTACAGTAAGCGAGTCGGTCGGGCTGCGAGATGGATTCGGTTTCTGCGCGTACGGGGTGGCGAGGGCTCGCCTTGTCGGCGGCTTTCCTCGGCCTCGTTCCTTGCGGGGAGCCCTCCCATTTCCAGAAGGCGCCGCCCGCTTCGGTCTCGCGGAAGGTCCCCCCCCCGCCGCGGGTCACCAGCCTCGACGTCACCGTCCACGACCCGAAGGGGCAGCCGCTCGAGGGCGCGTTCGTGCTCGCCGCGCCCGTCACCGGTGCCTACGTGCCGTTCGGCGGCCTGGCGGCCGACAGGATCCGCTCCACCCTGACCGGTCGCGAGGGGAAGGCGCGCCTCGAGTCCCTGCCGCCCGGGCCGTGGAACGTGACCGTACGGGCCCGCGGCTTCGTCCCGCAGCCCCTGCGGCGGATCGCCTCGGGCCCTTTGCTCGTGCGGCTCGAGAAGGGCGGCGTGATCACGGGGGTCGTGCTCGACGCCGAGCGACGGCGGCCCGTGGCCCGGGCGCGGGTGGCGATCGACGGGGGTCTGTCCCTGCCCGACGCCTGGCAGGAGGAGGCCAGCCGGGTGGAGGCCACAACGGACGCGCAGGGGCGCTTCACCCTCGAAGGGATCGGCCGTCTTCCCGTGCGCATCAACGCCCGCGCGCCCGGGTTCGGACGGGCCGAGCGGGACGACGTCCGTGCCGGAGCCAGGATCGAGCTCTTTCTCTTCCGGGGGGCGACCCTCGCGGGCGCAGTGCGCGACGACGCCGGGCGGCCCGTGAAAGGCGCCCTCGTGCGCGCGGAAAGCGACGGGTTCTGGGTCCCCGCACCGCTGAGCGAGCGCAGCGACGCGCGGGGGGGCTTCGTCCTGGCGGGGGTTCGGCCCGGCGAGTACGTCGTGGTGGCACGCGAGGGCAGCCGGGCGCCGGGCATCGCCAGCGTCGTGGTGGAGCCCGAGGCCGAAGCCGAGGCCGAGATCGTGCTCTCGGACGGCGGGTTCGTCACGGGCCGGGTGGTGGACGGCGAAGGCCGGCCCCTGGGTGGGCGCGCCCGCGTCGAGGTCTTCGGCGACCACGGCCTGCCGTCCTTCGCCAGCGACCTGATGACGGCGGAGGTGAAGGCGGACGGCACGTTCGCCCTCGGCCCGCTTCCCCTCGGGACGCTGGGCATCGACATCTCCGCCCCGCGCCACGCCTCGAAGCGGGTCGAGGCCACGATCCCGGCGCGGGGCCGCGCGGCGGACCTCGGCGACGTCGTGCTGGAGACCGGCCTCGCGATCCGCGGCCGCGTACGGGACAAGGAAGGCAACGGGGTCGGGGAGGCGCTCGTGCGCGCCTTCGGCCCGCAGGGGAGCCAGAGCCGCGGGGAGGCCACCAGCGAGGACGACGGCGCGCTCCTCATCGCGGGCCTGGGCGCAGGAGTGCACGAGCTGACGGCCTCCAAGGAGGGCCTTGCCGCAGGGCGCGGCAAGGCGCAGGCGGGCGGAGACCCGGTCGAGCTGATCATGGAAGCGGGAGGGGAGATCGCGGGACGGGTGGTGGACGGACAAGGGCAGCCCGCCGAGGACGCGACCATCCGCGCGGACATGGCGGACGACCGTGAGCCGGGCGGCATGCGCAACAGCTCCGGCAACGCGGATGAGGGCGAGGGGCGATTCGTGCTGCACGACGTCCTCGCCGGGACCTACGTCGTGCAGGCCAGAGCCACCGGGCGCGGGGAGGCCTCGGTCACCGGGGTTCGGGTCGTCGCGGGGAGGACCACGAACTTGGGTACGATCACCCTCCAGCGCGGCGGCGTGATCCAGGGCTTCGTCGTAGATACCGACGGCCAGGGGATCCCTGGCGCCTCGGTGGGCGCGGAGCGCGACGTGAACAGGCGGACGGGCCAGCTCCAGACCCAGACCGACTCCGTGGGCGCCTTCGAGATCCGGGGTGCTCCCGCCGGCAAGCTCAACGTCGCCGCCTACCATCCCGCGTACGCGCCCGCCCGGCGCGTGATCGCCGAGGTGGACCCGGAGAAGGAGCCGGTCCCCGTGCGCATCGTGCTCGTCCGCGGCGCGCGCGTCGAGGGCCGGGCCCTGCATCGCGATGGCAGCCCCTTCGCGAGCGGGCGGGTGTCCGTCTACAGCATGGAGCCCGGGGCGGTGATGGGCGTGGAGCCGGTGGCGGTCGCCGCGAACGGCTCCTTCGTGATCGATCACCTGGCCCCCGGTCGCGCCATGGTCAACCTCATGGCCTACACGCCGAGCAGTCCCATGGTCTCGGGGGGACCGGGCCTGAACATCCTCACCGGAGTGGCCTCGCGCGAGGCGGACCTGCGGGAGAACGAGACGGCCTCAGTGGACCTCACGCTGCGCGACGTGGTGGTGGCAGGCCGGGTGACGCGGGGCGGGGAGCCCGCTCCGGGCATCAGGGTCTTCCTCCGGAGCGCGAGCGGCGGATCGGTGTTCGCCTTCGCGGGCCCCACCGCGCCCGGCGCGGTCCTGGCCGCCGGCGGACCGACGCCCCTCACCGCGGTCACGCGCGACGACGGCGGCTACGAGCTGCTCGCCTTCACCCCGGGGCCGGCCTTCGTCGACCTCTCCAGCGCCGCGGGAAGCCAGAGGTACCCCGGCCGCGAGGTGACCGTTCCCGACTCCGAGCGCTTCGAGCTGGACATGGAGGTGGGTGATACGACGGTCAGCGGCATCGTGGTGGACGGTGAGAACGGTCAGCCGGTGGCCGACGCGAACGTCGGCTTGAATGCAGCGGAGCCGGACGGCAAGTGGAAAGGCGGGGCCGCGGTGGGACCGGACGGCCGCTTCAGCATCGGGGTGGAGCCGGGCGAGTACCGGCTCGGAGCGCAGGCCCCGGGCCGCAAACGCGCTTCCATGCCGGTCACGGTGGGTGCGGGCGGCGTGTCGGGGCTTCGCGTGGAGCTGGAGCCGGGCCTCGAGATCACGGGGCGTGTGGTCGACGTGTCCGGCCGCGCCGTCTCGGGCGTCTTGATCCTCGCGAGCGATGCCGAGGGCCGCTCGGGTGGCTACGCCAACTCCCTCGCCGACGGGGCGTTCAGGATCCGGGGGCTGGAGGCGCAGCCCTACACGCTCGCGGCGGGCAGCGACCTCGCCGGCTGGGCGATACGGAGCGGACTGTCTCCCCGCGACGAGCCAGTGACCCTCACCCTGCAGCCCGGGGGCCACATCGCGGTGCGCGTGCTCGGCGACGACGAGCGCCCGGTCAAGGATGCCTACCCGCGCGTCCGGACCGTCGGAGGACAGCGGGTGTCGATGCCGGGCCGGGTATCGGGCCCGACGGATCCGAACGGCCTCTACGAGCTCGACGCACCCGCCGGCCCTGTCGAAGTGGAGGTCCACAAGGACGCGCAGACCGCACGCGGCACCGTGACCGTTCGTGCGGGGGAGACGGTCCCCCTCGTTTTACACCTGCCTTAGACGGCCATCTCACCGCGGAGCGGGCGCCCGCAGGTTCCGGTCGGCGAAGGCGAGGTACTGCTCCCAGTCGTAAGCGGTGAGGGCGTGCGGCCCGCGGCGCAGGTGGTAGGCGATCGTTCCGCCCACGGGCCGGTCCGGAACCGGCAGGTCCTCGACCCCGAGCCCGTCCCGGCCGAGGAGGCGGTACACGGGCTCGGCGGCCCTGGCGGCCAGGAACTCGCCCCGGGGGTCCGCCCAGAGGTCCTCGCTCGCGCTCGCCACGTAGAGCGGACGGGGCGCGACCAGGGCCAGGAGGAGGTGCTGGTCCACGGGCAGCGCCGCTTCCCGTCCCGCGTACTCGCGGAAGCGCGGGACGAACCAATGGGGGAACGAGCGCGTGATCGCCGCCACCGTCTCCCCGAACTGCCGCCGCGCGAGGGCCGCTCCCCCTTCGCCCGAATCGTTGGAGACGACCATCGCGAACCGTTCGTCCTGCGCACCGGCCCAGAGGGCGGTCTTCCCGAGGCGGGAGTGTCCGAGGACGGCGACCCGCCGCGCGTCCACGTCCCCGTCCGTCTCCAAGTAGTCGAGGACGCGGCTCAAGCCCCAGGCCCAAGCCCCGATTGCCCCCCAGTCGCCCGGGCCGGGCCGCCCGCCCGCGCTCGGTCCGAGGCGCGCCCGGACGCCGTCCCGCCAGCCCTCGGGGCTGTCGGGCTCGAGGTCGCCGTAGCCGGCCGTGGCGAGCGCGTAGCCGCGGTCCAGGATCCTCTCCACCGGCCAGGAGCCTGCGGCCGATCCGCGCGCCGCCTCGCTCGCCCGATGCGCGGCGACCCCGGGGCCATCCGCCACCCACGAAGGAGAGAGCCGGATGCCAGGGTCAAGGTGGATCGAGTGGTTGCCCCCGAAGCTCAGCCCGAGGAAGGCGGGCACCGGGCGCGCCATGCCGTTCGGCACGTAGAGCAGGATCTCGAACGCGGGCCCGCCCTCGGTCCCGTCGAGCAGGACGCGAACCTGCCGACGCGTCGCCCGCCCGCCGAGCGCCCGCGGCTCGTGCTCCACGACCACGAAGCGCATGGCGGCAGGACGCGCGGGACTGCGTCCGTAGACGTGCTCCTCGAACAAACGCAGGACCTCGGGCCGCCGCCGCTCCCGCCACTCCGCCCCGTCCCGCACCGCCCGCCCGTCGAGGAAGCGCAGGGGGTCGGGCAGCGTGTAGGCGGGCACCCGTGTCTCGTCGTAGTTGGCCCCGGGCGCCTGAGCGAAACCGGGGCCGGCGACGAGAGCGAGACCGAGCAGGACGCTTCCCGACGGGCCGGACCGCGCCGGGCTCACGCCAGCAGCTTCGCGATCACGTTTCCGCTGACGTCCGTCAGGCGGAAATCCCGCCCCTGGAACCGGAAGATCAGCCTGGTGTGGTCGACGCCCAGGAGGTGGAGCACGGTGGCGTGGATGTCGTGCACGTCCACCGAGTCCTCCACCGCGTTGTAGCCCAGCTCGTCGGTCGCGCCCACCGTCACTCCGGGCTTGATGCCCCCCCCGGCCAGCCAGACCGAGAAGGCGCGCGGGTGGTGGTCGCGGCCCAGGAACTTGGAGCCGTTGCGCTCCTCGTTCATGGGGGTGCGGCCGAACTCGCCGCCCCAGACGACCAGGGTCGAGTCGAGGAGGCCCCGCTGCTTGAGGTCCCGGATCAGGGCGGCCGCGGGCTGGTCGGTCTCGCGGCAGAGCTGGGGGAGGCGGTGCGCGATGTCGTCGTGGGTGCTCGTCCCGTGGTGGTCCCAGCCGCGGTGGTAGAGCTGGACGAAGCGCACCCCGCGCTCCACCAGACGACGGGCGAGCAGGCAGTTGTTGGCGAAGGAGCGCTTGCCCGGCTCGGTGCCGTACATCTCGTGGATGGAGGCGGGCTCCCCGCTGATGTCGGTCAGCTCGGGGACACTCGTCTGCATGCGGAAGGCCATCTCATAGGAGGCGATGCGGGTCTCGATCTCGGGATCGCCCGACGACTTCAGGTGCGCCTCGTTCAGGTCGTGGATCGCGTCGAGGGAGGATCGGCGGTCCTGGGGCCGCACGCCGTCCGGGTTGGTGAGGAAGAGCACGGGGTCGCCCTTCGAGCGGAACTCCACGCCCTGGTAGACGGTGGGCAGGAACCCGGATCCCCAGCAGCTCTTCCCCCCGTCGGGCTGGTTCTCCCCGGAGAGCAGGACCACGAACCCCGGCAGGTCGCGCGACTCGCTGCCGAGCCCGTAGGTGAGCCAGGAGCCCATCGAGGGCCGGCCCACGATCTGGTGCCCCGAGTTCATGAAGATCTGGGCGGGGGCGTGGTTGAACTGGGTGGTGTGCACGGAGCGCAGGATGGCGAGCTCGTCCGCCACCGCGGCCGTGTGGGGGAGCAGCTCCGAGACCTCGGCCCCCGACTCCCCCCAGCGCTGGAAGGCGTAGGGCGAGCCCAGCAGGCGCGGCTTCCCCTTGATGAAGGCGAAGCGCTCGCCCTTGACGAACTCGTCGGGGATGTTCTTGCCGTTGAACTCCTTCAGCTTCGGCTTGAAGTCGAAGAGGTCGACCTGGGAGGGGGCGCCCGCCATGAAGAGGTAGATCACGTTCTTCGCCTTGGGCGCGAAGTGGGGCGGCCGCACGGCCAGGGGACCCGCAGCGGGGCCGCCCGCGTCCGCCCGGGCCCCCGGAAGCCACCGGTCGTCGCGCAGCAGGCTGCCGAGCGCCATGGCCCCGATCCCGAAGCCGGTCTGCCGGAAGAAGTGCCGCCGGGTGGCCGTCTTCAGGGCCTGCGCCGGGTCGTGCTCGCCTCGATCGCTCACCGTCCTCACTCCTTGGTCAGGGTCTCGTCCAGGTTCAGCACCACGTTGGCCGCCATCGTCCAGGCGGCGCGCTCCGGAAGGTCGGCGGGGCCGCCACCGTCCCCGGCCGGGCTGCCTTTGCCGGGCTCGGGCTCGCCCACGATGGCCCGCGCCGCCTCGGGGTCCCGCCGCAGGCGCTCGAGCTGTTCCCCCTGGAAGGCCAGGAGCCGCGCCCTCTCCTCCGCCCCCGGCCGCCGGGCCACGCAGAGTCGGAACGCGTAGTCGGCCCGCTCCTCGCGGCTCGGCCCCGCCTCGCGCAGGACCCGTCCGGCCAGGGCCCGCGCCGCATCGAAGAAGGACGGGTCGTTCAGGGTGGTGAGCGACTGCAGCGGCGTGTTCGTGCGGACGCGGCGCACCGTGCAGAACTCGCGGCTGGGCGCGTCGAAGGTGGTGAGCATCGGGTAGGGAGCGGTGCGCCGCACGAAGGCGTAGAGGCTGCGCCGGTAGCGGTCCTCGCCCTTGCTGGTGACCCACTTGTCGTCGCTGTAGGGGTTGTCCCAGATGCCCTCCGGCTGGTCGGGGAACACGCTCGGGCCCCCCACCTTCTCGCTGAGCAGGCCGCTCGCCGTGAGCGCCAGGTCGCGCACCATCTCCGCCTCCAGGCGGAACCGGGGACCGCGCGCCAGCAGGCGGTTGTAGGGGTCCTTCTCGACGAGGGCGGGGGTGGTGCGCGCCGACTGCCGATACGTGGCGGAGGTGACGAACAGGCGATGCAGGGCCTTGAAATGCTCCCCTTCGCGCAGGAACTCGGTGGCCAGCCAGTCCAGCAGCTCCGGGTGGGTGGGCCGCTCACCCTGGCTCCCGAAATCCTCGCTGGTCTCGACGATCCCGTGGCCGAAGATGGCCTCCCAAGCCCGGTTGACCGTGACCCTCGGCGTGAGCGCGTTCTCGTCGGAGGCGAGCCAGAGCGCGAGGCCCAGGCGGTTCATGGGGGCGTCGTCGGGCAGCGGGTGGAGGGACGCGGGGACGCTCGCGTAGACGATCTCCCCGGGCGACATGTAGCTTCCTCTGATCCGCAGGGGAGTCTTCGGGCGCTCGAAGCCGGGCTTCTCGCGCATGACCATCGCGGTGGGGACGGCCAGGTCCGCGCGCTCCTTCTTGAGCGCGCGCAGGCGGCGACGGTCCGCCTCCAGGGACGGGGTGATCGAGCGGTAGTACTCGACGAGCTTCTTCTTCTGCTCGGCCGTGCGATCGGCCTCAGGCGTGTCGAGGACCGTCTGGAGCGACTCGGTGAGCCGTATCCCTCCGAAGGGCCGGGGGCTCTGGGTCACGGCCAGCCGGAACCGCCGCAGCGCCTGCTTCGACTTGCCGGCGTGCTCGAGGGTCACCACCAATGTCGCGCCCTCGGGCCCCCCGACCGGCTCCCTGGCCTGGAAGACCGCGACGTGCGAGCGGTCGGTCTCGGGCCAGATGCCCCAGCCCGTGGCCGGGTCGTCGTCGAGCGCGCCCGCGAGGCTCTTGGTCCCGCCCTCCATCTGATCGGCCTCGGCCCGCGCGAGGGCGACCGGCGTCGGCTTGCCCTGCGGGCCGCGCACGGCCAGGCCGAAGCGAGTCAGGACGAAGGTGCCGCCGTCGGCGCGGCCGACCAGGCCGTCGGGAGGATCGGCCAGCGCCTCGAGCCGGACCGCCGTGATCCCGGGCAGGGACGCCTTGAGCACGACGGTGAACGTCTCGGAGTCGGGCCGATCGCCGCTGGCCGTCGCGGAGCCGTCGGCGGCCACGGTGAGCGTGGTCCCGTTCTGCGCGGTGGCGCGGGACGGCTTCAGCACCGTCCAGGCCGGGGCGGGGGCCCGCCGCTCCCGCTCCCAGGCCGCCTGCGCGGCCTCGAGCGCGGGGGTGGAGGTCTCGAGTCGCGCCGCCACCCGCGCGAACTCGGCGTCGATCGCGTCGCGCTTCACCGCCTGCTCCTTGGTCGGCACCTCGATGTCGGGCTCGTCGATCCACTTGTCCATGACCTGCGGGCCCTGGCCGTGCACCTCGTAGGCCACGTTGTTGAAGAAGGCGAGCATCCGGTAGTAGTCGCGCTGGGAGAAGGGGTCGAACTTGTGGTTGTGGCACTGGGCGCAGGCCAGGGTGCTGCCCAGCCACACCGAGGCCGTGGTGTTCACCCGGTCCACCTGGGTCTCCCACCGCGCCTCCTCCACGTCGATGCCGCCTTCCTGGTTGAGCAGCGTGTTGCGGTGGAACCCGGACGCGATCTGCTGGTCGACGGTGGGGCTGGGCAGCATGTCCCCCGCGATCTGCTCCACCGTGAACTCCCGGAAGGGCATGTCCGCGTTGAGGGCGTTGATCACCCAGTCCCGGTACTTCCAGGCCGTACGGCGGTTGTCCTTCTCGTAGCCGTTGGTGTCGGCGTAGCGCGCGAGGTCCAGCCAGGGGCGGGCCCAGCGCTCTCCGTAGTGCGGCGAGGCGAGCAGGCGGTCGACCACCTTCTCGTACGCGTCCGGGCTCGTGTCCGCCTCGAAGGCG
>Ga0137361_10001895_pt1 | contig 13183 bp, 11 predicted proteins | sample Mad1_80_16metaG_FD_104923 | JGI IMG/M metagenome (GOLD analysis project Ga0137361, IMG submission 104923) | Vadose zone soil microbial communities from Angelo Coast Range Reserve, California, USA - Mad1_80_16 metaG | ecosystem: Environmental > Terrestrial > Soil > Vadose zone | place: USA... | reverse complement strand
GCGGCGCGATACGTGTCCGCCGCGACCACGAGCGGATTCAGCCCCTGGATGCGGAGGCGATGGGCGAGCTTGCCGATCGTCGTCGTCTTGCCGGCGCCGTTGATTCCGTACAGGAGAATGCATCCAGGCGAGCCGCTTAGGTCCAGCTCGCGCGGCCGCCTCGACATCGCCGCCAGAGCAGCCTCGATGAGGGCCGATTCAGCCTCTTCGCGCGTGCGCGGGGCGCGGGCGCGCACGGCGGCCGCCAGGCGCGCGGCCATCGCAGGGCCCATGTCGGCGGCGACCAGAAGGTCCTCCAGCTCTTCGTAATACCCGCCCGCCAGCGGGGGGCTGAGCGCGCGCAGGCCGGCGGCGAGAACCTTCCGCGTGCGTCTGCTGACGCGACTCCAGACGGTCACGACCGGGTGGATCAGCCGGCCTGGGCCGCGTGATTGCTTGGCAACGCCCCTTGTGCCGTCGCGGGCTTTCGGATGTCTTCGAGACGGACCGAAACGATATGAGACGCGCCGCTCTCGTCGAGGTGAATGCCGTACAGCGTCGATGCATGGGCCATCGTCACGTGGTTGTGCGTGATGACGAGGAACTGTCGCTCGGCGCCGAGACGCGCCACCATCTCTCCGAAACGGCCCACGTTGGCATCGTCGAGGGCGGCATCCACCTCATCGAGGATGGTGAACGGGCTGGGGTTGACCTCATCGAGCGCCAGCACCAGGGCGAGGGCGGCGAGCGACCTTTCGCCCGACGAAAGCAGCGTCACGTTCTGAAGTCGCTTGCGAGGCGGTTGGACCAGAATCTCCACCCCAGACCGCGGACCCTCGGCGCCGTCGGCGTGGCGAAGAGTGGCCCGGCCGCCAGGTGCCAGCTGCGAAAAATATTCGTGGAAATTGGTCGCGACCGCGCCGAACACCGCCTCGTAGCGAGACTCCTCCTCCTCGCGCAGCTTGCCGATGAGCTGTTCGAGGTCTCCGCGGGCGGCCGCGATGTCGTCCAACTGGGTGCGCAGCGTCTCGAACCGCTCCTCGAGCTCTCGGCATTCGGATTCGGCAAGCGCGTTGGTGGGCCCGATCTCCTGCAAGCGCCGCTCCAGCGCCCGCATCTCTTTCTCGCGTGCCTTGCCACCCGGAATCTCCTCAGGCGCGACTCCGTCCGGCATGCGCAAGCGGATCTCCTCCATGCGCGCCGCGAGGAGCTCGGCCTCCCGCGTCATCAGCTCGAGGTTGCCCTCCAACGTGCCTGCCTTGAGCCGGGCGTCGATGCGTGCTTCTTCCAACGCGACCAGGCGCCGCGCGCCCTCCGCCATCTCGGCTTCTTCGCCAGGTGCTTCTCGCTCCGCTTCGGCGAGACGTTTCTTCGCGGATTCTGCCTCGGCACCGAGGCGCGGCAGCACCTCGGCCGCCAAAGCGGCGCTGGTCTCGGCGCCGGCTACGCGGCGGCCGCGCTCCTCCGCCACCAGGCGGTGGCGGGCGAGGTCTTCCTCCACGGCACCAAGTTGTCGCCGCAGGTCGTCGCCTCGATCGTGCCAGCGCGCTCGCTCCAGCTCGGCCTGCCGTAAGGCCGCCTTCTGCGTGGCTACAGCGGCAAGGTCAGCCGCCGTGGCAGCAGCCGCGTGCTCCGCCTCTGCGGCCAGCCGCTCGAGCTCCGGCACCTTGGCGGCTTCGATCCTCTCCGCCTCCCGCGCCGCCTCGAGCAGCCGCTCGGACTCCTCCAGGCTCGTCGCTCCGGTGGCACGCGTCCGCAGATCGTCGAGCCTGGCCTCAGCCTCCTTGATCCGTTTGGCAGCGAGGTCAGCGCCCGCGGCGACCGGCGCCAAAGTTTCGATCTCCGCCTCCAGGCGAGCACGGCGCGCGTCGATCTCGACGCGCGGGTCGGCTCCGGCGCGAATCATTCCCGGTTCGCGATAGACGCCCGCGATCGTCACATCTACCCCGACCACCACGTGCCCCAGGAGCCGCCGCGCCACCAGCTCGAAACCCTTGCGGATCCGAACGTGATGGAACATGGATCCTGCCTTTGGCTCAGGCGCGGCAGCGAACGGGTAGAGAACGGTGAGCTGGGAGCCCGTTGTCTCTCCCACGCTCGCGGCCGCCTCTTCATCAGCGGCCACCATTGCATCCGCCAGGGGACCAAGCGCCGCCGACAGAGCCCGCTCGTAGCCGGTCTCGGCAGTAACCACGTCTCGGAGCCGCATCAGGCCCGGCGCCGTTCCAGGGCGCAGCGATTCGAGACCCTCGAGCTGGGATCGAAGCCTGGCGATGGAGATCGCGGCGGATTCGGCCGTCCGGGCGGCGGAGCGCTCCGCCGCCAGCGCCGCTTCCGCATCGGGAATCTTTCGTGCAGCGTCCGCCCCGGCACGCGATCGACCCACCTGGTGCTCGAGGAACTCGCGCCTCGTGCGCAGGCCGGCGAGCGATGACGTGGCGATGGCGACCGCGCGCAGAGCCTGCTCGGCCGCGCGCTGGGCATGCTGCGCTTGCGTCGGATCCGCCGGCTCGCTTGCGGGCGCCAGAGTCGATACCGCCTCAAGGGCTCGCTCTGCCTGTACGAGCTCCGCGTTCAGCTGGTCGCGAAGCGCGTCGGCAACGGCGGCCTGCCGCCGATGTTCGGCATCCTCGCGGCGCACGGTTTCGGCCAACGCCGCGTGGCTCTCGGCCCGCTCCTTGGCGAGCTCGAGCGAGTGCTCGCCCGCGGCCAGCTCGAGTCGCAGCCGACCCAGCGTGGTCTGGCGGCTGAGCCTTCGGTCCTGCGCGGCCTGCATCTCGACGCGCCATCCGGCGAACTCTGCCTCCGTCGCTCGGGCCTGCTCGCGCGCGTCGATCAGGCGCCGTTCCAGTGACTGCGCCTGCGTCGACGCCCGCCGGTGGGCGTCTCGAGCTTCGCGCCACTCCTCCCAGACGATGCTTCCGCGGAGTAGCTCAAGCCGTGCCTGCGCTTCCGCCGCTTCGCGCGCGGACGCCGCCTGGACGCGCACGACCTCCAGACGCGGTTCGATCTCCGACCTCAGGTCCTCGAGGCGGAGGAGGTTCTGCGCCAGCTCCGCCAGCCGTTGAGCTGCCTCCTGGCGCCGAGCTTTCACGCCGCGAACCTGAGCTGCCTCTTCGAGCAGCGCACGGCGCTCGGCGGGCGAGCACACGACGATCGTCTCGATGTCGTGCTGGTCGATGATCGCGTAGGAGTCGACGGTGAGACCCGTCGACGCGAGGATATGGATGAGGTCGCGGCGGCGGACGCGGGTGCCGTTGAGGAAGTAATCGCTTTCGCCGTCGCGCTCGATGCGTCGTTTGATCGCGACCTCGTGGTAGTCCACGGGGAGACGGCCCGCGGTGTTGTCGAAGACGACCGTCACCTCGGCGTAGGCGGCCCGCGAGCGCCGCTCGCCTCCGGCGTAGATGACCTCTTCCATCTTCTTGCCGCGGAGGTCTTTCGCCTGCCCCGACCCGAGCACCCACTTGATGGAGTCGACGATGTTGGTCTTCCCGGAGCCGTTCGGCCCGACGATCGCCGTGACTCCGCCTTCGAATCGGATCTCGGTCGGCCGGGCGAAGGTCTTGAAGCCCAGCAGGCTCAGCGAGCGCAGGAACAAGTTCGCCTCAAGGTAGCAGATGTAGGGCCCATCTGACTCCGGGGCACAACATGTGCCCTATTCGAGCGGTTCTCCCAATTGCCGGCTCCGCTGCGGGGACGGGAGCGCTTCGGGTTCAGAAGCCGGCGCGGCCTGCGGCTCCGGCTCCGGGTCGGGAACGATCGTGAGCGTTTCGGCCGCCGGCGCGGAGCCCTCCTCCGGAGACGCCGCCGTACGCGCGCTGGGGGCGCGGCGCTTGCGCGGTCGAGGCGTACGAGCCGCCTTCGGCGCCGCCTTGGCGACCAGACCGTCGCCAAGGCCTTGGAGTGCCGCGCGCGCGGCCTCCTGCTCAGCCTCCTGCTTGGTCGCGCCATGCCCGGTACCGAGCGGTTCCGCTCCCGCGAACACCACCGACGTGTACTCGCGCTGGTTGCCCACCCGCGCACCCTCGCTGTCGTAGAACGGGGTCGACCCGAAACGCTCCTGCGCCACCTGCTGCAGGCGGCCTTTGAAGTTCTCGTCCTGGGCGGGGGCCGGCAGCGATCGGTAGCGGTTGAGGTAGTAGTGGTAGGCGGCGTCGTAGCCGGCATCCAGGAATACGGCGCCGAGCACGGCCTCGAACGCATTCGCGAGCAGCGACTTCAGATTTCGACCGCCGCCCTTGGCGATGCCCTTGCCCAAGTAGAGGTAGCTGCCGAGGTCGAGCTGCTCGGCCATCTGGGCCAGCGTGTTGGTGTTGACCATCGCCGAACGAGTCTGTGTCAGCTCACCCTCGGCCGCGCGGGGGTGGTGCTTGTACAGGTACTCGGCTGTGATCAGCTGCAGGACCGCGTCGCCGAGATACTCGAGCCGTTCGTTGTCACGCGGCGATTGATGCGGGCTCTCGTTCGCGAACGAGCTATGGGTGACCGCCTCGAGTAAAAGGCCTGGATCGCGAAAGTGAATCCCGATCTTCTGCTGGAGCTGCTCTAACGACTGCGCGAGAGGAGCTGCGCTCTGTGCTATGAGCCGGCCTTCTCCTGTATGTACTCCCAGGCCTGGCCGACGGTCGTGATCTTCTCGGCGTCCTCGTCGGGAATCTCGAGGCCGGTGTTCTCTTCGAATGCATAGATCAGCTCAACGAGGTCGAGCGAGTCGGCGTTCAGGTCCTCCTGGAAGGAGGCATCCATCGTCACCTGCTCAGGCTCGCAGCCAAGCCGCTCCACCACGATGTTCTTGAAGTCTTCGAAGCTCAGTTTCTGCGTTTCCAATCTCGCCTCCAATGCGAACGCACGTTGGGGGTTGCCGCGACTTACTGTACCAGCCCGGGCCCCACGAACTCAGAGGCGACGCCGTGAGTTCGCGGGGACCCCTGAACCGCCTCAGGCAGGGATCGTGAGGTCCAGGCCGGCGGCCGGAGTTCCCACCGCCACCGCGTTCTTGCCCGGGGCGAGCTCTTTCATCATTCCGGTTAAGGCGCGTTTCGGCCCGACCTCGACAAAAGTGTCACAGCCAATTTCTACTAGAGAGCCCACACATGTGGCCCACCTGACCGCTGAACGCAGCTGCATCTCCATCACGTGCGGGATGCGATCACCGCCCTGGTGCGGCCGTCCGGTGAGGTTGGCCATGACCGGCACTCGCGGCGACCGCCACTCGATGCGATCGAGCGCCGTCCTCAGGCGCGCGGCGGCGGGGGCCATGAGAGGCGTGTGAAAGGCCGCGCTCACGTTCAGCGGGATGACGCGCTTGGCGCCTGCCTCCTGAAGCCGCCGTGCGGCCACCTCGAGACCGGCCGTGGTACCGGCGATCACGGTCTGGGTCGGGGTGTTGTAGTTGGCCGGCCAGGCATCGTTCATCCCCGCCAGCGCGACCTCCACTGCCTGCGCGTCGAGGCCGAGCACCGCTGCCATCGAGCTCGTGCCCGCCGGGACAGCCTCGGCCATCGCCCGGCCGCGCTCGACCACCGCTTTGATCACCTGCGGCGCGCCCACGGCACCGCCGGCGGCGAGCGCGGCGTACTCGCCGATGGAGTGGCCGGCGGCGGCGGCGGGCTCGATGCCACGCCGCTTGAGGAGCAACGTCAACGCCAAACCCACGAAGCAGAGCGCGGGCTGCGCGTTTTGGGTGAGCCTCAGCTCATCGTCGTCAGCCCTGGCCAGGAGGTGTCGGAGGTCGACATCGGCGCCGGCCGAGCATCGATCGCACAGCTCGGCGACCTCGGGATCGGTGAGGAGCTCGGCGCCCATGCCGGCGTGCTGCGAGCCCTGGCCTGGGAACAAAAAGGCGATCTTCGCCACGGGGCGCCTACTCCTTGGCTTTGATCACCTCGCGGCCGGCGTAGTGGCCGCAGTTGGGGCAGATCGCGTGCGGTCGCATCAGCTTCTTGCAGTTCGGGCAGGGCTGGAGCTGGACGTGCACCAATGCGAGATGCGAACGCCGTCGACCCTTCTTCGACTTGGAGAGCTTGACCTTCGGCAGAGCCATGGCTGCCGAATTTTACCGGAGTTGCGGTGTCGGCTACTTGGAGGCCGCTTCGCCGCCCTCGTCCGACTCGGGCTGGCTCGACTGCAGCGCCTCGACACCACGCCTCACCGTCGCCAGCGTGCGCCCGAGGTGCGCCTCGAGCTGTTTCAACTGCTCCAATGCATAAGCCTCGGCCTGGCGGATGATCTCGTCCGATTTCGCCTGCGCGTCCTTGACGACCTGCGCCCCATGACGTTCGGCACGCCGCAGGATCTCGTGATCGGACGACGTCTCCTCCGCTCGCTCGTTGGCGCGAGACATGATGCGAGCGGCTTCGGCGTGCGCCTCCGAGATGATGCGCTGCTGCTCCGACACGGTCCAGTTCGCCTGCTTGATCTCGTCAGGCAGGTTGAATCGAAGCTGATCGATGAGCTCCATGATCTCGTCCTCATTGACCATCACCTGGGTCGACAGCGGAACGTGGCGTGCGTTCTGGATCAAGTACTCGAAGCGGTCAAGCAGCTCGTCGACCTTTATCTGAACTTCTCCTTCAGCGCTTTGGCGACGCCCGGCGGCACCAGGTCCGACACGTTCCCGCCGTAGCTTGCGATGTCCTTCAAGATACTTGACGAAACGTAGATGTGGGCGAAGCTCGACATGAGGAAGACGGTGTGGATGTCGGGCGCGAGCTTGCGGTTCATGAGCGCCTGCTGCAGCTCGGCATCGAAGTCAGAGTAGGCACGCAGCCCCTTCACCAACGTATTCGCTCCCTGAGAGCGGGCGTATTCGACGGTGAGGCCCGTGTAGCTGGAGACCTCTACTCGCTCGTGGCCTGAAAGCGCGCCTTTGATGAGGTGCACCCTCTCTTCAACAGTGAACAGAGGCTGGCGCTTCTCGGGGTTCGCCGCCACCGCGACGATGAGGCGGTCGAAGATCCCAAGGGCGCGCTCGACGACATCGAGATGGCCGTTCGTAAAAGGATCGAAGCTGCCGGGGTAGACAGCGCTCTTATCGGTCATACGCGGAAAACCGTCACCATCGTGTCGCCGTAGCGCCGCTGCCGGTCGACCTGCAATCGGGACAGCACCGGGAGTGCCTGGCGCCGCGAGTGTTCGGCTACGACAATCGCATCTGTCAGCGTGCGATCGAGCGCCAACAGGGCACGATCGAGTACGACATCCTCGTAGGGCGGATCGAGGAACACGAGTCCGGCGCGCTCGACCTCGCCGGGCGAGCTCTCGAGCCAGCGCACGACATCGCCGCGGACGACGCGCGCTCTCTCCTTCAGCTCGAGGGCGTCCAAGTTCTGGCGCAGGATAGCAAGACCACGCGGTTCCTTGTCCACGAACGTGACCTCGGCGGCGCCACGCGAAAGCGCCTCGATGCCGATGGCGCCCGAACCGGCGAAGAGGTCGAGCACGTGCGAGCCTTCAATTCCCGCACCAACGATGTTGAAGATCGCGGCCTTGACCATGCCCTGTGTGGGCCGGATGCCTTTCGGTGCCTTCAGCCGGCGCCCGCGAGCCTCACCGCCGCCGACACGAAGCCTGGACACCTCAGTTGAGTCGCGGGCGGCGGCCGCTCCATGGCCGGGCCTGCTCGAGCTGCGCCGCCAGGCCGAGGATGAGCGCTTCGCCGCGTGGCGGCCCGACGAGCTGCACCCCGATCGGCATTCCCGCCGCATCGACGCCCAGCGGCAGCGAGATCGCGGGCTGGCCGGTGCAGTTGTAGGGGTAGGTGAAGCTGACGAAGTCCATGTACTCATCTCCGGCCGACTCCAGCTCGGCGCCAAGGGTGTTGAGCGGAGGCACTGTGCGCGGCAGCGTCGGGGTCACGAGCACGTCGTGCGTGTCCCAGAAGCTCACCACGATGCGGCTGTGCATTCGAATCGCATCGACCGAGCGAACGTAGTCGACCGCGGTCAGCTGCTTCGCGAACGCGAGGCCCAGGACGTTGAACGGTTCGAGCTTGCTTTCGTCGGCGATCGGCAGCGAGCCGAGCCCGGAAACCACGATGAGCTGCATGGGTGCGCGGAATGGCTCCGTGTCCGGGCCGCCTTCGGTGACGCGATGGCCGAGGCCCTCGAGCAGCCTGGCCACCTCTCGCACGCAGCCGGCCACCTCTTCCTCGACCTTCGCGCTGGACCGGACCGTGAAGCCGATGCGCAGCTTGCGGTCGGTTGGCGTTGCGGAGTCGGCGAACCTCCCATCGATGTCAGCCCAGTAGGCATCGCCAGGCAGGTGACCGGCCATCGCGTCCAGGCCGGCCGCCGCATCGGTGACCGTGCGCGCGATCGCGCCGTCGGTCGACAGACCCGCCCAGTGCTCACCCAGCAGGGGACCTGGCGAGATGCGCCCACGCGACGGCTTCAGGCCGACCGCGCCGCAGCAGCTCGCCGGGATGCGGACCGAGCCACCTCCGTCGGAGCCGTGGGCGAAAGCGCACAGCCCCGCCGCCACCGCCGCGGCCGCGCCTCCACTCGACCCGCCCGCCGAGTGGCCGAGGTGCCACGGATTGTGCGTCGCGCCGAACAGGCCGTACTCGGTGGTCGGTCGCGTTCCGAACTCGGAGGTGTTGGTCTTGCCGAGGATCGGACAGCCTTCTTCTTTCAGCCGAGCGACCGGAAAGAAATCCATCGGCAGCGTGTAGTCCTCGAAGGCCCGCGAGCCGAACGTGAGGGGATAGCCCGCCAGCGACACGAGGTCTTTGACGGAGGTGGGGACTCCTCGCAGTGGATAGCCGATGTTGGCCTCATCGGCAGCCTTCGCTTGCTCGAGGGCAAGCTCGGGAGTCGTCAGGACGTAAGCGTTGAGGCGCGGGTTGAGCTTTTCGATGCGCTCGATGTATGCACGCGTGAGCTCGGTCGACGAAACCTCGCGGCGTCTGACCGCCGCGGCCTGGTCAAGCGCGGACGCGAATGGATCCATGGCCGTTAATGGTGCCGATTCTGGCGGGCGGGTAGGGCGACAAGGCCAGGGCACTCTCGAAAGCGGCTGCGTTTGCAGGCGGGATCGCCACCAGTAGCCCGCCGCTCGTCTGAGCGTCACACAGCATCATCTGGTCGAGCGTTGCGGTGCTCCCCCAATCGACCTGGTCGCGATACGCATCGTAGTTGCGGCGGCTGCCGCTTGGAAAGAGGTCGCGTTCAGCCAGGTCGCGAACACCGTCGAGAAATGGGACCGCGCGCAGCTCGATGTCGGCGCCTCCCGCGAGATTCGCGAGGTGCCCGATCAGCCCATAGCCCGTGACATCCGTGGCGGCGGTCGCGCCCGCGGCGACCATGGCTTCGGACGCCACGCGGTTGAGGTTCGACATGACCTCGACCATCTGCCGCTCCAGGGCCGGCGGGCAGAGCCCGCGCTTGATGGCCGTCGCCACCAGCCCGGAACCCAGGGGTTTGGTGAGGAAGAGGACGTCGCCGCGGTGCGCCCCCTCATGGCCGACGATACGATCCGGATGCACCTCACCGATCACGGCATAGCCGAACTTCGGCTCCGCATCGTCGATTGAGTGGCCGCCGACGACGGCAATGCCCGCCTCGGTCATCTTGGCGGCGCCGCCCGCGACGATCTTCTCCAGCAGGCCAGTGCTGAGCTTCTCGCGCGGGAAGGCGGTGATGCCAAGCGCGAACAGCGGTCGCGCGCCCACCGCGTAGACGTCGCTGACGGCATTGGCGGCCGCGATGGCGCCGAAATCGGCCGGGTCGTCGACGATGGGCGTGAAGAAATCCACGGTCGCGACCAGCGCGCGATCGTGCGCGATCCGATAGACGGCCGCGTCATCCCGTGACGACGCCGCCGTCAGCACGTTGGGGTCGACGATCGGGGGCAGAGCCCCGAGTACCTGCCCTAGCTCCACCGGGCTGAGCTTGCAGGCTCAACCGGCCCCGTGGCTGTACTCCGTCAATCGCAGTGGTGAGTCCATTGGCCTAAATCTAGCCTCGATATCTCATCGCCGCCTCGTACACGCACTCGGCGCCGAACTCGAGCGCGCTGACAGGAACGCGCTCATCGGCCGCGTGGATCGTCGGCGATGAGTTGAAGTCCGGTGGAATGTTGAGCGGCAGGAAACCATACGTGCGGATCCCCAGCCGCGCGAAATGACGCGCATCGGTGCCGCCGGTGACGAGGGACGGCACGGGCACGCAGCCCGAGTCGGCCTCCTTCAGCACGGAAGCAAAGAGCTCGAACTGCGAGAGGTCCACCTCAGGCTGCGCGGGCCCCACGAGCAGGACCTCGATCTCCGGCTCCGATCCGACCGCCTCCCGCAGCTCTCGCACCATATCCTCCGGCCCGAACCCCGGCAGGAGGCGGCCGTCCAGCTGCACCTGCACCTCGCTGGGGATGACATTGATCTTCAGGCCGCCGCTCACGATCGTCGCGTTGACGGTGTTGTGCAGCGCGGCGTCGAGTCCGCGGCTCAGCGCGCCGAGCTCCGCGAGCGCCGCGTCGGTGCGCGCCGGATCGAGAAGCGCGCCGATGCGGCCCCTCAAGGGCTCGTCCAGCGCGTCGCGCATCGCTTCCAGCTGGTGGCGGACCGGGGTCGTGATGTGGACCGGCAAGCGGCCGCCGTCGAGCCTGGTCAGCAGGTTGCCGAGCTTCGCCATCGCTCCGCCGCGCGCCGGCACAGATCCGTGGCCGCCGGGGCCACGTAGCGTGACCAGCATCTGGCAGCCGCGCTTCTCAGAGACCATGATCGGGTAGAAGCGACGGCCGCCGGCATGGAGCGCGACGCCGCCGGATTCGCCGATGGCATGACGGATGCCGGCGAAGAGCTCGGGGTGAGCATCGACCAGCCACCGAGCGCCGCAGATGCCTCCCGCCTCTTCGTCGGCCAGCACGGCCAGGACTAGATCGCCCGCCGCCCCGCCGCGAGCCTGAGCGCGAATCAAGGCGCCGACCATCATCGCCACGCCGCTCTTCATGTCGAGGGCGCCGCGACCCCACAGGTACCCGTCGATGATGTCGCCTCCGAACGGCCGGTGGCGCCAGTCCTGGTTGACCGTGGTCACGACGTCTACGTGGCCCTGAAGAAGGAGTGGAGGGGCCTCGCCGCGACCCTTCACCCGAGCGACGAGGTTGGGGCGTCCCGGCTCGCTCTCATATCGCGCGCAATCGATGTTCGCGTCGCGCAGCAGCCGTTCGACGAGCTCGACCGCGAGGTGCTCTTCGCCGGGCGGGTTCGTGGTGTCGAGCCGGATCAGGTCGCGCGTGAGCTCCACGACGAACGGCAGGGCGGGCACCTGCGCAGGCTAGCTGATCGACGTTTGCTCGAGACGGCGGATGATCGCGGCCTTCAGAAGCGGGTGGCCATCGAATCCCGGGTCGGTCTCGCGCACCCGTTCCACCTCCGCTCGGATTTCGTCGATCAGCGCTGGTCGCTCCAGTGCCTGCATGGCCTCGTCCGACATCCCGTGCTGCCGCGCCCCGAGCAACTCCCCCATCCCCCGTATGCGCATGTCCTCGAGGGCGAGCTTGAATCCGTCCCGGATGGTCCTCACGAGCTCGAGGCGCCTCACGCTTGCGTCCGAAGGGTCGTCAGCGAGCAGCAAGCAGTAGCTCTCGGCCGCGCCCCGCCCGACTCGGCCTCGGAACTGATGCAGCTGCGCCAGCCCGAAACGGTCTGCGCCCTCCACCATCATCACCGTGGCGTTGGGGACGTCCACTCCCACCTCGACGACGGCCGTCGCGACCAGGACCTGGATTTCGCCCGCGACGAAGCGCCGCATGACTTCGTCTTTCTCTTTGAGGCGCCCATGAATGAGCGCCATCGTGAAGTCCGGGAACACGTCCTTTCTCAACCGCTCGAACTCGGCCGTCGCCGACCGCGCCACCACCTTCTCCGATTCCTCGATCAGCGGGCAGATGACGAAGGCCTGGCGGCCCAGGTGGACCTGGGTCTTGACCAGCTCGTAGGCGCGCGGGCGTTCGTCCGGCGGCACCACCTCGGTCTCGACCGGCGTGCGTCCAGGTGGCAGCTCGTCGATCACCGACACTGACATCTCTCCGAATCGAGCGAGGGCGAGAGTCCGCGGAATGGGCGTGGCGGTCATGGCCAGGAAATGGGGCCGGCCTTTGCCCTTGGCTCGCAGAAGCTCGCGCTGGCGGGTGCCAAAGCGGTGCTGCTCATCGACCACTGCCAGCCCGAGGTCCGCGAACTCGACGTCGTCTTCGATCAACGCGTGCGTGCCCACGACGAGGGCGCAATGGCCGCTTGCGGCAGCCGCCCGGACGCGCCGGCGCTCCGCCGCGCTCTGGCTGCTGACCAGGAGCTCGACGGTGAGCCCTGGAAAGCTCTGCTCCAGATACTCCCGGAACCTGTGCAGGTGCTGGCGAGCCAGGATCTCGGTCGGCGCCATCACCACGGACTGCAGGCCGGCGGCGTGCGCCATGGCGGCGCCCGCGGCCGCCACCGCCGTCTTGCCCGACCCGACGTCGCCGTTCAGGAGGCGGTTCATCGGCGTGGTCCTTTCCATGTCCTGGAACGTCTCCCACATCGACCGGCGCTGCGCCGTGGTCAGCTCGAAACCGAGCCCGCGCTTGAAGGCATCGATCACTTCCTGGCGATAAGGAATCGGGGAAGCCGGCTCGGCAGCGATGCTCGCGCGCATGAGGGCGAACACCGCCTGCAGCTCGAACAGCTCGGCAAAGCCCATGCGGCGTCGCGCGTCCAACCACTCGCTTTCGGTCGCCGGTTTGTGGCCGAGCCGCACCGCCTCCGACAGTGGCAGCAGGCGATGGCGATCGCGCACGTCTTGGGGCAGCTCGTCGTCCAGCCGGTCGGCCAGGGGCAGGGCGGCATCGACCCAGCCAGACAGCTTCTTGGAGGTAAGCCCCTTGACCAGGTGGTATTTCGGCATGAGGCCGCCGATGTATTTCGGGCCGGCGCCATCGCTTCCGTGGAGCAGCTCGTGGTGCGGATTGCGCATCTCGAAATGACCGAACCGGGTGGCTCTGACCGTGCCGGCGACGGCCACGCGATCTCCCCTATGCAGCTGGCCGGCGATCCACGGCATGTTGAACCAGACCAGGTTCAGCTCATCGTCGGCGTCGTCGGCCAGCGCGCCCTGGGTGAGCTTGAGCTTTTTGTACCTGCTGATCTTGGGCGCGATCCGGACGATGGTGCCGACGACGGTGGCCAGCGTCCCGTCCTGCAGGTCCGCCACCGCTTTCGGGTCGC
>Ga0137361_10001892_pt1 | contig 13185 bp, 5 predicted proteins | sample Mad1_80_16metaG_FD_104923 | JGI IMG/M metagenome (GOLD analysis project Ga0137361, IMG submission 104923) | Vadose zone soil microbial communities from Angelo Coast Range Reserve, California, USA - Mad1_80_16 metaG | ecosystem: Environmental > Terrestrial > Soil > Vadose zone | place: USA... | reverse complement strand
TATGCGACAATTCCCGAGATATGAACGGCAGCCCCGAAACTCGAACTTCCGCCTCCCTCGCCGCGCGCGACCTGCGCGTCGTGTGGCATCCCTGCACGCAGATGAAGGACCACGAAACCCTGCCCATGGTCGCGATTCGACGCGGTTCGGGGGCGTGGCTCGAGGATTTCGACGGCAAACGCTATCTGGATGCCGTGAGCTCCTGGTGGGTCAATCTCTTCGGTCATGCCAACCCGCGCATCAATGCGGCGCTCACGCAACAGCTGAGTCAGCTCGAGCACGTGATCTTTGCCGGCTTCACCCACGAACCGGCGGTCCAGCTCGCCGAGCGCCTGGTCGCACTGACGCCGTCCGCCTTGACTCGCTGCTTCTTCGCGGACAATGGCTCCGCCGCCGTGGAAGTGGCCATCAAGATGAGCTACCACTACTGGCGCAACCGCGGGTTCGCGCAAAAGACCCGCTTCATGACGCTGCAGAACAGCTACCACGGCGAGACGCTCGGTGCCTTGGCGGTCGGCAATGTCGAACTCTACAAGACTCTGTACAAGCCTCTGCTGATGGACGTGCTGACCGCGCCCTCGCCCGACTGCTACCACCGAGAGTCCGGCGAGTCCTGGGAGGACTATTCGCTGCGGCAGTTCGCGCACATGGAGCGTTTGCTCGCGGCACATGCTGCGGAGTTGGCGGCGGTCATCGTCGAGCCCCTGGTGCAATGCGCGGGCGGGATGCGCATGTATCATCCGGTGTATCTGACCCGGCTGCGCGAGGCCTGCACGCGCTACGGGGTGCATCTGATCGCCGATGAAATCGCCGTCGGGTTTGGGCGGACCGGGACGATGTTCGCCTGCGAGCAGGCCGGCATCTCACCCGACTTTCTCTGTTTGTCGAAGGGCCTCACGGGCGGCTACCTGCCGCTCTCGGCGGTGTTGACCACCGAGGACATCTACGGCGCTTTCTACGACGAGTACACGAAATTGACGGCCTTCCTCCACTCGCACAGTTACACCGGCAATCCGCTCGCGTGCACCGCCGCGCTGGCGACGCTCGACATATTTGCCGCCGACCAGACAATCGAGAGCAATCGTACAAAAGCCGCCTATCTCGGCCGCCGCGCACGCGAGCTTGAGAATCACCCGCACGTGAGCGAGGTCCGGCAGTGCGGAATGATCGTCGCGGTCGAATTCGTCAAGGATAAGCGCAGCCGCGAGCCCTACCCTTGGACCGAGCGCCGGGGGCAGCGTATCTACCGGCACTCGCTGCAGGAAGGTGTGCTGCTGCGCCCCATCGGCAATGTGGTCTACTTCATGCCGCCCTACATCGTCGACGAAGCGGAAATGGACTTGATGGTGCGGGTCGCGGCGGAAGGAATTGAGCTCGCCACATGCGATTGACTCGCGTGTATGTCGACACCGCGCTGATTCCGGGAAGCTTGGTCGAGCTGCCTCCCGATACGGCGTCGCACCTGGCGAGAGTGCTGCGGGCGCGCAGCGGCGACGAGCTGATTTTGTTCAACGGCGACGGGCGCGAATTCAATGGAGCGATAGAGTCAGTGCGCGGCTCGCGCGTGTCGGCGTCCGTCGGCGAAAGCCGACCAGTGGACAGAGAATCGCCGTTGGCCATTACACTGGTGCAGTGCGTGCCGCGCGGCGACCGCATGGATTTCATCGTGCAAAAGGCCACGGAACTCGGTGTGGCGCGGATCGTGCCGGTATTGAGCCAACGCAGCGTCGTTCGACTCGACAAGGCGCAGGCCGAATCGAAGGCCGTTCATTGGCGGGCGGTGGCGGTGAGCGCCTGCGAGCAATGCGGCCGCAACCGCCTGCCGACCATCGAGGCTGCGCAACCCTTGCTCAACTACCTGGGAGAGCCATCGCCCGGCGCGGGACCCCGGCTGGTCCTCGAACCGGAGACCGCACCGCGCGCGCAGGCCGCGGCGGGGAATCTTGGGCGCGCGGCTGAGGCTGCGATCCTCGATGCGGAAATCGCGATCGGACCGGAAGGCGGCTTTGCATCCGACGAACTCGAGGCGTTTCGGGTCGCAGGATTTTCTCAGATCGGGTTGGGGCCCCGCATCTTGCGCGCCGAGACCGCCGCCATCGCGGCGGTGGTCTGGCTGCAGGCGCGGCTCGGGGATGTGTAACCGGATTCGAGACATCATTGGTACTTAAAATCCGGGATCAGCACGACCCCGAGGGCTAGTACCCGTCAGGGGATGCGTCCTTAGAGCCCTCATGGGCAAGCCGATCAGTAGGACGTCACCGGCGTTTGAATACCGGCCCGCTTCTGGTTTAATTCCCACCGGATCCTTAACGGGCAATGTCATGCGTCTAAGCGTTTCCTTCGGGCTTGGCTTGACCGCATCCCTCCTGCTGGTTGGGTGCGGGGGCGGGAACAAAGGCGCCGCCGGATCGCCCCCAACCCCGCCCCCCTCCGCCGCTCCCGCGATCACCGTGCAGCCGTCGGATCAAAGTGTGTCGGTGGGCCAAAGCGCCACCTTCACGGTGAGCGCAACCGGTGCCGCACCCTTGAGCTATCAGTGGCAGGGAAGCGGATCCCCGATCGCCGGCGCCACGGCGTCGAGTTATACGACGCCGGCCACGACGCTCAGCGACAGCGGCAGTACTTTCGCCGTCGTCGTCACCAATGCGGGCGGCAGCACCACCAGCCGCAGCGCGACGCTGACCGTCACGAGCGGGGGCGTACCCGCCGGAACCGACGTGCTCACGTACAAGAACGATCTGAGCCGCAGCGGTCAGAATCTTTCGGAGACGACACTGACTCCGGCGAATGTGAACTCGTCGAGCTTCGGCTTGCTGCGGAACTTGGCCGTAGACGGCAAAGTCGATGCCCAACCGCTGTATGCGTCGCGGCTGAACGTGTCCGGATCGGCGCACAACGTGGTTTTTGCGGCCACCGAGCATGACTCGGTCTACGCCTTCGATGCCGATACCGGATCCGTTCTGTGGCATGTGACGCTGCTTGCGGCGGGTGAGACTTTGAGCGATACACACGGTTGCAGCCAGGTGACTCCTGAAATCGGCGTCACCTCGACCCCCGTCATCGATCGCAGCGCCGGGGCCCACGGCACACTCTATGTCGTCGCCATGTCCAAGGACACCTCATCGAACTATCACCAGCGCCTGCATGCACTCGATCTCACCACCGGTGCCGAATTGTTGAATGGTCCGACGGAGATCACGGCGGCATATCCAACCGCCGGCGGAGGGGCGAGCATGTTCAGTCCCGGCCAGTACGAAGAGCGAGCGGCCTTGCTGCTGTCGAACGGCACTATCTACACGAGCTGGACTTCTCACTGCGACTACCCGCCGTATTTCGGCTGGATCATCGCGTATTCCGCGAGCACCCTCTCCCGCACCGCCGTGCTCAACGTTGCACCCAACAGCGGCGGCGTCGGCCCCGCGATCTGGATGAGCGGCGGCGGGCCGGCCGCCGACTCGGCGGGCAACATCTATCTCTTGACCGCAAACGGCGCCTTCGAAACGACCATGGATGCGAACGGCTTTCCCAACAAGCAAGACTACGGCAACTCTTTCCTCAAGATCTCGACCGCCGGTGGTTCGCTGACCGTTGTGGACTACTTCACGATGTACAACGAGGTCGCCGAATCGGCCGCCGACCAGGATCTAGGCTCGGGCGGGGAGATGCTGCTGCCGGATTTGACGGACTCGACCAACACCGTCAGGCATCTCGTGATCGGTGCGGGCAAGGACGGCAATATTTACGTCGTCAATCGCGACTCGATGGGCAAGTTCAATGCGACCAGCAACTCGCAGATCTGGCAGCAGGTGAGCGGCGTCCTGACGTCCAGCGTTTTCTCCACCCCGGCATATTTCAACGGAACCGTCTACTACGGCGACGTGGGTGCAACACTGAAGGCTTTCGCCATGGTGAACGCCAAGCTGGCGGCCACGCCGCAATCGCAATCCGCAGAGCAATTCGGGTATCCGGGTACGGCGCCCAGCGTGTCGGCGAACGCGGCGTCCAACGGCATCGTCTGGGCGCACGAGAATACCGACCCGGCGGTGCTGCATGCCTACGACGCGGCGAACCTCGCGCACGAGCTCTACAACAGCAACCAAGCGGCCGGTAATCGAGATCATTTCGGCACCGGCAACAAATTCATCACGCCGACGGTCGCCGACGGCAAGGTGTTCGTCGGCACCACCGCCGGAGTCGCCGTCTTCGGCTTATTGCACTGACGCGTGCGGACCCCGCGGCTCCGGATATCCTGTAAGCGAATTGCAATATTTACCGGGACGACCGTGCAGCGGATTGAAGATCGTGCGTCATCACGAAAACGCAACCGATCCTTGAACGCGTGGAACTCATAGCAGCTGAAGGGCCGCTTGTCGAACGACGAGCGGAAATTCGGGCACGCGCCGGCGGGGAGATCCAATGGACTGCTCCCGGCACAAACCCTCGAATCAACAGGAGCATAAATAACATGAGCGCAATATCTCGTTACCTTGGCGCCGGTGCGATCATCGCGGCCTCGACCCTTGGCGCCACGGTCGCATCTGCGGACAATGGAGACTCTGGCAGGCATCGCGATGCATACACCGTCACGCCCCTTGTCTCCGATATCGCCGGCGCGGCGGTGTTGAATCCGGTCTTGCAAAATGCATGGGGCGTCTCGTTCACTGCGGCAGGCAGTCCGTTCTGGGTCAATGACAACCGAACGGGTTGTTCGACGCTTTATGGCGGCGACGGTGCGATCGTACCCCTTCAGGTCAAGATCCCGCTGCCGGGGAACATTATTCCAAGCAGCGCATGTCAGACAGTCGACTCCAAGAATCCACCAAAAGTCGCGCCCGCGGCGCCGACCGGTACCATTGCGAATCCTTCTGCGGCCTTCCTCGTCCCCGGAACCAAGATACCGGCGGCATTCATCTTCGATACGGAGGACGGAACGCTGTCTGCGTGGGCCGGGGGACTAAACCCCGCGGACAACGCGGTTCTTGCGGCCGACAACTCAGCCAGCGGTGCCGTCTATAAAGGCATGGTGTTCGGCGTGAACGTCAAAGGAGCGTTCATCTTCGCCACCAACTTTCACGCCGGCACGATCGACGTGTTCGGCCCCACGGGACCCAACGGGCTCTTCACGCCGGCAACCACCGACGGCAATTTCAAGGACCCGGGGATCCCGCCAGGCTACGCGCCCTTCGGCATCTCGAACATCAATGGCGATCTCTTCGTCACTTATGCAAAGCAGAACGCTGACAAGCACGACGACGTGGCAGGCCAGGGTCACGGCTTTGTCGATGTGTTCGATACCGACGGCCATCTGCTGCGGCGGTTGGTCAGTCGCGGGCCGCTCGATTCGCCTTGGGGTGTCGCGCGTGCGTCGTATGCCTTCGGCCGATTCAGCGGCGACATCCTCGTCGGCAACTTCGGTAACGGCAAGATCAACGTATTCGACGAGAACGGCCGTTTCATCGATGAACTGGAAGGCGCCCATGGCAAGCCACTGGTGATCGACGGATTGTGGACCTTGACCCTCGGCGGCGGGAAAACGTCGAGTTCCGATACGCTCTATTTCACGGCGGGCCCCGCCGGTGAGACTCATGGTTTATTCGGAACGATTACACCTGTTCCGGATCCGTCCGACAACGATTGAGCGACAGCGATGAGCGGGCGCCGCATGGCGCCCGCCACGGGGCGGCTTCGGCCGAACGATCAGGTAGGCATCACCGAGGTCTCCTCGGCGATCATCTGCTCCAGGCGCTGCAAATCCGGGATGAGCGGCGTCTCGTTGACCATGCGCACCTGACAGATGACGGGTGAGCGCTCGGAGAAGCTGCGCGAGGGATCGGGCCGCAGCACTTCGGCGTTGACGCGCACGAGCTGCGGAAACCCCTGGGTCAGCATGCCGAAGTAGCCGGATTGCAGCGTGCCGCCGGATGCGTGAAAGACGACGATTCGGGTGCGGCTCGAGACCGTCGGCAGCGTCTGACCGAACGCGCCTTCGAAAGACACCACCGGCACGCTTCGCCCGCTCCAGCTCACGACACCCAAGTACCACGGCGGTGCATTGGTCATTTCGGCCGGCGCTTGATAGCCGATGACCTCGGCGACGCAGGCGCGCGGCACGATCAACCTCTCCCCGGCCAGCGGCACCAGCAAGCTGTACAGCTCATCGCGCAAATCGGACATGGAACCTATCTCGCTATGGCGCTGCGGCGGTTGACGAGGGGCTCGATGGCGTCGAGCAACTGGCTTTCCTGGTACGGCTTGCCCAGATAGTCGTCGACGCCGAGCTCGATGGCGCGCGCTCGATGCTTTTCACTGACCCTCGAAGTGATCATCACGATCGGAATATTCTTGAGGCGCGGATCGTTGCGGACGTGGGCCGCCACTTCGTAGCCGTCCATTCGCGGCATTTCGATATCGAGCAATATGACGTCCGGCAGATGCTCTTGCAGCAGCGACACGGCGTCCACGCCGTCCTTGGCCGTCAGCACCCGCATGCCGTTGCGCTCGAGCAGCCGCTGCGTCACGCGGCGCACCGTGATGGAGTCGTCGACCACCAGCGCAAATGTGCGCCGGTCGCGCTGATCGAGAACCACCGTCTCCGTCGGGCGCGCCCGCCATTCGGAACGCACCAGAGAGCCCATGTCGAGAATGATCACGATGCGGCCGTCGCCCAGGATCGTGGCGCCGGCGATGCCGCGGATGCCCGAAATCTGCGGTCCCAATGATTTCACGACGATTTCCCGGCTGCCCACCAATTCATCCGTGACCAGGGCGGTGGAATGCTCGCCCGCCCGGATCAGCACCACCGATATCGACACCTCCGATTCGGGCAGACGCGCGGCGCCCAGCCCCACGAACGAGCCCAGCTGCTGGAAGCGGTACTTCTGGCCGCCATACTCGAACAGCGGCGCGTCTTTGCCCAGATGCCTGGCAACGATGTTCCTCGGCAGACGCACCACGCCTTCCACGGTCGCCAGGGGCAGCGCGTAGGCTTCCTCGGCGACGCGCACGATCAAGGCCTGGCTGATGGCCAGGGTAAACGGCAGGCGAATCGTAAAGCGTGAACCCTTGCCGTGGGTCGTATCGATGAACAGACCGCCGCCGAGCCTTTTGACTTCGGTGGCGACCACGTCCATGCCGACTCCGCGCCCCGCTGCTTGCGTAAGATGGCCGGCAGTGCTGAATCCGGGCTCCAAAATGAGCTGTAAGGATTCTTCATCGGTGAGTTTTGCGTGGCTGTCGGTGAGCCCCAGGGCGACCGCCTTCTCGCGAATCAGCTTGACGCTGATGCCGGCGCCGTCGTCGGCGACCACGATCACGACCTCCGCTCCGTCGCGCTCCAAGCTGATCGAGATGCGGCCAACGTCCGGCTTGCCGGCCGCCGTGCGGCGTTCCGGGGTCTCGATGCCGTGCACCACCGCGTTGCGCAACATGTGCTCGAGCGGAGGGACCATGCGCTCCAGCATCTGCCGATCGAGTTCCGCGGCAGCGCCTTGAACGACCAGTTCCGCACGCTTGCCGGTGTCGTTCGCCGCTTGACGCACGAGGCGCGTGAGCCGCTGCACATGCCGCTGGAAGGGCACCATGCGCGTCCGCATCAAGCCATTCTGCAGCTCGGTGATGACGCGCGACTGCTGGGTGAGCAAATTCTGCGCTTCGCGAGTCAATGTCTCGAGGAGCCCCTGGATGCTGGCCACGTCACCCGAGGTCTCGGCGAGCGCGCGCGAGTACTGCTGTAGGGCGGAATATCGGTCCAGCTCGAGAGGATCGAAGTCGCTGCGGCGGGGCTCCACATCCTGATGCCGATTGAGGACCTGCGCTTCGGTCTCCATCTCGAGGCCGCGCAACTGCTCTTTGAGGCGCGTCACCGTGCGCGCCAGCTCCGCCAGATTGAAGTCGATCGAGTTGACTTGTTGATCGATGCGAGCCCGGAATATGCTCACCTCTCCGGCATTGTTGAGCATGGTGTCGAGCAGATCCGCATCGACGCGCGCCATTTCCACCCGTTCCACCGGGGCGCTCTCGCGTCCCGGCAACACCGGAGCGCTGCTGAGCTCGAGACTCGCGATCGACTCCTCGCTCGCGGCAGTGGAGGCAGGCTGCGAAACCGAGAGGGAGCGGCGCGCATCGACGGATTCTGCCAGGTCGGCTGCCGCGGTCGCCGCTGCGGTCAGCGGCACCGGGGGCGCCGGCGCGAGCGTCACCGGCGGCGCAGAGATCGGTGGGGCAGGGATCGGCGCGGCAACAATCGGCACGGCGGCGCTGGACGCGGCGGCAATCGGTGCGGCCATCGGCGCCGCGACGGCCGGAGCTCCTAAAGGATTCGCCAAATCGCGGATTTGCGCGATCAGCGCCGTCGCACCCACCGGCAGAGTGCCGTTGCTCACCAAATCGCGCATGCTCGCGAGTTCGTCGAGACTGGCCTGCATGACCGCGTGGGCATGGTCGTCGCCGGCCACGGAGCCGCCGTCGATCTGCAGCACCAAGGTCTCGAGTTCATGACTCAAGTCGCCCATGGCGCTGATGCCCGCCATTCGGGCGCCGCCTTTGAGGGTATGCAATTGACGCTGCAGTTCCGCGACTCGTTGTTTGTCCTTGCGGTCGCGATTCCAGGAGGTCAGCGAGCTTTCAGCGGCCTCCAGCAATTCGGTCGCTTCTTCGCTGTAGATGTTGGCGATTTCGTGATCGAACTCCTCCGCCGGCGGCGACGCAGCGGGCTCCTCCGGAACCGCCGCCAATGCGGGGACCATGGCCGACGCGCTCGTGTCGATGGCCTCGCGGGCAATCGCGGCGTCGAGTTCGGCTTCGATGTCGTGCAGCCGCGCGAGCAGCGAGGGTTGTTCCGAGAAAAATGCCGTCGATTCGTTGATGTGCGATACCACGTTGTCGATCGCGCTGACCGCGTCCGCCAGAGTCGCAAGCCCACGATCCGACAACCCATGACCGCTGTCGAAGACCTTGCGCATGACCTGATTCAGGGGCTCGGTGATGCGGATGCCGTGCCGCGCCTCGGCCATCTTCGAGCTGCCGCTCAAGGTATGGATGGCGCGATACACGGACTCCGGCAAATCGTGCGGCGCCGGCTGGCCCGTGCGCTTGCGCAAGTATTCGCGGATCTCACTCAGATGGCTCGACGTCTCCTTGCTGTAAATGTCATGCAGCACGGGATCCATCACCGGCGGTGCGGCGGCGGGCGCGGCAGCGGTCGCCGGCGCGGCGGCGGTGATCGTGGCCGCAGCGGCGGGTGCAGGCGGCGCGGCGGCAGCGCGCGCCGGAGCGGCAGCGATCGAGATCGACGCCGAAGTCGCCGTGGCAGCCGCGCGGTCCTCCGTCAAGGTGACGGTGCCCTGGTCCGCTTCGCGGCCGTCGGCGTAGGCGAAGGCGCGGCTCATCAGCGCCTCGATCGGTACCGAATTGTGCCGCCCCGTTTCCAACTGCTCCACCAATGGCGGAAGGGCGGCGACCGCGTTCCGCAGCAGCGCCATCATGCCGGGCGTGCGGGACAGGGTCTTGTCGATGATCCGATTCAGCAAATTCTCGATCGACCAGCCGAATTCGGCGATCGACCGGGCGCCGACCATGCGTCCGCTGCCCTTCAACGTATGAAAACTGCGGCGCATCAGGGACAACGACTCCAAATCCATTGGATTTTGGTCCCATTGCGGGAAGCTTCGTTGAATCGACGCAATTTCTTCCTTGGCTTCTTCGATGAACAGTTCGACGAATTGCGGGTCGACCGGCTCGGGCTCGGGCACTGCGATCAAGGGATGGGTTGCCGCGTGAGCGCGTTTGGTGCGTTCCAAGGCGATCGTCTCGGCAGCAGGGTCGAGCTTGACCGTCCTGGCCGCGTCGCCGGTCGAGATGCCGATATTCGGGACGCGCAGCGGTGCTTCGTCCGCCAGCGTCTTGATGCACATCTCGGCGTTGTCCAGCATGTACCAGGGATCGTTACGCCCGCTCTGCAGCGTTTCCATGTAGTACTCGATGCTGACGATGGCGTCGGCCACCCGCTCCAATCGCACGGCGTCCGGCGCAGGCGCCCCGGGCTCGATCAGCTTGCGCACATGCGTGCCGATCGCGTCCATCAATTCCACCGCCCGGCCCTTGCCCAGCATCAACAGACCGGCGGTGATGCCCCGCAGCAGCTGCGGCACGTTGTCGAGGCCTTGCGGCGGGGAGTCGCCGGCGTTCTGCACGGCAAGGGAAACGGCCTCCTTGATGCGCGCCAGGTTGACGATGCACTCGCGCAGCACCGCCTCGCTCACCAGTCTGAATTCGAGATCATGATCGGCCGGCAAATCCGGGGCTGTGCCATCGGATGCCGCGGGCAATATCAGGCGTACCAGCTGATCGTCGAGGCTGTCTTCGACCGACAACAACACCCCGGCCACTTTGATCAGCGATTCGTCGGGCGGAGTCTTGCCGTCGGTGACGATGTCGGACAGCTCGGAAATCTCCTCCTGGATGCGCTGCCGCAACTCCCCGAGCCCGAGCACCCCGAGGGTGTCGCTGATCTTCTTCAGCAGCTCGAGCTGAGGCACGAGCTCATCGCTGTGGCCGCCGCCGCGGCGCACGAATATATCGAGAACATCCTTGACCTTGGAAAGATCTTCCTTGATGGCGGCAGCAACCGTGCGCATCAATTTGACGCTGGGCGCCGACAGACTTTCACGCTCGTGTTCGATCGAGTCGTCGACCGGCAACAGCTCCGAGAGCTTGAACGAAGCTCGCACCGCGGCGATGCGGCCGCCGGACGTGGACGCCCGGGCAACGTAGTACAGCAGGTTGTTCAAGAGATCGACCGGCGGATCCTCGCAGTAGCGGCCCTCGCCGAGCTCGTACAGCGTCTTGATTTGCCGATCCGCCTGACCCAGCAACCGCTTCAGCGTCGCGCTGCCTTCCAGGCCGTTCGCACGAACCGCTTCGAGGATGGCGCCCACGACCCACCACAATTGAAATACGGGTTGGGTCGTGGCGACCTGTTCGAGTTTTTCGGCCACCTTCGCCAGAATCTCCAGATTCTGCACGGTGCGCTCGCCCCGGATGTATCCCAGGAGGCCGATTTGAAAGCGCGGGCGCAGGCGCCTGGCCCACTGCGCCACTGAAATCGACTGCTCGTCGGTGCGCGGCGATTGCGGCTGCGCCGGCTGATCGGATTTCAGATTGAGCAACAGCAGCGTTCCCTCGGACAACAAGGGACTCCCGCGCACGGAGCGCAGATCGTTGAGCAGGGGCAGCAGCACCAAGGCCAAATCCCGGCCGCCCGACAACACTCTCTCGAGGTAGGTCGGCAACTGCACCATGGCCCGCATCAACGCGTCGAGACCGTCGACCTGACGCTTCTGGTCGTTGTCCGAACTCAGCAAGTAGCGGGTGACATGCTCCATTTCCTCGGCGAGCAGCGCCGCGCCGTAGACCTCGACCAAACGCAGTACCCCATGGGCGGAATGCAGTTGATCGGCGCACTTCTCGAGCAGGGCTCGCTGGTCCGAGCGTTCTGCGTAAGCTTCCAGCGACGCGCGCGCGTCGTTCAAAGTCGCCGCGAGTTCTTTGGCGACAATGTGCAGGGTTTGGGAACTGATATCGGTCATGCCGGAATCGCCGTGAGCTTCAAGCGCCGAAGCCGCTGGCCTTGCGCATTTTCCCGGAATTGCCGGTATTGCTCGTGCTGCTACCGGTACTGCTAGCGCTGCTACTGCTGCCAGTGCCGCCGGTGCTGCTAGTCCCGCTCGTGGCGCCGGCGGGGCTGACCGCGGCGCCACCGCTCGCGGGCTGCTTCAAGGCCGGCAACCGTGAAGACGTGCTGCCGACGGTGGTTGTGCGGCCGGCGTAGTCCGGTAGGCGGAATCCAGCCACGGACTTGCGCAGTTGCGCCGACAACGCCGCCAGTTTGGCGATCGACGTGGATGTCGCCGTCGAGCCTTCGGCGGTCTGCGTCGATATTTCGCGCACCACCTGCATGTTTTTCGAAATGTTCCCGGACGCGGCGGCTTGCTGCCGCGCGCTGGCCGAGATGTTCTGCACCAAGCTCGCGATCTGATTGGACACCTGCTCGATCTCCTCGAGCGCCGCGCCGGCGTTCTCCGCCAGCAATGCGCCGCCGACCACATCGGTGGTGCTGCGCTCCATGGAGACGACCGCCTCGTTGGTATCGGTCTGGATGGTGCGCACCAGCACCTCGATCTGCTTGGTGGCGTTCGCGGCGCGCTCCGCCAATCGTTGCACTTCATCCGCCACCACCGCGAAACCGCGGCCCGCTTCGCCGGCCATCGAGGCCTGAATCGAGGCATTGAGCGCCAGAATGTTGGTCTGCTCGGCGATGTCGTTGATCAGTTCCACGATGTTGCCGATCTCCTGGGAACTTTCGCCCAAGCGCTTGATGCGCTTGCTGGTCTCCTGGATGGTCTCGCGAATCGCATTCATCCCGTCGATCGTCCGGCGCACGGCATCGCCGCCCTTGTGGGCGATGTCTACCGAGTGTCTCGCGACATCCGAGCAGCGCTCCGAATTACCCGACACCTCCTCGATGGAGGCCGCCATGTCCGCCATGGACTCGCTGGCGGCGGAGATCTGCCGAGACTGCGCGCTGCTGGCCTTGGCCATATGCGCGGCGGCGGCCTGAGTCTGCTTGGCGGCCCCATCCAATTGAATGGCGCTGTCGTTGATCGTCGTGACGAGTTCGCGCAAAGCCTCGATGGCATAGTTGATCGAATCGGCGATCGCCCCGGTAATATCCTCCGTCACGGTCGCCTGCACCGTCAGGTCGCCGTCTGCGAGACTCGACAATTCATCGAGCAATCGCATGATGGCTTCTTGATTGCGTTCGTTCTCGCGCACTCTCTGCTCGCTGGTGCGCCGTACGTTGACCGTTTTCAAATGGGTCCAGGAGAGCGCGCCGAGCAACGCGGCGGCAAGCCCCAACAACAGCAGGATCCAGATCTTGTAACCCGCGCCGGAATCGGCTCGGGTCGCTGAACCATCGCCTCGTTCGGCCGCGAGGCCACCGGCCACGGCGGGCAGAGCGCGAGCCGCCGTCTGTGCCTTGGAGAGCGCTTCGGCGGCACCGATCGCCTTGCGCACACTGCTCCCATATTGCTGATTCCGGGCAACCACGGCTTTCAAGCGTTGCTCGGCTTCCGCGCCGCTGACCCGCGTCAGAGCAAGGCCGGATTCCTCGCCGGACAAACCGCG
>Ga0137361_10001890_pt1 | contig 13190 bp, 10 predicted proteins | sample Mad1_80_16metaG_FD_104923 | JGI IMG/M metagenome (GOLD analysis project Ga0137361, IMG submission 104923) | Vadose zone soil microbial communities from Angelo Coast Range Reserve, California, USA - Mad1_80_16 metaG | ecosystem: Environmental > Terrestrial > Soil > Vadose zone | place: USA... | reverse complement strand
TGGGCGTGTTGCCATCGACGTCTTCGAAACGCATCGTCTCGGGTCCGCCGAGCTCGCGGACGACCCAGGCTTTCACCCGGGGAAGGCTACAACCCGAGAGGCAGTCGCGTGTTGAGCGGGGACGCGATGGGCCCGCAGGAAACGCATCGACACTGCCCAGAGCAAGATCGCTCCGGCGACCGCCGTCTCCTCGCCGATTCGCGTCCAGGGCAATCCGATGCCGGCCGCAAGCACGTTGCTGGCCGCGAGGTAAACCGGTCCCATCAGCGCCCAGCTGGCGACCACCAGCCCGAATGAAATCCAGTCGTGGTTGCGAAGCCCGGCGCTGAGAAGCACTGCGATCGGCAGCAGAAGGAGAAGCAAGTGTCCGGGCCGAACTACGGCGAGGACCAGTGGCGTAGCCGCGACGACGGCAGCTGCTTCGAGCGCCCTGCCGTCGCGATCGTGCCGCGGCGTGGCAACGCTGATCACGGTCAGAACCACGACCGCTGCCGCGATCAAGTATCCGAGCAGCCTCACCGTCAGGTCGACCCCGCTCCCGAAGCCGTACATGCTGCCGGGATGAAACACTCGCGCCAGCGTGGCCACGGGCGCCACGTCCATCGCGAAGCCGGTTCCAGTGTTGAAGCCGGGCAGAACGCGGGTGATGAACTCAGGTAGGTATTGGGGAGCGCCGACGGCCCACAAAACGGTGAATGCGATCAGCGCCGCAACAGTGGTGACCCAGCGCCGGCACCAGATGCCGAGAAACAGCAGGGGCGCCTGGACCAGCTTCAGCGCGAGGCCGATGCCGAGCGCGGCGCCCGACCACCACCGATCGCCCAGCACGTAGCCCCAAAACCAGATTCCGCTCAGGGCCAGGAGGAGCACCTCGAGGTTTCGTTTGACGATCTCGCCGATCAGCGGCGGGAAGGCGACGGTGACGATCGCCAGCGCGACGATGGCTTGGCGGTCGCGCACTTGAAGGGCGGAGGCGATCGTGAACAGACACATCCCAACGAAGATCTGCATCGCGACCAGGGCAGCTTCCCCACTGACCGTCTTGTCGATGTGAGCGAGCGGCAGCGAGAGCCACGTGACCACCGGCGGATAGACCGACGCAGTGTTCGCGAGGTCTGCCCAGCACGCCCGCGTATGGCATGCGGAGTAAGGGTCGATGCCTGAAAGCATCAAGTTGGCCGAGCCGACGTAATCCTCGATGAAATCGATGGGTGCGCTGCCCGGGAAGAACGCCGGCGTGATCAACGTCTGCCAGACGTACTGGATTCCGATCGCGGTTCCTGAGATGGCGAGGAGCAGCCAGCGAAACCGGCGGCGGCCGATGGCGAGTGCGAACCGCGCTTTCACTGCGCGAAGGCTAGCGAGAGCCCGCTCACTCTCGCGGGTGGAACTGTGTGAAAACGCCGGTCGGCCTGACAATCCAGAACTGTTGTTTCTGGCTTGCCTCGGCTGACTGGTCTGCTGCCACTTGCAGAAGCATCATGTTCGTCGTCGAGTCTGACTCGAGGGCATCCCTCAAATATCCGGCCCTGGTCCACGCCGTGTGACCCGTGCGCCAGTCCAACATCGAGTATGTGTTCAGCTTGAGATTGTTCACCAGGAGGTAACGGCTGTCCGGAGTAAATTGTTGACCCCAGACATCAGGCAATTTCGCGCTCACGCTGCCATCGCTGAGGCGGTAGACAATCGTCTCCATCGCACCGCCCGGGAAGCCTGTCGTCACGGTGAGCCAGGAAACGTCCGCCGAGAGGCCGAACCCGTCGGCCTGCCCGGTTACGGGTATCGGCGCCAGCACGTGGCCGTCCCTGAGGGAGCGAACGTCCCAGCTCACGCCGTCTGCGGAATACACTGCCGCGCGGCTCGTAGTGATGCTGCATGCCGCCAACTCCCGGATCCGTCCATCGGTCGGAATCTCGCGCGTCTTCCCGTGAACGTCGGTGACGTACATGACGCTCTGGCCCGCAGCATTCCCGACCGTGCCGCATACGAAGTCTGCGTCTTGGGCCCAGAGACGCCCAGAGGCTCCCCCGTTCGGAATGGCCCCCAAATCCGTACCGCTTCTGGTGAAGATATGCTCCGGCTCACCTTGTCCCCCGAGGTAGTAGCGCCCGTCCCAGGACGGATACGTGAATAGAGACGTGCTTAGGTGCCGGATCAGTCGGCCGTCCCAGCTGTAAAAGTCGAAGAAGCTGTCGTCTGCGGAGGTGAACGTGAATGCCGCGGGTGGGGTCACCATCGGCGGTGAGGTGTTGCAGGCGGCAAGCAGAAGCGGGAACAGTGCGGCGACACAAGTGAGACCTCGAAGTCTCATAAACCACAAAACGAGCATGCCTTAGGCTCGTTACGGCGCGTCGCGGTCAAGGTGCGGAAACCACGAAAATCGTATTCAGCCGGCGTAGCTCAGCCTGGTAGAGCAGCGGTCTTTTAAACCGAGGGTCCGGGGTTCGAGTCCCCGCGCCGGCACCACCGTTCGTGTGCAAGTTTGGGTCGTAGGCGACAAAACGCCTTCGGCTCCCGCGCGACAGACCTTCGGCTGGTTTGCTACAGCTACTTCGGTACGTACGCGACACTCCCCGGCCATGAGGGAGATGAGCGTGACTGAGCAAAGGTACAAGGCGGTTCTGGCAGTCATCGGCGCCGGTCGGACGGTGAGCCAGGTGGCAAGCGAGTGGGGCGCCTGTCGGCAGACGATGCACCGCTGGCTGGCCCGCTATGAAGGCGACGGCCTGGAGGGCCTCGGCAATCGGTCGTCGCGACCGACACATTGTCCGCATCAAACGCCTCCGGCAGTGGAGGTGATGGTGCTCGAAATGCGTCGCTCCCATCCTTACTGGGGAGCGCGTCGAATCGCCTTTGAGCTGGCGCGCAAAGCTGTTGAGCCGGCGCCCTCGGAATCGGCGGTCTATCGCTGTCTGGTTCGGGCTGCGGTCATCGACCCGATCAGCCGACGGCGGCGCCGGGAGACCTGGAAGCGGTGGGAGCGTGCAGCGCCGATGGAGCTCTGGCAACTGGACGTGGTGCACGGTTTCTTGCTCGCCGACGGCAGCAGCGCGAAGGCGCTCACCGGCGTCGACGACCACTCGAGGTTCTGTGTCTCGGCCCGGCTGATGACGCGGGAGCGAACGCAAGCGGTCTGCGACGGATTCAGTTCAGCTCTGAAGACGTACGGCCTGCCGAGCCAGGTCCTGACCGACAACGGCAAGGTCTTCACGGGGCGCTTCGCCCAGCCACCGGTCGAGGTCTTGTTCGACCGCATCTGCCGGGAGAACGGCATCGACCATATCCTCACTCAGCCGCGCTCGCCGACCACCACTGGCAAGATCGATGCAAGGCCAGACAAGCCCTGCTCGAGCCTAGGCTATTCGCTCGACCCACTTCGACCGCCATGCTGGCGGTTCGAAGGGAGCGCCGTAGATTTCAGTCGTCTTTGCGATCTTGCCCGAGCGCAATTCGATGAGCATGACGAACTGCCAGGTCTTACCATCCGGGTATCTGGCGGAACCGACGAGGGTATAGACGTCACCCGTCCCTTCAATTCGCAAGACGTTGAAACTCGGGCCGACAACCCATTTGTCCTCGCTGCCGATCAATTTGCCTCCGACCGGTTCGGGCAAGCCGGTGGGGTAGTTCTCAAGCACGGCACGCACCTTGGCCCAACCGCGGATTCGTTCTCCTGACTGCGGGTACTCGACAATCATGTCTGGGGCGCATACGTCGGCTTGGACGTCAAGGTCCCGAGCCTTCATTCCGTTGACGTATCGCTCAACGACCTCGCGGTTTGTCTTGGAAGTCACTGGGCCTTCCTCCTTATCCATCAGGCACAAGCCTGCCCTTAGCTGCGTCTGCATTACGTGCGCAGAACTACGCGCAGAAATCTTAGGCTCGCGCAACGGTCTCGGGATCAGAGTCTCCGAAGTCGAAAGGGCGACCATGTTCACGTTGGGCAACGGCTATCGGTTCGACCCAAGTTCAAAATCGGTGGTGGCCCGCGGTGGACTCGAACCTCTTAGTCCGCGTTAGGCAGTCGCCGACGGAGCGAATGGGGAGGGCCTCTCCGTTTCGTCGTTAGCGCACGCCGGGCGCGATGGCTCAAGGCCTCCGGATGTATAGCCAATTTGTTTAGCCAAGCCGGGGTGCCACCGGGTGCCACGGGGAGGTGCGAGGAGGAGAATCGAATGGAGCAGGAGCCCTGGGGAGGCGTCATGCGGAGGTCGGGATGGACTTTTAGACCGAGGGTCCGGGGTTCGAGTCCCCGCGCCGGCACCACCTAAAAACTTTTCAAGGTCAGGTTCGAGCCACAGCCGCAGTCTCCCGGGATGGCCTGATGCGTTGCGGGAGCGTGAAATGGAATTCAGTACCGCGTCCAGGCGAGCTTTCAAACCAGACTCGGCCGCCGTGCATCTCGGCTATCTGACGCGCGATCTCCAACCCGAGTCCGCTCCCGGATCCTGGTTGGCCATTGAGCTCAGCCGGCATGCCCGGTCCCTGGTCTTCAACCGTCATTTCGACGCCCTCGGAGTTGGCCCGGCTCGTTATCGACACTTCGCGGCCGGCGGGCGAGTACTTCGTCGCGTTGCTCAGCAGAATCGTGAGGACTTGCGAGATCTTTTCCTCGTCGCCTGAGACCGCCCGGACGGATTTATCGAGTGTGAGCGCGAGGGTATGGTCGGGGCTCTGCTTGCGAGTTTCCTCGACGACCCGCTCGATGACCTCATTGATATTCACCCGAGTGACTTTGAGTGTGGCGCGACCGGCTTCGATTCCATCCAGCTCCAGCATCTCGTTGAAAGCCCGGTCCAACCCTTCTGCATCCTTGTAGATGTCGCTCGCATACGCCCTGACTTCAGTCATATCGAGACGCTCGGAGTCCTTGATCAATTCGCTGAAGCCCTGAATTCCGACCAGGGCGGTGCGGAATTGATGGCTGATGCGCGTGAGAAACTCAGTCTTGAGCCTGTTGAGTCGCTCGAGGACGGCGAGATTGGCCAGCGCCGTTGCCTGCGCTTCTCCTATCAGACGCCGCCGCCACCGGTCGGCAAGCAAGACGACCGGGAACATGGACGCATAAAACAAGGTGAGGCCGGCGACCAGAAACACATACAGCTGGTTCGACTCGTTGTCGATTGCCTTCTGTACAGGCGCATACGGCAGGTAGATTTCGAAGGCGCCGGTCGGTGAAGAAGCGCCAAAGAAAACCAGCGGCACGTAAACCTGGATCAGCGGTCCGCTCAGGGTGTCGCCGACGTTCTCCGGGCTCTGACCGGTGGTCAGGCTCGCGCTCGACGTGCCGGCCAGCGCATTACCCAGGTCGTCGTCGATGGGAAGCGTTTTGCCGATGAGGGCTGGATTGTCTGAATAGACGATAGTCCCGGCCCGATTCCACACTTTTATCCGGTCCACCTCGTTGCTGAGGGCGGCGCCCTGCAGCTTGTCGTTGACCTGCGCGATCTCAGACGAGCTCAGTCCGCTCGCCACTTGTTGCTCGTTGAGGAGGGGCTGAATTCCAACCTGGGCGATGAGGGTGGCGCTGCTGCGCGCGGTTTCCAGATACCGCTGCTGGACGTCGGCGTTCAAGACGTGGGCCAGCACGACGCCCAGTGCCACGACTGGCACCAGGGCGAGCAACCCGAAACGAACGAGTGATCCTAGGGCGCCGGGCCCGAGTCTGGTCGTGGCGAGCATTGTGACAGCGGGGCGCTTGGACTTAACACCGTTAAGCAGGAGTCAGGGCGGGCCTCGATGGCCCGCCCCGCGTGTGTTCCTAGAGCGTCGTCCAGTTCATTTCTTTGGGCAGTGGCTGTTGCCGTTGGGGATGCGAGCCGAGAACACTTCCTGCCACGGCGAGTAGTTGTTGTTCGTGGTCGGCAGGTTGGCGAGGTGCGTGTCCTGCCAGAAAGGCATGGCGCAGTTGTCGTCGGCGACCAATCCCTGGTAGTCGCCGTAGAAGTAGTTTCCGGCGCCATCGATGGGCGGGTTGATCCTCGGATCTGACATCGCCTGCGTGACTCGCATGTCGGTCCATGTAGCGCCGCCATCGTTGGAGCGCGAAAGGTAGGTGTCGATGAAGAAGTCGTTCGGGTCGTTTCTGCGGTCGAAGTAGCTGATGTTGAGCTGGCCCGAAGCGGTCACCGCGATCTGCGGCTGGAACTGGTCCTTTCCGTTTCCGACCGGATCCTGGTTAACCCGAACCGGCGAATTCAGCGGCGAACCGAAATTGGGAGGGACACCCAATCCGCGGTCGGTTCCCTTGACGAGCAGGATGTCAGCGTCTGAAACACTCCCTGAGGTGTGCTCGTCGGCCCACGTGACGTAAACCGTCCCATCCTTCGGCGACACGGCCATCGCGGGCAGCGACAGGTTACGGAAGTTGTCCGCCGGCTGCAGGTGGTTTGGAACTGGATTCACGGCCGCGACCTTGATCGGTACGGCAAACGTCGCGCCGTGGTCGTCCGACCAGGTCAGGTACTGCCCGATCCCGGTCACGTACGGCGCCTCGGCCGGAGAGGTGAGGGCGTACACGAAGAACGACACATAGACCCGTCCGGAGGGCGCAACCGAAATCTGGCATCCGATCTCGCGTGCGTTGGTGGCGCCGGAGATGATCAAAGGCTCGCTCCAGGTGTTGCCGTCATCCAGCGACCGGCTGAACACCTGGTTCTGCGTCGGCACCTGAGTTCCGTCCAGGCCCCAACACGCATAGATGTTTCCGATGTGGCCGTCGCGCGGCCTGTTGGGCACGAAGATCGAACCCGTCCCCGCCTGCGTGTAGTTGTCGACCCCGATCGCGTCCTTGTCGTCTAGGAAGTAGTTGTTGAGTGTTCCATTGAGGTGGTTGTGGATCACGCGCATGTTCGCCAGCGGCCACGTGCGGCCGCCATCTGTGGACTTGTACATCCACATCTCCCAGCCTGAGCCCACGTTGGAAGACGGCGAGACAAGAACGATCCCGTAGACGTTGCCCTCATCGTCGAAGCTGATCCAGATGTCGCTGGTGGTGAACAGACATGCGGCGCTGAACGGGCCGTTACCGGCGCACGCTGTCGGTGTGGTGTCCGGTGGCGGTGAGCAGAAGGTCGTCGCCGGGCAAGTCGGAATCGGCAGATGGCCCGCGTCGCTCCAGGTCTGACCGCCGTCGAACGAGCTGTACATGCCGATCCGGAAGAGGTAGTGCTTGTTGTTGACGTATTGCTTGGAGCCCGCCACCAGGTTCGCGTGATTCAGCGGGTTCATCGCGATGTGCGGCTCGGAGTGTGAGGTGAAGAAGTCGTGGCTGGCTCGGGACTGAGCGAAGCCTGGAGGATTGGTCACGATCGGAGGCGTGTTCGGAATCGAGGCCCCGACGAAGAACGTGAACGAACCCGTGGTGCTCGTCGCGGTCGCAAAGGCGACAGCAGCGACGTAGTAGTCGCCCTGGGCTTTGTCGATCGTGAAGTCCTCGACGCCGCCGGTGCCGCCGGCCGCTCCCGCCGCCGTGATGAGCGCGCCCTTCGTTCCGTCCGCATTCTTGCCGAACACGTAGAAGTCGTAGTCGTTGGTCCCTTCGTTTGAGTGGAAGCTCACTCCGCCGGTGTGAGTGGTCCAGAACGTCGAGCTCGAGAGGTTGACCGTGAGCGTGAACACCTCGCAGGCGTTGGTGCCCGTGAGGTTGGGCGGGTTGATTGGGCGGCCGGTCGAATCGAAGCACTGTGCCGCGTTGTCGGTGGTCACGTAAGCGCCGACCATGGTGTCGCTCGTCCACGTGACGGGACCAGGAGCTGTATCGCTGACGACTACCGGGTCCGGATTCCCTGATCCCGCGTAGACGGGCAGCTGAGTGGTGGCAAACGGCAAAATCGCCGCGCCGAGGGCCAACGCCGCGCCAATGGCGCCGCGCCGAAACCAACCAATCCGATATGCGGCCATGTTCACACTCCCCTCGCAGATTCACCGGCCTCGTTGGAGGCTGCTTACAGCCACCATAAGGCGCAATCCGCAGGAGATCGCACCGAGCTCGCCGCAATTGGGGGCCAAGCTGCACGGGGGGGATATGCTCTATCTGAGAGCACCGCTACGTGAGAAAGCATCTGCGAGAGGCGCTGGCCGACACGGCCCACAACCAGCTCGCCGGCAACCTGCTGCGGCAGGGACGCCTCGACGCCGGCGGAGGCAAGCCGATCAAGCAGGAGGCCTATGCGCGCCTGCTCGCCTCCAAGCTCCGACTCGACGGCATTGCGCGCCAAACTCTGTCCGCTTGGGAGCGAGGCACGACCGTGGTGCCGGCAGCGGCGCTGCTGGCGTCAGCCGAGGTGTTGGGCGTCGATGTCGGACAGCTGGTCGAGTCGACTCGAGATTCGGTGAAGGCGAGAATCGCCGATCTCGAAGCTCAGGTGACTACGGCTGAGTCCATGCGGCCCGAGTCGGACGGTCACGGAGCGCGGGTCGACGGCCACCTGCTCAAGAAGGTTCGAACTTAGCCCCGCCAGCCGGTTTCTTCCAGTCGGCCTAGGATCGTCTTTGTGACTTCTGTGGGATGGCTCGAGGTCGTGGCCGGCATCGTGCTCGTCGTCGGGACCTTCTACGACCTGTTCAAGTCGGTGGTCCTGCCGCGGCCGTCGATCAACAGGTTCGTCATGGTGCGCCTCCTGTTCGTCACGCTCTGGGCGTTCTGGCAGTGGGTCGGGCGCCGCATACAGAACGTGGCCCGAAGAGAGAGCTGGCTGGCTACGTTTGGGCCGTCGGCGGTCATCGCGATGTTCCTCACGTGGGCGCTCGCCTTCATGCTCGGCTACGCCCTCATCCTTGACGGCCTACGGACACAGGTCCGTCCGGCCCTCGACGGCTTCAGCGAGTCGTTCTATTTCTCCGCCACCACGATCGTTCCCCTCAGCTATGGCGACTTCGTCCCCATCGGCTGGGGAGCTCGCGTGATGATCCTGTTCGAAAGCGCCACGGGGGTGGGCATCGCGGCGCTGGTGATCACGCTCCTCTTCTCTTTATATGCGTCGTTCCAGGAGCGTGAGGAGATGGTCGTCCAGCTCGACGCCCTGGCGGGCGCCCCGCCTTCCGGCACCCAGCTGCTCGAGACCGTATTCGAGCGCGGGCTTCGGGACGAACTGGTCAAGACCTTCGAGGACTGGCGAGGGTGGTCGGCAGCCGTGCTCGAGAGCCACCTCGCGTACCCGATCCTTCTCTACTTTCGATCCAGCCACGACAACGAGGCCTGGCTGAACTCGTTCGGCGCGGTCATGGACGCCGCCACCCTGGTCATGAGCGCGGTCGACGAGGACGAAGAGGGGCCGGCACGCCTGATGTTCACAGTCGGCAACCACCTCGTCGAGGACCTGTCGTGGTATTTCCGGTTCACAAGCAGCAAGGACCCGCTCGTGGATCGCGACGAATTCGAGCAGGCTGTCGCGCGTCTGAGGAAGGCTGGGTTCAGGGTCAAGTCGGTGGAGGAGGCATATACGAAGTTCTCGCACCTTCGCGGCAAGTACGCGTCCCAGATGAACCAGATGGCCCACCGCCTGGCGATCATCCCCGCCGAGTGGATCGGCGACCGCACGTACGCGCCGCACGTCGACGGTCGAGGCCGAACCCGCCGGCGGCTCCCATAGGCAATCTGACTTCATAGAGGCGGCGCCGCTCGGGTAAAAACAAGCCTCTACGGCGCAATGAATCCATAACCTCCGCGTCGTCCTACTCATGACCAGCCAGCGGCGCGTTGGAAGGGCCCTCCGGCGTGTCTTGACGCTGGGGTTGGCAGCCGGCCTCTGGCTGACCATCGCCGTTCCAGCAGGTGCCACCGGCACCCTCGACGCCCACAGCACCACGCCAACCACCAGCTGGCTGCAAATCAACGGCACCCAGATGCTGGCTCAGACCTTCACGGCCCTGACCACCGGTCAGCTCGACCAGGTGGATCTGCCTCTGGGTGGGACGTGGAACACCGCCGGAAACATCTACATCGTGCCGGCCGGGACCCTGGTCACAGACAAGCCGAGCGCGATGACCAGCACCAGCTTCGGCACCTACGCCGGTGCCATGAGCTGCTGTGTATACCACCCCTACACGATCGCGCCCGCCTATACGGTGACCGCGAACGACCACTACGCCATCGTCGTGGTGCCGAACCCCGGCACCAGCGTCATGTGGGCTGTTGTCACCAGCGCTGCCTACGCGGGCGGACAAGTGTGGATGGGCAACCAGCCGTCGACATGGACGTTAATGGCCAACAGGGCCTTCAACTTCAAGACCTACGTCACCCCAGGCAGCGCTGCCTCAGCCCCCACGGTCACGCGAGTCAAGAGCGACGTGCCGGTTACCGAAGGCACGGCCCCGACCAACTCAGGAACGTTCGCCGACGCGGCCGGACTCACGGTTCACCTGACCGCATCGGCAGGCACCCTCACCTATACGCCGTCGACGTCCGGCACCTGGACATGGGCTGGAGCGGCTACGGATGAAGGGCCCAGCCAGACGACAATCCTTATCAGCGCCGACGACGGCAAGGGCGGCGCGGCCCAGGCCACCTTCACAACCGAGTCCAACCCCAAGGCGCCAACCGCGATCATCCACGGCGCCACAGCCACCGTCAAGGAGGGCGCGACCATCACTCTGACCGCGTCCGCCATCAGCGACAGCGCAGACGACAACACCGCCGGGTTCAAGTTCAAGTGGACCGCGTCCGAATATGGCAACGCTCTCCCCGGCTTGACTGGCGCCACCTACGTCCTCAAGGTCGACGACGAAGGCTCATACACGATCACCCTCCAGGCAACTGACGATGGTGGCGTTCCCTCGGCGATCGTGTCGGTGACCATCGCCAGCGCCGACTCGAAGCCGAACGTGTCAGGCCTGCAGGTTTCGAATCCGATGATCGTCACCACGCAGCAGTCGCTCACGTTCACTGGGACGTACAACGACGATGGCTCGGCAGTGGACACCTCTTACAAGGCGAGCTGGAACTTCGGTGATGGCAGCTCGAGCGCCCCGACCGCCACCCCGGCCGGGCTGACCGCATCGCACCCCTACGCCGCTCCTGGAATTTACACTGCGACGCTGACGGTCCAGGACGATGACGGCACGGCCGGATCGGCCACCACCACGGTCACTGTCCTCTCACCGCTGCAGGCCCTGGGCAAGATCGGGACCTACCTGCAGGGCCTTACGGATCTCCAACAGGGTCCGAAGAACAGCCTGCAGGTCAAGCTGAATGCGGCGGCCGACTCCTTCCAGCGCGGCGACACGGGCGCCGCCTGCAACCAGCTGAACGCCTTCGTGAACGAGGTCGACGCCGACCAGAAGGCCGGCCGCCTGACGACCGCCGAGGCGGGCAACTTGACGGATCTAGCGCGCTTGACGCAGAGATCGATGGGGTGCTTCAAACCGCTGGTGGAGTTTCTCAGCGGCCTTTAGCTCGCGGCCCTAGACTCCGGGCCAACCTCTGTGGCTCAAACCGAATTCCCACCAGCTGACCTCCTTCCTGTGCGCCGCCAGGCGACGCTCGCTTACCGCGCGGTCAGGCTCGTCGGGGTGCCCTTGCTGCGGCTCGTCTTCCGCTTCGACGTGGTGGGGAAGGAGAACATCCCGCATTCCGGCAACTACGTTGTCATCGCCAACCACCTCAACTGGCTGGACGAGTTCGCGCTCCTCCTCCTGTTTCCGATTGAGCCGCGCATCCACTTCCTCGCAGACCCAACCATCCTGGTCACGCGCAAGGTGCAGTGGTGGATCGTCCGGCAGACCGGCGGCTTCGTGCCGGTCGTTCGCGAGCGCCACGGAGACCAGGCGCTTTTCAGGCATGTGGACAGGGCGCTCGAGGTCGGCGGCGCGGTGGCGATCTTTCCCGAGGGCAATTACGGACCGAAGGAGGGCGAGCTGATGCCCTTCAAGAAGGGGTTCGCGCATTTCGCGATCAAGGCCGGCGTGCCCGTCATTCCCGTTGCGCTCTCGGGCACGAAAGATCTCTGGCTGCGCAAGCGGATCAAGGTTGTGATCGGAGAGCCGATCCATCCCGCCGGCCACACTCCCGAGTCGCTGACCCAGGCCGGATACGAGAGTGTGAAGAACCTGATGCCTGCTTACCGAGAGCAACCAGGCCAAAAGCTTCTGCGCCGCCAGCTTACAAACTTGTTCTAGAAGTAGAATCGCGCCGATGGACCTCAAGCCTGTCGGCATCTTCGAGGGCTTCTCGCCAGGCGACCTCAAGAGGGTTGGCAAGCAGATGCGCGAGATCAAGCATGTGCAAGGCGCCGAGATCATGATCAAAGGCGAGGGCGGCGTCGGCTTCCTGGTCATCCTGGAAGGTGAAGCCGAGGTCGCGACCCCGGACGGCCGGCACCGAAAACTGGGCCCAGGAGATCACTTCGGCGAGATGGCCTTGCTCGACCACCAGGGGCGCAGCGCGAGCGTGACCGCGCGCACGGACCTGGTCCTCGCTGCAGTGCCTGAGTGGGGCTTCAAGCCATTCCTGCGCGACCACCCAGACGTCACTTACCGGCTGCTGGAAACCCTCAGCCGGCGCCTGCGCGAGGCGGAGGCAGCAAGCAGGTAGCAGGCAAGTAGCGGGACACTAAGGTCTTGGCGCTGGCCCGCGTACTCTGCCCAATCGTCGTCGGTCGGGAATCCGAGCTGTCCTCCCTCGAGGACGCGCTGCTGGCTGCGCTTCGCGGCGATGGCGGCGTGGTCATCATCGGCGGCGAGGCGGGCATGGGCAAGACGCGGCTCGTCAGCGAGCTGGTCAATCGGGCCAAGCGCCTCCGCTGCGCGGTCATGTCGGGTGCATGCAGCGAGGCCGAGCTTTCGCTTCCGTACCTCCCATTCCTCGAGGCGATCGGCAACCGGCTGACCACCGAGAACCTGGACGAGCTGCGGCAGCGGCTGGGCGCGGCCGCCGACGAGCTGTCGCAGCTCTTCCCGCAGCTCGGCCGGCCATCGGCGGCAGGCGGGGATCCGACGCAGGCGAAGCTCCGGATGTTCGAAGCCATCCTTCTACTGCTGCGCGACGCTGCTCGCGATCGCGCCTTGTTGCTCGTTCTCGAAGACCTGCAGTGGGCCGACCCCGGCACGCGCGAGCTGCTCGACTACATGACCCGCCGGTTGCGATCCACGAACGTCCTCGTCCTCGCGACCTATCGGATGGATGAGATGCACCGCAAGCATCCCTTGGTGCCAACGATCCAAGGCTGGCGTCGATCGGGCCAGGCCGAGTT
>Ga0137361_10001882_pt1 | contig 13216 bp, 4 predicted proteins | sample Mad1_80_16metaG_FD_104923 | JGI IMG/M metagenome (GOLD analysis project Ga0137361, IMG submission 104923) | Vadose zone soil microbial communities from Angelo Coast Range Reserve, California, USA - Mad1_80_16 metaG | ecosystem: Environmental > Terrestrial > Soil > Vadose zone | place: USA... | reverse complement strand
TGAACTCCTGATTCTTGCTCACGTCATTCTGGCCGTTATTAACGCGCGAATCAGGAAACATGATCAGGCCGTCCTGTCCTTCCTTCTGATAGATGACGTAAAGGAAACCATCCTGGTTAGCGGTCACTCCGAGCCGCAATTGATCGCCGGTGTGAAAGACGGAAGCCAAACTCGAGTCGCCCGACGAACCATCCGGCCTTTTGATTAGTACGCGATACTGCACCGTCAGCAGCGGCGACAACTCAGTCTTCGGGCGCACGGTGTGTTTTGGACGCGGCTTATAGACGTGCTTCGGTTTGGCTTGGCGCTCGATTTTCGCCGGCTTGTCCCAGGTAGTCGAGTTCTCCTGCGCACGGCCCGGAGCAGCGTCCATCATGACGAAAAGCGAAAACAGGCTGAGGAGAGTTGTAACGCAACAAAAACTAACGGTTCGGAACTTCATCTTCTTTGTACCTCCGAAAATGTAGAACAGGCCGCCAGCCTGTTCAGGTTTTTCCGTTCAGCCATGGAACAGGCTGGCAGCCTGTTCCACCTGAACCCTCCTCGAAAACTATTTCTGTGAGCGCAGCTTCTCTTGCAGCTTCGGATCATTAGCGGAGACGGCGCAACGGAAACCAATGAGCCAGCTACGCTCCTTTTTTTCTGCCGCAGAAAATTCCGCAGGTGCATACGTTCGGCGCGTAGTCCGCGCATCGTCAGGTCCGTAATGGAAGCTGCCACCGCGCACTACCCGGTTAGTGCCGCCAAAGTTCGGATCGGTTGCCGTGTTATTCGGATAAGGCTGATAGAGAGCATCGACCCATTCAATCACATTCCCAGCCATGTCCTGCGCTCCGTAAGCGCTAGCGCCGTTTGGCTTCGAGCCCACCGCAGTGGTGTGATTCGAATTGAGCGTAGCCTGTCCCCCATCGGCGCTATCGCCCCAAGGCCACATGCGTTTCTTCGCGTCCGAAGTCGGCCCCCAGGACGCGGCTTTCTCCCATTCTTCTTCGGTGGGCAGACGTTTGCCCGCCCACGACGCATAAGCCGACGCATCGGCAAAGTTCACGCCCACAACCGGCATCTTTGGCTGGTTGAAATAGCTGTTGTCCCACCAGGGATTAGTGGGAGGTTTTCGCTTCGTCGCGTCGCAGAACTTCTTGTACTGCTCGTTCGAGACTTCTAGCTTATCGATATAAAAGTCGGGAAGGGTTACCTTGTGCGCAGGCTTCTCTTCGGGATTGTGATTGTCATCCCCCATGATAAATTCACCGGCGTTGACCAGCACCATCAGGCCAATGTAATCGATCTCTCTCGGCAGTCCCGCGGGGGCTTTCCCTTCCGATGTAGTAAGTTGCGCCACTACAATCTTCGAGTCGCCGTCCTGCCCCGTGACCGTCGTATTGAAATCTCCATAGCCTTCATGCGAGACGCGCACCACACGCTTGCCCGCTTTCAAACCAGGCACTCTGATCGATCCATCAGCTGACGTGACACCGCGACTGATATTATCTATGAACACGTCACTGCCCGGAGGCGCGCCCCTCACGATCATCGTAAAGCCAGGCTGGCGAAAGAAGATATAGATCAGCACCACGGCCGCCAGCACGAACAGCACCAGCGCGCCCGCGCCACCCAACCATACCCAGATCGGAATACCGCGTCGCGGCGGTCCGGACGGCGGGGGTGTTGGTCTTGATTGTGGCGGCGGTTGAGATGGTCTGAGCGGGACTGTCCCGGCCGATGTTGGAATCAGCGGAGTTGTTTGGCCGTAGTCAGCGCCCGCCGGATCATTTTCATTAGGGTCATCCATTCCTTTGCTCCGCTCAGAAGCTGATTGATAGAAGTGGCAATAAGGTACAAACGCCCTGTGGGCGTGTCAAGGCTAGTGTCTGTGCGCGCGCAGGCGCGAGACGGTATTGATTGTTGAAGACAACTAGACAGTGCGTGCAACGTCTCAAGAGGAATCCTTGAATGCAAACCGCTACAAGTCGATGATTGTGCTCAACAGCCGCTGAGGCACGGCGGCTCTCTCAGAAGCCTGATGACAATGTCGAATTGCCAATCAGAAATGTGCGGATGAACTGGCGCGAGTTGGGAAAAGATTGTTAGTTGACCGCTCCGTTGAAGTGGTCTGTCTTCTCTGTCACTTTGTATAGATTCAGATAAGGCCTTACCTACTTACGAAACTTCAGAGGCACGCTTACGACGATCGGATTAGCAGGCTTAATCGCTACCCGATAGACGGTTTGAGGCGCCGGATCATCTTTTGTTAGTTCGGACGAGCCGTCCGTTCCGGCCGCTTGTTCCTTCTCGGTCATCGTCTGACCGGCGCCACCTTGCATTTCGAATCGAGTGGCGCTTGCGCCCCACCGCTTCTCCCACGTTTCGACTTGCTGACGCGCCAGCTTAATACTCTTAGGGCCGAGCTGGGCTGGGTCGATTAAAGGTTCTGGGGAAACGAGGATGGTCACGATTTCACCCACGTGAACCTTCGAACTCTCGCTTGGCTTAATTCTGAATTTTCCGCTGGTCGAAGGAATGTAAATCAGACGGCCAGCCTTTACAAAGTTAGCGTCGCGTGTTTTTTGCTTGGGAAAGATCAAAATCGGATCGCCCGTCGTGCCGTCGGCATATTGTTCGCGATCGATGACGTAGAGATAACCTGCCCGCGACAGCGACTCGATACTGAGGCGGACCATTTGACCGGTTGCCAAAGGAGTTCCTTCCTCGATTCGCTCGAGCGTCCAATCTCCCTCTTCCTCTTCAACTAATTCCTTCGTCCTATCCCCGACCAGCGAACGACGGAAGCGCCAGAAAGTAACGCCCAGTTGCGCAAAAGTCGTACCCGGAGGCGGAGTGTCCGCCGCGGCCGTGGTTGGGGATTTGGCAGCGGGCTTATACCGAGCAGCGGAAGATTTTTTTGTCGTTCCGGGACGGTCCTTAATAAATTCTTCAGCCTTGATAGCTTTGGAAGAATCTTCGTCCTGCGCCGCAACCTCCAGAGCGCCAGCAAGACAAACGAACAGCACAAGCAATAAGAGAAGTCTCTTGGTTAACATGATCCCTCCTCGGCAAATGTAGAACAGGCCGGCAGCCTGTCCGTCTTCATTGTTTCAGGGTAGAACAGGCTGGCAGCCTGTTCTACATAATTGACTCCCTGTCAATAAGCTTCGTGAGACAATTCGACCAGATTGACCAGAACCTCGCCTCGGCCCTTCACGGAAGTGAGCTTCTTAGATTTATCGGCGACTACCTCAGGGCGCGCAGAGTCATACCTCTTAAGATAGGACTCGACTATATCAATGTGATCGGGATTGACAATGACTCCTGGATCCTGCTTGTTCCGAGCGGCATCGTTGAAGATCGCGTCCAATTCAGGGATTGGTTGTGTTGACCAGATGATCCAGAATTTTTCGACGCCATTCTTCTCAACGAATTGATACCATTTCGATTTTGCATCAAGTGGCGGGAGTTGCACCGCTCGATCAGCTGTCAGTTTTGGATTCACCTGATTGTCGCCAGGCAGCGGAAACAGAATGTCATATTCGTCGGCGCCATCCTTCCCCGGTCCGACATTGAGTAAATAGAGCGCGCCTGATTGTGCAGGCTGTAAATTGAACCGAAACCTCCAACCGTTGCCGAACGCGATGTCACCCGCTGACGGGAAAGTCTCGCCCAGCGGTTTCTGGTTTAGCATCTTCTGCACGGTAAGCCAGTAGGTCAATGATTGCTCCGGACCGGCGGGGGCCACCGCCGGGGGCTTACTTGGCGAAGATGCTGGAGCTGTCCTTGGCCTGACCGCATACCAGATCCCAACAATCATCACTGCGACGACTGCCAGCGCCGCTGCTGCGATGATCGCCATCCTCCGGTAAACCGCTGGCCCGCTCGCGATCTGAAACCTTACCGGAGCGGTGGGATTGCCGAAATCTTCCCCATAGAGGTTGAACACATGAACCCGCGCTCCCGGTCTAATTTCTGTTTCACCCAGATCGTGGATGTAGCCTGACCACCTGGAGAGTTGTCCAAGATCATCAGCTACGCGATTCGAAAGCAGGATGTGGCCGGGTTCGCAATACTCCATAATGCGTTGAGCCATGCTAATGCCGCCGCCCGCGACATTCATGTTGGTATTGATATCGGCGACACGATAGACCGGGCCACTGTGTACGCCTATCCGCACCATGATATCGGGCCGGTTCCGCAACGCCCGGCTAATGTCGATCGCGCATCTGACAGGAGCTTCAGGATCGCCAAAGAAGACCAGAGCCATTCCGTCGCCCGTCGGCAAGCGAACAAGATTCTTGCCTGCCCGGCGATATTCAGGAGCGTCGAGAACAACCTGCTGAAGCTCGCTTAAGCGCGTCTTTTGTTGATCCATCAAAAGCTGTGAGTAGCCTACTACGTTCAGTATCAGGACGTGCGCGGTCTCCAGCGTCAGCGTCACCGACTCTTCGCTCGCGCGCACCCCCGCGGCTTTAAGATCCGATCCTGACTCATCTTGTTCATCATCGCCCAGCAAGGCGTTCGACAGTAGATCTCCAAAATCTCGGGCGCGCTTGAAACGCTGTTTCGGTTCAAAAGATAAGGATCTGAGAATAAGTTCCTCGGCTGCTTTCGGTAGGCTCGGCCGCAAATCGGCGGGCCTCACCCGAACCCCGGATCGTTGCAGCTCGAGAAGCTGATAAGCTGAATCCGGAGTTGTCGGTCTTCTTCCCGTTAGCATTTCATACGAGATCACGCCGAGTGAATAGACGTCACTGGCGGTCGTCAGCGGCAGCGCGCTCAGTTGCTCGGGTGACATATAAGCAACTGTGCCGACAGCCAAATCTTTAGTGGAGCCTGAGGAAACAAGAGAGTCCTTGACCCTGGCCACGCCAAAATCAATTATCTTGACTTGTTCATCATCGCCTATGAGGTTTTCCAGCATCACGTTCTCCGGTTTCAGGTCGCGATGAAGAATCCCACATTCGTGCGCAGCGCTCAGTGCCCGGCCCATCTGACCGATAATTTTGGCGGCCTGCTGAAACTGCATTCCCTCGGGTGTGATCAGAGCGCGCAGCGGGATGCCGTTGACGTATTGCATGACGATGTAAGGTTGCCCATTTTCCGTCACGCCCGAGTCGAATACGCCCACAATGTTTGGATGATTGATTCGCGTGAGCGCTTCGATTTCGTGCTTGAATTTTCTTGCGCTCCACTCGTTTTGTGTTTCGTCATCGCGCAGCACCTTAACCACTACCTTGCGCGAGATCATCTTCTGGTCCGAAGCCAGATAGACTGCGCCAAAGCCCCCCTGTCCCAACTTCCGCTCGATGAGATAGCGGCCTTCGAGAAGCACGCCGATTAACTTGTCGTTTGGGTCATCCTTACGGGGCGCGGTCTCAGCAGGCACGTCCGTGCGGATCGTATCTCTACCCAAGTTGTCTTCCAAATATTCCACGTCGTTATTAATCCAACTGTAAACTTTTCATTTTACATCCGGCCTAATGAGTATTGGCATTGGCTACCCGCGCTATGATGACGTTTTGTGCGCCGCCTTTGCGAGTGTAGAAGACTCTTGGCCGCTGCACTTTTTGCTCGTCGGGCTCATCCTCGACCAGTTCCTTGCTCGCCCTATTTCGCTCTCTTCTTATTTGCGGCACGCGCTCGGTGGCGTATGCGAACCACTCCGGAAGCAGTACTTGGCCATCACGGTCAATATCCGCGAGACCCGATTTTATTCCTTCCTCGACCAGAGCGACAGCCAGATAGCTGTGTTTATACTTTTCCGACTCGAACGCATACTCGTCACTTCGGGAAGCAGTGAGAATGTACATACCTTTCTCGTAGGCCAATTGCGCCAATCCGCGGGTGTTCATCGGACCCTGTCGTTCCTCGTCGGCTTTCAAAGCCTGACCAGACTTGCAGGCGTCAATCAGCAACAATAGTTGGTCAACATCTAAAAGTCTTAGCGTCTCTTCCAGCTCTCTATCTGAGATGCTATGGGCCACGATCTTTTCTAACTCCTCCGCTTTCAATTTGCCGCGCGATCCTTGATAGCCAAGATCGTGTGGAATCAGATAAAAGCGATCCTGCTCGGCAGTGCCATGCCCGGAAAAGTAAATTATAACAGCGTCTTCCGGTTGTGCCGGACTGATTTTTGCGAGTATGGGAGGCGACTTCGGTGGTAGAGGGCCGACGTCGATACCTGCCAATCGTTTCAGCGCTAATAGGATGTTGGCTTTGGTGGCTTCTGCGTTAAGTAGGGATATCGTTACGACGGGATTGTAGCGCCCGATCTGCTCTTGTTGATTCTTCAGTTGGGCGCTCATTTCCACGGCATCGGCGGCTGGATAATGAAGATTGAACTGCGAGTTTTCATATTGCTCCACGCCAACGGAGAGCACATAAGCAGTGCCTGTGCGTTTGAGATTGTCCGTGCCAGTCAGTGACAGGCCGGCGTCCGCGCTCTTAATATTGTCATTATTGAAAGCGTAGGCCGAGAGCCGATTTTCTCCCGCGACAACTTGTATTGGAACTTCCAATGTCCGGTGGCTCGATCCATTCAACACATCATCGGACCACATATAGATCAACAAACCGTTGCGGAACAGGCGTACGTCCCGAGCCCCGCTACCGGCTGCGTGTTCTTTATCAGGTAAGGCACCCGTGATTTCGAGCTTGATCTTGACGCCGCGAGTGCTAATCCTGCTCTCATTGCTGCCGCTGAGCGTCATGCTGATTTGTGGCTGCCGGCGATCTTTCTGCGTAATCTCTTGCGGCGCTTTGGGTCCTTTGCCCGCGAAAATATCTGCGAGCACGCCGGGATAGTAAAACTCATTGAAATAGGCCTCGACCGGCAGCGAGTTGAAAGTATCTCCTCCGAAACGCCAAAGCAGTAAGTTCCACGACAGAGGAGATCCGTCGAAAAGACCATCAGGTGTGGCTACCAACCAATCATCACTGTTAGCCACCGGGACAAGTGTGGCCATCAATGTTCCGGTTGTGGTCCAGACTCTCATGCTGCCATCCTCACTGGCAGAGATGATCCAGCGTCCGTCGTTGCTGAAGGCGACGCCATTTACTTTCTCGGACGCGCCCCTCAACACGTGCATCTCGTTTCCTGATTTCACGTCCCAAATCTTCACGCTGCGATCGCTGCTGGCTGAAGCCAGTAACTGACCGTCCGGACTGAATGCGACTTTGAGGACCTCGTCGCTATGTCCGCTCAACGTTTGTAATGGAACACCAGTTGAGAACTCCCAAAGTCTTACGCTCTTGTCGCCGTTAGCCGCAGCCAATAGTTTTCCATCGGAACTCAGTGCCAGCGAATTGATCTCGGCGCCGAGATTGTCAAGAGTTCTGACGACCGTTCCCGACTTCAAGTTCCAAACCCGCACCGTCTTGTCTCTGCCCGCGGATGCAATTAGTTGCCCATCGGCGCTGAAGACGACGCTCGTGATCTCTTCTGCGTCTCCCCTCAAGCTGCGCGGGCGCTTAGTATCGAGATCCCATATCTCCACCGTCTGCTGCATGCCGGCGGAAGCAAGAAACTTCCCATCAGGGCTGAAGGCGACAATGTTTATGCCCTTCGGACTAGACGGTAGATTGAAAGCCAGACGCCCGGTGACCATGTCCCAGACTTTCACTTCTCCACTCGCGCTTCCTGACGCCAGGAGATGACCGTCCGGGCTAAAGCTAACCGTGTTCACGAATCCCATATGGCCCGAGAGGCGGGGCAACTCTCGTCCCGTCGCCACCTGCCACAATCTGATGCTGGAATCATTTGCTGCCGACGCGAACCAACGTCCGTCGCGGCTGAAGTCGACGGCGTTGAAAGCGGTGGAATGGCTTTCCAAAGTGCGAGTATCTTCACCACCGGTTAGCTTTCGAAGATTGACAACTCGGTCACCCGCGCCCAAGGCCACGGTGTCAGCGCCGGGACTGAAAGCAGCGAACACCAGTTGCTCGGCGTTCGCGTCGCCGGGAATCGCGCGGCTTTCTTTTCCTGTGTTTGTATTCCAAAACTCGATCCCGCCGTCCCGGTGCGCCGAAATCAGCGCACCACTGGAACCAAATGCGACCGCGATGACGCTCGACATATTGTGCTTCATGCTAGAACGTTCGTGGTCTGATCCACTGGGCCACAGGCAAACAGTTCCTTCAGAGCTTCCCGAGGCGAGCCAAATGCCGTCAGAGCTAAAAGCAAGTGCGGTAATTTTTCCAGTTTGTTTTCGCAGAGTGCGGACAATTCGCCAATTACTGGTATCCCATAATTTCACAGTTGTGTCGGCGCTGCCTGAAGCGAGCAACTTGCCGTCACCACTGAAGGCCAGCGCCATCACTCGATCGGTCTGATCGTTCAGCGTCCTTATCTCTTTGCCGTTCGTGAGATCCCAAATCTTGATCGTCTTATCCGCGCCACCTGAAGCCAGCCAGCGATTGTCGAAGCTAAACGCCAGCGCTTCAATAGAAGATATATGGCCCGGCAGAGAATATAGCTCGCGCCCCGTGGCAACGTCCCAGACTTTCACAGTTCGATCGCTGCTACCCGAAGCAAGCCACTGTCCGTTAAGGCTGGCGGCCAATGATTTGATGTACCCGGTGTGGCCAGTTAGCGCACGAAGTTCACGGCCGGAAGCAACCTGCCAAATTTTGATGGCGTTGTCAGATCCTCCTGAGGCCAGCCAGCTACCGTCAGGTCCGAAAGCCGAACAATTAACACCCTTGGAATGCCCAGTTTGCAACACAAGCTCCGGGCGATTCCTATCGCTTTCGTTGAGCGAGCCAGAGTTCCACGGTCTCGCGAGCGTCACAAAACTGAGGAACCCAACACTCAGGAAGACGGATACGCCTAAAGCAACGGCCACCATTCTTCTCCGGCGTGTTTTGGTGAATCCTGAAATCATATTAGTACTATGCCGAATCCTCGCCAGGTCAGAACCGCTGGTAGCGATCTTTCACGGTCCAAATCGCTGACGATACTCGACCGAGGTGATGAACGCCTTCACCATCTCCGCACTCACAAAGTTGCCATTGAACTGATTCAGCTTCGTCAACCAGAAATCATATCCTGTGTAGTCAGTATCCTGCGGATCGTTGGGATTTCGTCGCAGATAACCAATGTACTGCATCAGCACAAACGCGCGGTTGAATTCCTGAGAGTTCAGGGTCGCGTTCTCAGCCACGTCGCGCAACGCCCGCCCTCGCGCCGCCGCGTCGCTGGTGTTAGTCGCGGAACCAAACTCCGCAATCGCTGCGTTGCGATCAGTCGTCGAAGGCGTCACGCCGGCATTCAAGAACAACTGATTCACAAAGTCCGTCGGCGTCATCGATGTCAAATACGCCGACGTGAACCGCGAGCGCTGCACAAACTCCAACGCAAAAGCCTGCTTGTTATTCTCCAACTGCTGTTGCCAGTTCCCGACGTTCACCACTACTCCTTGGCCAATCTCCTGCGTGTCCTTCAGAAATTCATTGAGACGCACGACGGGCACCGAAATTTGATGCGGGCCGCCAAAGGTCGACGGGCCGTTAGCGTCGCCGTACGCCGCCTTGTAGAGGCGCTCCACCAGATAACCGGTCTGTTGAAATTCAATCGACAGAAAGTACGCCGCCGAAACGTTGATGCGTTTCAGTTGAATGCATGCTTGATCGCTGCCGCAGGATGTAATCTCATTGGTCCAGAAAGCCAAGCCGCTCGGATCCGGCTCACGACTGAGAAAGTCGATGTAGTGAATGCGCACGAAAACACCTGCCTGATCGATAGGGTTGGCTCCGGTCGTGGTTTCATTATCGGTGATGGAAATCGTGGCCGTGCTCGGCGAAGCGAGGGTTATTCCGGTGGGATTGCTGAGGGTGATGGTGAAGTTTTCAGTTCCTTCGGCGTACGAATCATCGATGATCGGAACCAGAATTTGCTTGGAAGTGTCACCGGCGGCGAACCGCAACGTCCCCAGGGTCGTCTCGTAATCGCAACGCGCGGAGGCCTGCCCGGTGACTTGACTGCATTGATTCAAGCCCGCACCGTCGCTGGTTGCGTAGTCAACGGTGAATGCGCCGGAGGCGCTTCCCGTACGCGTCACGGTTATGGGCAGGCTCCCGATGCTTTCCGCGGTGGAATAAGTGGCCGCGCTGAATTGCACGGCGGGTGTTGGTGTTGGCGTTGGTGTTGGTGTAGGTGTCGGTGTGGCCGCGCTCACCGAAAAGCAAGAGGAGAACTCTGACGTATTGCCGTCCGCGTCGGTCGCCGTGCAATTAATGACGCCGCTGGATACTCCGATCGGAAAGTCAAATGGAAAACTGAAGGTAGCATTGCCATTTATATCTGTCGGGCCAACACCCGGGAGCTTTCCAAAGGCCAATGGAACAGTGGCCTCCTCGTTATTCGTGCACTGGGCATCAGCACTGAAATACCAGTGTACGGTAAACGTGGAATTTGGCGTGCTGTTCAGCGTGCCATTTATCGTTAATGACTCTGCCCCAATCGGGTCGGGGAGCGCCAGGTTCCCTTCGGCGGGATTTGAACCGGATATAATTTGAGGCCGGGGAGTCCGTACGGCAGAAGTGAGCGCCGGAAAATTCTGCAGGTTGTTTGGGCCGGTGTCCAGGTCTTTATTGTCGTTGGGTGTAATGCCGGCGTTGCCGAGGTCGATGCCCAGGCCTTCGTTGCCGAAGATCTCGTTTTCGGTGATCTGAATCTTCAAACCGGGCGAGTCACTCGTGTTCGGCGGGTTCGTTAAGCGCACACCGGCGCCATGATCGAAGGCGATGCGGTTTTGAAAGATTCTGTCGGCCGTGGCGTTGGCTGGTACGACGATCCCGGCGTTGGTATCAAAGAAGGCCGAGGTTCCGTTTCCCAGATGACCATTACCCGTGAAGTCGGTGCCGATGTAATTACCCTGGATCAAGTTCTGAATCGTCGTGGCTCTGAGCGTTGCTCCCACGTCTATTCCAGCGACGGCATTACCGGAAATGATGTTCCTCGCGCCCGCGACTGTTCCGCCGACAGTGTTCATCGTGGCGCTAAAAATCATACCCACGCCGTAGAACCCGTTGGCTACCGCGGCAGTGCCGGCTACATCGGTGCCGATAAAGTTGCCTTGTATTAGATTTCCAGTCGAAAGCGTGTCTCTAATCAAGATACCCTGAAAGGTATTGACGAAAAGAAGATTGCGCGCCGCCGTCGAGGTCCCTCCGACGGTGCTATTGGGGGCGTCTACTTCCACGCCGTCACTATTAGCCAGCGACTTCGTACCGGTTATATCCGTGCCGATAAAGTTGCCTTGAACTAACGTTCCCGGCGACCCGGAGTACACTATGTCAACACCGGTAGTCGTGTTTCCCGAAATGAGATTGCGTGCTCCCGACGTCGTACCACCGATCGTATTGTTAGCCGAGCCGGGCGCACTTCTGGTGCTCACACCGGCGTGCGAGTTGGCGATCTGCTTAGTGCCGGTCACGTCTGTTCCTATGAAGTTACCCTGTACCAAATTGAGGGTCGCTGGATCCGAGTAATAGGTGGTGAAAATCACGCCCTCGGCAATGCCCGATATCAGATTACGCGCCGCCGCAGTGGTTCCGCCAACGACATTGTTGGCCGTGTCGATACTGATGCCCTCCGTTAGTGCAACGCCTTTGCTGACGGTTCCGCTGATGTCGGTGCCGATGAAGTTGCCTTCGATAATGTTGCTTCCGTTCTTCAGGATGGCGATGGCGCTATTATTGTATCGATTGATGACCAGGCCTCTAATTACAGAGTTGCCGCCATTAACATTTAAAACGCCCGTCACGCCTCCTGAGAAAGGTCCGGTGTTGGTTCCGTCAATCTCGATGATTGGCCGGCCCGTAAAGCCGGGCTGCGTGGTCGCGTCAATGGTAAGTGCCTCGGTAATCTCAGGCAGGGCTGATGCCGGCGTGATCGTCTGCGGCCCAGAGCTAATGTTGAAGTTGATAGTGTCTGCGCCAACATTCAGATTCGCGTCAATAATCGCCTGTCTCAACGATCCCGGCCCACTGTCACTGTTGTTGTCGACGACGATCGGCAGAGACCGCGGCGGTGAGGTGTCGGTTACCAGACTGAGACTCCAGCCTCCAGTGATGGTCCCGCCGTTGCCGACCTGATCATCGACAACGTACAAGCTCCAGATTCCGTTCGGGCTGGATGTAAAGACTCCAAGAGCATTGGCAAATGGCGGTTGCGGGGCCGGCGTAGGAAAAAAATCCACCGATCCGTCGTTGATATCGGTCGGTTTGTAAGTCCCCGATGATATTCCGGTAGAGCTCGGCACAGAGGTACTCGCATTATCATCGAAGGCCAGATATACATTGTTCACTGCGTTGCCACCGCCGGCATCCGACATCAGCAGAACGCTTTGGCCGCCCGGCCCAACCAGGAGAATGTCGATGTCAGACGGCCTTGGATGGCTGAGATTGTTTAGTCCCACTCTTACCTTGATGAGCTTGCCGCTTAACCCCGCGACTGAAATGTTCGATGGATAAGGTTTGCCCGGAGTCGGTGGCGCCGAGCTGTCAACAATAGTTATCTGATTTGGGTTAGAAAACAAGAACGCTTCGGGCTGAACGGGCTCAACCCTGGTCGAACTTTTCGGCGGAGTTGTCAGGGCGATTGCCGGGGCCACCGTGTCGCCTTTGAGAACCACCAGATCAGTCAGCGCATCGCTATCCAGCCGCATTGGCAGCATCGCAACCGGCGCGCCGTCAACATCGAATGAAGCTACCGAATTGGTCTGGGCGGGTAGTTTTGAATCGGAAGCATCCGGACGTGAGTCTATCGAGCGGGGCGTAATCACCAGCATCTTACGGTCCGCACGATCCAACACCACAAGATCGTCCGCCCGCGAAGCCGACACGCGCACAGGAATCAGCGATGTTGCTGTTGTCGATGCGCTCGCCGTCAACGTCTGGCTGGTCCACTGGGCAATATCGTTGCGTAGATGGCTCGAAGGCAGTTCCGTTGCTTCAGCGAAACCTGTTCGCGCGCCAATGTTCGGGGGCTCGGGTGTTTTGCTAATCGCACGCGCTTTGAGCTGCTGCCATTCTGCATTCGAAATTCCGGGCTGGGCCAGCACCTCCACGCTTCCGTCTTCGGCTAACAATGCAATGTCGGTAAAACCGTCGCCAGTGAATTCACCCGTGGCCACAGCTCGAACTGTGAAGGGAAATGCACGTTCGCTGATTTCGGCAGGGCGAACGGTAGCCTGGTCCTCAGCGGGCAATGTAAGCTTTCGAT
>Ga0137361_10001878_pt1 | contig 13224 bp, 10 predicted proteins | sample Mad1_80_16metaG_FD_104923 | JGI IMG/M metagenome (GOLD analysis project Ga0137361, IMG submission 104923) | Vadose zone soil microbial communities from Angelo Coast Range Reserve, California, USA - Mad1_80_16 metaG | ecosystem: Environmental > Terrestrial > Soil > Vadose zone | place: USA... | reverse complement strand
GCCCCGAAGCTTTGGCCTTGCCAGAGCCGGAGCGCGTCGGCCTCAAAGTCTGAGCGAAGCCACACAAGAGCCAGCCTTCCTGCTCACGCAGGGCAGACTGGAAGCGTGGAAGCACCGTTCAGAACCCCCGCTGCTTTAGCACAGGGAGTTTTCAGTATCGCTCTTTATAGGGGTAATGGAGCTTCTTATCCCCTTCCCAGTTCTCGCGCAATCCCGGTGTTGCAAGGTCCCAATCTGGCCGAATCTTGCGCGTGACTTCGCGTAGGTCCTGCCGGAGTTCCTCAGTAGATGGTCTGCCCCAGAACCAGTAGCCGTTGTAGATTTTGTAAATGATGAGGCCTGGCTCAAGCACAAAGGTGTAAGGAATCATGGGGTCGTGATGCGGGTCGGTGTACTCCTGGATGTCGAGCTCTTGCTGCACCTTGCGTCCCGAGTCCGAGAGGAATGTCCATTGTGCGCCAACGGCATCGCGAAACTCGTTGCTTTCGAGGATATTGTCCGTTGAAATCGTGACGATCTTCGTGTAGGCGACGGCGATCTTGGGGTAGAATGCGGCGAGTTCGAGATGTTGCTGGTGATCTTTGGGGCAGTAGTGTCCGCGCGAGAGGATCAGAATCATGGGATCGATCCCTTGTAGTTCACTCAGGCGGCGCCGTGTCCGTGTGTGGTCGGTCAACTCGTAATCTGGAAAGCGGGCACCAGGGACGATATCTGCACGCATGCTATTTCTCCTTTTGTGGAAGGGTGTGAACTGCTGACAATGCCATCATTAGGAAGTAACTACTTAAGGCTGCTGGCCGCAAGCAGCGACTCGTCCATTCTGGTGGGTGTGGGCTGCGCCGCAGCCCACACCCACCACCAACCCCCTGCGAACGGCCGATTTATCGGGCACGTCACGTCACGTGCAGACAGGAGCCTGAAGAGTTACCACGGGAATAATAACAACATAAAGATTGGGGATATTCCTTAGGAAGAGTATTTGAGAGGTGGCCGAGTCGACAGGAAGAACTTAGGAAGCTTTAGCGGTTGCCTCTTCTGTGGCTGACTGCTGAGCGGTCGATTGCTGTTTTTGTGCAAGACGCCAGCAGCACGTTTTGCTGTGGAAGCAGCGTTCTTGTTCCTCCAATGTAATAGGAGGTGTGCCCTTCATGCAAAAGACCTGGTACATCGGTTCGCCGGCCATCACATCGTTATTGGGAAACCAGCGCTCACGATAGAAGGGGCAAGCATTTTTGTGCTTACGCCAGTTTGGACTTTCAGATGGATTTGTCTTCAGTGTACCTGCCAATGGTTCCGCCTTTCTTCTCTGTAAGCTGGCAGTGAGAACAATATGGTATGTTGCACATAGTATACCATATGTTGTCTGTTTTTGGGTTTTTGGGAGGGTATGAGCAGGGCTTTCCACTTCTCGCCGTCCAACCCCACCCCAAATTTTTGATGGAGATGGTGTTGCCGGTGCGGACGCCGTCCGCACCGGCAACACCATCTCCATCTTTTTCTAGGTGGGGGTGGCAAGTGCCGAACGTAAGGTATGCAGTGTCATCTGGTCAGATGAGAGTTGACTCCAGAAGGCATTTGATATGATAGTTGTGAAACGCCTCTAGAAGGCTTTCCACACTAACTCCAGTTGCCCCCACTGCCAGTATACGCCTGTAGCGTTTCAGCGACCAGTTGGATTGCCTGCTCTGGCCCAACCAGGCGTTGTAACTCCTGGTGGATTTGCCCCATCCTCTTCATCTTTGCAGTGATGAACGCGTGACGAGCCGTTCCCTGAGCAAGACCTGAGAGCCCCCTTTGCGCCGCTTCATACTGCTGTTTGATCTGCTCCAGTTGCCAGGCGACTTCACTTTTGCAGGTGTGTTCCATGTCTCGTTTCCCTTACTTCACTATCTGCACAGCTAAGGCGGGCGATTGTACACCCTCTGGAAGCATACGCTGTCCTCCGCATCTCCGCCACGTTCTATTTTGGACGTGTTATATGATCCAGGCGCTATATTTATACGTATCTATAAGTGTGGTCAATATGGACTTTTTCCACGTAGCTATCAGTGCGTCATTGTGGTAAGAGAGGAGAACATCATGGTAGGTGTGAGTGACTCCAAGTACCACCATGGGACAACCATCAAAGAGTTCCGTATACTGCGGGGTATGACCCAGGAGGATCTAGCTGCGCTCTGGCCCAAATCGAACGGCAGTGTTGGAGTCCTTGCGCGCTATATCCAGGATGTAGAATATGGTAAGAAACATATCGACGACCCCAGCACACTGCGTCAACTTGCTGAAATACTGCATATTCCTCTCTGGCGCTTTGGGCTATCGGAATACGATCCGTTTCATCCCCTTTCTCTGCCTGGCCGTGGGAAATCATTGCATAACGAGACTCTTGATGCAATTGAAAGTCTCATTCAGCAGACATGGAACTTGAGGTGTGCCGCCCGGCTCGTCGATGCGGAGAAGGGTATCGCACGTCTCAATAGCCTCTTTGCTTACTTCCAGGAACACGTCCCCCTGCTAATGCGCCACGAATTGCGCTTTCAACTCCTGTATGCACAGGTTCAACGGCTCAATGCAGTGACCTATGTGGAGAAGAAACTCTACGACGAGGCGCTTGACAGGTATAGAAGGATGTACGATGTGGCCCAACAGTCGGATGATGCATCCCTGATTGCGCTTTCGTTGATGAGTCTGGGGGCGGAGTTCGACCGGAGAGGAGAAAAGGGTGTGGCGCTATCTCGACTGGAAGAAGCCCGCGATGTCTCATTTGGATCAAGCAAGCAAATCATTGCCTTCGTCCACTGCTATCTCGCTCGCGTGTATGCGAGCGTTGGCGACAAAGTGCGCTTTGAGCGTGCCATTAACAGCGCCAGGACTATGGCAAGCAACCTCAACGGGAGCTACGGAGATGGAACGCATTTTGTTTTCGGGCGAATGAGTTCCATCCTGGCTGAAAGGAGCTACGGCTACCTGGACCTGGGAGAGCCGCAGAAAACGCTTGATATGAGGATGGAGATCGAGGCGCAGATTCGATATGACCAGGATGTGCGGCTGGAGACATGGATTCCTCTTGATTGGGCGAAAGCATATCACATGCTTGGTCAGATTGAGGAATGCGTCAAAGAAGGGCGGGCATTTTACCGTCGAGCCGTAGCTATGCAATCCCCGCATGCCATCAGTCAGGCAAAAAAGCTCCTGAGATCGCTTGAGGAGGATGGGTATGACAAGGTCCAGGCCGTGCAAGACTTTCGAGAGGAGCTTCAGCTGGGAGGGACAAAGCACAACCAGCGCCTGTGACCAGATTACCGCCTTCTTGAAGGCCTTAGCGCTATCATCAAACACAGAGGGGATGCCGCTGTGGCTCGCGACATAGAGCAGGTGTCGACCATCATCGAAGGCCATCAGATCGGGCCCAGCCCCCGCACTCTGGCTCCCCAGAACCTTCATCCCTCTTGTTCTCAGCTCTGACATTCCAGTGCAGAAAACTCAACTGGAAGAGTCGATTCATCTCCTTTTCTCAACCCAAATTACCATCGCTTGCTTACTTGTATGGCTTATTATACAAGCAAGCAGACAAACATTTCCTCTACGGAGTACCAGTAAAGATAACTGAAGGACCGGTTGTTTCAAATGTGCGTCCGTGACGTGCTCGATAATGAAGTTTAAGAAATTCATGGGGGTATCGGAAATCCCGCCGGGGGCCGATAAATCGGCGGTAATACGCATCAACCTAAGCCTGGGAATGCGGTAGGAGGTCGGGTGATCCGTAGGGGCGAGGGTGGTGATGGGAGGTTGGGAGGGCCTTTATGGTCGCCCGTGTCGGCTGACTTCCGCCTCCCCAATCACATCGTCGGGAAACAGAAGGAGAAGCAGGGACGGCGGGCGACCATAAAGGCCCTCCCCGCTCCTCCCAGCCACCCTCGCCCCTACGGATGTCGATGGGCTTTTCGTGAGGTTGATGCGTATTGGGGCCGATAAATCGGCGGTGCGCACGATAAATCGGCGCCTACGGCCAGTGTAGGGCCCGATTGATCGTGGCCACTGCCGATTTATCGGCCCCCGGTACTCCATCGATATCCCGATTAAATTTTTAATCTTCATAATCGCCTCCACGATAAATCGGGAGGCTACGGATAAATCGGCACGCTACTACAGCAAGTAGGGGTTGCAGGTGTGTGTACTTGCGGGGACATGTCAGCTAGTTGGTAAGGAACACGCTACTTAAGAAGGAGCAAGGTCATATATGCAAATACCGCTTGTAGATTTACGCGCACAGTACCAGGCGATCAAGCCTGAGGTGATGACGACTTTTGAAGAGGTCCTTGATAGTATGCAGCTTTTTCTTGGGCCGCAGTTGCAGGCGTTTGAGCGTGAGTTCGCAGCGTATTGTGGCAGCCAATACGGGGTGGGAGTAGCATCGGGAACTGATGCGCTGACCCTGGCCCTGCGTGCCTGTAACATCGGCCCCGGTGATGAAGTCATCACAGTCTCCAACACGTTTATCGCCACAGTCGAGGCAATTGCCCAGGTGGGAGCAACGCCGGTCTTTGTCGATATCGATCCCTATACCTATATCATGGACTGGCGACAGCTCAAACGGGCTCTGACGCCGGAGACTCGCGCGATCATCCCCGTCCATCTCTACGGCCATCCTGCCGACATGCGGCCCATTCTGGGATTTGCCAGCGCCCATGGCCTGCGGGTAATCGAGGATGCTTCTCAGGCTCATGGGGCGACGTACCGGGGGCAGCGGGTTGGCAGCATAGGCGATATCGGCTGTTTTAGCCTCTATTACAGCAAGAACCTGGGTGCGTATGGAGAAGCAGGCATCTGTGTCACCAGCGATGCCGCGCTGGCGGAGAAGATGCGCATAGTGCGCGATCACGGCTCTCGCATACGCTACCGCCATGAAATCCTGGGGGTCAATTCCCGTATGGATGAGTTGCAGGCCGCTGTGTTGCGCGTGAAGCTGCGCTACCTGGACCAGTGGAATGCTGCCCGCCAGGTGCATGCGCGCATCTATACAGAGCAATTGCTAGAGGTGGTGGAGGCCGTTCCTATCGCGCACACCTGGGGATCGCATGTTTATTATGCCTACGTAGTGCAGGTACAGCAGCGCAATCATTTCCGTAACGCCCTGAAGCGAGCGGGGATAGCAACCGGGGTCCACTATCCGATTCCTGTTCACCTGCAACTGGCGTGTGCTCACTATGGTTACAGGCGTGGCAGGCTGCCTGTAACGGAGGCTGTGGCAGAGCGGATTGTTTCCCTGCCTATGTACCCAGAACTGACGACCGAACAGAGGCGGATGGTGATCGATGCTGCACAGCAAGCGCTGGAGGAGCAACCAACAAACACGAGGCTGGGGGTAAAATGATGGCCCATATTCTCTTCATCTCACCCTACTATCCTCCTGAAAATGGCGCTGCCTCGGCCTGCGTCGGTGAGACTGCTGTACGGCTGGTCAAGCAGGGCCACGAGGTAACGGTACTGACTACGCTGCCGAATTACCCGACGGGTATTGTGCCGCCGGAATATCGCGGTCGCCCGCTGCAACAGGAAGTACGCGATGGGGTGCGCGTGATGCGCGTGTGGAGCTATATCAGTCCGAAGAAAAGCTTTTTGCCACGCATACTCTGGCAACTCTCTTTTGCCTTGCTAGCCCCGTTGTTTGGCGCGAAAGCGGTGGGTCGCCCCGACCTGATCATTGTGCAGTCGCCGCCGCTCTTTGATGCCTTTACTGCGCGCATACTGGCGTGGTGGAAAGACTGCCCCTTCATTTTTATGGTGTCCGACCTGTGGCCTGAAGCCGCCATTCAACTAGGCGTACTGCGCAACCGGCTGCTGATCCGGCTCTCTGAATGGCTGGAATGGTCAACCTATCGCCGTGCCAGCGTGGTCTGGGTGGTGACGGAGTGGATTCGCGATTTTCTCATCCAGCGTGGGCTTCCCCAGGAGAGTGTTTTCTTATTACAAAACGGAGTTGACACGAACAAGTTCCGCCCGCTGTCACAAGTACAGGCCCGGGCTGAACTGGGCTGGGATGATCGATTTACCGTGTTGTATGTGGGTACGCATGGCGTCACCCATGGGCTGGTGACGATCCTCGATGCCGCCGAGCAGATACAGGACCGTGATGGTATACGCTTTGTACTCGTCGGCGATGGCGCAGAGAAGGCTGACCTGGTGGCAGAGGCCCGGAGACGGGGGCTCAAGAATGTCACCTTCCTCGATCCCGTGCCACACAGCCTGGTGCCGACAGTCCTGGCTGCCGGGGATGTCTGCCTGGCCCATGTGCGCAAAGTGCCAGTGGGAGAAGGGATTCTCCCTATAAAAGTCTATGAGGCCATGTCCTGCGCTCGCCCTATTGTGCTGGCGCTGGATGGTGAGGCGCGGCGCATGGCAGAGCAGGAGGCAGGTGCAGCCATCTACGTGGAGCCCGAGAACGCTATGGCCCTGGCATCAGCAATCGTCCGCCTGTATGAGCACCCCGAGCTGGCAGCGGAACTTGGGCCGCGAGGACGCGCCTACGTGAAGGCAAAATTCGATTATGACCGCCTCACAGCAATACTGGGTGAGTGGATTGTCATGGTACTGGAGAAGAAAGCGCCCCCCACGTGGGCAACGAGGAAGGCCGCGTAGCATTCAGGAGAAATACGAGATGACGCTGGAGCAGTACTGGATCATATTGATAAAGCAATGGAAGCTGGTCGTGACTTGCTTCATAATCGTAGGACTGGGGGCATATATTGGCAGCAAGCTCATGAAACCAATCTACCAGTCGTCAGTACTGGTGCAAGTCGCTATTCAATCGGGCAACAATCAAGGCCAGTACGATAACCTGCTGGCCAGTGAACAGCTCATCCAGACGGAGTCCCAGTTGGCAGTGAGTGATTCAGTGCTGCGTGAAGTTGCCTCCCACTATCCGGGCCTCACCACCGATCAGCTTTCGAAGCAGGTGACCTCGTCGGCTAAGCTTAATACGCAACTCTTTGAGATCGACGTGCAGGACACAAGCCCGGGGGGGGCCTCAATGCTGGCGAATGATATCGCGAATACATTGATCAAACAGCAGTTGCTGGTGACCCAGCAAGAGAGTAGCCGGGCCCAGCAACGCATCCAACAAGACCTTGTAAGCACGCGACAACAGAAGAATGCGCTCGCAAGTCAGATTGCTACATTGCAGGCGCAAGGAAGACAACAGGCACGGGTAGCTGTCCTGCAATCACAATTGGACGACTTGCAGCAGCATTATAACCAGTGGCAGATGACGTTGGCCCAGCTTCAGTTGACGGAGGCGCAGAACGAAGATTTCTTGCGTGTCGCCCAGGTAGCGCAACCCGCGCTCAAACCTGTACAGCCCAATACGCTCCTCAATACAGGGATCGGCCTGGGGGCAGGACTGTTGCTGGGCATACTGCTGGCGATAGTGGTTGAGCGTTTAGACACGCGTGTTCGTACTCCCGAAGAGATCGCGCAACTGTTGGAGTGGCCCGCGTTGGCGACGGTCTGGCATACCACCTCTGCTCGAGAAGAAGTTGTTCATCCGCGGGGACGCGATGCTAATGTGGAAGCCTATCGCATTTTGCGTACAAATATCGGGTTTGCTGTCGTTGGCAACCCGTTGCGTTCGCTCATGGTCACGAGTGCCCAGGCCAGGGATGGCAAAAGCGTCGTCGCGTCCAACCTGGCGATTTTTATGGCGAAGGCGGGCAAGAAAACGCTCCTCATCGATGCGGACCTACGCCGCCCAACATTGCATGAGAAATTTGGCCTACCAGCCCAGGCTATGGGCTTTAGCAACGCGATCCTTGCATTCAGCGAGCAAGCAGCTTATCTTGAACGCTTTGTTCATGCAGTGAATATCCCGAATCTGTATGTCATGCCTTCCGGGCCGCTGCCACCGAATCCGCCAGAGTTGCTTGATGCAGAAGCAATGCAGCATCTCCTGGCGGCGGCCGCCAACGGCGGAGTTGAGGTGGTGATCTTCGATGGTCCTCCTTTGCTTGGGTTGTCGGATGCCAGCATCCTGGCTTCAAAAGTCGACGGTGCACTCGCCGTTGTGGATATCACGCGCGCCAACAAGGGAAATCTTAAGCAGATGAGAGCTCTGTTGGCGCAGACTGGCGTGCGTGTCATCGGGTACGTAGTGAATAAACAACGGCGTGGGCGCAAAGAGGCTGTCTCTGCCTATTATTATGGAGCTGAAGCACAATGAAAAAACCTTACCTCCTCGTCGCTATACTCGCGCTCTTCCTCCCAGGTACGATCTGCTCAGCATTGCTGGTTATTGGGAATCAGACCTATCAAAGGGATATATCTTTAGCCCGCGAGGGAGTACAGCACCTGCGCACGGGGGTAACGCTTTTAGAAGGGCTATCACAGAGTCCCAAAACACTTGACAGACTCGCTGTTGCTACGCAAAACGCTCAGCGCGAGTTTGCGGCTGCATCGATCATCTTTGCCCGCTTAAATAGCGATGTGAAGTTGTTGCCGGGGATCGGCATGTCTGTAACTGCCTATGGTAAGCGGCTGCATGCGGCCTCACACCTGCTGTCTCTCGCCATGGAAGTCGCGCAAGCTGGCGTGCTTGCTTGTAGTACCCTCAATGTGCTCATTGCGAGATTTCATGACCCATTAAGTGCGGGTCTCACTATGGCGGATTTCACTGTGGTGGAGCGGAATTTCCAGCAGATTCAAGCGGAGCTTCACCTGATTATAAATCAGGTCAATTCCTTGCAGCCGGGAGATTTGCAACTTGACCCGCGCCTGGGCAAGATGGTCACTACGTTCCGTAAAGGTATACCGGTCCTGCAGGCGCGGCTTGACGAGACGGCGAATTTCCTGGCCGTGGCTCCGGTGCTGCTGGGTATCGACACGCCGACCAGCTACCTGATTGAGGTGCTGGACTCAACCGAGCTGCGACCCGGAGGCGGTTTCATCGGCAACTATGGCATAGTTACTCTAGCAGGGGGAAGACTGACGGCTGCCCATATTACAGATAGCTACTTGCTCGACAAACCTTTTATCGCTGCAGGCCATCATATCCCATATCCAGCGCCGTATACCTGGTTTGACTTGTCACCGGAGAGTTGGAGTTTCCGCGATTCCAACCTCGATGCGGACTTTCCGACGGCAGCACGCTATGCTGAGCAGAACTATAAGTTAGAAGGGGGCAGTGTTGTTGTTCAGGGCGTGATTGCCATAACGCCGGCATTGATTCAGCAGGCGCTGGCGATTACCGGCCCGATTCAGGTGCCGGAGTATAAAGAGGCCGTCACCGCACAGAACCTGATCGAGCGCATTCATTACCACCAATTGGGACTCACGTCCGATGGAAACTCTCTCATTCCCTCCCCTGATAGACTCTCATCGCAGCGCAAGCACTTTATGGCCCTGCTGGCGGAACATTTTCTGGCTCGCGTACACCAGCTTCCGTCGTCGGACCTTGCCACGTGCCTGCTCTTGCTGCTCAGTGCCGTGCGTACGAAGGATATACAAGTCTACCTCGACTCAAGTAGGGCGGAAAATCTGCTAGGGCAGTTGCAGATTGATGCCGCGATTCAAGCGCCGCGTAGCGATAGCCTGCTGGTGGTGGACGCCAATATCTCGCCGAATAAAGCGAGCGACTTAATCACTAATACATTAGATGACCAGGTGAGCATCGATGCACAGGGCAACGTCACCCATCATATGACGCTGCGTTATGCCTGGCGGTCCTCGATAAATCGGGACCCTACACAAGGTCCGCCGATAAATCGGGACCCTACAGTAGGAACCCTGTCCGGGGGACAGGTAACCCGATTTATCGAGGACCGCCAGGTGTACGGCTCAGCGTCGTATCGGGATTATGTGCGCGTCTATGTGCCACCTGACAGTATCTTGCAGAAGCAGGATGGATGGCAACCGCGCGGGGCGAGCACAGCCTTTGGCCGTGAGGTATGGGCAGGCTTCTTCACCATTTCCTATCAACAGGTAAACACAATCACTCTGTTATGGAAGGTGCCAGGAGCGGCCACGAGGGACGGGCGGGGCTGGCAATATCAATATATGATTCAGCGCCAGGCAGGGACTAAGTGGAATCTGCGCTTGCAGGTGCAGTTACCGTCCTGTGCAGCGATTACGCATACGTGGGGCTGGCTGGTGTCCAACAAGGGCAAATCGGCGACGTTCGTCCGATCTTTAGACGAGGACATGCACCTTGGGATAGATTATGCGTGCTGAATCGAGCACGTAGGGAGCACTATGATCAAGAGCAATGAATGGAGTTGGGAGGGTGTACGAGAGAGCATTTTTGCGCCCTGGCCCTTGCTCATGCTGGCGGCAGGTATCGCGCTGGTAGCGGGGATGGCGCTTGGCGTGTTCAAGGCTTCTCTCGCTGTGGCCATCGTTGGCGGCCTTTTTATAGTGATCCTGGTCATCCTGCGCCGGGAAGAAGTGGTGGCGGTGGTGATCATTGCAGTTCACCTGTACGTTGATTGGTACCTGGCGCAAGCTGGAGTCGCGCTCATCATGGCGTTCGCGCTGCTCATGGTCTGCTTTTTCTCCCAATCTCCTCGAAGGCCGTGGACGGAGCCGCGCGGCCTGGCGCTGTGGGCAGCATTCCTTATACTGGCTATCTTCCCGGCCATCCAGGGAGCCCTCACCGTACACGATACGCTCATCTATTATCCCAATATCGTGTTTGGAGCCTTCATCATCTACTGGCTGGGAACAGTAATTGCCCGCGACACTGCGCATATCCGGCGCTTGTTCCAGCTGTTGAGCATCATTGCTGTGCTCGTTGCCGTGCACACCATCCTGCAGAATGTAACCGGCAAGTTTCTGTTCGGAGATGCCAGCGTTGACGCCTACCTTGCGGGGACCTCGAATCGCCTATTAGATGCGAATCTGGCTGCCTCTCGCTCCGGCTCGTTTTTCATAGACCCGAACTGGAATGGCACGTTTTTCGCTGTCATGCTCTTTTTGCCTCTGGGGCTCTTTGTCGAAAGCGCTTCCTTTTTAAAGAAATTCTTCTACCTCGCCGAGATGCTGCTGATATTGCCTGCTCTGCTTTTTACCTATAGCAATGGGGCATGGATAGCGGTCTGCTGCGGCCTCGTGATCTTTCTTGTATTCGCCGGGCGCACCCGCGATCGCTTCCAAAGCGCTTTCTTCATTGTTATTGCCGTACTCGCAATGGTTACGCTCTTTCCAGGGCAAATAGCGCTCCAGTTGCAGCACGCCATGCAATCTGATGACCGTGTTGGGGCATGGATGACGGGATTGCGCATCATCTACGCTTTTCCACTGACGGGCATTGGCATGGGTCACCGTGCTTATCTCCTGCGCTCTGAGCCCTATCGCGCGTTGGCGCAGGATGTTCCTTTAGATCACCCGCACAACTCGTACCTGGAATGGGGTGCGATGGCGGGCCTACCCGTCCTACTGACCTTTGTTGCTCTTCTCACGTTCACTCTATGGCTGGCCTTACGTAACTGGGCGCGGGCTGACGCAAGTTCACGTACCCTGCTTGGCGCTGGTATAGCCGCGGTGATGACATTGACCATCAATAGTTGGACCATCAACGGTTGGACATTCCCCGCCCTGGCGGCGCTGGGCTGGTTAATTCTTGGCTGTCTCTCATCGCCTCTGCTGGCAAAGAACCGGGCTTCACAAGTGGAGCATTGCTAAAGAAGAGTATGGCACTGGTCGATAGTTATTCAAAAAGTCTGGATGGATACACACATGTCTATACAACCGAACGAAAGGGAAAATCTGGCGCGGGCAGTAGAGTGCGGATTTATCCAGCACGTCTCCGCCTCTACTGTCGGAGTATCGCCATATCCTGTGGATATGTCAGCTTTTCTGACGTTGTCGCGCGGCCTTTTTGATAGCAGCGAAAAGGCTTCTCCCGCCGAGGTCGCACAGTATGCCCTGGCCCACTGGAATTGCTATCTCTCAAACGGGAGAAAGGATCATTACGAGGTGTTTCTCACCCAGGCACGCTGGTTCGTTGAGCACGAAGTGCGCACCGGAGAGGATGCTGGGGGATGGCCGATTTACCCAGCACGTGGGACGTGGTTGTCCGCCCTGGCGCAGGGGTGCGCCATTTCCGTGTTGGTGCGGGCGTACCAGGCGACTCACGAGGAGGTATTTCTTGCGACAGCCCGGCGCGCTGTGCGCAGCTTTGAGCAGGATATCCTTGACAACGGTGTTGCAGCACCTGTGGGCGCGGATGGCGTTTTCTTTGAAGAAGTTGCTGTCTACCCGGCGGCGCACACGCTCAGCAGTTTTCTCTTTGCGCTCTTGGGGCTGTATGACTATAAGGAGTTCTCTACGATAAATCGGGAGACGACGGGTGATGCCCGCATTGAAAAGCTCATTTCTCGGGCCCTGGCAACGCTGCATCGCATCATCGGTGAATTTGATACAGGCTACTGGACCTACACCGACCTGCTCCATCGCCGTCTTGCGACGCCGGCCCAGCTTTCCTTGCAGGTAAGCCTGCTGGAGGCCCTCGGCAGGTGTGCTGATTGTGATCACTGTACGATGCTGGCCTTACGATGGCGAAACTATCAGCGCCGACCCGACACTCGCCTGCGTTACCAGGTAGCCGACCATTGCAGAGCTGTAGGGGCCCGATTTATCGCGCCCTTAAGAGATCGGCTGCGCGCGGCATTGTTCCCTAAAGCTCAAGCAACATCCCTTCAACGTGTCTGCATGCCGCTGGCGTGGTTTCCTTTTACCGGCGGGGTGCTCACGGTTCTGGAAGGAATCGCCCAGGTAACAGGAGATATATGGAAGATCGAGTACCTGGCGCAGCGGGTCGGGCCGAATGAGAGGGGATATTTTATTCACCGGTTTGGCACAACTAAAACGGATTCCTGGTTTTTCCCTATGGTCTGGCTGTATTCCCTGGCCGGATTTGGCAAACTCATCTCGCTGATGCGTCACGGTGCCAGCTATGACCTGCTCTTGCCGCAGGATGGCGTCTTTACGGGGATCTTTGCGGGACTGGCGGCCAGGCTGGCGGGTGTGCGCGTCGTGTGCATTGATCATAGCACCCTGACCTCGCTCAAGAGTCCTGTGCATCACGCCGAACGCTTACAATTTATAGCTACCAAGCCCTGGCTGCCTCGTCTCCTGCATTGCCTGCTGACGGTGCCGTACTGGCCTTCACTCTACTTACAGGCTGCCATCGCGGCCCGCTTCATCGATCATTACCTGGTCCCTGGCATCGCGGGCGAT
>Ga0137361_10001876_pt1 | contig 13228 bp, 14 predicted proteins | sample Mad1_80_16metaG_FD_104923 | JGI IMG/M metagenome (GOLD analysis project Ga0137361, IMG submission 104923) | Vadose zone soil microbial communities from Angelo Coast Range Reserve, California, USA - Mad1_80_16 metaG | ecosystem: Environmental > Terrestrial > Soil > Vadose zone | place: USA... | reverse complement strand
GCGTTAGCGGATCAAGCTCGCGCCATTGTTTTGGATCCTTCGGTTCATCCGGGCCGAGAGCCATTTCTTCCCCCCGAACTTCCAACGCGTTCGCAAAATAAGGTTCCCACGAAGCTGCCATACATGAGGAGAGTAGACTAAATCGCGTCTTTAAGGCAACTACTTCCCTGTCCGATAAAGAAGGTTAGGAACTCCGCCGACTTCTCCATTATTTGCACCGGGAGCTCAGCCAAAAGGCCGGCTGCGCTTTGACCGATACTCGCCGCGAAGATTTTTCCGGACGTCGTAAGCGATATTTCGATTTGCGACGCCAAACAGATCAGCGGCGTCTATACTCAATATGACCGCCGCTCCCAGAACGGATTCCGCGGCCATCGTTTCTCCGTGCGATAATGTCGTCGCCGGCCATTTAGAAATTGGTGCCAGGCGAGGTCGATAACAGCCGCAAACCTAGCGAATCCGTGATGTTTTCTTTGTTCCACCAGAGCTTCCGCAGCATGACGAGCTGTAATCAAAGCGTTCAGCAGACCTTGACCGGAAAGTGGATCAACACAGAGCGCCGCATCACCTGCTGCTAACCAACCGTCACCGTGACACGGATTCAGTCTACCAGAATACGCGGAGATTAGCCTCGGCTGATCCTCCATCAAATAGGTATGTCTTTCCAGTAAGGCCGAAACGTGGCGCGTTTCTCGTATCTTACGCCGAAACCATTCAGCGCTCCGCCACTCCTGACCTACCAATAAGTCGGCATCAGTTTGAAATGCCACAGTTCGACGTCCGCCGGGAGTCAAAGCGCTATACCACCATCCATTTGGAGAGGCTTCGATCAATGTTCGGGCGTCAAGATCGGTCGCGGTTGGCGACATGTGACGGGCATAAACAGAAACGAGGCGATCGAGACTGGAACGCGACGCACCAAGTCGCCTTGCGACAACAGCTCCTCTGCCTGAAGAATCAATTAGCCATCGCGATTTTAACAGTTGTCCGTCCAATTTAATATTCCACTCATTCCCGTCACGGATGATTTCTTGCACCCGTAGACCGTGCCGAATCTTCGCGCCAGCGTTTGCGGCTAAATTCTGCAGCATCCTCTCGAACCGAACTCGATCTAGCTGCCATCCGCAACCGTTCGGATTGGAAATAAAATCCTTAAGCACTAGATCATTGCTTCCCCAAGCCGAACAGCTACCGGGGGATGGCAAATGACCATTTTCTTGAAGAACGTGGCGATTTACTCCGAGGCGTTCCAAAAACGGGAGCGACTCTGGCGCTAGTGTTTCGCCGATTTTCCAAACCGGTGCACAATCAGATTCTATAATTGCAGTTCGAAAGCCTCCTTTTGCTAGTGTCGCAGCAACCGCAGCTCCTGCGGGACCCGCCCCAATTACAGTGACATCGGCGCGCTCCAGCATCGAAAATTTAAAGTTAGTGACTGGCTTAGCTGCTTTCGTTTTCCCCGTTAGCAGCTTTTTAGTGGACGGCACCCATGCCGTACTCCTGAACGATCAGTTCACGAAATTTTGGCGACGGGCTTATGGCAATCTCATCGCGGGTCGGCGGCTTCTCCTTGGGAATTGGGCACTTTGCGAGGATCCACTCGACGAGTATCCTGCGTCCAATTTGATTGCTAATGGCTGGAAAGCGCTCGTCTAGAGCCAAGCCCATGGTAGTGACGCCACGAGCGAGATCAACGACAATTGGACTTTCTTCAGGCCGGCCGGGAATCACCCAGCCATTTTTTTCATCTTTGAGAGCCCGCATCAATTCCTTCAGGTCACGCTTAGCGAAAAGTTCGGCTACCGACGGGTGCCCTAGCACCCCTTTGGTGCTTGATGTTTCTTTGCGACGCGATTCGAGTCTATAACGAGCGTGTCCCGCGGATGAGATGGCTCGCTCGCGGAGTTCTGTAACAAGGAGCAACATCGAATCGGCCTTGTTGATGTATCGTTTTGGAGCAGTTGTATCTCCTTCTTTGCCGAGCCACACGATCCAGTTTCGCCACGCGTCAAGGTCTCTTGCGTCGAAGATTTTGTACATTGGACCTTGAAAAGTTGTTAGGTGTTTAAGGAAACCACTATTGGTAGGATCACCGGCCATAACCCATGGGGATTTCGCGAGCTCGTCCAAGAAGGTATCGGGATCGTCGAATAAATCATTTATGCGAAACTCGCCCAACTTTTTGTTGGAATGATTCAGAGAACCGTAATGACGTTTACGTTCCATAATGCGTTTGACTGCGTCTGCCGGAGAGCCCGGATATCTGCGAGCGAGCGTGGCATCGTCTTGAGCTTTGTTGCTATAAACGGCATAATCGCAAAGAGCAAACGCAACAAATCCATTCCAAATGCGGCGCCAATGATGCTGTACAGCTGCATTGCCACCCTCGTGTAGAATCTTATCAAGGTACAAGCGTATGGCCTTCTTAGCGGCGTATCCGTGACCCTCTGTTGCATTATCGATACCGACGTGCATTTGCCAAAAGTGACTGTTAATACCGAGGTAATCGTACAACTTCACGGTTGGGACTAATGACAGGACCTCCCACTCAAGAAATAATGTCATCCCCAACAATTCTGGATAAAATTCCTCAGAGTGTTGGGAAATCGCCAGCTGGAATGCCGGTGAAACAAAAGACGAATTGGGAATTTCTGGCGAATCGGCGTATTCGCGAGAGCTAACAGGCGGCAACCAAGATCCCAATTCATTCAAGAGAGCAGTGAATAAATTCCCATGGTGGAGCGCGGGGTCACCATTACCTGTTTCATCGCTCCACACGCCGAAGAGCAGCTCGTGAATCTCATCGGCTGGACCCGCATTCGCGGCGAAACGCAACCAAGAACCGTCGACTTGGTTGAATGGTGCGGTGTCTAGGATGCGACGGATTCGATCTGCTCGGTTCTGCCGAGCCAACCACGGCTCGGTACGCTTCGCTTGGGCCCTAAGTCCTTCATAAATCTCCTCAAGTTTGGCGTCGTAGTTAGCTTGCGAGAACGGAACAAAAGATTCAGGGTGATTCGGGTCCACCAGGCCAAGCTTATCAATGAATCCATCGGCCCTTTTTAGAAAGGCTTGCGCTAATGTTTTTGCATACGGAATGATGTCTGGATATTTTTCGGTGTTTAACAGGAAGTAAAAATAGTCCCTATATGAGCGGCCATCGAAACGGTTTCGCTCTGTTTCAACGACTGCCGTAATTTTGTTCGATTTGCCTTTCCGGTCTATAATTGTTCTGGAGGCTTGTACGACAAAGCCCAGACGGCGCCATCCATCGACCATTCCCATGTCTCCCGCTCGTCCCATATTTGAGAGATAAAGTATGTCTAGAGCTAGGGTTAACATTTCCACGCAGCGCAGCTGGTTAAAGAGCTTCGAATCGGCACCGAACTCCTCTGGATGGGCATCTTCAATACCGGCTATGCCACCTTCCAGATCAGCATTCAATTGTGTAATCAGATCCCTAGCCGACTCTGCTGTTGTGGGATATTCCGACAGAGCTGCCTGTACGTGCTCTGAAATGCTAGTCGCGACAGATTCAGCGTAAATGGCAACGAGTTTCAAAGCTGTTTGTTCCTCTCTCAAACGAAAAGCCTCCCAAGAGGCTCGGATCTCATTCAATCGCGAAAGAGATAGGTGCGCCTTTTTAGTTGCGATTTTCAACGCGTTTTCAGGAGAAGGTACAACGATATGAAAATAGCGGCCTGAGTACTGGTCGAAAATCTCTTGTGCCAAATATTGTAACCGCCACGGCGACGGCAGGCGATCCGGATACTTTGGGCGCGAATTCTCGTCGTCGACGCTTTCAAAATCATTCACCGGATTAACACCGCGAAAGAGAGCTGATAGCGATTTTTGCAGATCTTTAACGTAATCCTTGGCTGATGATTTCCGGGGTGGATCGGGCAGTAGTCTCGCGCGCAAGAATTCAGCAGATGGTCGCATTTCATCGAGGCCGCGATCCCACCTTCTGCGATTAAATAGGACCTTCTCAAACTGCTTCTCCCACTCACCTACGGTCTCCTCCTGGAAGCTGGTGAAGATTTCATCGAAATCATCTTCGCTAATGACGTCATCCGGCCGCTGAGCAGGCCACCAGACAGACTGACATTCATAGAAATCGGCTTGCCACGGGCATGCCATATATCGGGTGATATCGCCTGGCTTGAATACTTTGTGATTAATTCGGAACGACTCGCTATAGAGTGCTGGGTGGCGAGATATCGCTGTGATTTCAATACCTGGATAAAAGGCACCCCCGACGCAGGCCTCCAATGTCGTTCGGACGAGATCGAGGACTGAAGCATTTTTTGGCGATGCGCCACGATTGGGAGTGGCATGGTCGTATCTACTCCTGAATTTGGCGCCGGGATTAAAGCTTCCTTGAGACCAAGACTTCAGGCGACGGTATTGCAAATGCGTCAACGTAAACCATGTGGCCGGATTACCGGCGATCCGATTTCCTTCATCGCCGGAGAGGGCTGGCATGTACATTGGATTCGCCTGTTGAAAAGCGATTGCTTTGTCCTCAGGCGACACTTTGGTATCGACTCCAGGTCGCAGATAAATTGGCTTTCGAATGAGCGCGAAGATATGTTGGCGAATTCGACTTCCGTCCGGATCGGATGGATCAGCGACTGGACCGTCGAGAAGCTTCTCAAAGTCCATCGGTTTATCGAAGCCGTGACCGCGGAGAGCCAACTCGTTCACCCACCTATAACCGGAGGCTCGTTTGAGAATTGGCCGAATATGCCGCTCGTAATCAGGGAAATCCGGATTGTCCGGAGGCGGAAGTTCGTCAGATTGCAGGGAAGGATGGTCAAATAGGACTTCCTCCATGACGTCGTACAACGTGACGATGTTTTCAGTGTCCGGCGCGAAATCCGGTGGCGCGACAATCACGCATGCTGCACCGCGAACTTCTAGGCTCCGATCACTGCCATGGAGCGTTATGTCTGCCAAGACATATCCATCACTGGTATCGTCAAACCAGTCATCATTATTCGCGTAATTTTGAATCCAGCGGCGATCGCGAATACTTTCGCCGTTCTCATCGACGGCGTCTGACACCCCGTGTCCGCCGAAGACGAGAAGTCTTCCATCCTCATCCGTGCGCAGTTCCCCGAGATAAACCTCACGCTTGCTTCGAAACGTTCCTCGGAATTCAAACTGCTTACTCGGATCACCTGCGATAGTTCTCTGTGAAGAGCCAAAAATGGCTACTTCCCCACCTGAGATTACCAATCCTGAAGCTAATCTGTCCTCATCGTATTGGTAAAATGCTCCGGGTTTACCACCAGGATCTTTCTTGATTGATCCGCGCATCGGATTACGCACGTCCTGCTTATTATCCGGCCGACGTTCACCCGAAAAGGCGCGTAGTGCCGTCTCAGTTCCGGTGAACTTGAACCACGCAGCCTTTTGATTTGCTAGGCAGGCTCTCCATTTGATCTCGCCATCTTTTGCGGTAATTTCTCGCACAAACGTGCCGTCGGAACCGAAACCGAAAATGCGAAATCTTGCGACTTGGCGTTTCACTCGACCTGCGGCATCTCGATAATGAAACGTTTCGGCTGTTCGCTGCAGTTTTCGTTCATCGTCAGAAAATTCGGGACCTAGGAAAAAGCCATCGTCGACGTCAACACTGTCTCCGACGCGCGCGATACCAATCGGGGGAAAAATCTTTGCATAAGCAATCGCCCGATCTGATCGAGATTTGCTAGGCCGTTGCGAGGTCGCCGAATTCATATGCTAAAGCTTTGGCGCGTTAACATAGTACTGCGTTATCTCCAAAAGATGATCGTCTGGATCCCTGAAGAACACAGATTTTGCGATTCCAGTATCCTCTGGAGGATCGTGTCTAACACCCAGTATCGTCAGTTTGTTCACAGCACTGTTAAATCCCCGCTCATCAGTCAAAAAAGCAACATGTTCAATGATTAGTCGCTTATCGGAATCGTCCACTTTTGTCGCGTCTTTTCGCAGAAACAATCCGATTCGAATATGGTCGTTACCGATCATCCAAGTTGTCTTCCATTGGTGAACAATCTGAAAACCAAATACTTTCTGATAAAACGCCGCCGACCGCTCAAGGCTGGTGACGTGTATTGCGAAGTGATCAAGTCTACGAACCTCAAAAATTTCAGGGGATTGTCCCTTTGGATGAACCGAACACGCAACACTAGGTAGCAGAAATCCGAATAGCAGTGCGGGTACATGTGTGCGCATGGCAGCAGGCCATGCCCGGCACATGAGTCGATTCCTTTTGCCCCGGAGGCGGGGAATCCAGGTCACACCGCGCAGATAATCAAAGTCGGCACTTCTTTGTCCAGAAAAATATAATGGCAATTACTACCCGATAGAGATATCAGACCACGCATTCGCAGCCTTTCGAGTGCGTCGTGGCCGATTGGCGCTATGATTGCGGCGTTTGGATCGAAATGCTGCGGGCACACATGCCGCAAAAGTTCAAGACGCAAGGCTCGCACGCGCCGGTGATCAGCAGCGACAACAATCAGTCCTCGTGATCGGGGCGACTGAGCGCGACGAGCTGGTCAAGCTGCGCCAGGAATCTCTTCAGGCGATGGCGCAGGAGAAACCGGCCACCTGACTGGACATTTTTCCATCACTTCACTAGTCCAACGCCAGGAGGAACCGGCCACTTGACCGCGTTCCAGTAATTTTGTCACCCTCGATCGGCAGTTCCGCCAACAAATTCATTTTGGTCGTCCGAGTCGGCGAAGGAATTTCGCTGGGTCCATTCGATATGTGCGACAAAAGGCAATCAGCTCGACGACATCAACGCGACGCTCTCCAGATTCACACTTTGCAACGAACGATTGCGGCTGTCGTATTCGCTTCGCCGTCTGGGTTTGCGTAAGGCCGGCATTAAGCCTTGCATCCCGTAACAATTTAAGAAAGCGCAGATAGGGTTGAGAGAACCGCGTCTTTCGACGAGCGCGCCTCGGCATGAGCCGAAGGTCGATACCAAATTCGGTTATCCCAAAATCGGATATTTATTTCAGAATGAGCACGAATTTAGCTTGCTTTATCGGAGAGGAAGATGGCCAGACGACATAATCCGCACAATCCATTCTGCCAGCAAAACGGTGCGAGCCTCTTGTCTCACTCGCTTCCTTGCACTTGCGAGGAAGGTGAGGAGACCAAACAAGAAATTACTCATTCGCGCAAGGTCGCAGCGATCACTAGTACGCTGCTTGTTGTCGGACTCGTTGCTGTAGTCGGCCTGATCGGTGCGGCTGTTGTTTCTCCGTCAATTTTTGGCGTTCTACTGTTGGTCGTACTAATCGCCTTTGGGCTGCTCGTTGGCAGAGGATGAACGCCAAATGATCCTGACTGTGGCATTCCAGCGCAATGGACTCTCCTGACCAAACCGTTCCTCGCGCCGCGATCCTCAGGGCGTTAGCGGAAGACTTGGAGCAGTTCGACATGGTCGTGTATCTCGACCGAGAACTTGAACGGCATATGATTTATGGAATAGACCTTCGCGCGTCAATGGACGCAGAGGAAATTGCGAGGAGTCTAGAGCACCTCGTAGATAATCACCCGCACTTGATCAATTGGGAACGATTCAAAGATCTATCGGAGGAATCTTGGGGCGAAGTGGCTTGGTCGGAGATAACGTGGAATCTTAACTAAACCATATCCAGCGGCTCTGAGAGATCTCGGCCCAACAAGCTGATTAGCGTTTCACCTTCATCAACAGCAAACGCGAAATCAGATCCGGATCATAAGTCTTTCGCACAAAAATGCGAAGTAGAGGCAAGGACACGGCCTCTAGAAGCCGGTCGACATCGTCGTCTCGTTTACGCCGGTCCTGCCGCTGATGTGACGAGTCATCCAGTTCGATGGCTATGACCGGACGAAAAAGCGAATCGCAAACAACGAAATCGAGGTGTTTCGAGCAAACCCGATTGAAGTTGGCTTGCCAATGACGATGTCGATCATCCGCGTCCACCACGTCGGCCAGGCGAACTTTGGCGAAAACGACATGATCTCGAACGACACGGCGAAGGGTGTCGTAAAAGCGCGATTCGGACTTTGTTAGCAAGTACCGTCGACGAAAGTAGGGGCGAAGCGATGTTTCCACATCGCCGAATTCAGCAGACGATATGCCGCCAACTTGATATTACCGAAAGCGCTCTAAACCGTCCCAGGAGGAGCGAATAGGCTCACGCCCGCGAGGGTCGATGAGGCCGACATCTTCGAGAGAATAATGCATGCGGCCGAAATTACACGGTCCGCAGGTGATTACGATATTATCGAGATCGTTCGTACCGCTTCCAGAGTGTGGCCCAACATGATCGTACTGCACCCACATTGCCTGAAACGCGGCATGCTGGTCGATGTTCTTTCGTCCCCACGGCAGCGCCCTTGGATACGGCGCGTGGATTCGTTTCCCAATCTCAGTTCGGACAACTGGAATCCCGCAGAATCGACAATGATATCCGTCACGTCGAAGTAACTCAAATTTCTGCGCGGCAGTCGGCATTCGTTCTTTGAGCCGCAGCGGCGTCGCAGCGTTTGAGAATGGATTGCGTTTCGCAAGAAATCCTGTGTTCCTACCCCAGATCGTCTCAACCCAGTCGCGAATCGGCTGTATGTTCGCTCGTCGGATTAGTTGATCAGCGTCATCTCTGCGGCCTTCGAGATGCGCGGTCACCGCTTCATCTAACAAGCACGCCGCTTCGGTGATTTCCGGAATTGGATCGCGAAGGCACGTTCGCAACTTAGGATTTGTGGCAGTTGACGAACTCGTCACAAGTTGGTTGCTAATTACATGCCACTACCAAAAACAATTTCCGATGCAGAGCGAACAAAGAAAATCATGTCATTTCTACGCGATAGCTTCAATGACTATGTCGCGTCACGAGTACTTTTCCGCGCGCGTCTTCCTCAGCAGGCAGCAGTTCTTTCGAGTACCGCCCTGGAGAAGTGCGTCAAAGCGATGCTCGCCGTTCAAGGAAACGAATGTCATGGGCATCTCAAGACAGCGCACCGCAAATTTCTTCGCAACTTCAATCCAAAGCTCTACGCAGACCTCAAGGACGATTTTCTCGTGCTTAATCAGAAGGTCTATGCGCTACGCTATACTGACGATTTACCAATCGGCTACAATCTCGTTATCGCATCACGGGAATTCCTCGCGGAAATGGATTTCACGATTGCGACGATGTTCTCCTGTTTCTCGATGCATCAAGGTACTAAGTTGATCGAAACGCCTTACGACGTAGCCGTTCGTAGCCGTGATGATCGGTTGTGGTTGGACAATCACGTGCTCGCTAAACTCCCAATAGCATTGTTTACATATGCCGAGCCGCAGTTTGTCTATGAGGTTCGTAATGACAGTCGGCGCGGCCTGATGGAAATCACTTACATCGCGAATGGTCCAGCAAAGGAAGTTACCTTTCTGCGCGCGGGCTGGGTACCGAGAGATACTTCTGGAGTTGAATACGATCTCGCCTTCGGTGCGGGTGAGCCAGGCGGCACCACACGGTGATCAGCTGTAGCACAAATCGGAACGTATCTGCGCCTTATTGAAGTCGCTCAGCCTTAGCTACAGCCAAGACTTGATCAGGAAAAGTGGCTTCGTTGCGCATGATTCGGAGCAGGAAACTACCGAATCCAGTGAGCGTAACAAAATGCAGATGTGAGAATACATAGGGAATATTGGAGTCTCCAAGCTCTACTGGAGGTAAAGCTTTGTGCGCAACGAAGAACTCAATCTCGGTTGCCGGTTCGGGCCCCTCGGTGATTTTGCCATTAATGTCGTATTCGATCTTCCACAACGCCTCATCGGGCAAGACGACAACCGGAAGAACAAATGTAAATACGTGTTGATCCGTAGATGCCGCTGCATCACGTCCCGCGGTATCTACCAAATCGACAGCCGAAGCTAGAGCTTGGGACCATTTCTCGTAAAGTTCAGTGTCACGCGTCCGGCTCAATTTGCCGTCCTTCTTCAGTTGAAGTAAACTTTTTCCGACGAATGCTTCTGGAAAATAGACGGAATCGTTGCCCGTCACCCGACGAACAGTACGTGCGGCGGAGACATCGAGAAAAATCTCTTTCTTATTCATCCGAAAGCGGCCGCCCTTACGCGACTCCACCAAGTCATGGAACGCCTCCGGTATGGTTCGCTTACGCCCCGAAATCACGACGGGTGAATCGGGATTCACGTTTTTACATTCAGCCGCGATCTTTAATCCAAGGTGGCTAGATCGGTAAGACCAACGGAAATCAAACTGCCGCGTTTTGCCAGAAACTGAATCGACATACGTGCCGCCTTGTGACGTCTGGCTTCCCAACTGTCCGCGCATTACCCGTCCAACTCGCATTTCATGTCCGAAATCATCTTCGGTTGCGATGACTGCGGCAATATCGCCAGATGTTATTGCCATTATAGAGGAACCGAATGAATGGAATCGTCTGTCACAAATTTCTTCTGCTTATCGGAGGACAAGGGCAAACCCGGTGGCGTGATTTTTTCGCCGGCTCTTTCTTTGGCCGCGCAGGCGAGATTGAGTTCGAGCAGGAAGGCGAGTGGGGCATTTTCCAGCGGAGAACGTAGGCGAAAATATCGTTGTTGCGATGAAATTGGAACAAGAAAGCTGCAAATGGGGAAGCATTGGAACTCCCGAAGTGATTGAGATTTGAAATGCGTAGGCGTTCGCGTCTGTTTTGACGATGAATGACTTCCGAGGACGATCACCGGACCGGATTCTGACCAATTCAATAATCGATCATTCGTCGTGGCATTTCTTCCAAGCACGCTCATGGCTCGATTACGCGATGCGCGGGAACGCGCCATCTGCAATTCATTATTGTGCCTTTGAGTTGCGCTATGGACTCGAATACTTGCTTTTTGAGTTGCTGGTTCTTACTGGCGAGTCGCTGACACTGAGGGAGTATCGCAGCGCAATCGGAAAGCCGAAGGAAATGAAAAAACTGTTGTCTGGGTCTGCGCGAAACTACGGAAAACTGGCTGAGTTCAGCGCAATCGTCGTGTCGGTTGACTCACATGCGCCCGCGTTGCAGTTCTGGGATTTGGAAAAGATTTTTCGCTATTGGGGCATTGCGTCCGAATTTCTCCATTTCGTCGGCCCTCACGAAGTCAGCTATGCAGGAACTGAGTGGCTTACGCCGGCAATCGCGCGCCTTGATGCTGTTTTGGACGAGATATGGAAAATGATAACTGGGACGCTTGGAAAAGCTATCATGCGCCCGTCACAAATGGAGCCGGAAGTTCGCCAAGCGTGGCTTGAATTTTCGGACGGCAAGTTGAGCAAGGCCGATCTAAAAACTCGCCTGCGCCTTATGCAACCCGGCTTGAAAGCGCGCAGAGGTGAAAGCGGCTGGCGACACCGTGGACGGCGAGTTTACAAAATCCCCACCGATTAAACCGGATGCGCCGCGTCGCAGCCAGTATTGATTTATCTTTTGGTGAAATGAACCAGCACAGCGTCCAGAGGGCGCACCTGAAATTGTTTACTGACAAAAACGGCCGCGTTTGGGTGTATTCTAAAACCGCTGGTCGGCCGGTGCCAAGATCGCCGCGGGATTGTGCCGCCGAGCAAGATTTTCAATCCTCGCAGTTAGAATTTCTCCAAAATAAATTTATTGAGACGCCTGGCATTAAAGCCGTGCGAGTCGCCGGCTCGTTGTCGCAATCAGAATACGAGCAAGTCTCGATGTGGATGGCGCTGCACTTACTTCGCAGCCCGAAGGCACGTGCGGAACTTTTTGAGTCCAAAGAGGATTACGAGAAACGGTTAGTCTCGGAACTGAAAATCGAGCGCCTCTTTTCCAATTATTACCGGCATGGATACACGCATGTTGTGCCAGAACCTGATTTTGTGATTACGTCAGACAATCCTGTCATCGAGTTTGCAAGCGGTAGCTTTTTGATACGGGCATGTGCGCTTAATCCGCAAAAGTTGATCTTTTTCTCTCCAGAGCCAGGGGAATTAGAACACGACTTAAAGATACACGATTTCTTTAATGCTATGATGTGGGGTGGACCGGGCGAACACGTTTTCTCACATCGCCGCAATCTTCGCACCGATCGTTTGATTAGATTTGTTCGCGAATACGACCTATGCGCAAAAGTCGAGAATATCGGTTTCATCCTCTGACGAGCGTAAACAGGATTGAATATTCAACTGTGACCTCCGCCGCACTGCTATTCGCGGGCTCGTGCGCGCTCATCTTCTTCGACAGCTTCACGTAGATAATCTCCGGCAACACCGCGTAAAATGCTTGCCGTTCTCGGCCAGGATACGCATGCATCGGCATAACGATTAAACACTGCCGCAATGTCGCGTTCTTGTTTGCCTCCTTCGTAAATGCCTTTCGTACTTGTGCCGCGAAGATTGTGCAGGCCAATCGCATAACCGCGCTCCAGGTTCTCGGACTCCAATTGTTCGATCACATCGCGAATTGCAATGGCAGGAATGCTTCCATCGGTGGGATCAACGTCAGAATTCGCAAAAACCTGGCCGATGTGAGTATCGCAGAGTTCCAGCCGATCCGCATCTTTTGCGAGGTTGCGAGCGGCCGATAGCCAACTTTGGAGCTGCTTTTCATCAATCTGGCCATGCTCGTCGCTGCCAGGAATTGTCTGCCAATCGTAGAGAAGTCGCCAAATACGACGTGCTTTTTCGGCCTTTGATCCATCTGGATCGGCCGGGGGTGTGCTGTCCCCTCGTGCAGACCGCGGTCGATAAAGGGTCGTTAAGCACCCAACAAAAAAAGAAGGATTTGTCGCCAGTTCGCGGTGGAGCGTACGAGGGAGCAATGTGTACCGGTGAAGCATTGGAGAAAATGCAAACTCGAGCCGCGCAAGGCGAGGAACATCGACGTCGTTTCTCTCCTGCAACACCTCAAATGTTTGCGTCACATTGTGCAGATCCATCGCACTCTTTTGTTTATCATCTGCTCCGACTGACAGAATTGCGTCCAGCGCGTTGCACAGAACTGCGCTTTCGATCGATTTTTTCTCGAACAACAACATAGCTATTAGATCGAGAGCAGCCCATGCGCGTCCGGCTTTTTGCAATTGTTCCACGGCATACATCGCATCTTCTTGAGGCGGCCTCCATCCACCGGCGGCGGCAGTTTCTTTCCAGTAAGCTACCTCCGCCGACTTGCTGTACTTTGCGACCCAATCCCACGTCCGTCGCTCAAACGGCATCTCAAATGCAAACGCCAT
>Ga0137361_10001868_pt1 | contig 13251 bp, 6 predicted proteins | sample Mad1_80_16metaG_FD_104923 | JGI IMG/M metagenome (GOLD analysis project Ga0137361, IMG submission 104923) | Vadose zone soil microbial communities from Angelo Coast Range Reserve, California, USA - Mad1_80_16 metaG | ecosystem: Environmental > Terrestrial > Soil > Vadose zone | place: USA... | reverse complement strand
GAGAGGAGAGCTCCTGCATCCTAACGAATCTTCACGAATATCTCGGTCGGGAGCTGTGCGCCTTCGATGGGAACATTCATCTGACGCACCTGGCTTGTTTGGGTCTGGACGCTCTGGTTAAAGTCGAACCAGGTTGAGAACCGTTTGGAACTTTGCCGCGGGGAAACCACACGCCAGTAGGTGACGCCGGCATCCAGCCGGATCGACAATCGAGCGCCGCTCGAGAATGTCACTGCCAGCACTCGACCGTGCTGGACCCGGATCTTGTCGCCGGCCACCCAGCGCACCTCTGCGCCCAGCGACTCCAATGACGCTTTTCCCACCGCGTCGCGCGCGGCGTTATCCGGCCAGTCGGCATAGACAACGTTGATCGCACGATTTTGAGTTCCGGTGCGATCACTGGTGGTCGTCACCGTGATTTGTGGATCGTTCCAACGTTCGGGGCCGACAATCGCTTTCAAAGCAGCGACGGCGCTGCGCAAGAGCGCGAGGGACGCCGGCGTGAATAGGTAGCGGTCGCTGTATTCAACCGAAACCACAGCGAGACCCATATCCGCGAGTAATCGCGACGAAGGCGGATGTTCCGCTCCGACCAGCGACCAGAATCGGCTGCCAAACTGCTGCAAATCGCCATCGAGTGCGTGATGGATCTCGACCTCGCGATCGCCCGGAGCCGCCGCCGGCCTGATTTCTTCAGGCGTCAGGTTTTGCAAGCCGGGCAACTCCGTTTTAGGGACGTTTCCGAAAATGATCGGCGAAGACGTATGCCCCCAACGGTCGTTCGGAACAACTGCTTCCTGATCGGCTGTGGCCCAGGCACCAAATCCTCCTCCCCGCTCCACTCTGGCGAGCACTGCGGCTGGAACGACCTGAGGCAGCGTCGGGACGCAGGAAACGGAAACCGAAGGATGGTCGGCGAAACTCGCCACAGAAAATCGATCGCTCTCCTCCAATTTGTCGAATAGCTTCTTCAAAAGAACGACCTTCACGGGTATGGGTATGGCAGCCAGCGTGTAAACCAGCAGCCGGAGCCTGGAGACAACAACATCCACCGATTCGTGATCGCCGCCGGCGAACAGATCCACACTTCCCGCATCGCTACGTGTCGCTTCGCGAAGCACCGCTTCGAAAAGAGAAGCGGTCTCGACTTCGGAGGTTTCTCCGAAATAGCACAGATCTGGAGGGAGCTTTAGCAGGTTCAGCCACGTCGGTGTCAGAAATGCCAGTGCGACGTGTCGATTCAAAGCCCCCGCGTCAAACCGTTGATCGAAATCCAGGACGCAGTGCGGGCAGCAGCTGTCGCACGATTTTGGACAGCTCAATCGCTCCATCGCTTGCCCAAACATCCTGCCGATGTGCGTGTTTGCCGACGAGGAGTAGCCCGCGGCGAAGCGATCGAAGATGAACAGCGAATAACACGGAGAGCCATCTCCGCTCAGCGCCTCCTGGATATCGCAGCCGATTTCATTGGTCTGAATTCCGAGCAGAGAAGCGAGCGCATCTCGTAATGCCACAACGAGAGTCAGCGCGGCCGTGCGGTCGTGCAGCCAGCAGCCGGATTCGTCGCGCAGCTGGATTTCAAGGACGTCGGTCTGGAGTTGATGTCCCAGCGAGATTCCTTCCTTGATCGACCAGCGATTGCTGCTGCCCGAGCAGGTGCGCTCGTCCTTGCGGCTTCGCAGCCTGTTGTGGGACTGTCCCGGCTCGAAATGCTTCGGCGGCGAGCCGTCGCCTTGCATGGGTTCCGCACGGCCGCATTTCAGGCATAGCGCGTATCCCTTCCCGTTGACGCCTCGGGAATGGTGATAGACGCGACCCTCGTAAGCACGGCGATATGGCCCAAGGCGCGGATTCGCCAGCGGCGACCAATGTCCTTTGGCGCTAATCCAGGGACGCTCCACCGGAACGTAGTCTTGTTTCGAGACATCATTCGTGGGCTCGGTGTAAAAATCGACCGAAAAACCTGAAGGTTCAAGAAACCGCTCGATCTGCGGAGACGCCGAACCGCACTCCCCACAGCGGCTCGCGAGCTGCAGCGAATGGGTATTGCCGGTGGCGCCGCAGCGTTTGCAGCGCCAGGCAAATTTAATGGCTTGCGTCTCCTGTACATCCTGCTCGGTCGCCGGGATGTGCCAGTTCAAGGTTATTCCGGCGGATTTGTATACCAGACCGTTGATGACCACAGCGGCACCGGGCGCGTACTCTCGAAGGGCTGTAACCAGATCGCGGTTGGGAAGATCGTGCCGCAGGAACGTATTGTCGTCGCGTTTGACGCCGCCATCCGCTTGGAGCTTTCGTGCTTCAGTAACGGTGTGATTGTTGAAGGAGGCCACGAACGAAGGGAAGCCGTAGCTCGAAAGAAATCCCTGCGCCGCGAGTTCGCGGAGCAGATACTCGTCGGCCAGACGCTTCTTTTGGAATGTCAGCGCTTTCATGGCGGGATCATTCTGCGATCCGGCCCCGAGAATCGATTCCTCCTCCATCAGTGCGTTCCATTCCAACAGCCAGCGATCGCAAGCACGTTTCATCTCATCGCCTGTACGCCTGAGAAGAGCTTCCGCGGTGGAACCGTCGAAGGTGCTATGACTGACCAACTGCTTGAGGCCCAAATCCAGAGCCGGAAGATTGCCCGAAACGTAGCCGCTGCACCATGCGATCAATCCCGCCGCAGGTCCGCGCTCCACATCGGTGAAGAACCAACCGGCAGTGAGCTTCATTAGATCTTGCGGATTCTCACGCATCCAGACTCGCAGAAATGCCGAGAGAGCAATAGCATTGACATGCCGCTGCACGATAACGGCGCTGGATAACGAGACGGTTGGCGGCGGCGGCCTGGCTTCAAATGCCCATCGCGTGTTTGAGAAGACGCTCTGATCGTGCGGATTCGACTTGCACAGCGTTACCGCCACGGACCGTGTTTCCTGCCGACGGCCTGCGCGGCCAGCGCGCTGCAGATAGTTTGCCGGGTGCGGCGGAACGTTGTTCATGGCAACCATGCGCACACCTCCGATGTCAATTCCCAGTTCCATCGTCGTCGAGCACGATAGAAGATTGGTCCAGCCTTGCTTGAAACTCTGCTCATAGTGGTTCAGCAGCGCGGCGGGTTGCTGAGCGGAGTGCTCCACGGCGGCAAAATAGGGACTGAGTTCCACGACGCGATCGTTGAGCGCGGACCACAGACCCTCTTCGCGCAATGCCGAAACGGCATCCTGTGACGCAAGCCAGGCGCGGCCTCTGCGAATTCGTTCCATTCCGTCGGTGGTATCACCAAATGGTCTGTCATAGAGAGGAACTGTTACCTTTTCACACTTTGCGATTTCCTGTCGGACAATGCGCGGGAGGTAGGGAGTCACTCCGCGCAGGGTGCTGTCGAGAAATCGGCGGGTAACCGGGCAGACCCATGCTTCCCGGACCGGCGCAAATGCCATATCTTCCAGAGGCAAGGTGTAACCGGATTCGGTAAGCCGTAGAACGCCTCGGATATCCGACCAGGCGGCGTTGAGTAAGCCGTCCACCACGTCTTGATCGCCCGCGCTCGTGAGATCGGCGCCAAGAAGATTCTTCAGCATTCGTACGAGCGTGCTCCGATCTCCCGATGTTCTTACCGAGGGCCATCTGCGCTGCCGGCGTCCCACTTCGTCCGTGTCAGGCGCGACAATCCATGATCGTCGAAATGGCACGGCCAGCCAGTTGTTCCAGGTTTCCGGAACGTTCAGGCTTCCTCCCCCGCGCACGAAGTAATCCATCGCGATCTTCAGAAAGTCCAGCCAGTCCTGCAAGGTGTAACCACGTGCCGTCCACTCCGTGGGTGCGCTGTTGATCCTTGAAAGCTTGGGATACTGGACCGAAATCATGCCCATTGTTTCGAGGCTGTTTTGCCACTTTGGGCGTCGCCCGAGTTCACGGACCAGGAAAAGGCCTGCAAGATTTGAAGCCCCGTCATGGCCACCGAATGCGGCCTGGGAATACTGCTGATAGGTGCGGAGGATGTTGCGAAAGTCCAAGTCCTCCTGGGCGACATCGGTCCTTAAGCGCTCAAAGGCGATCGCGGTCGAGACCGGTGACGAAACCGTACGCTGCTTGTCTGCCAGGATTGTCGTAATCGATTCCAATACGGCCGCCGGCAGACCCGGGGTCGCCAGCACGGCCTTTAACTTTTGAGTCTCCTCCATCTCCGTTGCGTTGGGCGCTTGGCTGGCAAGAGCGTGGCCAATTGCATGGTGGTAGATCAAACCGCGGACTTTTGTTCGCTCGGCGTCCTGCTGAAGTCTCGCGGCGAGACGGGCTGTGCCCTGGCGGGTATCGCTAAACGTGAGGAGTTTTCGGCCGCGATATGGCCGGTCTACCGGATCGTCACTGTCCGGGGCAAACTCCAACAGCGTGGGCAGCAGTCCCGCCAGCAAAAAAGGCGCGCCGACGCGGCCATTGCGAAAGCCAGGCTGTTGCTTACTCGCATAGGCGCCGCATGCCGGACACGCTACTCGCGAGTTACCCTGCTCGTAGGCAATCAGGGAGAGACTTGTTGGATTCGTTGCATCCGTGATGCTTATGGAGTCCCTTTGCAGATGCATCGAGCCGGTGCCAGGCAGGCGGCGGTTCGCGATCAGAACCTTGTACGAGCGGCCGGCCGGGACCGGTTCTGTGTCCTCGGCCTCCTCGTCTTCGCGTTCAACGTCTAACTGAAACTCGTCGACCGAGCTGTTCGCGTCGAAAGTCGATAGAACACCGTCGCGGTCATGCGCCATCAGAAAAATCGCGCCGCAGTCTTCGCATGCCACAATTTCGAATGCTGGCGCGCCACAGTCGCAATGCCGGCGCGGAAGAAGAGAAATCTGGCCGAATGGCCAGTCGCGATCGTCCAGTAACGAGCCCTTCTTTGCCGGACATGCGGGATCCGCGCAAGCCCACAATCCGGAAAGCGTCTGGTGAAAAAAGTGTCCGCGAAGCGGCAGAAAGGGCGTGCCGTCCGCATCGCGAGTGCTCGTCAGCAGATCCACCCATAGAAGGGCCTCTTCCTGGCTGCTTTTCGAATAGGATCTGTCGCCCGTTGTAATCGCCGTTTGAATTTCGGGCAATGTCGCGATCGGCGACACTCCGAATGTGAAGAGTTCTCTTATTCGCCGAGCTGTGAGATTTGCAGACAGGGCCGCGTACCTTGCTGGTGCGATTTCAGCAGTAGATTCCAGCTGGGAGAGTGCGCTTAGAGCGACCGATTGCTGAACATCGATGGAGGGCAACGGGGGAACCTGTCGTGCGCCGGCGACGACGCTAACGCGAGAGGGGTCGATGCCCGCGACCTGGCTCATGAATTGTTTGAGCTGCTCGCCGCCACTACCCTTCGGGTCGCCAATCGTCGCGGATGTTGCGACAAAGCGGACATTCCCGGGATCGACGCCAAATGCATATATCACCCTGCGAATGAGCAATGCCAGCTCTGCCGCCTGGGAACCGAGATAGGTATGTGCTTCGTCCAGCACAATCCATTCGAGCTTTCCTTGAGACGCATTGAGGATGTTGGTGTCCTGGGTTCGGACCAGCATGTACTCGAGCATGGTGGCATTCGTAACGAGGATCGGAGGCGGAGAGGACCGCAGCGTCTTTCTATCCTGAACCCAACTCGGTGCTCGGTTGAGAGTACCGGCGGGAAACGTATCCGGCGTGAGTCCGTTGTAGAGGCAAAACCGAATGTCGCTGCCGAATGGCTCCGTCCATGCGCGAAGCCGATCCCGTTGACTGTTGATCAGCGCGTTGAGCGGATACAGGAAGAGGGCACGAACGCCAACCAGCTTACTTGCGATCCGCGCCTGCTCACGTACCAGGCGATCGAGGATCGGGACCATGAAACATTCGGTCTTACCGGAACCGGTACCACTGGTGACGACAAGCGACTTTGCGACGGCATCCGACAGAATTTGCCACGCCAGCAGCTGGTGCTCATATGGTACACGGTCCTTCGAAAAGCGGTACTCCGCCGCCAGTTCAGGAATTGCAAGATCCATCGCGTCGACGAGAGCAGGATGCAACAGATTCCCGGAAAGCTCCCGCATCGTTTTGTTTGGCCAGTGTCCAGCCGAAGACGGCCTCAAACGTCGGATCGGACAGATAGCTTCCGGATTGCCCATACGGCCGGGAAAAGACTTCCATCAGCTGCCGGCGGAGCGGAACGCTCGCGAAACCCAGCGAGCTCACGGTCCCTAAGGCCGCCCGATTCGCAATCAACGGCAGCATTTGGGAGAAGTATGCCTGTTCCATACCGGCCCCTTGTTAGATGAATCGGAGTTTGTTGCTAGCCAGGCATCGCCCGACGGTCAAATCGAAAGCTTCAGTGAACCATTCCGCGTCAAATGCCTGAACGGCTCGAAGGGTGCGCATTCCTTCATTCTCGTTGGACCAATCCATAGGAAAGTCGCCTGCTGCAGCCAAAGCTAGAAGAATCGGCATACTGATGACCGAATCGCGGTGGTCAAACGTCTGCGAAGATAAGAACGCGGCGCGTTGGTCGTGACGCGCCTGATTCAGATGGGTGCCAAAACCTCGCGGCCATTGTTCCCCGCTATGGCTGCGCAAGAGTTGTTGTAGCGTGCAGTCGGGACCGCTGAATAATTGGGAGCGAAATGTCTCGTTCATGAAATCCTGTCGCGCGAGCAGCAGGTCCGGAGTGTCCTCCTCCAAAACCGCCGCCTTCGCAATTTCCAGCAGAATTCGCAAGGACGGACTGGCAATCGTCAGATCGAGAATTCTTCGCTCGATGTGGGGCCTGAACAAGGTTCGCCAATCGGCGGCAAGCCAGTTCGTGCATTGAGATCGCAATACTTCCATTGCCGCGCGCCACGTCTTGAGGGAAATGATTTCCCACATCATCGGCAATTCCGCTGCGAACCGGTTGGGAAAAGTCGCTGGCCAGGAACCGATCCGAAACGCCAATGCGGCCATACCTTCCGGAGATCTCGCGAAGCAAGACCAGAGATCCAGTGTCGGTAGCGGAAGATGGCCGAGGTGTCCCGCCGTCTGCTCCACACACGACCAATCCGGATGACAATAATCCGCGGCAAGCGCGCGGACGATGGAGTCCATGGTCGATCGTCGGAGCCACGGATCCGGCAGCCGCAGAGCAGCGGTCAAAGAGCGCTTTTCGGCTCCGCCGACAGTGTCTCCATTGCCTACGGTCCAAAGCATCGGCCGGAATCCGATCCTGGATCCTTTCCCGGGAAAGATCAGCCACGGACCTGGGTTGAGATCGTTTGCCAGAAAAGCCCAACGCGCCGTGCCCGCATCCGCAAGTTCCGTGACCGGCAATGAGACGGCTTCCTCGGCGGGAGCATCGACGTATTGCATGGACCGGGAGGCCGCGAACTTGCTCAATGCCGAGGTGTTCAAGAACGGTTTCAGGAAGCGTAACCGAGTAGTTCGTGTTTTCCTTCAGCAGCTCGCATGAGTAGCGGCCAACTCTTATCGCCGATGAACTGTCGCCGACTTCCAGCTCAACTTTCACAAACGCGTCGAGTGAATCTGCTTCGGAAAGCATCCTCTCAATTTCCGCGGCGTAGTCGATAAGCCGGATTTCCACGCGAGTCTCGTGAGCGTTGGCTCCTAGTGATTTTCGGACGGAGCTTTGATAGCGGCCGCCGTGCAAGCTCAAATAAAGTACCGCGCGGATGGTATTTCCCACAAAGGCCAGGAGCCTCACTCCGTGAAGGCTGCCGCTAGCCAACATCGCTCCCTGAGGAAGCTCATTATCGCCGGCATCGAGGACGCGTATTCCTCTTGCCGGAAACGGGAGCCGCAGACGGACCTCGTTGGGATTGTGGGCCCACACCATTTGCAGGTCACACCATTCAGGAGGAACCCCAAGGCCGTCGTAACGCAGGTGGAGCCGGAGATCGGTACCATGTCGCTCAACCGAGCACGAGATATCGTCGGTGTCGACGGCGCACGTTAATAGCCGCCAGTTCAACAAGTGAATAGCGCCCGATGCGGGGGAAGCGCCCGGTTCCATGACGACCTTCGCTTCCTCCGGAAGCAGAACGAGTCGAGACTTGAATTCCGTTGGGCCTTCAGACGGGTAATAGGCGTCGACAGGTCCGTAGAGGCCTACCGGAGTTTTCGTTGTGCTGCTTCCGGCTATGTGCCACGAAAGGCTGCCGGCTGCGGGGCGGGCTGCGCCTCCATCGGAAACCCTATAGAGACGCGGTAGTCCGCGGAACGCTATTCTGGATTCGGTCGGCAGGTCCCATGCGCGCGCGCCGCGCAACTCGAGTTCTTCTTCCAGGACGGCCGCGTTCGCAGAGCGCGCACGGAATTCGGCGCCGAATCCATCTTTGATGCGAATAGTCCCGCGAAATCGCCAAACCGTGCGTTCATCACCGGCAAAGCTGCCGACACATTTCGCTATACCGGTGTCCTCCGGTTCGACGACCCACTCCCCCGGCACGCAGACGAGAGCCTCCAAAGCGCCGATCCCACCGCCACCCTGCCGAACGAAGCGTGAAGGCCGCGTGCAATCCTCCTGGACTTCAAACAACCAGGGCAGATTGCCATTCAGGCTTCCTCCGCGGGCGATCCCGCTGTGCCATACGTGTCCTTCAGCGTCGATCAAACACATGGTATGTTCCGCGAGCGCGGGGCCGTTTAGACAGTCCAGGGGCCTTCGCTCCAGGCGATATTGATCCTTGCCGGCCAACTTCCGTAATGCGACGTCGGCGATCTTACCGCCTCTCGCCACTTTCAGCGTTAATGAGCGCGATAACGAAGCCGGATCTGCATTGAACGCCGAGGCCAACTCTGTGCCTTCCATATATTCAGGAAGCTCGACGTCGGAACGGAGTTGCCAGATTTCGCCTGCCTGCTCCAGTCTGCGCTCGACTGAGATTTTGCGGACACGATGGGTAATACGACTATCCGCGGCGTCACGAACAAGCTGCTCGATGAGAGCCTGGGCATGGGAATCCTCAACCGGAATTGGAAACTCACTGCGCCACGTGGGGTTGGTTCGATTGAGGACCTCCAGGGCGCCGGCAGAGGAGGTCAAGTTTGCTTTGCGCCTGAGTTCCAAAACCGTAACGATAACTTCTGAGAGAAGCGCGTAGATTTCCTGTTGTCGGTAAGCGCGAGGCAGGTCTTCGGCAAGGCTGCTGATCCAGTCGTGAATATCCCCGCGCTCCGCATTTCCATTGGCTGCCAGGCGCAGGACTCGGTTCAAGAGACGGCCGATGTTTCCCCGCGCGGAAGCGAGCAACTGCATCGGCAAGCCGCCCTGAAAGGCGATGCTGCCGAGGAACCGAAATCCATGGGATTGAGCGACTCCAAGGCCCCATTCGCGAAGCCCGGTCTCGACGCAGCGGCTGCGTTCGTTCTGGTTCCACCCATCTGGTTTGGCTCCCAAGGCTTCGATAATCGGCTCCCATGACCAGCCCGAACCGTCATATCGTCGACGCCACCATTCGGACGCATAAAGGACGAACAGCCTCGGGAAAACCACCGCCCGACGGGAAATCTCGCCCAGGGTCGCGCGCATCAGCAGCGGCGCGAGCATTTGTTTGAGAGATTTTTCCAGATCTTCGAACTCGCCGGCCTCGGTGCGGTAGGTGTACAGATAGGATCCTGTGGGACGCTTAAGGCCGCGTCGTTCGAAGAAGTGCTGCTGCCACATCGTAATCGGGTGTTGTGTGGCAGTTTGATTTGCCGGACGGGCTCCTGCCGATGGTTTCATGACAACTTCCTGTATCGGTTGAGCGGGTGTTTGTACCAGTTTTATGGACGACTGTCCAGACGGCTTTTACACTCGGTGCCGTCCAACAACGCGTTTACGTCAACCCGGCTTGCGGGCGGGCACCTTACGGTAACGGGCTGTCGGCTACAACCCACATGAATGACTGGACATCGATCAGGTCAGCGGTTCCCAACGCCCGAAGACGACCCAACAGGTGTTCCATCTCTATTATCCTGCTGCGCGAATTTTTCGCCCGAGCTCGTAGAGGTTGAGAACTGCATCGCGGGCGTTCTTCAAATTGCTGGACTCCAGAAGCAACGTCAACTCCCCTCGACCCTGTTCGAAAATTACTTCTGATTTCTCGAAACTCTCGAGCGGTGTGAGGTATACGTCGATGGCCGGTGCGGCCGACCGACCGAACCCGGCGGATAACCGGAAAAGAGTGTGAGGAGCTTTCCGGAAGGCTTGCTCGACTCTGACGCTGAATGCCTTCGTGCCCGGAACAACCCGGAACGCTTCCTCACTGGCTTGTTCAAACAAATCCTTGAAAAAAGGGCGGGACTAGTCCGGACAGTCCGCAAGAATCTCACTCCCGCTAGCTTTTCGGGTCAGAGACAGCATTACCGGAAAGTTGAGACCCAAGCTCCCGAGAACTCGCCCTGTGGAAAGTCTGAATACCGGAGCGTGGGGTCCGAACGTGTCAAATCCGAGTATCGGCCGCTGTCCGCTTCGCGGAGTTAAAGTCTCGCCTTTCCGTCGACTGTACTTCTGAATGCGCAGGGTGGGTTTTACTAATCGTAAACGCTACGCGCTTGGGAGTAATCGCATGAAGACCGCCCTTCAGGTTATTGGGCGGCGGACATTCCGCCTCGATCATCTTCCGTGTAGTCGCGCAAATTTGCAGGGGAAGACTCAGCGCCGGGCTTTGCACAAGACTTGCCGAGTTGTAGCGCCACTCCAAATATAATGCGGATCGGTCGACAGATTTTCTGTCAAGCAAAGCCTCAGACCTTTTAAGCAGAGTTTCAGCGGCCTTGGTTGGAGATTGAACAAGGCAACCGCTCCACTGAGACCGGTCACGATTCTGGAAGAATGCCGAGATCTTCCAGAATCCGCGTAACGGTGAACGCCGGCCGCGGACAAGGGGATGGCCAGGTTTGTGAGCTCCTACGTTCCGCAAGAGTAGTCCCGTATTGCCCTGAAAAACGCCGACCGCCCTGTATCTTACACAAACTAAAGGAGCGGAGAGGGGGGATTCGTTCCGTCTCCCGGATAGTGAGATCTGCAAGTTACAGATTCAACGTTGCCGACGTTCCCAAGATTGCCACAGTTGCCAGGGCGCATTGCCCTAAAAGACCCTGGACCTGTTTGACGGATCCGTCACGATCGCCTGGGAAGATTCGGGGCGATCAGAGATACCAAACCTCGTTCGACAAGGTTGAGGGGAACGGTTCATCATCGATTTCACATCTTCACATCGTCGCACCATTTCAAAGTCACAACCAGGCATCCGGATCTGTCTTGGGCGAATTGTAACAATGGCCGCCGGCGTTCCGTTTCGTGGATCCTGCGCGGTACAATCAATCCGCGTGGCTGCCCGTCGAAATCCTAAAACATGGCCCCTCGTCAAACGGTTGGCTGGAGTCGAGATCGACGCTATCCGACCGTTGCTTATGAGGCAGTGCTTCGTTGAGGGTAAAGGATTCTCGGCGCAATATCCCGGCGATCGCACTACTAGCTGCGCAACCACGGCAATTTGCTTATATGCGCTATCGGAGATGGGCCTTCTATCTGACCCGGAGAGGAAATCATTCCTGAATCTCCTTCTCTCGTTGCGTGTAAGTAATACGACCACAAATGCCGGCGCATTTCCCAGGACAACGTCGGGAACGTCCAGCGTGTGGACGACCGGCCAAGCAGTACTCGCACTCGCCAGTCTCCGTGCGTCCTGGGACATGATTCGGCCGTCCGTCGAATGGCTGCTGAAAACACAAAGCAGTAACGGCGGTTGGAACTTCCCAGGCACGGATGAAGGAAACGAGCGCCTGATCTATACCTTCTATCCGGCGCTCGTAATATCGCGGTTTCGGAGGAGACTTGGCGATGCGGGCACCTCTGCCCTGAGCAGGATTTCAAGTTTCATAAATTCCTGCCACGAGTCCACTAACCCTTGGTGGATACCGCTACGCAGTCAATTGAAAACCGTACTTGGCCCGAGGCTAAAAGGCCAGCAGTCTACCGATACCGTGTCATTTGCACAATACTGGGCGCTGTTTGAGGAGGACCAGTGGCGGACAATGCGTGTCGACACGATTGGATGCCGGAGCGTTTCAGTATGGCCGTGCTGCGTGGTGCGAATTACCTGCACCTTCGCCACCTCTTCCCGGCCGACCATCCGTTATCACTGTTACACATCCGTTATTTTTCGGACGAACGGAAAAGCATCGGTTGGAATGACAGCGACGAAGACCGCCCCAAAACCTGGGCGACTGCTCTCGGCGCACTCACTTTGCATAGATGGGGCACGGATGTTGTACGCAATGGTGCAAATATCCGGAGGCTGCCCACTCGAGCGGAACTGCTCACGAAATTGAAAAATCAGAAGCCGCAGGTATCCCAATCATCATCCGCCGCCCGTTTGTTGTTGCGTCGGATACCGCGGCTTCAGCCAGGCACGGCACACGCTACTGAGTACCAGCACTGGGTGCGCGACGTGATGACGTTTCTATTCGGCGACATACTTAAAGAACCGAAGATCGAATCGAAGACGTTTTTCGACACGCTCCGGCGCGATATCACATTCCGAAACGCAGCAGAAAAGGGACCGTGGTTTGACTGGAAGCTGCAGTACCGAATAGATCCGCTTCTAATCGAGTGTAAGAACAAGGATCAGCTGACTTATAACGACCTTCGTCAAACGGCGGCTTATCTGGGCAAACGAATGGGCACGTTAGCCATTTTGGCTTGTCGGAAGAACAGCGGCACTGATGTTTTGGAGCTCTTGAACTGGTTCGTGAACAACGACGAGAAATATGTGCTCGTCCTTAATGACCGAGACTTAATTGATTGGATCCGGCTGAAAGATACAGGGGAAGACCCGGCGGAAGCGATTGCCGATGTTTACAGATCGCTACGAGAAGGAGCCCAGTGACTTCAGAAGTTCGCCGCGGCCTCAAGGTCGTCGCCTCCCCATTCGCGATAGAACGTCTGTAGAAAATCTCTCATCACGGTAACACGCTCCGTTGCGATTCTGCGCCCCATGCCCGTGTACATATCGCCCGGCAACCGGAGGAGCTTATCGTAGAAGTGATGTATTGAAGAGATGCCGTACTGCCCAACTGCGCCACTGGGGTCGGGATTCCATAGCGGCCGTTGATGTGCGCCACCAAATGCAAATACGCGTGCAATTCCGATTGCTCCGAGCGCATCTAGACGATCCGCGTCCGCGAATGCCTGATATTCAAGCGATGGGGCTTTGGGATCACCGGCCCGGCCAGGTAACCAGTGGTGGGCATGTATACACGCCGTAACTGGTGCTATTT
>Ga0137361_10001866_pt1 | contig 13253 bp, 10 predicted proteins | sample Mad1_80_16metaG_FD_104923 | JGI IMG/M metagenome (GOLD analysis project Ga0137361, IMG submission 104923) | Vadose zone soil microbial communities from Angelo Coast Range Reserve, California, USA - Mad1_80_16 metaG | ecosystem: Environmental > Terrestrial > Soil > Vadose zone | place: USA... | reverse complement strand
TTTGAGCCCTCCGTGAGAAGCGCCTGCTCCCGCGTGATGCGCGCCATGAAACGGCAAGTGCATTTTGAATGGCAGGTGGAGGTGGACCGCTCCCGCCAAAAACGAAAGAACGCTCAGCGAGAAGCCCACAAGGAAACAGAGAAGATAAAAATCCGACCAGGTCATACGACACCTCGAGCGCAACATCTACTCTCCGCAACTTGCCGTTGCGGTGCGCGAGCTGGAATTCGAGACGCGGACCATGTTAACTGCTCCGGCCATCCCTGGCCGGCACTCCTTAGTTGCGGAGTGGTGAAGCTGGTGGCGGATGGCCGTTGCCCTTTTTTCCTACGTTGTGATGACTGCCGTGATGCAAAACTTCTCCGAGCCGCTCAGCTAAGTCGGGCGTCCGGAGAATTTCTGCCAGCAGCAAAATCGCGCGGCGCGAGTCTTCATGTTCCGCTATGGTCAGGAGCGCGCGCTGAAGCGCCGGATCCGCCGTGAACTGTTCGGCGCCGGCAAAAAGCCAGGAGTCCACTTTTGCGTCGATGGCCCGCAATTCGGACTGCAACCCCGGCGTGTAGCCTTCCGGATCGTCCACCAAAAATCCTGGATAGACGCGGAAGAATCGCGCCAATAGCTCGCGCGTTGTGTGCGTCAAATGGGGCCGGGCGCCATTCTCGATCTGCGAGAGATACGCCTGGCTCAAACCACGGCCAATCTCGCTTTTCATCGCGCTGGCCAGTTCCTGCTGCGTCATCGAACGCCCCAAGCCGCGGAGCGAACCTTCGACGGCGCGGAGGGAGCGGAGTTTGTCGCCAAGTTTCATGGGAGGTTCACTTATTGCAATCTGCAAATATAGTATTACGAATCGCTATTTTGTCAAGCGAATTCGGCAATTGCCTGCGCTCTCTGCATCTTACTCAATTTAAATAGGTTATTGGATCAACGCGAAGAGGCGTGAAAGCCGCAAACTAGTTTTCAACGCAAACCAAGTCTATTCCGGCTTCCTTAGCGACTGCAGATCGATTCCCAACTGCTGGCACTTCTTATACAGATGACTGCGCTCCAAACCCAAAGCACGCGCTACATTGGTCATGTGAAAATTGTGGCGCCGGATTTCCGCCAGCATTACTTCCCTTTCGAACGATTCGGTGCGTTCGGCCAGCGTGCCGGTTGAACCTCCGGTAGAAGAGCCGGATCCACTATGGGAGGGAGAGTCCGAAGTAGGCAGAATGAGCCGTACATCTGCCGCTGCGACGTCTTCGTCCGAAGCCAGCAGGATGAGGCGTTCCACCACATTGCGCAGCTCGCGGACATTTCCGGGCCAGCCGTACTGACGCAATTCGCCGATGGCCTCTTCCGCGAAGATTTTTTCTTTCCACCCGTTTTGCGTAGCTACCTGGCGCGCAAAATGGGCCACCAGGCTGGGAAAATCCTCCGGGCGCTCGCGCAAGGGAGGCAATGTCAGTGGAAAAACATAGATACGGTGAAACAGATCGCCGCGGAAGCTGTTCTGCTTCACGAGTTCTTCCAGGTTGCGATGCGTAGCAACCAGCACGCGCACATTCACCTTAATGGGCTTGTCGCCGCCGACGCGCTCGACCTCGCCTTCTTCCAGCACACGCAACAATTTCGCTTGCATCGCCACGGGCATATCGCCGATTTCATCCAGAAAAAGTGTTCCGCCATCGGCTTGTTCGAACTTGCCGAGATGCTTGACCGCAGCACCGGTGAACGCGCCCTTTTCGTGGCCAAAGAGTTCCGATTCAATCAATTCCGCTGGCACCGCCGCGCAATTCAGGGTGATGAATGGGTGCTCGTGCCGAGGCGATTTTTCATGGATGGCGCGCGAGACCAGTTCTTTGCCGGTGCCAGTCTCACCGAGGATGCAGACGCGCGTCTCGCTCGTCGCAACGCGCTCGATTTGCGCAAGCAATTTCTTCATTGCCTGGCCCGCACCGACCAGTTCATGCTTCCCCAAGCGATGACGCAGTTCGCGGTTTTCATCTTCGAGCCGCGACAACCGCAACGCATTCTCCACGGTTACGAGCAGCTTATCCGTGGAAAGCGGCTTCTCGAGAAAATCCAACGCCCCGAGCTTCGTGGCTTTCACCGCCATTTCGATATTCGCTTGTCCGGAAATGAGAACAATTGGCGTTTTCACGCCGGCCTTTTTCAGATCTTGGAGCAATTCCAGGCCGCTTTTTCCTGGCATCACCACATCGGAAAGAATCAGGTCAAACGATTCTCCGCGAAGCAGATCAATCGCGCGGGCAGCGTTGTCGCAAACCGTGGCTTCGTGTCCCGCCATTCGAAAGGCGCGGGAAAGCGACGCCAGCGTGTTGTGATCGTCATCAACGACGAGGAGATGCGCTTTGCGGGGCAATCTTTGGTCCTTTGTAAGGCGTTAGTCAGTCAGAAGCAGCGGCCAGAGTCGAAGCCGTGCTCTTCTTCTCGGGAGCCGCCTCACGCGGAGTCGCAGTCTTGCCGGCTTGGCGCTGGGGCAGATCGATTCGAAACGTTGTCCCGCGGCCCTCGTCACTGGTCACCGAAATGGCGCCATGATGATCGCTGACAACCGACTGCACGATGGCCAGCCCAAGCCCGGTGCCTTGCAACTTCGTCGTGTAATACGGCGTAAATAGCCGCGAGCACTCTTCCGGCGTCAGGCCTTTCCCGGTGTCTGCCACTTCGATGCGTACTTGACCATCGTTTTCAGAGGTTCTCAGGGTCAACGTTCCGCCGGCAGGCATGGCATCCAGCGCATTCAGCACCAAATTCTGAAACGCGCGGTGGAGCAAATCGGGATCCGCATCGATATCGGGCAAAGGTTCGGTCAGGAACAACTCCGGCGTGATCGTGGGTTTGCCGACTTCGTTGAATTGCGGTTCGAACAGGCGCACAGCGTTGCGCAGCGCTTCATTCACGTTCACGCGGACAAACTCCGGCGCAGGCATCTTCGAAAAATCGCTGAATCGCCCGACGATGGTATTGAGATTGGCAAGTTCCGCTCGCAAAGTCGCGGTCGATTCATGGAAGACTTCCAGGAATTGTTTGGCGTCGAGCTGGCGGGCTTTCTGCAGGTTTTCAACGGTAATCTGCATGGGAAAGAGCGGATTGCGCAACTCGTGCGCGAGGCGCCGCGCCAATTCGCGCCACGCGGCAACGCGCTCGGTCTGCACCAGGCGCTCCTTCTGGGCCGCAAGCGTTTGCGTCATGTGATTAAAGGCTTTGGCAAGCTGGCCGATCTCATCGCCTCCGCGAACATCGATGCGCGTATCCCATCTTCCGCCAGCCACTTCGCGCGCGCCTTCGGCAAGTTCTTCGACCGGTTTGGTGATTCGCGCGGAAAGCCAGAAGCTGACGAGCAGTCCGATGAATAGCGCAGCGGCTGCCACGACGGCGGCGATTTTCAGGATTTGGCGCTTTAGCAGGACAAGCTCTCTTTGCGAGCTGCCGACGAAGAAGACGCCAAGAAGCTCATTGTTGCGGCCAGTCAAGGGAATGGCATGAAACGATTCCGCGTCGGCCGGATCTCTGGTCCACCCAATCGTTCGAACGAGAGCTTGTGGCTGCTTCTGCAACTGCTCAACGAGCGGAGCGAAGCGTTCTGCTTGATCGGCATCAATCTTCTCGCCCAGGAGGGATGTTGGAACAAAGGCAGGGTCGAGGTTGGTATAGATGAGCGCGCGCATCCCAGCAGGCAAAACCAACGAGGCGAGAAAATTCTGGTCCAGCCGGCGCCCGCCGATAATGTACAAACTCTTGTCTGCCACGGTGTTGTTCGTTCGAACAACGCTGAGGGAGACCGCTACACCGTCAGGAAGCTCTTCTTTCTTCAGGAATGCCGGCGTGTCATTCCAGTTCTTCACCGCCGTCACCCAATCGTTCTTGTAGCCAACATGAGCCGGAAACTGCGCGGAAGAAATGAGCACTCCGTCGTGGTTAACAAACTCCACGTAGTCCAGTCCATTTTCCTGTGCAGACCCGATAGCATCGCGCACCCACAGAGACAAGTCGGCATTGGGGCGGGCCATGTCAATCGCCATTCGCTCGGTAAGGTTGGCTTCCGCGATGTTCTTCGCCTGCTGAGCGGTTTCCTCCCCGCGCTGGACGAATTCCTTCTTGAACTGGGCAACGAGGGCTTCGGTCCGTTCCGCGTCCATCGCTTCGAACGTGGCCTGCGTGTAATGCGTCACGGCGTAAGCGACCACCGATACGGACGCAAAAATGGTGAGCAGTACGACGAATAACAATTTCGTTCGGACGCTCATCGTTTGGCTCCGGGGGCCAGAGTGGAGGGTTGGGTGAAAGGTGTGGCCGCGGCATTACCAGCGTCCGCGGACAGAGGAAGCGCAGCACGAATTTTCTTTGCGCGGCTGAAATTGGTATCCATATTCAAAGGAAAGCATATCCCGAGAGCCAGCGCGGAAAAAGGGCTGATGCATGTCCGCGATCACTTTGTACAAAAAGTTTTTGCTTGGGGCACACGGGTTCCGGGCTGATGATATCACGGCTGCGCGGAAGGGATTGTGTACTGGTGCAGCCCGTGAAAGAACAATTTTTGATCGCTAGCCAGGTGGCTCGGAGCGCGTTGCCGGCGGAGGAGCAATCTCTGGCTAAAAGGCTCAAGCGCGGCGGTGCTTGCCTTTGTGCTCGTTGACCGCTTGCGGTCACCGGAACCTTGACCCCTTGCGGTCGCCAGGATCTTGACCGCTTTGCGGTCACCAAGGCCAGAGTCATTCCTCTCTTCAATTTCGCGCCCCGGGCCACCTACAGGAGTATTGGCTAGCGGAGACCTTGTCCGGCGTGAAGGCCGAGAAAATTCCTTCTCCCGGTGAAATTCTTCCGCGGGGCATTCCGTGTTTCACCACTCTTCAAGTTCGCACCGGATTCGTCCGTTCTGTTCCGCGACAGGAGCCGCCGCAGTTGTTCCGAGAGATAAATGTCGTAAGCCACTAGTGCTCCCGCGCTTCCGAAGACCACGGCACCCAGCAGCATCAACAGCCATCTCAAAGCCGACATCGAAGTATCCCCTCTTCCACTCCCCGGACCCAAGTGGCACAGGCTTTAGCCTGTGCTCATAAGCTCAAACCAGTTCAGCGCGGTGCCGAATAGGCCCGGGCCAGTTGCGCTGTCCCGCGCTCCAATTCTGTCCGCGCGGGAATCCTTCGCGCCGTGGCCGGCCGCATCATCCGAAACGCCGCTTCCAGGCACAGCCAATTCAGCCCAGCGGCAGCCGCGACCCCAAATATCATGGTGATAACAAGCGTTGCGAACTGCAGCATAGCGATCATGTCGTGCCTCCCTGTCTTGCACTTCCGGAGATGGCACGAAGATGACCAACGGCTATCCATCTATAAATAAAGGGGTTACCGAAATCCTTGAAGACCAAAAACTGTGTTAGGCAACACACGTTGTGGGTATGGGTGCACGGGCTACAACATCTGTGACAGGCGATTAAAAATAATGGAAGTAGTCATCGCGACCATGCCATCGGGAGTACCGACTTCTTCCAGGGCCGACTCCGCGGAGACTCGTCCCAATTGCCGATAACTTTCGAATTGCGATTCATCAAACCATTGGTTTGCAGTGGATTGATGCGGAAAGGCCGGGTGAAGCGTCCGGTAATTCTGGATGTCGGCCGGATCCCCTTCGGTCAGTGTGGGCTTGAAATAGACGAGGACGCCATTTTCCAGTCCCGCATCAATAGGGCGTAACGGATAACTCCGGCCAAAGCGTGAGCTAGCGAGTATTTCTTGTCCTTGTCCAGCTCCAATCCAGCAACGTCCATCTCAATTTCAATGCCAAAATCCGTCCGGCATTTGCCGCGCGGAGGCTCAGCAATTTCCGCACTTTCCTCGCACCGTGGCGCGACCCCTGTGTCGCCTGTACCGAACTCTGCTTCCCCACCTTCGTCGAACTCTTATGCTACGCTAACCGTGAGACCACTCATGAACCGCGGATCAGGTTTACGCATCGGCAAAATTCTCGGCATCCCCATTTATCTCCATTCCACCTGGGTTTTCATTTTTGCGGCCATCACCTACATGATCGCCTCGCAGTATAAGCAGGAACATCCCGTTTGGACGGACGCACAGCATTGGACCGTGGGCGTTCTGACCAGTCTCCTCTTCTTCGCCTCGGTTTTATTTCACGAACTCTCCCACAGCGTTGTGGCCCAGCATTACAAGATTCGCGTGGTCTCCATCACTCTCTTTCTCTTCGGTGGCTTGGCGCGCATCGAGCGAGAACCCTCCAAGGCCATTCAGGAATTCAACATTGCCATCGCGGGACCGCTGGCCAGCGGCTTCCTTGCCGTCGGTTTTTTTGGCTTAACGCTGCTTTTCCCCTATAGCCAGACGGTTGGAGCACTGGCCACCTGGCTCTGGCAGACCAATTTCGCGCTTGCCGTTTTTAATCTCTTGCCGGGATTTCCTTTGGACGGAGGCAGGATTTTCCGCGCCATTGTTTGGGGAGCCACCAAGAATTTTGACAAGGCGACTCGTGTCGCTGGCGCCAGCGGCAAAATAATCGCCTACGCGATGATAATTTTGGGCGCTTACGCTGTAATTAACGGCGTCTATCGACAGGGACTCTGGCTCGCCTTCATCGGCTGGTTCATTCTAAATGCCGCGCAGGAGAGCGTCGCTCAAGTTACCGTCCGGCAAACTCTGGCTGGATTGAGGGCCGCCGACGTCATGAGCAAGGAAGTTCCCACCGTTCCCGGCCACATCACGCTGGAAGAATACAGCGCCGAAGTACTTCGCACCGGCCGCCGCCTCCATCTTGTGATTAATGACGACCGCCTCGTCGGCCTGATGAACGTTCAAGCTCTCAACTCCATTCCGCGTAGCGAGTGGGCTCACAACTCCGTCCAGGCCGCCATGATCCCGCGCGAAAAAATCCTCTGGACATCGCCGGAAGAACCTCTTCTGCGGTTGCTCGAGCGGCTCCTGAGTGCGGACGTGAATCAGATGCCCGTTGTGAGCGGCGCCAACGACGGCGCGCCCCAGATCGTTGGCATTGTGACGCGCGATTCCATCCTCCGCGTGATGCAAACGCGCTCCGAACTTGGCCCGCTGGCCACTAGCAGGTAGCCGACTCCGTGCGCGTCGAACTGTTTGTAGCAGTTTTTTCCTGAGAGAAGAAGGTTTAATCAGCGACGGCGGATTGTTCCGCGGCGAAAAACTTTTTCGCTTCGTTTCCCCGCCGCGATTCCAGCGTGACTCGCACGCCATTGCGAGGCCGCAACGTGATCGACGCCAGCGGCACCACCGGATGATTTGCCACCAGCCGCAATCGAAACTTCCGCGCGATCGTCGCCAGAATCAGTGTCGCTTCCATCAGCGCAAATGTATTCCCGATGCACCGGCGCGGACCGCCTCCGAACGGAAAATAGGCGAACCGCGGCAATCGCTTTAATAAATCATCTTCCCAGCGCTCCGGCCGGAATTCTTCCGGCGCGTCGTACCATCGCGGATCGCGATGCACCACCCACTGCGCCATTGCCACGCCCATTCCTTTTGTCACGGGATAGCCCGCAATTTCATGGTCTTCGACGGCCAGCCGCGCAATTCCCCACGCCGCCGGATAGAGCCGCAGAGATTCCGTGATGACGTGTCCGGTGTAAACAAGTTTCGGCAGATCATCGCGAGTAGGCGCGCGATCGCCAAGGACGGAATCTAATTCCGCATGCAGCTTTTTTTCCACGGCGGGATTTTGCGCGAGCAACCACCACGTCCAGGAGAGCGTGCTGGCTGTAGTTTCGTGCCCGGCCAAAAATAAAGTAATCGTTTCATCGCGAAGCTGCCTGTCCGTCATTTTCGAACCATCTTCGTCTTGCGCGTGAAGCAGCATCGAAAGCAGATCGCCTGCATCGCGCCCGGAGGCACGCCGTTCCGCGATGATGCGGTAAAGAATTTTTTCGATTTGCGCCACTTCCCGCTTCACGCGCAAATTCGATGGCGTCGGCAGCCAGTGGGGCACGAAAATGGTGCGCCGGAAATTCGCGCCGATTTCGAGCAGCAATTCCAGCGATTTTCCCACTTCGAGCGCGTCGCGCTCGACGTCGGCATCGAACAGCGTTTTTCCAACGATTTGCAGCGTCAATCGCATCATTTCTTGGTGCGCGTCGCGCTGTTCCCCATTTTTCCATTGATCCAACAGCCGCTCGGTGTACTCGACCATCGTGGCCGCGTAGGAAGCGATTCGAACGCGGTGAAACGCCGGTTGCGCAAGCCGCCGCTGCCGCAGCCAGAAATCGCCTTCGCTGGTCAGCAAGCCTTCACCGAAAACGTGGCGGTTCGCCCGCAGCACTCGGCCCTTCGAGTATTTGCGCGCGTTGGTGACCAGGACGTCTTCGATCAAATCCGGGTGATTGATGAAAATCGTTTTGAAATTCAGGACGCGCAGGCCGGCGATGTCACCGTACTCGCGGGCGACCATGGTGAAATATTCCAGAGGAGTATTATTCAGCGGCCCGAGCGACCATCGTTTGAGCCCTTCGGAAGGGCCGGCAGGAAATTTCTTGCGTGTCGCGGGCGACATCCAATAATGCTATGCCCGCATTCGAATTGCGTCAACGCAGCGCGTGTCGCGCTCAGGTTTCTCGCGCGCGGAGCGCGCGGATTCGGTAACCTCCGCGGCGGATATCGACAGTCACCTTTGAAAACCCCGTAGCCGTGAATCTCGCAAACGCGGAAGCTGGCGCGACCGGCACAAAGGTGCTCTTGATGTGGCCCACGCGGTGCAGCCACCCGTCCTGAATATCAAACGCGAGGAATACTCCGCCCGGTTGAAGCACCCGCCAAATTTCCGCAAAGGCGCGATCCTGCAGCTCAGCTGAACGCAAGTGATGAAGCATCAAGATGGCAATCGCCGAAGAAAAGGTCCTGTCCGCAAAGGGCAGCGTCGACGCGTCACCCTGAATCACCGTTGCATCCGAGCCATTCACACGCGCGCCCAGCTTTGCCGCAAATGCGTGGTCGTACTCCAGACTGGTCACGCGAGCCGCCAACCGCCCCAATTCCTCCGTCGCCGCCCCCGGCCCCGCGCCTAGTTCCAACACGTGCTCACCCAACTCCGAGCCTTGCAGAATCCACGGCAGAAGCTGCCGCCGGGTCACCCATCGCCACAGCCGCGTTCCGCAAAACCATGTTTCGTAGCGATTCATCGATACCTCGAAAGACTTCGAGGACTCTCCACTTTACCGCGAGCCAGCCAACTCAGTGAAGCAAAGGGCGGATACGGCGAAGAGTAGAAGCGAATTGATCGGCGCTGTAGGAAGAAGGATTTTCGAGTTGCTGGAAGAGGGCGTTTATGGCGGCGCGGACTTCGGCGGCGTTCGCGGGCTTTGCGTCCTTGCTGTAGGCGATGTAGAGCGAATCCAGCGCCATGGCGGCTTGTTCCGCAGCACGTTCGTCGGCAAGCGCGATATTCTCCGCATCATCGGAAATGCGCTGCAGCAGGCGCAGAGTAACCGCTTGATCGTATTGCATCGTTGCAAGACGCTGGGCAATGCGCTGCGCTAGTGGCGCGGCCGCGGATGCCGCGGCGGCCACCGCGTTTCTATCCGGGTTTAGTCTGCTCATTTCATCCGAAACTGCGAGTAGTTGACGGTCCAGCTCCTGCGCGTTCGCGGAGTCAATCTGCTTCGCGAGCAGACGAAATACCGCATAGCGCGAGCTGTTCCATGCGGGATCGCCGGGACGCCGGCCGAGATAGGCATGTTCCTGTCGCCAACTGTCTTTTGCCGGGCCCAGCGCGTGATGGCACGCAAAGCAGGAAAGCTCGGAATACTCCGGCCAGACGTCCTTTTTGTCAAAGCGCTCATTCTTCGCGCGCCAAATCAATCGCTCCATGGCCACGCGCACCTGGACGGCTTGGCCGGCGCTCCACTCGCGCACCCCAACCCACGCGGGGTCCTCAGCAGGTTTGCCCGGTTCGGATTCGCGCGGCACCTTCCAGTGGCGTGGCATCACCGCCGAAAACGAATCCAACTCGAAATAAAGATCTGGATGCCCCGCGGCGATCATCTCGTGATCCACAAATTTATTTTTCTTCCCGAGATGGCATTCCAGGCATTTCTCCGTGCGGTGAATGACGTCGCGAGTGTCGTGCATGCCCAATGCCACGGATTTTTCATGCGGCCAAGTCCTCGTCGTGTGCGGCCCGAGCCAGCCCGAGGCCGGCCCGTGGCAGTTTTCGCAGGACACGCCTTCCGAAATTTCAAACGCGCGGCCGCGCTGCTCCGGCGGCGGATTCAGGGCGTGGCATGCAAGACACTTCGGCGCTTCTTCTGCTTTGGCGCCCAGTTTTAAGATCCGTGCCATGCGCTCGCCCACATCACCGGTCAATGCCTGATAGGCGCGGCTGTGTTTATCCTGGATGATCCACGTCGAATATTCGTTCTGCAAAATACGGCTGCCCGCGACGGGCTTCACGCTTCCGTGACAACTCGTAGCTGCGCACGAACCTGGTCCGATATATTTGACAGGCTCATTCTGCGAGGAAAGAAGCGCTGGAGGCGCAAAGAACCATGCGCATATAAAAACGACGCGAAGCTTGCAGGAGTTTGAGGCGTTGCGCATTCGGTTCGTCGGAGAGTCTGTTTGCTTATATCGTTTGCGCTGCGGGGAAGTCAACGGGCCGCGTTGCCTTTTTCGCACCGCGCCGCGAAAAGCCAAACGCGCGCTATTTACACCCACCTCCCCTGCCAGTAGTATGCAGGGGATTCAGCACGCCACTTCGCGCCGCGCATCGTTTGACGAAACACGCGTGGCGCCGTTCGCGCGAGACGGGGCGCCGTGATCTTCGACGACCTTCGGGCCATCCAGCTTCGCCACGGCTTCCTGCCCAAAGCGGAACTTGAGGGCCTTTCACAACGCACCCAGACGCCGCTCTATCAAATCCACAGCGTGGCGAGTTTCTATCCGCATTTTCATCTCGTGCCGCCCGCCAAGGCCGAGATTCGCGTCTGCGCCGACATGAGCTGCCATCTGAACGGCGCTTGCGAATTACGCGCCGATCTGGAGCGGCGCTTCGCGAGTTCGCAGCCGGAAGAAGTGCAGATTCGCGACGTCTCCTGCCTCGGCCGCTGCGACCAAGCTCCCGCAGTTTCGATCAACGACCACATTTTCACGGATGTCACCGCTGCGCATGCCGAGCAAATCGCGCGCAGCGCCATGCGCAGCGAGGACATTCACAAAGCGCATCCCGAGCAGGCACGCATCCGGTGCAAAGCCGATCCCTACGGCGACGGGGAGAAGTACGGCGTTGTTCGCAAACTTGTTCAATCGCGTGCTTGGGACGATGTCCTGGCACTACTCAAAGCCGCCGAATTGAAAGGCATGGGCGGCGCTGGCTTCCCCACCAGCCTAAAGTGGGACCTCGTCCGCAAACAACCCGATCCCGTGAGATATATCGTTTGCAACGCCGATGAAAGCGAGCCCGGCACCATCAAGGACCGCTTCATCATGACCAATCTGCCGCATCTGCTCGTCGAAGGCATGATCATCGCCGGACTTGTTACCGGTGCGAAGCGTGGCATCCTTTATATCCGCCACGAATATCATCTTCAGGAAGAAATTCTCGGCGAAGAGATTCGGCGTTGTTATCGGGCAGGACTTCTTGGAAAAACAATCCTTGGCGGCGATCTCGACTTTGATCTGGAAGTTTTTGTCAGTCCCGGCGGCTACATCTGTGGTGAAGAAAGCGCGCTCATCGAAGCTATCGAGGGGCATCGCGCCGAGCCGCGCAATAAGCCTCCGTTCCCGGGACAAATCGGGCTGTGGCAAAAACCCACCGTTATCAACAACGTCGAAACCTTTATCAACGTTCCGCAAATTCTCGCTTGCGGTGTTGACTGGTTTGTCGCACAGGGCGCCGCTGGCTCACGTGGCTTGAAATTTGTCGGCGTGAGCGGCCAAGTCGCGCGCCCGGGCATTTTCGAGGTTCCCATGGGCGTGCCCATGCGCGAAGTCATTTTCAATTACGCCGCCGGCGTTCGCGGCGGCCGTCAACTCAAAGCCTTCGCGCCATCGGGTCCATCGTCCGGTTACCTTCCCGCCTCGATGGTCGACGTTCGTCTCGATTTTAAGGCTCTCGCCGAAGCCGGATCCATGCTGGGCTCCGGCGCCATCGTTGTGTGTGACGACACTACTTGTATGCTGGACATGGCGTTGAATGCCGTGCGCTTCTATCGCAACGAGTCCTGCGGCAAATGTGTTCCCTGCCGCGTCGGCTCGCAGAAAATAGCAGACATGATCGTTCGCTGGACGCAAGGCAGCGTCCCCGAATCGCAATACGGCGCCGATCTTGCGCTCCTCGACGAACTCTCGCAGGCCATGAGCCTTACATCCATCTGCGGTCTCGGCCAGATCGTGCCGGCACCTATTCAATCCGTGCTGAAACATTTTCGCGGTGAGATCGATGCGCACGTGTTGAAGAGCCAATGTCCCAGCGGCATCTGCTTCACCGCCGCATCTCGTGCGGGCGAGGCCCAACGCGTAGGAATTCGTCCGTAGTATGACGACTGCAATTACACCTCCGGGCTTCGTGGACATCACGCTTGATGGCCAATCAGTCCGTGTCCCGGCGGGCACGAGCATTTTCGACGCCGCGCGGATGAACGGCATCAACATTCCCACACTTTGTCACCTGCAAAGCCAAACGCCCGTCGGTGTCTGCCGCCTTTGCGTCGTGGATACGGGTGCGCGCGTGCTCGCCGCCTCCTGCGTCCGTCCCGTCGAGCCCGGCATGAAGGTGGTCACCAATTCGGAAAAGGTTTTGGCTGCGCGCAAAACGATCCTGGAACTCTTGATGTCCGATCATCCTTCGCCTTGCGCGCGCCAGCAGAATTCGGGCGATTGCGAATTGGAGACGCTCGCGAAAGCGGCGGGCGCTTCACAGCCGCGCTTCGCAAAGCGCACGGTCGCGCGCGGCAAAGATGATTCTTCCCTGGCCATCGCCGTCGACCACGACGCTTGTATTCTCTGCGACCGCTGCATCCGCGGCTGCGATGAAATCAAAAACAATTTCGTGCTTGGCCGCATGGGAAAAGGCTATGCCGCGGGCATCGCCTTCGATCTCAATTCGCCGATGGGCGATTCCACCTGTATTTCCTGCGGCGAGTGTATGGTTTCCTGCCCCACCGGCGCGCTCACCAACAAAAGCGTTGTGGGCACGGCGATCGCTGCCGGGCCGGACGCGCAAGGATTCGAAGCCGAGGATCTCCTGCAGATTCCTGTTTTCAAGGGCGTCTCTGGAAC
>Ga0137361_10001865_pt1 | contig 13258 bp, 9 predicted proteins | sample Mad1_80_16metaG_FD_104923 | JGI IMG/M metagenome (GOLD analysis project Ga0137361, IMG submission 104923) | Vadose zone soil microbial communities from Angelo Coast Range Reserve, California, USA - Mad1_80_16 metaG | ecosystem: Environmental > Terrestrial > Soil > Vadose zone | place: USA... | reverse complement strand
TCAACACGTAGGCAATGGGTAAAAAGAGAAAAGCGGCAGAGCGGCCTGGAATTTCGGAACCAAATTGGGTGAAGCGAAACATCTGAACGATGGGATAGGCGAGCGAAGCGATACCGAACATGACTGCCAGTGCATCGTGACGGTGCTGTTGCCAGAGGGAGAGCAGGCCAAACGGGAGGCCGAATGCGACGAGCCCTACAGACGCTATCATCAATAGTCGATCCCATATTGGTGCCGGTGCAGCAGCTTGATTGACGAATAATGGCCGGGCTGTACTGGTACCTGCAATGATATGCCCAAGTTCAGTAAATGCAGTTTCAAAATAGCTGGAGAGGTACCCCCAAACAGGGTTTCCCTGAAAGAAAAACGCATAAGCGAGAGAGAGAAGAACCCCGCAACAGGCTATGGTAGCCAGAGTGCCTCGCATGTCCCGTGAAGAAGCCTCAAATAGACTGACCACTGCCCAGAGGATGAGCAATCCATTGAAGACGTAGTCTGTCATATGGTGCGTAATGGTAACGGCTAGCAGAACAATGTAAGCAGCGACCATAATCCAGCGATAGTCTTTGTTTGTATTTTCATAACGCGCCAGTATATAGAGCACACATGTAGCAAGTGAAAGTGCCAGCGTTTCGTAACTAAATAGTGCATCGAAAAAAACAAAATGTGGATTTGTCATGTAGATGATCGTCGCGATTCCTGCCATGCGACTCGATCTGGTTACTTGCTCGTAAAGCATGAAAAGCGACAAAATCATTAATAGGCGTGCTGTGCTTATTATGGCAACAGCTGCATGAAAGGTACTCAGTCCACTCATTGTACTAAAGGCATTTGTCACAATTTCGAGTCCAGGGTAGTAAGGGCTCACAGGAAGCATAGCATTTTCGCTGAAGAGGTGCCCGCTCCTGGCAATATCATCGGCAGTACGCCAATGGAGAAATTGGTCAAAAGAGGAAAAATGGAGAGGACTTATCATCAACTGAACGAAGTAGAAACAGAGCCCAACAACACAGAGCAGGCATATGCGCTCAAGCCGTGAAGGTGCCGGGGACATGAGCCGCACCACATGAGGCACAAAAATGAGAATCAGGCCAGGAAGGAAAAAAAATTCTAATGCCAGTTTCCCGTATTGTGAGAGGTAATAAGAAAGAGACACGACGAGCAGGCCTAATGTACTTGAGAGGGTCAGTAGTGGAAGCAACCCCAGGGGGCTGATTCCTGGTTTCACTGATTCCAGACCGCGGGTAAAAAGTCCCTCAGGTTGAGGGTCCTGTAATCGCGCAAGCCCTGTGATAATCATTCGCTGCACCGCCATTGCTAGATTACCTCTCGCTTTATGCGAGGAGATGGGGGGTGATCTACGCACTGTGGCCCATTCTGTCGCTGGTGTGGATTTCGTCGACAAATATTGCATGTAGGTAGCTTGCCGTGGGAGTACTTTCCCATCGTCCTGAAAAGGTTTGAATGGTTTAAATTGACGCTTCATCATCGCTGCTACCTGCTTCCAGCCTGTAGCAGCGATGATGTGTCGGTAGGCTTCATGACCCCCAATACCTCGTGATAGACCTGCTCAATGCGTGGTACTACTGTCTTTGCTTGAAATGCCATGACCCGTTGCTTCGCCAAAGCTCCCATACGCTCCCGCCGTACTGGATCAGCTAACAAACACTGGACGGCCTCTCGCAGCGCTCGTGGGTCCTCCGGAGGAACAAGAAAGCCAGTCTCACCATCGATGACAATATCCGGAAGTCCGCCGATGCGCGAGGCGATAACAGGCTGTCCCATCGTCATCGCCTCCATCGCCACTGTCGGGCAGGCGTCAGGGCATATTGAAGGCATAAGAGCGATAGAGCAGCGACTCCAGGCACCCATGATGGCGTCATGAGGCCAGCTCCCCATAAGTAAGACGTTCGGCGGTAGATGCTCATAGAGACCTGCAGCAGGTCGTCCTATGAGTACCAGTGGCACCTGACCGTCCATTTCAGTACACGCCTGAAGCAATACGTCCACCCCCTTATCGGGTGTCACATCACCCACAAAAAGTAAGAAGTCTTCCTTTGGCAACTGTGCTAGCAAGGGGTTTGCATCATCGCACGCTATGTCTGCATTGTCGGGGATGAAGTTTGGCATGACACGATAGGGTACCTTGTGTCTGGCCAGTTGGGTCCCCTCTACTACAGCCTGGCTCACAGGCAAGAACATATCGACAGCCCGTCTTTCGATCTCTCCCCATGCCCAATTCGCAAAAGTTGATGGCACTCCCTTGGCGATGCCGTAAAAGTCGGTGGCGCATTGCAAGCACTTCATGAAACCTGGGCCAGTGCAGCGCACTCCATAATGCATGAGGCGCTTCTGCACACAAACAAGACTGTAATCATGCAAGGTCACGACGAGTTTGGCCTGGCTCCACGTCTTCAGAGGAGTGAACGAGTGGACAATCCAATTATGAGCATGGACGATATCGGGCCGCTCCTCTAGAATAATACGACGCAGTGCCCAGAGCGCCTCCGGGTCAGGGAATGGTGGCGCATATTGGCGGTCACTTTCGCTGAAAAGCGTGCCCATACGCTGCATAGTGCCTCGTATGCGGTGTATGCGCACACCCTGATTGATTTCAAACTGTGGGAACCCTTTGTGCCAGAGTGTCGCAACAGAAACATCATGCCCCCGCGCAGCAAGCTCGGTACTGAGATTACGAACGTGACGTTCTTCCCCACCGATAGTGGGTGGATAAAATTGTGCAAGCATTAAGATGCGCATGATTCTCTCTTGATTGGTGTGTTGTAGATCATTTGTAACTGCCTGGCACAATCGTCCCAGGTTGGTAAGACAAAATGTGCTGGGGGAACAATCGGTTCTTCAATCTGCTGTTGTACCGCCAGTGCGACCTGCTCTGGAGAACTCTTCAGGGGTATAGCACGCACAAGTCCCTCTTCGGCCAGTTCTCTCAATCCAGACGTATCTGCAACCAGCACCGGGCGTCGAAGAGCAAGCGCCTCCATCACAGCGACAGGATGTGCTTCATACTCGCTCAGCAATGCTACCAGTGCCGCTTGTGAAAGAAGCTCCGTCATTGCTCGCCGATCACCGGCCGGAACTGCACGGATTTCAACATGCTCGGCAACGCCGACACTCTGTGCCCATTCGCATAGTGCTGCTTCGTAAGGACCTGCCCCTACAATAAGGAGTCGTGCATCAGAACGCCACTTACGTATGTTCGGAAGTGCGGTGATTAAATGTTGGTGCCCTTTGTAGCGTTCTAATCGCCCAACCGAGACGATCAGCGTCTGCACTGAAGTTTTTGCAGGCAGTTGCGTGAAGTCTGGCAATGTAGCCCCATTAGGGATAACTGCAAACTGTGCTGCCGGAAGATGTAACAGATCACGAAAGTAGTCAGCTTCGAAGCGTGATACACCTATCAGCCTTGATGCGTCAGCCAGGAGGGGGCGGAGCAGTTTCCATTGGATGCCCCTTATCCTGCTACGAAAGCTTGATGAGTGCCCTCCTGTATGGAACGTGACGATATAGGGGATATTGGCTTCTTTAGCCGCCAGCATCGCCAGAGGTGGAACGAATGTATGGCACCCCTGGCAATGAACGAGGTCCCAGGCGCCATCTTTGATAAGAGAAAACATCGCCGGGGCGATGTAGTAGTCACGCTGTGACGGCCAGGCCCGAACACGAATAATGCGCATTCCCTCAATCACTTCCTCTTTAGGAAGAGCAGTGGCTGAGGTAGTTGTGAGAATCGTGATGCTGTTTCCCTTACTGGCAAGACGACGTCCGGCTTCATGGACATGCGTTTCAATACCACCCATATAAGGGAAGTATCGCGCAGTCACCATTAAGACGTTAAGTCTACTCGTTTCTCCTGTCATCAACCTTGATCTCCTTTCCCGCGGAGTGTGCGCAGCTTTGCCTGCTTACTCATGAGAGTTATTGGCATCCGGCACAGGTCTGTGAAGAAGTCCCACGCACCAGACGCCTTTGCGGCTATCATCAACCAATGTTGGTCTACATCCACGACGATACGGTGAAGGAGATGCGGGTCAGTTTGTGAAGTGTTGAAACCATGAATAGTAGTGAGTGCCCAGTCGTACTTTGCAGCCTGCACGGCATGAAGTCCGTGTTCTCCAATGTGCTCGCGCTTTCCAACAGGATAGGCAAAAGTACGTACTGAATGTCCCAAATGTTTTTCTAGTACCGCACGACACTCACTTACCTCATACTGTGCCTCAGTAGGATCAGCCAGATATGCCAGGATAGGGTGATGCATGGTGTGAGCTCCAAATGAGACCCATTCGCTCTCTTCCATCTCGTGCACTTCTGCCCATGTGAGAGGTAATGTAGCCTTCTCTGCGGCATTCGCTGATACAGACTCTGCCAGGACCTTGCGAACAGTAACCAGGAACTCTTCAGGTTCGGCAATCGACGAGGCGTGTCGTAAACGAGTATCGATTGCTTGTACCAACGCTTTTCTTTCTTCTAATTTACTCAGATCATGCGTACATCCCCCCATCCTTACCGCCCTTACTTGTGTATGAAGTACAAGATGATCGGGCTCCTGCCACCAAAAACGGCTTCCATTTTCAAGATAGCCTGGAACCAGGAAGATGGTGATAGGAATCTGCAGCTCACATGCGAGTGGGAAGCCATGCGTATAGTGATCGTGGTATCCATCGTCGAAGGTCAATACCAGTCGTGTGCGGCAATCCCTCCTCTGTAGCTCATCCTTGCCCAGTTTGTAGAGTTCTTCCAGTGCCGCCTCGAGATGGAGGACACGATAGTGACGACTTAAGTAGAGCAGATGCTGCCGTAAGTGCCCTCCGGCAGCATGATGGTAACAGAGGATCACCAGCCTTTGTCCTGATCTCTGTGCCCACCAGCGAGCTAGTTTCACCAGCCCGCTATAGTAGAGGCACGCGGCAATCAGTAGCTCCAGTCGCCTCAACATGAGTTGTTTCTTCCTCTCTTGATGTTCTACTGCGTCTGTCACACACCGCCTCACCATCCTCCATAATGCAGTGGACTAAACTAACCCTGTGCGTCTGGTACCATACTCCTCGGAGTGTTTCTCCGTGAAGACGCACTTCTTATCAGTTTCGGCACATCACGAACCCAGCCAATCGTTGCGACACACGCTGGCACAGGGTCCCTCCAGTCCAGGTAGTCATACCTCATGGGAACGAAGAAAGAAGCGCAGAACTCGAGCATGGCCCGAGCGGGCGGAGTCACTCCAGGTCTACCTCGTTGCCGCATTGATGCTGCTGTTGTTGCGATATCATCTCCCAGGTGGCGCATCCAGCCGCCCACACGATAGCTCTTCACGACATCGATGTGGTCCCCATTCGCCCATCGATACAGGAGATAAGGGAAATCAACTCCAGCACGCACGGCAAGCTCAACCCCAGCATTGAGGCGCGGATTGATCTCCATCAGGTAGGGCTTTCCGGCACTGTCACGCCGGAACTCTACCAGTGAGTAGCCTTCCAGCTCGATTTCACGTACTAAACGCTCTGCTTGCTCGCCAGTGTCCGACGGGAGGGCAATGCTTTGACCAAGGACCCGTGTTCCTCCCAGAGGTGGGTTGATACGCCTGGCCCACTGGGCAAAACGTGCGTACACTTGACCATTTGCATAGAGGAAACCCACTGCCTCACACCTACCCGAGAGGAACTGCTGGAAGAGAACAATTCCCCCAAAGCAGGTCAATTCTTCAACCGCACGACGAGCCTCCTCAGGCGTCGTCACCAACTTGGATGCGATTCTGCTTCCTTGTTGTTCATCCGAAACCCACGATTCTGTGGGCTTGACAACTGCTGGTAGTCCAATCTCACGCAATGCTGCCTCTACTTCGCTCACTTCCCTGACGGTGACACCACGAGGAACTCCCAAACCTAATCGCCTGGCAACTTCCAGCGTTTGTTCTTTATTGATGGCTATTCCCAGGGCTGGTTCCTTTGCCAGTGCGATACGTACCCGTTGCTCAAGTTGCTCGCGATGTTGGCGTATTAAGGCTATGGTGCCATCTGAGGAGGGGATAAGCACTCGCGCTCCAGTACAGTCGAGTACATGCTCGAGATACCTGAGATAATCCTTTGTGCCCTCATCCGCCGGACAGACAAGCTTTTGTTGACACCAACGAGATGAGAAGGCAGGTGCATCATCACAGGTCTCGAGCGCAGCAATCCGCAGCCCTCGACTGCCAAGAGAACGCACTGTCATCAGTGATTGCCGCAACCTGGCATCAAGCACTAATGCGTCGTAGCGTGCATGGCCTGTTGCAAATTGGGCGTTACGGCCCGTGGCCTTGTTACTCTCTCTATACACTTCTATTATGTACATATCTGTTTTCCTTTTAATCGATGTATTTCTCTGTTTTATCAAAATAGCATTAGTAGAACTTGATACTAATCTCACTTTGTTCATGTATATCGTTCCCTTCCTCGTATTGCGATAATCGCTCTAGTCGAGTAGGTTTCAGGCGTAATCTACTATTGTTGATGTATCTCGTACTCCTATTCCGCTGTAAATGCGTCTTATGCATATCTGTGCTTGTTCCCACGTTGCTTGGTTTTATAGCAGCCAGCACGAACGTATCGACAAGCCAAATTGCTTGCACCTCCATAGAATGCTGTTCCGAGGATACTTGCGGAAATGTTTTCACGAACCGGGCAGCTTTGTACACTGTGCGAGACATGAATGCTGCTTCGATACACATTGCTGCGAACCAGCCAAGGCTCAATCCATTTAAGCCGCCAAAACGTGCGCCTATAGCTGATCCTCCTAATTCAAGGAAGCCAGTAGCTATCGTGAGCAGTGTAGTATGTGCAACCCGGCCACGAATACGCGATATCACTATGTAATGATTCTTAATAAGAAATGGAAATGATTCGAGTGCTAAGATACGCAGGCTCCAGGCCGCCTGTTGGGAGTAGCTGTGACCGAACAGCCCCAATACCTGCTGGGTGCCAAGCAGCAACACGCCATTTGCCAACACACATGCCATGAACGAAAGGACCAATGTCAGACGCAACTTGTGTGCTAATGCAGTGGGCTGTGCAGAACTTGCGGCATAGAGTGTAGTTGCGAAGGCAACTGAGATCACATTTGCAATGCTTGCTAAGTTCCAGGAAGCGTAAAACCAGGCGTTTACCGTAGCCGAGAGCAGTATCGTGACGAGCACTGGTAGGATGAGGGCAGGAGCTTGAAGCGTTAAATTGAGTGCATGATGCCTAAGAGCCTCAGGTCCCAGTTTCCGTAGCAATCCCCATTGTGGCAGGTAGTTTCTTCCTGGCCAGCCCCTTTTCGCTATCGCAAATCCAGCTAGAGCCACCAATGAGTATGCATTACCGATTGTCCACGTCGTGTAGATCGTCAGTCCCGTGACATGCGACAGCCAGAGGCTCGCTACGAAGAGCGCAGCAAGTTTTACTGTGGCAAAGAGTGCATTGCGCCAGAGTTGCAGGCCGCCTCGCAACAATCCGATAAGCGCCTGGTCAAGGACCACGGTAATCGAGATGAGGCTGACGCCAAGCGCGAACAGTGCTATATCTTCGATACTTGCCCCCAGCGCCCGGAAGTCAGTTGAGAGGTGTGGTGCAACAGCCGCAAAGACAATACCTAAACACCCTCCCACTCCTCCAACCAGGATTAGAGCTGCACTGATGAGCGAGGCTTCTTTGCCTTGTTGGCGCGGTAACTCACCAAGCAGCAGAGTTCCCAATCCTACTATGCCAAACGTCCCAAGCAGCGTCATCGCCGAGATAGCTGCGGAGGCAAGACCTACGGCTTCCGGCGAGAACTGCCGCGCTGCTAACCACCAATACACGAATCCAAGAGCCGATGTCACTGCCGTTGTACCGACTAATGACCCGGCGTTGACTAATATGACGCTATTCACTTTAGCCCAATGAAGCAAGATCTTTACTGGACCCGTTTCCCTTTTCCACAGCACGCCCGAGGTAGCAAGTGTTGCATTTTTCATAAATCTCCTCGTACATGACGAAAAACGACTTTCTTGGCGACACCCCCTTTGGACTTTGACACTTGTACCAAAATACTGCCGACCAGATAGCCAGCCGTCGTCACCGCTACTCCAGTGATAATGGCTCCAGCTCGTGCAAATCCGCTCAGATCACGATGAAAGAGGGCGTCAACCAGGCCGCGTGCTACTCCTTGTGGTAATGTTCGAAACGTGTAGATGCGCTCAGATGCAAGGCTGTCTTTGACACCAACATAGCGGGACACGCAGGCTTTCGATATGCCTTCGGAGTAGCAGCGAGAGTAGAAATAGCGCCAGCTTGTGCGATTGCCGGGCACACGATGAAATACGCTGGCGTGTGGCTGATAGAGAAATCCTCTTTGAGGCCAGTATTGGCGAGCCCGAATACACAGTTCTGTCTCTTCACACCCAAGAGGGCGCGTCCCTACACGCCCAATGTCAGTGCGGAAGCCGCCTACAGCGTCGAAGACCTCTCGCCTGAAGGACATATTAGCGCCGATCGGGTTACGTATGATGCTGGCGGTTTCGGGCATACCTCGATAGGTGCAGCCGACAACCCAGTGAAATTCCTCTGGCAACCAGGCCGGTGCGTTATCCAGCCAGCACGGTATCACCAGACCACCGACGCCGAGCACCTGGGGATCAGAGAAAGCGTCGTTGAGCAGCATTAACCAGCTCGGAGTTGCCACGGCATCGTCATCAAGGAACACTACTACCTGGCTGCTAGCTACAGCGATGCCACTGTTGCGTGTGCCTGATAGCCCACGCGCCTCTGTATTCTCTACCACAATCACATCTGGTATGTGGTCGTGCACCCGTTTCAGTAGACCGGGGTTATGATCAATCACTAAGATGATCTCAGTGGCCGGTAGCGTTTGTTGTCGCACCGATTCCACGGCAGCTAGCAGGTCGTCCCACCGCTTCTCATTGTATGCACATATAATCACGGAAATATCGTGTGCTGTTGGTGTCATTTTGATCACTCAAACGTTGGTGTTCTTCCAGTAACAGTCAACGAGGTTGCAGGTGAGCGCAACTGGGACGATTGAACGGCGGCATCTGGTATAGGAGTTATAGAATTCAACGAGGTTGCAGGTGGGCGCAACTGTGGTGGAGATGCAACATTCCTGCTACGCTCCCTCACAATCGTCTTCAATACCCGCCAGCCGTCCTTGAAGGTATGTAGATTGCTCGTCCCGTAAATACGCTTGTATTCAAAGCTAGGAACCTCGACAATTTTGAGGCAGGCCTGGTGGATACGTATATTGATCAGCGTCTCTACTTCAAAACCGTCACTATCAATTTCCACGTAGTCAAGACAGTGTCGCCAGAAGGCGTTGTAGCCATAGCACAAATCGCTGAAATTTGTTCTGAAAAGCACGTTGACCAGCGTACTGAGTCCGTAGTTGCCCACGCAGCGCAAAAAGGTAATATCGAGACTTCCTCCGCCTTTAGCAAAGCGTGAGCCTTTGGCAAAATCGTTGCCTGCCGTGAGCACTTCCACAAAACGTGGGATCTCGCGCGGGTCGGCTGATCCATCGGCATCTAACATCACGATGATATCGCCCGTGCAGGCAGCAACCCCGGCCCTGACGGCGTCACCTTTGCCGTTACCCGTCTGTTTGATGATACGGATGGTTGGTAGTAGCTGCTGTGCCACTGCCACAGTGCCATCGGTTGAATGCCCATCGACCAGAATGACCTCACTGACGATAGAGGGAATATGTGGCAACACGTATGGTAGGTTTGAGGCTTCGTTGCGTGCAGGAATAACGACACTGATGCTTGGACACTGTTGACACACGTTCATAAACATGGCTACGCTTGACTCCTCGCTATTTTATATATGATGAATTTTCCCGACCAAGATCGGCAAGGTGTTGTCACCCTGAGCGCAGCGAAGGGTCTGTCTCTATGGGCACAGAGATGCTTCGCTGCGCTCAGCATGACAGGACCGGTCTTGAAAGGAAAAGTTCATTATATATAGCAATTTAAACACTTGCATTAACTGCTATATTTGATCTAATAAAAACTTCCTGCTAGTGGCATTACCGGCCTCTGTGATGTAACAAGTATTTCCCGAGAAGAAAGATTTTTGGCAGATATCACGGCAAAAGTACCTCCTTGACTCACTATTTGTCGGTATACATCGCAATATATCAATGTAAAAATTAAGAGACCAAAAAGCTTGAGCTATCCGCTCCCATTCATGCCTTTGAAGTTGTTGGTTCTTTCTTGAGCTGTTCTCGCAGCGCTTGCACCTGCTCACTCAGCTATGCGATCCGTTGCTGCATCTGAGCGATCTGTTCATCTCGTTGCCCCTACTGCTTTTACAGCAGCTTCTTTTTTTGTCGTAGTTGCAACAATTCTTCTTCGAGTGTCATGTAGCTACTCTATCCGCTTTTCCCTTTTTAATAGGTTTTGTAGAACTTATAGATAGGTACATGTTTTAAATGAATTGTACTGTTGAATTATGTGGCGCGGGTTGAGAAAGGGTTAAGGAGAGATTAAGAAGCAGACAAAGTAGTGGAAAAGTCTTAACCTGCGCGAGCAGCGTCTTCCATGCGTAGTAACGTTGGTCGCCGCTGGTGGTATAATACAGCCACAAACGGGCAGAAGTAGCCTGAAGAATGGCCTCTGTACCGTGTAAGGGATGACTCTACGAGGAGGAATAGTCGTGAACAAGAGAGAGGGAATGCGCATCGAGCGGGACTCGATGGGCGAAATGCAGGTACCGGTCGATGCTTACTATGGTGCCAGTACCCAACGCGCCGTGTTGAATTTTCCGATCAGCGGTCTGCGCTTCCCGCGCCAGTTTATTCGTGCATTGGGGCAGATTAAACAGGCAGCCGCGCAGACGAATGCAGCGCTCGAGACCATCGATCCACAAGTGGCCGAGGCGATTGAGCGAGCAGCGCAAGAAGTGATTGACGGTAAGCTCGACAGTCACTTTGTGCTCGATATTTTTCAGACGGGCTCGGGCACCTCGACCAATATGAATGCGAATGAAGTGATTGCCAACCGCGCGAGCGAACTGCTGGGCGGTTCGCGCGGCTCGCGCAAGGTCCATCCCAACGACCACGTGAACTTCGGGCAATCGTCGAATGACGTGATCCCGACGGCCATGCATCTCTCTGCACTGGTAAGCATTGAATACGATCTCATTCCCGCACTCCAGGGCTTGCAGCGCGCTCTGGAGGAGAAGGCGGAAGCATTCATGCCGATCGTGAAGACGGGCCGCACACATTTACAGGATGCCACGCCGATTCGCCTAGGGCAGGAATTCCTGGGCTACACTGGACAGATCGAGCGCGGTATTGCCCGCCTGCGTCATGCGCAGAGCGAACTGTCCGAGGTTGCTCTGGGTGGTACGGCAGTCGGCACAGGGGTCAACACGCACCCGGAGTTTGCAGCGCGAGTGTGCCAACGCCTCTCGGAGATGAATGGTATCGCGGTGCATGAGACGAGCAACCACTTCCAGGCGCAGAGCACGCTGGATAATATCGTCGAGGCAAGTGGTGCGCTCAACACGTTGGCGGTGAGCCTGATGAAGATTGCCAACGATATTCGCTGGCTCGGCTCCGGTCCACGCGCCGGCATCGGCGAGATCGAGCTACCCGCCGTGCAGCCTGGCAGCTCGATTATGCCCGGCAAGGTCAATCCGGTGATTGCCGAATCGGTCTGCATGGTTTGCGCACAGGTGATGGGGAATCACACGACGATTACCGTGGCGGGGCAGTCCGGCAACTTCGAGATCAATGTGATGATGCCTGTGACGGCCTATAACCTGCTGCAATCGATTAGCCTGCTAGCAGCGGCGGCGCGCAATTTTACGGAGCAATGCATCAAAGGCGTGCAGGCGACGACGAAGGGGCCGGAGATGGTCGAGCGTGGGCTGGCTATCTGCACAGCGCTGGCTCCGATAATTGGCTATGATGCGGCGGCAGAGATCGCCAAGCTGGCCCACAAAACAGGCAAGACGGTGCGCGAGGTGGCACGCGAGAAGACGAGTCTGTCCGAGGAGGAGCTAGATCGCATCCTTGACCCGGCGAGTATGACGAAACCGGGGTTAGAAGGCGGCCCGGCGGGGGGGTAATTGGACGGACTCTTCTGGGTGGGCACAATGAACTATGCCCACCCAATGCCTTTTTGCTTCAGGCTGCAAGCGTACTGATGAGCCAGACTGCAGTAGCCTCATCAGGAACAGTCGAGATTTGTCCTACAAACTGACTGAGGGCATCAAGCTTGTTGACTCGTTCCACTCGCTGTTGCGCTATATCGAGTAAGGCGGGAAACCGTCGCCGCACGATCTCTATCACTGCTATCTGTAACCCCTTTACCTCACCACGCGCCTCACCTCGTGCCTCGCCTCGCGCCTCGCCACGCGCCTCACCACGCGCCTCGGCTTCGATAGCTACACGATTTTTTAATTCCTGGATGTATGGGTCTTGCTCCAATAAGGTATCAAACATATTCAATCGCTCCTCTACTCTCAACTTGTCTTGCGGGGATACTATCTCTGTGCGTCTCAGAAACGTACCCATCCATAAGAGTTGTCGTGCTAAATTTGTTCCACTAAGCTGCTCTATCATCTCATCGATCGCCTGCAAGAGTAAGGATGCATCGGCTCCCTGCATAGTAGGTAGTAAGGCATACATGCTCAGTACATGCTCCTCCACGTACCGCCTGGCATCCAGTGTCCATAACTGCAAAGTGCGGAAATTGAATGTCAGTAGGGCTTCTTGCCCACTCATTTCCTGTAGCGGTGACTCAACAATACTTGTCCGAAACGGATACACGATTATTGAAATCACCGGCAGACGATACTTTTCAAACAACAAGACGTGATAAACGAGTAAGCGATGTGTCATCTCGCTATCTGGACCTGATTCCAATTCCAAATGCAAGATGTGCGGTTGTCTGCGATAGAGGACTAGATATACCCGATCAACACGCATCGGAGGCTTCAAAACCTCGATATTACGTTCCTCTATAAATTCGGACCCTGGCAGGAAATGTGGCAACATCTCTGCTGCTGAGCCTTCTAACAAAAATTTAAAACCGCTATCATACGGCTGCTGATATTGAGTCATGATTACGACCCTCCTACCATATTTGCTAAGATCATAGCATGTCTATGTCGCGGATACAAGCCTTTAGCCAGATTTGTTGGGGGTAATTCTAGAGGGGAAATAATCACATCCAGATACGCCACCTATCTGGTGTATCGACGCCAGAAGTTTCGGAGAGGTC
>Ga0137361_10001862_pt1 | contig 13261 bp, 10 predicted proteins | sample Mad1_80_16metaG_FD_104923 | JGI IMG/M metagenome (GOLD analysis project Ga0137361, IMG submission 104923) | Vadose zone soil microbial communities from Angelo Coast Range Reserve, California, USA - Mad1_80_16 metaG | ecosystem: Environmental > Terrestrial > Soil > Vadose zone | place: USA... | reverse complement strand
TGCAGGGCGGCCAGGACCTGGTCGGAGCGCTGGCCTTCATGGGCGTGGTCTTCCTGCTGCTGCAGGTGCTGGCGCCCCTGCACCAGGCGATCAGCGCCAACCTCGGCAGCCGCGTGGCCGCCTGGCTCTACGACCGGCTGACCGAGGCCTGCGTCCGCCCGCCGGGCATGGGCCACCTCGAGGACGCCAAGCTCGCCAGCGACCTCACGGTCGCCCGCGAGTTCGACCTGGGCATGACCGGCCCCCCCATGTTCATCAACATCGACTTCATCGCGGGGAGCATGGTCGAGATGGTCGGCGGGATCGCCTCCGCCTTCGTGCTCCTTGCCTATGCGTGGTGGGCGCCGATCGTGCTCGCGGGAGGGTGGCTCGCGACCCATTGGCTCCTGCGTGAGAGCTCGGTGTGGCGCGATCGCAATACCGACGCGGTGCGCCAGGCCCAGCGCCACGCGGAGTACGCCTACCGGCTCGCGGTCGACCCGCCCGCCGCCAAGGAGCTGCGCCTCTTCGGTCTTGCCGGGTGGACGATCGAGCGCTTCACGTCGCGCCGCACCCTCCTGTTCGAGCTCCAGTACCAGGCGACGCGCCTGCGCGAGAAGCCCGTCCTCTGGAGCCTGTTCCTCGTCACGGCCGCCAACGTCGCGGTATTCTGGTCGCTGGCCAACGGGGCCGCCGACGGCCGCCTCGACCTCGGCCGCCTGGTCGTGTTCGCGCAGGTGGCGGTGGGAACGAGCATGATCGCGTTCGGCGGCCTCAACTGGGCGATCGACGGCGCCGCCGCCCCCGTGGCCGCGGTGCTGCGGCTCGAGCCGGCCATGGGCCCTGCGGGCGCCCTCGCCGCTCCGACGCAGCCGCCTCGGCGGGCCGACGGCATGCCGGCACGCGAGATCCGCTTCCGCGGCCTCACCTTCGCCTACCCCCGGAGCGACCGGCCGGTCCTCGAGGGCTTCGACCTCACGATTCCCGCCGGCTCGTCGCTTGCGATCGTCGGCCAGAACGGTGCGGGGAAGACCACCCTGGCCAAGCTGCTGTGCCGCCTGTACGACCCCCAGGGCGGCGCCATCGAGGTGGACGGCGTCGACGTGCGCGACCTCGACCTCCCGGGCTGGCGGGCCCGCCTGGCCGCCGTGTTCCAGGACTTCATCCGCTTCGAGCTGCCGCTGCGCGACAACGTGGCCCCCGCAGGAGCACCCGACGAGACCGTGCTCGCCGCCCTGGCGGAGGCGGGCGCGGGCGGGCTCGCCGCCCTCGACGCCCCGCTCGCCCGGGGCTACGAAGGCGGCACCGAGCTGTCGGGCGGGCAGTGGCAGCGCATCGCCCTCGCCCGAGCCCTGTGCGCGGTGCGCCTGGGAGCCGGGCTGGTCCTGCTCGACGAGCCCACGGCCCAGCTCGACGTGCGGGGCGAAGCCGAGATCTTCGACCGCATCCTCGCCGCGACCGGCAGGCCACCACGATCCTGATCTCCCACCGCTTCTCGACCGTGCGCCACGCGGACCGCATCTGCGTGCTCGAGCAGGGCCGGGTGGTCGAGCTCGGCACCCACGACGAGCTGATGGCGGAGCGGGGCCGCTACCGCACGATGTTCGAGCTGCAGGCCAAGCGCTTCGGCGCCACCGAGGACGAGGAAGGGACGGCCTATGACCGCCTCGCGTGACGACCTGCCGCCCGCTCTCCCCTCGATGTGGCGGGTGCTCAAGCTCGGCTACCGCCACGAGCGGTGGCTCCTGGTGGCCGCGTTCGGGCTGTCCCAGATCGCCGCCCTGCCCGACGCGCTGCTGGCCCTCTGGCTGAAGCTGCTCGGGGAGGGCCTGCTCCAGGAGGACCGGGGACGGGTGCTCGTGGCCGCGGTCGGCCTCGGCCTGTCCGCCACCGCCACCTGGTTCCTGCGCACGGTGAGCACCCGGGTGCAGCGGCGCTTCCGGGACAAGGTGACGGTCGCCCTCGAATCCCACGTCGCGCGGCTGCAGGCCTCGCTCGCGACCATCGCCCACCAGGAGCGGCCCGACTACCTGGACCGGCTCTCGGTGCTGCGCAACCAGGTCTTCGTCCTCGACCACATGTACATGTCCCTGTTCGCCACCTGCGGGTGGATCCTCCGCCTGGGCGTCACCGTCGGGCTGTTGATGTCGATCCATCCCGGCCTGGCCATCCTCGCGGTGTTCGCGCTGCCCACGGTGTTGACCTCGACCTGGCGGCCCGGGGTCGAGCGGACCGCCGAGGAGCGGGGCGCCCAGGCCGGCCGGCTGGCCCAGCACCTGTTCATGACCGCCACCACCGCGCCCCCCGGCAAGGAGGTACGGGTGACCGGCATCGGTACGCGGCTCGTCCGCCAGCGGCGCGAGGCCTGGGAGCGCTGGTACGGCCTGGTGTCGGCCGCGCGCTGGGCGAGCGCGGCCTGGCACACCCTGGCCTGGGCGATCTTCGGCGGCGCCTACGTCGGCGCCGTGGTGTTCGTGACGTCGATCCTGCGCGCGCCCCTGGGCGGCGTGCTGCTGGTGCTCGCCGCGGGCGCGCGGCTCTCGGCCTACGTCGGGGCCACGGTCGCGGAGATCGGCTTCCTGCGCGGCATCTGGCTCGACGGCTCCCGGCGCCTGGCCTGGCTCGAGGACTACGCGGCGTCCCTGGCAGGGTCGGCCGACCAGTCCGTGCCCGCGCGCCTGACCAGCGGCATCCGCCTCGAGGGCGTGTCGTTCGCCTACCCCGGCACGGACCGCCTCGTGCTCGACGGGGTCGACCTCGCGCTGCCCGCGGGCGCGGTGGTGGCCATCGTCGGCGAGAACGGGGCGGGCAAGAGCACGCTCGTCAAGCTGTTGTGCAAGCTCTACGAGCCGACCGCGGGGCGCATCCTGGTCGATGGCGCGCCCCTGGCGCGCATGCGAGCGGACGACTGGCGCTCACGGCTGGCGGGCGCGTTCCAGGATTTCTTCCGCTTCGAGTTCCGCGCCCGCCATTCCGTGGGCCTCGGCGACGTGCCACGATTGGAGGAGCTGCCCGCGGTGGTGGCCGCGGTGGGCCGGGCCGGCGCCGACGACGTCGTGGCGCGGCTCCACGCCGGGCTGGAGACCCAGCTCGGTCCGACGTGGCCCGAGGGGGTCGAGGTGTCGTTCGGCCAGTGGCAGAAGCTCGCGCTGGCCCGGGGCTTCATGCGCGACCAGCCGCTCCTGCTGGTGCTCGACGAGCCGACGGCCGCGCTCGACGCCGAGACCGAGCACGCGCTGTTCGAGCGCTACGCGGCGGCGGCGCGCGGCCCCGGCATCACGATCCTCGTGTCGCACCGGTTCAGCACCGTGCGCATGGCCGACCTCATCGTCGTGCTCGACGGCCGCCACGTCGCCCAGGTGGGCACCCACGACGACCTCATGGCGAAGGGCGGCCCCTACGCGGAGCTCTACGGCATCCAGGCCGCCGCGTACCGGTGACCGCGAGGGGCGGCTCGGCGATCAGGGTCGCAGCCTGAAGAAGGCCGGAATGACCTCTACATCCAGCATCCCTGCATCATCGTTGCCAGGCGAACCCTCGGAGCCGAGAGCCTCTCCCCGGACGAACCCTTGAAGCTTCGAAGCCTTGCTCCTCGGCGCCCCCCTTTCGGTGGGTTGCTGCTCGCCGTCCTCCTCCTCATGACGGTCTCGGAGATGGCGCTCGGAATCGCGACCTACGGGCGGCTCCGAAACGAGTTGGAGGTCGACCTGGCGCAACGCCTCGTCAACGTCGCTCGGCTTCTGGCCCTCGGCACCGACGTCCCGCTCGTCACGCAGTTCCGCGAGGGTGACGAGCAGCTTCCCGCGTACCGGCTCGTGGCGTCCCGCTTCGTGGTGCTCGCGCGCGCGGCGGGGGTGGAGCGCGTGTACGTGGTGGGGGATCGCCTCGAAACCCTCGTCGACTCGTCGCCGACGGCGTCGGTTGGCCGCATACGCTATGCCCTCCTGGCGAATCGCGTCGAAGTGGATGCGGCCAAGTCAGGCACCGCGACGCCGACCCGGATCTATCAGGACGAGGAGGGGAGGCTACGGCTCTCCGCGCTTGCGCCCCTGCGCGCGGATGGCAGAGTGGTTGCCCTGGTCGGGGTGGACGCGACGCCGGAGTTCTTCGCCTCCTTGAACGCCCTGCGCCGGCAGATGGTGATCCTGGGAGTCGCGGGCCTCCTCACCGCGGGGGCGGCCGGCTTGCTCCTCGTCCGTCAGGTGTCGCGGCGCCTCCGGCGCCTGCGCAACGTCGTGTCGCGCGTATCGCGGGGCGACTTCGCGGAAAGGGTCGGGCCCACGGGGAGGGACGAGATCGGGGCCCTCGGGCAGGATCTGGACAGCATGGTAATCGCGCTCGTGGCCTCGCGGGATTACTACGAGTCCGTCCTGGGCAGCGCCGACGTCGGCCTCCTGGCCGCCGACCGGCTGGCGCAAGTGATCGGCGCGAACCGCCGCGCGGCGGAGATCCTCGCTCTCGGAGCCGGGGAACTCGTGGGAAGATCCCTCGGCGAGGCGCTGGTCCGGGAACCGCGCCTGCTCGAGTTCGTCGAGACGCTACTCCGGGGTGAGGCGGGGCCCTTGGCCGCGGAAGTGCCTTTGCAGGGAGGGCTGGCCTCGGGCGGGAGGCTCGTCGCGGCGGTGGGCAGCCGGCTGCGCCAAGGTGGCGCGTGGACGGGGGTCATCCTCTCCCTATCGGACATCACGGGGCTGAGGGCGCTGGAGAGGAAGGTCCAGCGCAACGAGCGTCTGGCCGGGCTGGGCACCATGGCGGCCGGCTTGCTGCACGAGGTTCGGAACCCGCTTGCCTCAATGACGATGTATCTGGACCTGCTGCGTCCACTGTCCGCGGCGGGGGAGGGCCAGGAAATCCTCGACCGTGCGCTTGCGGAAGCGATCCGGTTGGATCGTTTCTTGCAGGACTTTCAGATCGTTGCTGGTCTCCGTCCGATGCGCCGGGAGTCGGTCGACATCCGTGAGGTGATGAACGACGCCGCGGATGGGCTGACTCCGCCTCCTGGAGTGCGGATCGTCCGCGACCTCGGAGAAACGACGATCCTCCAGGTGGACCGCTGGCTGCTCGCCCATGCCGTTCGCAACCTCGTCGTGAACGCGTTGGACGCGGTAGGACAAGGCGGCCTCGTGGTCATGGAGCTCGAGCGCGAAGGCCTTGACGTCGTCCTGAGGGTGACGGACGACGGACCCGGCGTTTCCGACGACTCGATCGACCAGATCTTCGATCCATTGTTCACCACCAAGCCTGGGGGGACCGGGCTGGGGCTGACGATCGTTCAGCGGGTCGCGGAGGCACACGGCGCGTCGCTCGAAGTTCGCAACGCGCCCGGCGGGGGGGCGAGCTTCTCCATTCGATGGCCGGCGGAAGCGGCGGGGCCGTGATGGCGCGGATCCTGGTCGTCGATGACGAGGCGGGCGTGCGCGACTCCCTCCGGCGCGCCCTCGTCCGCCAGGGTCACTCCGTCGACGACGCCACGGCGGTCGGGGAGGCGGTTCGGAAGCTCGAGGCCGCATCCTTCGACCTGCTGCTCACGGACATCCGCCTCAAGGACAAGAGCGGTCTGGAGATCGTGACCTTCGCTCGGCAGAACCGGCCGGCGACCCGGATCGTGGTCATGACCGCCTTCGGGTCGGTAGACGTCGCGGTGGAAGCCATGCGGCTGGGCGCCGACGACTTCCTCGAGAAGCCCTTTCGCATGGAGGCGGTCACGCATCGCGTGGAGCGGGCCCTGGAGTCAGGGCGACTCGCCCGCCAGGTCGAGCGTCTGGAGCGGGAGAACGAGATTCTCCGGGACGCGATGGGGACGCCTTCCGGCGAGGTGGGCCTGGTCGGCGGCTCCCCGGGGATGGACCGCGTGCGCGACCTCATCGACCGGGTGGCCGCGGCCGAGGCCAGCGTACTGATTCGGGGCGAGACGGGCACGGGGAAGGAGCTGGTCGCGCGCGCCATCCACCGGGGCAGCCGTCGTGCCGAGCGGCCCTTCGTCGCCTTCGACGGCAGCGCTTTCGCGGAGGGAGTGCTGGAGAGCGAGCTCTTTGGCCACGAGAAGGGCGCTTTCACGGGGGCCGACCGGCGCCGGATCGGGCGCTTCGAGCTGGCGGATGGCGGCACCCTCTTCCTGGACGAGATAGGGGATCTGGCCATTGGCCTCCAGGTCAAGCTGCTGCGCGTGCTTCAGGAGCGGGCGTTCGAGCGCGTTGGAGGCACGGAGAGGGTGGCCGTCGACGTCCGCATGCTGGCGGCGACGAATCGTGACCTCGAGGCCGGCATGCGAGAGAGGACGTTCCGGGAGGACCTCTACTACCGCCTGAACGTGGTCACCATACAGATCCCACCCCTGCGTGACCGGCCAGAGGACATTCCGGCGCTGGTCGACCTGTTCATTTCGCGGTACGGGCGGCGGCCGGACGGGGGCGTGATCGACGTGGCGCCGGAAGCCCTGGCCGCTCTCCAGGCCTACCCATGGCCGGGAAACGTGCGGCAGCTCGAGAACATCGTCCATCGGGCCACCGTGCTCTGCCGCGACCGGGTCATCCAGCTCGAAGACGTGGCCCTGGAGCTGGGCGAGAGCAGGAGCGTGGGGCCGCTCACCACCGACCTGCGGGCGACCCTCAACGCCGTCGAGCAAGGGCTGCTGGAGCGAGCCGTCCGGGAGCACCACGGCAATCTCACCGCCGCCGGGCGCGCCCTGGGGATCGAGCGCAACCTCCTCCGCTACAAGCTGCGGAAGCACGGCCTGCGCTAGTGGCCAGGACGGGCGGCCTCGCGACCATCGCGGCGGCCCTCCTGGTCGCGATGCCGGCCCCTGGCGCCGACCTCGACGCCCTGGAGCGGCCGCTGCGCGAGGCCTGGGCCCAACGGGCGCGCCTGGTCGAGGAGCGGACCCGCCGAATGGGAGAGGCCGCGGCCCTTGCCGACGAGATTGCCCGTCGGAAGGATGGGAGTCGCTCCGCGCCCCGGGCGGACCGAGGTCTCGAGGACGCCCTCAAACGCTTCGATCGGGTCGCGGGCCAGCTGGACGAGGTCGATCGGAAGATCGCCGATCGGGAACGGGCCATTGCCACCCTTCGGCGGAGGTTCGAAGAGGCCGCGAGCGCCGAGGCATCCCGGCTCAGCGGAAGGGCGAAAGCGGGGTCGGTCGGGCGGGTCGCACGAGAGCTGGACGCCATCGATCAGGCGAGGCGGCGGGTCGCAGGCCTCGGCGCATCCGAGCCCGCCTTCCGACCCGTGCTGGAGGTCAGCCGGTCACCCGACGACGGCGCCACCGAGATCCGGCAGAAGCTGCTGTTGCTCGAGGCCGAGCGGGACAGGGTCATGAACGGAATCGAGCAGGCGGACGCGGATGCCCGCGTGCTTTCCGCCCGCATCCTGGTCAAGCGTCGGCTTGCCGCGGAGCTGGAGACCGCCGCCCGCACGGCAGGATCGGAGCTGGAGCTGCTTCGGCGCGAGGCGGAAAACGCGGCCGAGGCGCTCCATGACCTCGATGCCCAGCGCGAGACGTCGTCTCGGCACAAGGCCGCCTTGGTGGCCGCGCTGGCCCAGGTGGAGCGGCGCCTCGACGAGCTCCGGGCCGCCCTTGGTCAGCTCGCGTTGCCCAAAGGGGATGTCCGATGAAGGTGTCGTACGCAGGGTTGGCCGTGGTCCTCCTCGCCGTGCCGACGGGGGTCCTGGCGCAGACGCCCACTCCTCCCACGCCCTGGCAGTTCGAGCCGTCCCTGTACGTGCTGGGGTCGATCGACGAGAGCAGCGACCTGCCCTTCGGCACTCCCGCCCTCAACATCGGCGAGGCCAGCCCGGCGGCCAACGTCGGCCTGGGGATCGACTTTGGACGCCAGGGCGCCCGTGGCCGTCTGCGGGGGTCGCTGTTCGCGCTGGCGCGCAGTCCTTTCGAGGGAGGAGACCGGAGCTTCCTTGGCGCCGGCCGGCTCGAGGCGTCGAAGCGGTTCGGGGCGGGCGGGCGGCTGACCGTCACCGACGGGTTCAAGGTCCAGCTTCGCCCACAGCTCGACGTCTCCGACTACTGGGCCAACGCGGCCACCCTCCGCGTGGAATGGAGCCGCCCCTCGGGGCGAGGCTTCGGGGTCCAGATCGCGGACAATCGGCGGACCCTGCCCGAGCTGGACCTGCTCGGTTTCTCCCGCCAGTCGGCGGGGCTGGGGATCTTCTTCCCGGTGGGCGCGAGGGGCCGCGCCGAGCTCGGGACGGAGGTCCAGCACTACTCGGCCACCACCGCGAGCGGCAGCCGCCTCGTCATGGGGGGCGAGCTCGCCGCCTTCACCCGCACGGGTATCGCCACCCTTCGCCTGGTCTGGTTCGAGCCGACCGCCGACCACCTGCGCCCGGAGAGGACGACGAAGGAGACGGGAGATCAGGTCGAGTTCGGCGACATTGGGCGCGCCGAGTTCTTCGAGACCCTGGCCCTCCAGGGCAGCTACGGTGCCGTACTGGGTGACGCGTTCTTCCTGGACCCCCTGGAGAGCGACAGCGACGAGTGGGATTTCGGGCGGCGCAAACAGGTCCTCACCGCCTTCGTCTCTCGCCGTCTGGGACCGCGCACGACCGCGTCCGGCTTCCTGCGGCTCCAGCACAAGAGAGGTCCCAACCTGCTCCTCCCCACGGTCCCCGCGGGGTCGGCGTCGTTTGCCGACGACCGCGTCGCCCTGCGAAGCGCGCTTCGGCACCAACTGAGTCAACGGGTGTCGCTCCTGCTGCAGGGTTCGTACGTCAAGAACTGGTCGGACCGGCCCTCCCTGGACTTCTATCGCTTCCTTGGTGCTTTCGGGGTGCAGATCCGATTCTGAAGGCGGGCTCACGGCAGGTCGGTCGCGCCGAAAAATCCTTTGCGGGGCGAGGGGATTCTTGCGTCCTGTCCGTTCTCCAGGCTCCATTGGCCTGGCGGTCGATCGAGGAACGCGCCTTGCAGAGGCCCGCCTGGTTACCCGTGGCGTCATTTCTCGAAAGCAGGCAACGCAATGCGAGATTCGCTGGTCCGTGATGAAGATCCGAGCCTCGTCCAGGAAGCAGCCCCGGGGCCGGAGCCGAGGAAGCGTGCGAACGTCTACGGGCTGATCGCCTGCCAGGGCGACTCCCTGACCTATGGCTCACGCGATCCCGATGGGATGAGCTACCCCCTCTACCTCGGTCGCGCTCTCTCCGGGAAGCACCACCAGACGTGGGCGACGGTCAACTTTGCGGTGCCGGGGGATGGCTGGGCCGAGATCTGGCGGCGCAACTACCACGAGCTCCTGTCCGTCCCCGAGGCGAGGGAGGTGTGCCTCTGGGCGGGAACCAACGACGCGAAGCAGAACCGGTCGCTGGAGCAGACCCTGATCGCCTGCGAGGCCGTCCTCGATCAGTGCCGGGCCGCGGGACGCTTCGTCTACCTCGGGACCCTGCCGGGCAAGAACGGCTTCGGTGCTCCGCTCGAGCCCTGGAGCATGAACGACATGATCGAAAGGCTGAACCAGGCCTACCGACACATCGCGGCCGTGCGAGGGCTCTCATTGGTGGACCTGTCGAGCCTGCCGCGGGAGTGCTTCGTGGACGGCATCCACCTGAGTCAGGCCGGGAACGTCTGGGTCGCCGACAAGTTCGTGGCGGCCATCGAGAAGCGCCGTTGAGGACGTCGGAATGGGGAGGGCGCGGTCGCGTCGCGGAGCGCGCCCGTCGGTCTCTGCGCGTCTGCATGGTCGTTCCCTATGACGTGGCCGAGGAAGGAGGGGTGAAGCGCCACGCGTTCCATGTGGCGGAATCACTCCGGGGGATGGGCGACGAGGTGACGGTCGTCGGCCCCTCGAGTCGGGGGAATCGGAGCCCGGGTTTTCAGGGGTTCGGTGGGGTGGTCAACGTTCCCGCGAACGGCGCCGCCAACCACATGGCCCTCCTCACCCGGCCTTGGGCGGTGCGCCGGTTCTTCCTCGCCGGTGATTTCGACGTCGTCCACGTCCACGAGCCCCTCGTCCCCCTTCTCCCCTATTACGCCCTCTGGTTCTCACCGCGGGCGGCTCACGTCTGCACCTTCCACACGTACACGGAGAGGGAGGGCTACTCGTCGCGCGCGATGCGCCGGGGGCTGGCGAGCAGGATGCTTCCTCGCTTCGAACGCGGTATGGCCGTCTCCCAACCCGCCGCGGAGTACGCGGCCCGAATCTGGACCCGCCCGCTGACCGTGATTCCCAACGGCGTCCCCACGAGGACGTTCACGCCACCCGAACGCGCTCCTTCTCGGGGGGACTCCTTGCGTCTGCTTTTCGTGGGCCATTGGCGCGACCCTCGCAAGGGCCTGCCCTTCCTCCTGGAGGCGTGCCAAAGGCTGCGCGCGAGCGGCCTGCGGTTCCATCTCGATGTCGTGGGGACGGGAGCATCGAATGCGCCGGAGCATCCCGGGGTCACGTTTCACGGCCCGGTCACCTCGGAGGCCGTTCTGGCCGAGCACTATCGGCGCTGCGACCTGTTTGTGGCGCCGGCCACCGGTCAGGAGTCCTTCGGGATCGTGCTCCTCGAGGCCATGGCCTGTGCGCGGCCGGTCGTGTGCTCGGATATCCCCGGCTACCGCCTGGTGGTCGATCCGGCCGGGGCTCGGCTCGTCCCCCCGATGGACGCTTCAGGACTGGCGCTGGCGATCACGGATCTCGCCCAGGACCCCGAGCGCAGGGGCCAGATGGGCAGGCTCAACCGCATACGAGCCGAAACGTTCGAATGGGTAGAGATCACCCGCCTGGTCCGCGAAGAGTACCTGGGCGCGCTTGCCCAGCGATGGGAAGGGACTCTGGCCCAGGTGAGTCTCCTTCGTGCGAACACCTGATGGCAGTCTGGGGGTTGGCGGCCGCCGGAGTGGCCTCTCTGTTGACCGGCCTGCCATCGTCGCTTAGCACGGAGGGCAGCCTCACCTCGCTCGAGCTGGCGGCCGTCGAGAAGGGTGCCATCGTCGCCAAGGTCATCGCCACCACCGACCGATCGGAGGTCCTGTCCCTCGCGGTCATGCGCGTGAAGACGAGGGCGTCCAGGGTGCGGGAGCGCTTTCGGGACGTGGAGACCTGGCGACAGGATCCCTGGGTGCTCCAGGTCGGGCGCGTCGGTCAGGTGCCGTCGACCGGGGACCTGGAGGCCTTGACCCTGGATCCGCGGGACGTCGACGATCTGGGCCGCTGCCGAGTGCACGACTGCGACGTCCGTTTTCCCGCGGAGGTGATCGAGCAGTTCCGCAAGGAGATCGATTGGTCCTCCTCGAATCACGTGGCCCGCACCAACGCGCTGTTCCGCGAGACGCTGTCGGCCTACACGGCTTCGTACCTCCGCCGCGGCAACGCGGCCCTCTTCGACTACGACAACAACGACGACCCGGTCAGGGTCGCGGAAAGCGTGCGGCAGCTCGTTCTTCGCTCTCGCTTCCTGGCCGACGCCGCTCCCGACCTCTACTCCTACCTTGAGCGCTTCCCGAACGATCGGCCCCCGGATGCCGAGGACCTCGTCTACTGGCTCAAGGAGAGGTTCTGGCTCCTGAACGTTCTGAGCCTCAGCCACTCCACCGTGGTCGAACGAGCCACTCCGGGGGGCCGGCTCATCATGGCCGTGTCGAAGCAGCTCTATGCGAGCCACTACTACGAGGCGGCGCTGGGGGTAACCGCCTACGTGGAAGGCCCCGCCGACGGAGCCTCCTACCTGTTCAGCCTCAATCGTGTGCGTGCGGACATCCGTCCCGGCGGCTTCAACTGGCTGGAGCGTCTGCTCGTGAACCGCCTCGTCCGGCGTCGCCTGGAAGGGCAGTTCAGGCACCTCCGCCGGTGGCTCGAGGCATCCTGAGGTGGCCACCACCCCGAAGCGGCCGGTGGCCGTCCTCATCGGCACGCGCCCCGAGGCGATCAAGCTCGCGCCCGTGATTCGCGCCCTCGGGGAGGCGGGCGTCCCGCCCTCCGTGTTGCTCACCGGGCAGCACGTGCAGCTCGTCCAGCCGGTCCTCGCGGACCTCGGGATCGCGCCCGTGGAGAACCTGAGCCTGATGGAGCCGGGTCAGTCCCTGGGCGATCTCTCGGCGCGGCTCCTCTCCGGCATCCAGTCGCTCTTCGCGCAGCACCGCCCGCGCGCCGTGGTCGTCCAGGGCGACACGACGACCGTCGCCATGGGCGCCCTCAGCGCCTTCTACATGGGCATCCCGGTGGCCCACGTCGAAGCCGGGCTGCGCACCGGAGACAGCCGCAATCCCTTCCCCGAGGAGACGAACCGCCGCCTGGTCGCTTGTCTCGCCTCCCTCCACTTTGCGCCTACCGAACGCGCGCGGGGGAACCTCCTGCGCGAAAACGTCCCCGATGCGCGCATTCGCGTCGTCGGCAACACAGTCGTCGATGCCCTCGCACACGCGCGGGGCCACCTGTTGCCGTCGCTGCCGCCCGACCCGAGGATCGAGGCGATCCTTGGCGGCGGTCGGCCCCTGGTGCTCGTCACCGCCCACCGTCGTGAAAGCTTCGGAGCGGATCTCGCTTCGCTGTGTCGGGGCATCCGTGACCTCGCGGGGGCGTTCCGCGACGCGATCATGGTCTTCCCGGTGCACCTCAATCCGGCCGTGCAGTCGGTGGTGCGTTCGCGCCTCGGCGACGTTCCCAACGTACAGTTGCTCGACCCTCTTCCCTATCTGCGCTTCCTTCAGCTCCTCCTCGAAGCCAAGCTCGTCATCACGGACAGCGGCGGCGTCCAGGAGGAGGCGGCGATCCTCGGCATTCCCTTTCTGGTTGCGCGGCGGACGACCGAGCGCCCCGAGGGCGTGGAGGCGGGGGTGGGGGAGCTGGTGGGCCCGGACGCAGGGCCGCTCTTCGATGCGGCGCGGCGCCTCCTCACCGACGAGGTGGAGTACCGCCGGCGTGCCGTGCCCACTCGAGCCTTCGGTGATGGCTCGGCGGCGGAGCGGATTGCCGCGGCGGTCATCGCCGACCTTTTGGGCGGGACAGGGGCCCGCGGCGCTCTCCCGGTGGGGTTGGCGACGAGGAGGACTCGTGATGAGAGAGCTCAAGGTCCGTGGTCGGGTGGCGGTCGGCCTCGGCGTCATGGAACCGGGCCTGACCTTCGCCACCGGTGCGCGCGCCCAGGTCCTGGAAACGGAGACGGCTCGGCTCCGCGCAAGGGGCGCGGTGCAGGCGGGCATCAACTTTGAATACCAGTCGTCTTCGGAAGGTCACGAGTCCTCGGGCGTGAGCTACGACAACACCCATGCCGTCCTCTGGCGCCTGGGGCTCACCTTCCGATCCGAGTGAGAGAACGGTGGCGGAGTCGTGCAGGCCGGCACCGTTCGCGA
>Ga0137361_10001859_pt1 | contig 13268 bp, 11 predicted proteins | sample Mad1_80_16metaG_FD_104923 | JGI IMG/M metagenome (GOLD analysis project Ga0137361, IMG submission 104923) | Vadose zone soil microbial communities from Angelo Coast Range Reserve, California, USA - Mad1_80_16 metaG | ecosystem: Environmental > Terrestrial > Soil > Vadose zone | place: USA... | reverse complement strand
GGAAAGAAGCGCAGATCATTTTCCGGCCTTCGCTGCGCCTTTATCGCTCTTTTCATAAGGCTTTTCTCCTCCCAGAATGTTGATACTCGCGACAAATCATATATGATTTTATACAATGATACAGTATATATATCTATCTGTCAAGGGAATACGAATCTTTTCATGAAAACATATATGGTATGCTATATAGTGAAGAGCGATAACTCTTCAGGACCCCCTATCGCCTGCGAACTGTCGTATGTAGAATGCCGATTTAGTAGAGTGCGGATTTATCCAGCACGTCATCGTTCGTAGAACGGCCGATTTATCTCGTAGAGTGCCGATTTATCGAGCACGTCACGTCACGTGCAGTGAGACGTCTCGAAAAGCGAGGGTACGATGCTGATGTGAGAGAAAAGGAGATGCCATGAGTGTAAGCCAGACCAGTAAAAAGAATAAACACGAGCAAGCCTACAGTATTATTCGTGAACGTATCTTCAATGGTACCTATGTAGCGGGATATCGCCTTGTGATCGATAGGCTCGCTCGTGAGCTAGGAATTAGCCCGGTTCCGATTCGAGAGGCGATTCGACGGCTCGAAGCGGAAGGCTGGGTAGAGTATCGCCCAAACGCGGGTGCGCAAGTGGCCTCGGTTGATGCAAGCAAGTATGAGGAAGAGATGACCGCACTTGCTCTCCTCGAAGGCTACGTAACCGCTCTTGCAGCAACTCGCCTGGAAGCAAAGGACATCACATGTCTACGAGAAATCAATGCCAGCATGCACCGTGCGCTACAATCTGCTGATATCCCCACGTTCAGTCGCCTCAATAAAGAATTCCACTTTTTCATCTATACCTATTGTCAGAATGGGTACTTGATTGAATTGTTGCGCGAAACGTGGGACCGTTTAGCGGTGAGAGGACATACCGATTTTAGCTACATCCCGCAGCGTTGTTGGGCTTCCATTGAGGAACATACTCAGTTACTTGATATGATTGAGCGAGGTGCATCGCAGAATGAGATCGAACAGATGGTACGTGAGCATAAACTGCTCACGTACGAAGTTTATCGAGACAGTCCACGCTACACGTTCCATGCAACGGCGCAGGTGGGGGGTATGTAGCCAAAGAACAACCAGGCTAAAAATAAGCTTTGGGCAAGGGACTACGAGTTTTAAGTGGGCCCAGCTGGATTCGAACCAGCGACCAACAGGTTATGAGCCCGTTGCTCTAACCACTGAGCTATGGGCCCTTGCGGAACCTATTGTACCATATCCTATCTGCGGTGGGAAGAGGGAAAATTGTGCCATTTTCGTCTTTTCCGTAACTTCTTAATTATTCGGGCCAGGCGGTGGGTGTAGAGTGCGGATTTATCCAGCACGTCCTGTCGATTTGCTCCGAGACTCCTCACTGCCTGCGGCAGTTCGCAAATATTTCGTAGTGGGTGCAGGCTGTGCCGCCCACGGGCGGCACAGCCTGCACCCACTACAAGAATAGGCGAGCCGCCGTAGCGTGCCGATTTATCGAGCACGTCACGTGCGGCGAGGAGTGCTGAATAGTTACGTAACATCAGCCAGTAATAGCTATTGGGCGAGACAATTGCAACCATTGGATTTGCAACGTTCTGCGGAAAAATTACCCGTAGTGCTTACCCCTCAGCCACAAAGTGTGCTATAATAACGAAAGCTTTATAGAGTAATGTGTTCTACCCTGTCTAAGCGAATTTTCCCAGGGGGATATTCAATGGAGAATGAAGTAACAATTCGTATTGGCGGCGAGTCAGGAGAAGGCACCATCTCTGGTGGTGACATCCTCGCCCTCGCCTCGGCACGTTGGGGGTATCACGTCTATACCTTCCGCACCTTCCCAGCCGAAATCCTTGGCGGACCTTGCCTGTTTCAGGTCCGTATCGGCGAGCATCCCATCAAATCTATGGGTGACTATGCTGACGTACTCGTCTGCTTGAATAAAGAGGCCTATGATCGCAATGTTCACGACCTGCGTCACGGCGGCGTTTTGATCTATGACCCTTCCGATTTCACGCCCGAGGCGGAGGATTTCATCACGTATGCCATCCCATTCAATGAGATAGCTCGTAAAGAAGTACAACTCTTCCAAACGAAAAACATGGTGATGCTCGGCGCAATTTCTGCCTTATTTGGCCCGCCGCTGGAGGCTATTACCCAGGTAGTAGAGTCCAGGCTCGCCAAGTCACGCAAATCTAATCCTCTCTTGATGGAGAAGAATATGCTGGCATTGGAGATAGCGAAAAAATATGTGGGTGAGAAACTACCCAAGCAAGACTCCTATCTCCTTGGCCCGGTCGAGAGAGCGAACCGTGTTGTGTTGAATGGTAACCAGGCCCTGGTTGCAGGCGCACTAGCGGCCCAATGTCGCTTCTTTGCAGGATACCCCATCACGCCGGCTAGTGATATTATGGAGACTCTGGCAAAAGAGTTGCCTGCCGTCGGCGGCACCTTTCTGCAAGCAGAAGACGAGATAGCGGCGCTGGCCGCAGTTTTGGGAGCCTCGTACGGGGGTAAGCGAGCCATGACGGCCACCTCCGGGCCTGGTTTCTCACTCATGACCGAGTTGATCGGTCTGGCCTCAATGGCAGAGCTACCCGCCGTGATCGTGGACGCCCAGCGTGCAGGTCCCAGCACAGGCATGCCGACGAAAATGGAGCAAGCCGACCTGAGCTTTGCGCTCAACTCGGGCCATGGTGACACCCCGCGCATGATCGTCGCTCCTGCCGATGTAGCAGACTGCTACACCTTGATGATCACCGCCTTCAATATGGCCGAGCGCTACCAGATGCCCGTGATCTTCCTGACAGACCAGGGGTTGACCGCACGAGTCGAGAGCGTCGATCGCTCCATCTTCAAGTCCATGCCCATAGAAGAGCGCCTCCAGCTTAGCCCGAACGGTGTCATGGGCAACAACAACAATGGTCGTGCTGCAAGCGTCGCAGAGATGGCCCACAGCTTCGCACGCTACGCTTACACTGCGAGCGGCATCTCACCCATGACCACTCCTGGACCGGGCGCGGTGGCCTATGTCGCTACCGGACTGGAACATGACGAGCATGGTCATCCTGACTACGAGCCAGAGGACCATACGGCCATGATGGAGAAACGCTTCCGCAAGCTTGATACCGCCGCCAGCGAACTCCCCAGCCCGCAACGCTATGGGGACGAGAACGCCGACATCGGTATCATTGGCTGGGGTTCGACCGAAGGCACGATCCAGGAGGCCGTCGACCGCGCACGGGCGCAGGGATACAAAGTGGCGTCACTGCACCCGAAGATTCTCTCGCCGCTCCCTGATCGTACTATTCGAGATTTTATCCGCTCAGTCAAGAAGGTCATTGTGCCAGAATGCAACTATTCGGGCCAGTTGGCTAACCTACTGGGTGCTAAATATGGCCTGCAGGCCATTCGTGTTAACAAGTTTGGCGGTATCCCATTCACCGCCGGTGAAATTCTGCAGGCAATTGAGGAGGTTAGTTAATCGTGGTTGCGTCAACAGTTGTTCTCACCCCGAAAGACTTTAAGAGCGAAGTGAAGCCCACCTGGTGTCCTGGGTGTGGCGACTTCGGTGTACTCAGTGCTACGTACCAAAGCCTGTCCAGCCTTAAGGTGGCACCAGACGAAACAGTGGTGATATCCGGCATTGGCTGTTCCAGCCGTTTCCCGCATTTCATGAAAACCTTCGGTTTCCACACGGTTCATGGACGTGCACTGCCGCTGGCTCAGGGATTGAAGATGGCCCGTCCCGATCTGAACGTCGTAGCGCTTGGTGGAGACGGCGACTTCTTTAGCATCGGCGTAGGTCATCTCGTCCATGCTGCCTTGCGCAACATTGACATCACCGCCATCGTGATGGATAACGAGATTTACGGCTTAACCAAGGGTCAGACTTCGCCAACCTCACCACATGGTCACATCACCAAATCAACGCCCTTTGGACTCCTGGCTTCGCAGTTCAACCCTATTGCTACAGCACTTACGCTCAATGTGAGCTTTGTCGCTCGCGGCTTTTCATCCAAGCCGAAGGAAATGGCAGCGCTGATTCAGCAGGGGGTGAATCATCGTGGGTTCGCGCTCATTCATGTGCTCAGCCCTTGCCCAACGTTTTACAACACGTTTGATGCGTGGAAGGCCTCGGTCACATCGATTCCAGCCGATCATGACCCAAGCAATCGCGCCAAGGCGTTAGAGTTGGCGATGGAGACGGAGAGGCCGTACATGGGGCTTTTCTACAAGGAGGAGCGACCAACGATGGATCAGGCAGCCTATGAGTTAACGCAGAAGGCGCAAGAGTTCAAAATCGACAGGTATATGGAACGCTTCGCTTAATGTAACTCTTCACGTGCCTGACTCCTCGCCGCCAACGGCGGCTCTCTTTTTCTTGGGAGTAGCGCCGCGCAGCCGCCGGCTGCGCGGCGCTACTCCTAAAAACTCTTTGCGAACTGCCCTAGAGTGCCGATTTATCGAGCACGTCACGTCACGTGCAGTGAGGGGCTCTGAAGAGTTATGTTCATCGTTTATTAGAAGGGTTGTGGGTCTGCCTGTGTCGTCGCTGAGGCAGCCAGTGCGTTGACAACAGCACGAGTGAATTCATCACCACACGGACGGCAGAAGAGTCCACCCTCATTGTGATACACTCCGCCAATAGCAGTTAATTGTCGTTCGGCTGGTTTCCCACACCATTCACACAGGCTGCCGCGGGGGGCATAGTCAACAGAGACGGGTCGACGAAATTCATTGATTGACATGAGGCATCCTCCTGATTCGTGCTGCTCGGATAGCATGGTACACCAACGAAACTTTTACAGCACAGAAGGGGAAACCCGTATCTTGAGGTCGACAATATGGAAAAGTCAACGGTGATACGGCGCATACAAGAACACGCATCATCGCCCAGGAGCGGCGCTGCTCCTTTCACCGGCCAACGAGTGAGGCAAGCAAAACGCATCTGGCCAATGTAGAACCCACTATATCATATTTTTGCAGAAAGTGCCACACAATATGACCTATGATAGACCAAACCTATTCCTCACCATCACGCGGAGGTGATGCCTCTTCCAGAGCTGGAAACCGCGAAGACAGACGATCGCCAACAATCCAGCCAAGCGCTCCCAGGCCTACGGTGAGGCCAAACCAGATCAGCAGGTCCGTGTCCAGGGCCACGTTAAAAACGCTGGCCAGGACACCTGCAAGTACGATACCGAGTGTCAAGCCAGTTGTCATACCAACCAGACATCCTGGATGCCCCAGGTTGCGCCCGCGCAATTTTTTGAGCATAGAGCTGCTTGTCTCCTTTTGAGTTATCCATTTCAACACCCCGAATCATAACGCTCCGCAGATACCACCGTCAAGTAAGGGCATAGATGTCATTCAGTTGTAATTCAGGAATGGTTCAGGGCTGTTTCAAATCGGCATGCTATAACACCCTCAGAGACGATATGATATGATGAGTATGTGTACTCCTAACACATGCTCTCACAAGAGCAAAGGAGGCGAAATGCCATGCAGAAGCAATTCATTATCTGGCTCACATTGACTCTGAGTGTGATACTCACGCTCATTACCGCCTGCGGGCCTGCCACCTCGACAAGCAATCCCACCACAAGTGTGACACACCCCATCGCAACAGTTCCCGCGGGAGAGAACCTCTATGTGCTTGATGGCTATGCTCCCCTGGGCACCAGCAGCATAGGCAACCAGCAGATTATCGCCTTCCACCCTGGAAGCCCTGATCCGACCCCGCTCATCACGTTACCTGCCGGTTTGACATCACAGGATCACCAGAGACTGTACACGGCAACTGCCAGGGATGGGCAGACGACCATCGCCATCATCAACACGCAGACAGGTGCTACTCTGCACGCATTCGTCATCGCTGGTACGTACTCGATTGCTGAACAACACTTCACCAACGCGGTCAGTTCACCCGATGGACGCTGGTTGGCCCTGCGCCAGGTCGGACAACCAAGCAATGAAACCACTATCGCCCTGGTCGATACACAGGCGCAGAAACTGGTCAAGACGATCCAACTGAACGGCACCTTCTCCCTGGACGCCATCTCCCCGCACGGGGGAATGCTCTATCTTCTCCAGTATCTCAATGATGGCTCCGGGCACTACTATGTGCGAGCCTACGATACAGATGCGAACAAACTGATCGATGGAGTTATTGCTGACAAGTCGGAACTGAACGATCCCAGAATGGTAGGCACGGCATTGACCCGCCAGATGGCACCTAACGGATCGCTCGCCTATACGCTCTACATCGATCCCACGCGCAATATTGCGTTCGTGCACATCTTACCGCTCGCGGATCGACCTGAGCCAGGTGGACCTGATCAACTTCCTGTACCCCAATTCGCTCGCTGCATCGACTTGCCGGTGGGGAAATCCGCTGACTTGCTCCACTACTATACGCTGGCGCTGTCTTCGGATGGAACCGCATTGTATGCAGCCAACGGGGCACTGGGAGTAGTCACCGAGATAAGTCTGAATAATGATGAGTATAACATCTTTTCAGACAACATTGCTCTCCAGAGCACATTTGACCCTGGCCATATCAGCATGACCGGCAGTGATACGACACGCATGCTCCACAATGGGGCTGTTCTCTCTCCTGATGGGACTAGCCTCTACTTCACAGGGGTACGTGGTATCTGGGCAGTAGATACCCATAACCTGGGTATAAAAGGGAACTACCTGACACAAGATGCCCTGACAGGCGTTGGCTTCAGTGCCGATGGTCACATAGTATATGCCGTCGACCCCGCACACGGCATTACACTTCTCGATGCCGCCACGGGGCAAGCTCAACAGGTCATTCAGGGGCCTGCACATGCTCCATGGGGAATCGAATGGATCAGCAAATAATTACTAACATCAATACATACAACTATATTATAAAATAAGAAAGTATGAAGGAGCATAAGGTGCACTCAATGTCACGACCTTTGCCCCCATTAGAATACCAGGAACCACGTGTTCCGACCTCCGAGGGCGTATGGAGTCCACAGCATCGGTGGCTGACGCTTGGACTCATCCTTCTCACGCTAGGACCAGCGTTCGAAGGGCTTGCTGTCGCAACCATTCTCCCCAAAATCGTTGCCAACCTCGGTGGACTGAGCTTTTATGGCTGGGCTTTTAGTGCCTATATGCTAGCCATGCTTGTAGGACTCATTCTGGCCGGAGGTGAAGCTGATCGACGAGGGCCTGCTCTCCCCTTCATCACCGGTGTGGCATTGTTCGTCCTCGGCCTCATCCTGGCCGGCACAGCATCTACTATGATCATATTCGTCCTGAGTCGTGGCGTGCAGGGCTTTGGAGCTGGTCTTCTCGCTTCAGTCGCCCTTGTCTGCGTGGGACGTGGATATCCAGAAGCGGTGAAGCCTCGCATGTTGGCAGTGCTCTCGAGTGCCTGGGTAATGCCAGGGCTGATCGGTCCTGCACTCGCAGGGGTCGTCGCCGACGTTGTCGGCTGGCGCTGGGTCTTCCTGGGTCTGGTTCCAATCTTACCTCTGGCAACCGGGTTGGTACTCCCTTCCCTGAAGCGGCTTTCTCCTACTGTGACAACTGGATCATTCGATACTCGTCGCCTCATTACCGCAGTTGGCCTGGTGATTGGGGCAGCAATGACCCTGACAGGATTACAAACAGCATCTCTGCCCCTAGCAACTATGCTGATTCTCCTGGGTCTTGCAGTAGGAATACCATCGCTGCATCGCCTGCTTCCCCCTGGGACGCTGAGAGCGAAGGCAGGTATGCCTGCTGCTATCGCGACCATGGGTTTCCTCAGCATGGCCTTTTTTGGCGGAGAGGCGTTCCTCCCATTGACATTGATTTCTATACGCGGCCAGAGTTCGATCATCGCTGGTATCACACTTACTGCTGCCACCCTGAGTTGGACTGCCGGGTCATGGTTACAGGCACACTCGGCTCCTCGACAAGGACGTCGCTTCCTGGTCACGATAGGCTTACTTTTACTTGTCGTTGGCCTCGTTGGCATAGCAAGTGTGCTTATTCCAGGCATGTTTGTAGGCGTAGCACCCGTGGCGTGGGGAGTTGCCGGGCTTGGCATGGGTCTTGCGTACTCTACGCTCAGCCTTGTTGTCCTGGAAAAGGCTCCGGCTGAGCAACAAGGCTTCGCATCGGCATCTCTGCAGATCGCTTCTGTGCTTGGATCGGCGCTTGGAACCGGGCTTGGCGGAGTGATTATCAGTTTTGTAGCAGCGGCAGGAGGACCACCACGTTCGGGCATTGTCGCGGTAGATATCCTTGTGATTGTGGTAACCGGTCTCGCTATCCTGGCCGCCCTTGGATTACCAGGTCGACCGCATCAAGCCTCGTCATAGCCTATCACCCGGTCAATGGGCCGTTCTTCCTCCATCAATAGGAATAACCTGTCCTGTAATATAGCTCGCACCTTCTGATGCAAGGAAGAGGACAGTAGGGGCAAGCTCCCCAGGTTTGCCGATGCGGCCCAAAGGCGCAACTGGAGCGTTAGCCTCTTCGGCACGCTGGACAAGCACCTCAGACATACGCGTGCGAAATAGCCCTGGTGCGATACAATTGACACGTATACCACGGCTGCCCCATTCCACCGCCAATGCTCGCGTTAAGTTGATTACCGCCGCTTTACTAGCATTGTAGCCAATGGTATTCAACTGTCCGCCGCCCAGGCCCGCGATAGAGGCGACATTAATGATGACGCCTTTGTTACCTTCGAGCATGTGGCGTCCGACAGCCTGCGACATGAGAAAGGTGCCGGTGATGTTGGCATCAAGAACCTGCCGCCATCGTTCTAAAGGCATCGTTTCGGCGGTTGCGCCCCATGTCAGACCTGCATTATTGACAAGAATATCAATGTTGCTACAGGAGGCGAGGGTCTGCTGCACAACCTGCTCAACTGAGGAGGCGTCAGCAACGTCGCAGGTCATAGCGTGGACTGTTATGCCCTGGTCTTTTAAGTATTTTTCGGCTTCGTTGAGCCACTGTTCTCGACGGGCAGTGATGACGACGGTGGCACCGGCAGCACCAAAGGCCTGAGCAATCTCTAAGCCTAATCCGCGCGAGCCGCCAGTAATTATAGCTACTTCACCAGTGAAATTGAAGGTAACAGTACCCATAAGCTCCTCCTTATCTATCGACCCTCAAATTCCGCTTTCAGGGGGGCAGCAATCTCTTCTGCGAGCCGATGAACGATCCCCTCAGGATAAGGGGCTGCCAGGTTCAGCAGGATATGTGTTGCTCTTCCCTCAATATAGGGCCGTATCCTCTCACGAGTTTCGCTCAGATCGTGATAGTTCACTCTTTCCTGGATAGAGCGCTCGATGGTGGTGGGGTCACGCCCAAGAGCCGCGCAATGATCGTCGAGCACCTGATTCTTGTGTCGGAACACTTCAACCGAGCCTCCGGCAAAATTCCAGACACTGGCGTACTGAGCCACGATACGCAGTGTTAATTGCTCACCACCGCCGCCGATCACAAATGGCGGATGGGGTTTCTGGACTGGTTTCGGTTCGCAGCGTGCATCCTTAAGATGGTAATACCTGCCATCAAAATTGGCAACGGTTTCTGTCCAGAGCCTTTTGATCACTTCGCACGCCTCACCCAAACGCCTGAGACGCTCTCCTGGCGTATAGAGCTCTATCCCGTACATAGTGCACTCCAGCTCATTCCATCCGGCTCCAATCCCAAAATCCAGCCGGCCCTGTGAAATACAATCGACGGTAGTAGCAATGTTAGCAAGCACGGCTGGATGACGGTAGATATTGCCTGTGACCATCAATCCTAGACGCAGGCGCTCGGTTCGAGCCGCTAATGCGCCCAGCAGCGTCCAACCCTCCAACTGCGGCCCTGTGGGATCGGGGCCTAGTGGAATGAAGTGGTCAAAGGCCCAGGCATGTTCAATGCTCGGGATGCTATCCGCCTCTGTCCAGACACGCAGGATGCTTTCATAGGTGGTAAACTGTTGTGCGGTTTTTATGCCAAATCTCAGTTTCACTGTGCTTCCTTTCTCAATCTTCTCGTTTTCCCTGTGATATTACCACACTCCAAACTATACCATATTGCAGGACTTCCTTCCTCGTGATTTGCGGTACACAATGAACTCGTGTTATGCTGATAGTACAAATGCGCCTGATTGTGTACCTATAGCGGTGACTGACATTTACCAATGCAACATAAAGAAGCTCATGTAGCAACCACCCATACGACACCACAGTTTCACATGCGGATAGAGGACCAGCACCGATTGGAGAGCCTCCCCTGGCATGTTCCATTGGCAGAATGGCCGGACCATGGCGTCGTTCCACTCTTGATCCGTAGAGGCGAATCGCGTCACCCTGTGATCTTTGTGGAGTGTGCAGGCTTTCGCTACGCCATCAAGGAGACGACTCCCCATATGGCAGAGCGGGAGATAAGCAATCTGCAGGAGATCGAACGTCGCGGGATTCTGGCACTTGGCCCGGTTGGAAGCGTGACCGTTCCAGCACCGCCAGTCCTGCTCGATGTACCAGGACCTGGCGGTGTACCTCAATACACCAGTGGAGATCGAGGCTACACGGTTACTAGATTAGCCCCACGTGTGATACCACATGTGCAACTCTATCGCATCCCCTTTACCAAGCGCAATAAGCAACGCATATGGTCAGCAGTGGCGGTCCTGATGGTCGAGTTACACGAGCATGGCGTCTACTGGGGCGATCCTTCTTTAGCAAACATCCTGATCCGCATCGATGGTCGGCGCATCCTGGCGATTATGGCCGATGCAGAGACGGCGGAACTCTTTCCCGGCCCGGTGAGTGATGGACTACGCGAACAGGACCTGGCACTCTTTGCCGAGTCACTTTTATGGCAAGCAGAAGATTTGCGCACAGCCCGTGGATTGCCTGAGGAAGCGCACATTGTCGGCGACGAAGATTTTCGCTACTTTGAACGGCGCTATCGCTGGCTGCGCCGAGAGCATGCGCAACTAGCCCACCCATCGCTAGCTACATCATTCTTCCAGGTAGAACATTTACTTCAGAACCTGAATCGCTGGGGGCTCTCCTTGCTGAGCACGAGCGGACACGCCTTACAAGAATTCGTCACGGTGTTACCGGGATGGTATGTACGCCGCATTCGGGAGCTGTTGGGTATTACAATACCACGCCCTTATGCGCGTCGCTTCTATAACATGATCCTCGGCCACCAGGCCATTATGAGCAAACAGGAAGGGCGCGATGTGAGCATCGAAGAAGCAGCGCAGCATTGGTATCATCACTATCACCTCCCAGCTATTCTTTTGCTACGGCAGCACCTCACCAGCGGACAAGACCCTATGCGCGCCTATTTCTCTCTCATGCGTCACAAGTGGGACCTGAGCGTTAAGGCAGGGTACGAGGTTCCCCTGGATGAGGCCCTACTAAGCTGGGCCATGCAGCAGGCAGAGATAGGAAAACTGGGCGAGGTTGATCCTGCAACCCTGACCAAATGGTGGCGAGAACTTGAACCGGTCGCGAAAGTGTTGGCGCCTCCACGTATTGAAAGTGGAGAGTTGGAGCCACTCCTCTCTGAACAAGAGCAGCAGCTTGTTCATCTGCGTACTTCCGAACTGGAACAAGAGGTAAACGAGCTTCTGGAGCAACAGGAACAAGAGGACTCAGGCCGGTCGAGTTAAATACTCGATTCGATATACGATTTTTTGCAGCGGGCTTGGCAGCCGGCGGCTGCCAAGCCCGCTGCAAACAAACTCTTGCGAACTACCGAAGGTGGTGAGGAGTTACGTGATAACGAACTTTCAGATAGGGGGATCCCACCATGAAGCACCGACTCTTCCTCATCTCTCTCAGTTGCCTGTTACTGGCTGTATTCAGTGGCTGTGGCTCAAACAATCAAAGTACTCCGAAGGCGCAGTCTCATGGGGTTGCCTTGAGCAACTGCCCGGAGCATCCTCCATCCTCCTCGGTTACAACCACCTTACCAGTATCTGACGCTCACTTTATTTATGTCGGGAGTGCTGGGAATCTCTATGCTCTCAACGCTGGAAATGGCACCATGCGCTGGTGTAAGCAGGTCAGGATTACGGGCGATTTTCCCTGCCCCTGGAGTTGTCCTCCCCCACCATCTATAGGTTTTGGCGAGCCTACCGTAGTAGGTGGCGTCGTCTATGTATGCGCATCAGGCTATCAGAGATATACGTATGCCTTTCGAGGCAGGGACGGCTCACTGCTCTGGCGCGTCAAGAGCGATTGTGCCGCTGCTTCCATTCCATTCGCTGACTACGCTGTTCCTCTGGTAGATCACGACATCGTATACACCGGTTCCTATGCGCTGCGAGCGCAAGACGGGAAGATCCTCTGGTCTACTCCAGTTGGTGTATCGTTTCAATCGCTGGTAGACGGAGTTCTGTATGCCAGCAGCGAGGATACCATTTATGCACTGAGCGCAAAAGACGGATCGGTGCGCTGGCATTACGAGGCGTCGGACCACGCTCCTGTTGGTGGGCGGCTTGTCGTAGCCGATAACCGTGTGTACTTTGGCACGCTGGATTCCGTCGATCGAACAGAAAAAAGCGCATTGTATGTGCTCAATGCCGCAGATGGCTCACTGCTCTGGAAATTCTAGATGGGAGCCTATTCCGGCGCTACAGTGCTCAACGACCTGGTCTATGTCAGTTCGCGTGACCAGTATTTCTACGCCCTGCAAGTCAGTAACGGGGCGACCCGCTGGCGCTTCAAATCCGTCTATCCCGTCTACAACACAGCCGCAGGAGCGAACGGCGTCCTCTACATCAACATGGATGGCCCCTATGCCCTCAATGCCAAGACCGGCAAAGTCATTTGGCATCAATCTCTAGGTGCCAGCCAGAGCGTAGACTTTACACCCTCAACAATAGCCGGTAATGTTCTCTACCTTGCAAGCACTGATGGCGAAGGCAACAGCATCCTCTATGCCTTGAACGCAAACACAGGCACAACCTACTGGCATAGCTCCGGCCTACGCCAGGTCACACCTTTGACGGTGATATGACTCACCACACTCCGACCTGGGTGGAGGGACAAGGGTGGGCCCTTGTGGTTGTCCTGAGTGGGGCGCCGAGGATATGAAGGACAAGCACGAGCTGAGTAGTTACCTTTCATTGGGATAGAATATGATGAAAGGAGGTGAACCTTTTTATGGATCAAACCCATCTTGCTATACTCAAACAAGGGACATTCTTCTGGAACACATGGAGGCGGGAGCATTTGCATATCCAACCGGATTTGAGCGGAGCTGATTTGAG
>Ga0137361_10001856_pt1 | contig 13273 bp, 9 predicted proteins | sample Mad1_80_16metaG_FD_104923 | JGI IMG/M metagenome (GOLD analysis project Ga0137361, IMG submission 104923) | Vadose zone soil microbial communities from Angelo Coast Range Reserve, California, USA - Mad1_80_16 metaG | ecosystem: Environmental > Terrestrial > Soil > Vadose zone | place: USA... | reverse complement strand
GAAATCATGTTTGGTAACTCCTCGTCGTAGAATTTGGCGCATTATGTAACGAGTCGCCAGCTTACGGCAAGCGGGAATAGCGCTCCCATCCTCTGCGATTCACAAGTTTAGTTTGTTGACGCTTGCTTGAAAACCTCACGCCAGCTCCGCTCGGGAGAATTCGATTCCAGGATGTGCATTCAACAAGCCGGCGCAGCAGGCGTTACAATGTTAGCCCCTGGCGAGGCTAGGCGAGCCTGGGGACACACTTCACAATCAAGTGCGGGAAAAACTTAAGGAGGAATCATGATTAAGTTAAATCCATCATGGTGGAGAAAGATGGCCGCAGTATTAACATGGATGAAAACCCAAAACGCGGCAATTGCAAGCTGGATTCAAGCCGTTGCGGTCGTTGTAACGCTGGTATTCATTGCAATCCAGATTCGGCAGCAAACAAATCTGAGCCGCGCGGCTAACGTACAAGCATCAGTTGGCCTAATCACGCCACTAAACTTGAAACTGACGGAACCCGAGATGGCAAAAGTGTGGGTCGAAGGACGACACGGATGGGACCAACATGTAGCGCCCAGCGAAGAAGAAATAAGGAAGGAACAATACGAGAATTTGTTGGTTACTTATTTAGTCTTTTATGAGAATGTCTTCTCCCAAAACCAAGAGGGGCTAATTGATAACGAGATATATCAGGGGTGGGATAAGGATCTCGAGGCTTTTATAAAGCACCAGCGAGTGAAGGAGTATTGGACATCGGAACGAAAGGCCAAATATCGACCAGAATTCAGAAAACGCGTGGACGAGATAATCGCGAATCCGTAGATATCCGCGCGCAAGAGCTAATCAGCTTCGCATAGAGTTTGTTCTGGGTTGCCACAAACATGCGTCCATCTAATAGCATCCAAGCTTGCGTCGTGGGTCCGCGGACGTATTGACGCGAGGATCCGCATGCTCGTTCCGTCTAGACCTCCATGGCCTTAATGATCTGATGAACACCCGTTGCTGCATCGCCGGCGGTGGCCCGGCTGGCATGATGTTGGGCTTTCTGCTGGCGCGGGCGGGCGTCGAAGTCGTCGTGCTGGAAAAGCACAAAGATTTTCTGCGCGACTTTCGCGGTGACACGGTCCATCCTTCGACGCTCGAAGTGATGCATGAATTGGGACTGCTCGAAGAGTTTCTCAAACTGCCGCATCAGGAAGCGCCGAAGCTTGGGGGCCAAATCGGCGATGAATTTGTCATGTTGGCGGACTTCTCGCATCTTCCGACAAAATGCAAATTCATCGCGCTGGTGCCGCAATGGGACTTTCTCGATTTTCTTGCCGAACATGCCAAGCGCTATCCCACCTTCAAGCTGAAGATGGAAGCCGAAGTCATCGATCTGCTGGAAGAAGGAGGCAAGGTTGTCGGAATCAAAGCGAAGACGCCCGATGGTCCATTGGAAGTTCGCGCTGATTTGACGGTCGGCGCCGATGGCCGTAGTTCGATCGTCCGCGAGCGTGCCGAGCTGAAGGTCAACGAATTCGGAGCGCCGATGGATGTGCTGTGGTTTCGGCTCTCGCGCCGGCCAGACGATGGCGAGCAGACGCTCGGCCGCATCGTCAAAGGCAAGATGATGGTCACCCTCAACCGCGGTGATTACTGGCAATGCGCTTACCTGATTCGCAAAGGCGATTACGAACGCATCAAAGAGCGGGGTCTCGAGGCGTTCCGCAGAGACATCGTGTCGGTCGCGCCGTTCATGCGTGATCGCGTCGATGAATTGAAAGATTGGGAACCTATCAAATTACTAACGGTGAAAGTCGATCGCTTGCAAAAGTGGTATCGACCGGGGTTGTTAATAATTGGCGATGCCGCACACGCCATGTCTCCGATCGGCGGCGTGGGAATCAATCTGGCAATTCAGGACGCCGTGGCCGCCGCGAACATTCTCGCCGAACGTCTGGCGCGCAGAACCGTCTCGCTGGCCGATCTTCAGCGAGTTCAATTGCGACGTGAATTTCCCACGCGGATTACGCAGGGAATGCAAATCATCGTTCAGAATCGCTTGGTGGATCGCATCCTGGGAAGCCTCCAACAGATTCCGTTGCCATGGCCCGTGAAGTTAATCCAACGATGGCCGCTGCTGCGCCGCATTCCCGCGCGCGTGATTGGGATCGGATTTCGCGCCGAGCACGTGAAGACGCCCGACATATTAGTAATATCATTGAGCAAATAGAGGAAACTTAGAACATTCTGTTGCAATAAAGAGCAGGCATGAAAAGCCGTCGTTGACCACGGAGGTCGGGGGCGGTACAATTCTTTCGCCCCCAGAAGTTGGGGGCGATTTAGTGTAAGAAACGTAGGAAAAGTTGGGATTTCAATTGACAGCCTCGAAATTGGTGAGTAAAATGCGCGCCCAGCGAGCACAAGGATTTGGGAATGACTTTCGAGCCCGACGTCGTCACGGCCCATCACAGGGAACCTCGTCCGGGCTAGCGCGTTTAGTAAACGATCTATGCGGCGGGTCGGAAGTTCAAACAGTGAATCCTTATCCCCCTGGTTTCCACCACTTCTGTCAAAGCGTTTTTGAGAGACGCAGCGGGATGAGACAGCTATTCGTCTTTTAATAAGGCAAATGATCACCCTCGAGGATGATTCCTCATGATGGCCCGACGGGACGAAAGGAAATTACCATGATGCGGCACTTAGAAAACCGGACTCCCTACCTGTGGTTGAAATGGGTGACGACGCTCATGGCAATCGCCTATGCACTACTATTCTTCGCCAGACTCATTAGTAACCGGGCGACCTTCCACGCCTCAGGTCTCGACGGCGACATCGCCGTCCCCGGCAACCCGCAGGCAATGATTGCTCTTTGCTTTGTGATGTTGGTGCTGTCCGTGTGGTTCTTGAAGGGCAAGAGCAAAGTGGCCGTGGCAGTGGTACTGTACTTCGCCCTGATCGGGTTCTTCGCATATTGGTGGCGGCTAACGCGCGAGATCAAATTGAGCATCGGCCGACCTCTCATCCCGCAGACCGATCTCCTCGACAATGTTTTGATTGGATCTACTGCGTTGGATCCGGTGGCGTTCGCGGTCGCGATCATCATGCTAGTCCTGGCTATTCAGTTATTGCTGAGTGGTTATCTTGAACGTCGTCTTGGCCCAGATCGAATTAATGGTGGGGTTGGCGCCGGGCTTTCAAGTACGCGTACGCATATATGATTTGAGCATTCCCGATTCCCAGCGGCAACAATACAGCCAGAACCCAGATGGCCACTTGATTAAGCGCAATCCATCCACGCCTGTCTACTTCATCCCGATATTCCTTCAGATAACGTAAATCATCCTGCCCAAAACAGAACCAGGGCGGATCTCTGCCGGGAATATTCAGCGCGTGGAGTAATTCGTGAAAAAGCGTAAATCTGAGAGCACTTTCGGATTGAAACGCGCTGGGATTCAAGATGATTCGGGGCCTCCCGTCTCTTGTAACCGGGGGCTCATCGGGGCGGTTACGAAGCGTATAAGCGCCGACGTAATCGGCGTCTCGGGCCTTATTAGCGTAAGACCATCCAGCCAGTGTTATTTCGTAGAGATCAGCTCTTTCTTGAGAGGTTATTTCCCAGGACGGAACTATGACAGCATTCAGATCATTCAGGTCTTCCCCGAACTGATGCTTTAGCATTTCATTTAGAGCGACATCATCGCTGAATGAGTGTACTGCCGCCTGGAGACGTATCGTGAGCTGACTATGCTCGATTTGATTATCAAAGCCTTCAAACGCTATTCCCTTGCTCAGCTTGTTCTGTTGAAGTGCTTGACAACTTTTGATATGACTTACGATGGCGGCATGATCGTATCCTGGTAGAAATCTTCCAAAATATGACGTCTGACAGAAACCGACAAAAGCGGCTGCCAGTGGAATTGCAATACGAACACTTAGCCACCAGAAGTTAACCCGGGAATCCTGAAAATAGTCGCTGTAAAGTAAGCTTCTGTATTGTTCATCATGAAGCGCGGTCCGTGCTGAACGTGAATAAGCTAACAGAGTCAGAACGTAAACTGACAGAGCCAGAACGACTGTGATAGCTGCCAGTACTACAGCTGCCATTACTTTCAGGACAGTTTGCGAGGGAACGAAGCGCCTTAACAAGGCAGGTGAAGACACTATATAGAGGAGACCATAGAGGAAACCAGCAATAATCAGAAGCGTAATTCCGCTGAGCGCCCACATCGCTAAGCGCCGCCTCGCTTCCGTCTTTGCTTGCTTTGATTTGACGGCCCAAGTCCGTAACGCTAGGCCTATAGCATCGTGACCGAGACTGATGGCAGAAACCGAGTTTCCGTTTCTAACATCAATGACTGAGACGCGGCGCATTATGCGAACACTGTCACTGCTGAAATAGTCCACTACGTCTTGAAAAGGCAGAAAACATCGAGCGCGTCGAACTCTTTGCCGAAGATCGTTTTCGCTAACTATCTCGGTCGTTATCGCGCCACCGACCTGCTCTTTAGCCAACGCGGCAAGTACATCTTTCCATCTGGCGGTCTCCTTAATCAGATTTCGTCGCCATCGATTGCTCGTTTCGCCCCAAAGTATTCGGACCGCGCGATCGATATTGCCTTCAAGTTGACCCTCGATCCCTCCGAGACTCTTGTAGTCCGCGCGCGTGATGGTTCGCTCCATATCCTCGGCTGTATCAACGAAGTCGTAGAGGTTGTCGCAGGTAAGTTGCAAGAGTGACAGCTTGGCACCCGCTGTAACAATATTCTTCAGGTCGCTGACGATCTTTTCAGGCAGCCCGGTCTCGTAGGAAAACCGGTAGCGATCAAATGGTCTGCCGAACCCGGGAATAGTTTCCGTAGAAGTTGGCCGCCCTATCGCCTCGATCAATTGGCCGTCGTTCAACTCCTTCAGGAGATAATTCGATATCGTGTGTGATTGAGGATTCAAGTCACATTCGTTTGTAAAGCGGCCATGAAACTCGGTACGGAGGGCAAAGATCATCTTGAGATCGAATTGCGTTTCGCTGAAGAGTGAGACGAAATCAAAGAACCCTTTGCGGTATGAATCGCCCTCCGCGTGGGGATTAAGCGTCAGCAACTCTTCAGCCTGGTCCAACACCAAGACCAGCGTTTTTGGGAGGACCTCTGCTATCTCTCCGAGCGTGCGGACGAGAACTTCAGGCTGTTCGCTGACAGCCCGCAGAAACTCAGTAGAAGTCTTGTAATCGGCAACCGTGCGCGAGAGTTCCAGCGTTTGCTCGCCAAGAAAGCTGTTAAGAGGAATATCCTTGGCTGCAAACTCATAAATCGCCTGAGCCATCATCACCAGCGGATTTTCGGTTGATCTTATGAACAGGGCTTTGAAGTCTGGCTCATCCTTGTCTTTGATAAATTCAAATCGGTGGGCATCCGTTTCAAGGTAAGGAATTAGGCCGGCGCGCAGAAATGAAGTCTTTCCGCACCCCGTGACACCTTGCAAAATCATTATTCGGATTGACCGACTGGCGAGCAGATCGGCGCACAGTTCAACATCGGCAGTCCTTCCAGCAAAGAGAGGTGCATCCTCCGGACCGTAAGAGCTAAGCCCCTTGTACGGTCTGACCGGCCAGTTGTCTTTTTCACGGTTCTGCATATGTCGCTACATTGGCTTGGTTCCCAAAGGCAACTGAGAAAAATTATCAGCGATGTCGATCCCCAGCCGCGCCCCGACGGGTGTGAAGCCCACAAGTGGTGAACAGAACGAGCTATACACCAACCCTAAAGGCCAATGCTGACGTCTTAAACGATCCATCGTCTTGAAGATTGGCCATCCTTCGTGAAGGAAGTAATACAAAAACGCCAATCCGAATCGCAGGGCGAATAGATCGGGAACTTTCGTTTCAGTGCCGACGAATCCACAGAAAACACGTTCACTCGTGGCGGCAAGGAAGGTTCCCTTTTCGCTTCCGGCTGCCGTGTTGCAGCCATTCAAAAACACGAGGCAGGTTGACTGCGGCGCCGGGTCGGATAAGCGGGTGCGCTCTCGGAAATCAGTTATGGTAATGCGATCGTCTGAGTGTAACTCGATGGTTTCGTGAGAGCCGTGGCAGTAAAAATAGAGCAGCCTGCACGTTGCGCCTGAACTCTTCCATCGCTCGAAAAAATCATCACTACTAGTGAGTGGCGAACCGAAAGTATCGTCAAGCCACTTCAGAACTTCATCCTGCGGAAGAATCAAATCGGAAACAGCGTTATCGAACGTGGACTTATTAATTACAGAGAGGACGCCATTGCCATCTGTGTAATTCGAAACGGTAAGCCATTGGGGTAAGATACGACGATAGACGCAACAAACGAGAAATTTCAGAGACCAAAAGTCCTTGTAATGCTCTTTCGAATTCTGATCAGAAAGATCCGTGAGCATCTCTAGCGAGCCGTCATAGATTAAACCCCATGGAATGTGCAAGAGGGTCTCGACCACGAAAGTAATTTGACATTGGACGCCGTTGTTCGCTTGAGCCGCGCGCTCTCGATCTAGCCAAGTCTTGATAATTGACGCATCGAACCCTTCAATTTCATGAAAGAGGGCCTCATACAGTTCGTGTCCCGCCTTCGCCAATTCTCTTAGTTCTTTTCCATAACCCCGCGACCCGTCGTTCTCCATAGCTCGATCCACCAATCGCTGTAAGGCACTACGAACTTTTTCACCTTTCTCTTTTAAGGTTTTGGCTGATACAAAATAGGGAGGCGCTGGTTCAGGACGGTAGTTCCAAATAATCTTTAGCAGCTCTTCCCCATGACTATTGTGCGGGCTGACGGTAACTTGTATGTGGGCTAAAGACATTTCTAGTTAATTTCCTCGCGCGCGTACGTTTCCATCCGTGGCTCCGCCGGATCGCTTAGCTCAACGTAATTCAGTTCATAAGGAAAGTATTTCTGCGAGCCGGGCTTCAAAATCTCCCACGATGTCAATTTGCGATCTTTGAAGTCGTAGTTTCGAGTCCACGAACCGGTGTTGAAGTAAGCCAACTCTGGATCACGTACGGGCTCATGGGTGTGACCCATGATTACGGCTTCAACCTTATTCTCGCGAATGATTGATTGGGCGGCACGAATCAATTCTTGGGTTTCGTCGACCGCAAAGCGCTTCGACAAGGTCAAGTAACCGTCGGGCGCGCTATTTTCCTGGCTGAGATACGACGAATTATCCTGAGGAAACGCGTCAAGCAAGTCCAGGTTCTCAGAAAGGAACGTCAGGAGCGGCACAGACATTTCAGGATCTTGAAGATACGTTAGCGCGGAGCGTTCCAGATTGAATTGTCGGTCGCGGAGTGTCTGATGAAAGGCGAACCTCTCTTCGTCAGATAACATCTTGATCTTCTCAACAAGCAGCACTGCGGCTGGATCTTTTTCGGTTCTCTCTGTTTCCAGAAGACCGGTGGGATCAGTCACGGCGTTGCCGCTAATGTATCGAAGCATTCTCCAAACAGCTAACGTCGCTTTGAGCGGCCCAAAGCCGCTTACAAACGCTGAAGCCCCAAAGATCTGCAGAAATCTCTTGAAAGGCTTAACGTTATCGACAAACGGATAATGCGCGTCAAGCGAATTGAGAAACTCGATCATGAATCTGGTTCCCAGACACTCGTAAAGACGCTTAACGCCGGTTCTGTCAGTGAGAATCGGCGGCTTCGCCTGATCCCAATAGAGGCTTCGCCCCAAGTGGCTTCCCCCTATCGGATCGTATTCATCTATCCGGAACTGATTCGCAGGATCATAGTTATTACCGTGTTCGATCCAGGTGTTGCCAAAGTCAGGCTTGTAAACCTGAGCCAGATTGAATAAGACCTGCTCTGGGTCCGCTCGACCCTTTCCGAGAACACTCTTAAGGAATACCGCACGTACTCTTGGCCAAAAGAAGTCTGCGTCATGATTACCGGGATTGATCACCAATCGGTTTTGAGAATTCGCAGCAAGAAAATTTGTTAGTCCGGCGAAAATGCTAATGTGTTCCTTCACTATCGCGCGAAGTTTAGCGACAGACTGCTCCTCCGTGAAGCACAATGGAATTCCAAGTGCTGATACGGACTCCAGCTCGCGTCCTCTCCATGGCGGCGCTTGGGCGAAATCCAAAAAGTCCCCGTTAATAATTAGCTCGACGGGATACGCCCTGGTACAGACACCCTCGATGAAAGAAACCAGTTGGGCCTCTAGTTCATCGTCACAGTCGTCCAGGGGCCCTGCACCCACGTGCAAATCGCTGATGATGAGAATCGCCGTGTCCACAGATTTTTTCGCTATAGGCACTTTCACCGTTGCTATTTGGTTGAGTTCAATTCCTTAGAGTCGTTGACCTAAATTCTTGCTTGACGAAACCGATTTCAAGTCCCGTTAGAACTGGGAGCACTAAGAACAATAGGTTGAAAACGCTCCTGCGTTTGCAGAAGAAACTGGATGGTGCTTTTAAAGTCTCAGCGCTTGATCATCGAGCCGATCACCCAATGCTCGATTGTGAAGCTTTTGATTAATCGTCGATTCCCGCCGCTGTCGCTGCTACAACTGACAAAGACAAACGGCATTCTTAGAGTGCCCGCTCGAGCGGCAACCGCGACGTGTCGAATAGCATAACACATGCGTCAACCCATGCCATGCTTACACAAGCACGCATAGTGAATACTAGACGTTGTTGCTCGTTGACGGTCTCTAAGGAGCAGTGAGAATAAGTTCGACGGGCGTGAGCGAAGAATTGATCGTGACTCGGACGGCGTTGCTATACAACGGTTTTCCGTCTCGCGCGATGTATGCATTCATCGTCAGCTTTAAACCTTCATACGACTTGAAGTTGAAGCGACCTTCAGCATCCACGCTTGCGGAATAGGAGACCGGATCTTCGCCTGACGAATAGCCGACCCTGGCCCCGACCGCTGGTTTGCCATCCGGCCATGTTACAGTTCCCTGAACATCATATTCCTGAGGCAGAGGGGGAACTTTCAGATCGTAGTTCTCGATTCTTTGACCCTCGCTGATCGTAAACACCTTTGCCTGAGACTTCTCGCTAACTCCAGGATAATACATTTTCGGAAAGGGCCGGGTCTGACTCGTCATTCCGTCAAAGCGAATTAAGAGAACATAGCGGCCCGGCGGAATAAACTTGAAACCATATTTTCCTTCTTCGTCGGAATAAGCAGCGTCCCAATGACCTCGGTATAGCTCCTTATCCGCTTCGATCATAAATATCTCGCTCTTCGCCACAGGTAATCCCTGCGGATTGAGTACTCTGCCGCTGAGTTGCGCGTTAGATTCCAGCCAGAAACTTTCGACCGCGCATCCGCGATCCCCAACCTTGATCTTTCGCTCCGGCCCGCGGGCAGAAAGACGCTCGGGCGGGACAGGTTTAATCGTGTATTCACCCGCGGGCAATTGATTGATGCGATATTGACCCTTCGCATCGGTCACTGCTTCGAATTTCTTTTCGCCTTCGATGACGACCTTTACGCCGGGCAACGGTTGTTTTGCCAGAGTGTCCTGCTTATCGCGAAGATACTTTACAACCTCGCCGCTGATCGTCGCGCCACTCTTTGCTTTCGATAGGCCGCGGATGTAAGCAAGATCATTCTCAGCTTCTGAGATCGATTTGGTTCTGGTGCAAACGCTGGTACTGAGCTTCCCGCCGTCTGAGCGGTAAGCGTAAACCAAATACTGCTGCGCTTGCCTGAATCCAAATCCACAATCGCCGCCACCGAAGCCGGTCAGGACTTCAACTTCAGCACCTTCAAGGCCACGAAAGATCTCATCCAAAGAAATCCGGACGGCCCGCATTTGCTGTGGGTACGGTCCATCTTTGACTGTTACAGTGCGAGTGTTGATTACGGTGCCAACGAAGACAGCAGAGACCTCCCAATACTCCTGACATGCCGGTCGGTTCCCCGCGCAATCGCAGGCGAAGGCTCGCCCCGCGCCTAGCGTTATCACGGTAAGTATCGCGAGAAAAACGTGTCTGTATTTCATGCTGCTGCGTCTTAGGAGTGATTCGAAATGGAATTAAACTTCACTTTTCAGTCGAGATCTAACGATGAAATCTCCCCGCAAACCCGACGGAATATCTTCCTCCATACGGTGACGAATACTCTCTGGCGCCGGGCACAAATGTATAAGCTCCGGTTACCTGATCGAGGTACCACATTCCAGTTCGCTCAGCTCTGTGCGCGTTTGTACGTGCAGGAACAACGGCATGCTTCTCGGATCGGATCGGGAGTTCATTGAGAAGCGAGGTTCTCTTTCTGGTCCAGAGCTCGAATGGGTCCATGTCCATCCGGCGAATCGGCCAGATGCCGTACTCTTCTCCCTGGAATATCACCCGGTGGTCTTGCTTGATTTCGCGTCCGGCAATACGAATCGCTCCCGCATAGACAACAATTTCCGACTCGCGATGAGGCTTAACGTTAAGGCGATAAAATCCTTCTGCGGGAATTTCGATCTCGGCCTCCGGCGCCACGAATGAAATTACGGTTCCTTCCTTGCGAGTAAGACTGGAAGCAATTATAGCGGAGCCTCTCAATACTTTTATCGAGACGGCGCCATCCTTTCTCGTCCCATAGGTAATCTCCGTGTCGTTTGCCAGGGTCAGATAGCAAGTGGGATACACACGGATTTCAGCCCTACTATCAGGGCCGGTCTTTACTCGATCGCCATATCTCAATTCGGCGCCTTCTTCCAGCAGTTGCCATTCTGATTCACCACTTCGATAAACCCCTCCACTCTCTACGTAACCGACAAATCCGCCCGCTGCTGAGACGGTTAGTCTCTCTTTGAGCCTCTCGCTACTCTCCGCAGAGGTAATTTCGAAATCGGTGAGAGGGTTTTTTCTCAGACGCGTATGCCAGTCGGTGTTCTTTAGAGACTTGTTAGTCGCAACCAGGACGACGGCGCGTTCATGACTCCATCGATCGAAAGCATCCTCGCGATCTTCTTTGAACTGCTTGACGAATGGTACCCGATCTCCTAACACCGTCTCCATCCCCGGCCCGACGAGGCTGGCGTTAACCGCGGCGAATCCCTTAACTACTCTTAAGACAGTGTGCCCGTCGTCGCCCACGTCACACCTGTAGATGCCTCCTCTGGTGGTAACAAAATCACCTGCCGGCGTTGACACCATGACGGATTGGTAACTCCCATTGAACTGACTTCTCAAGTCGTTATACGAAGACTGCTTTCGTTCCAAGGGGACAACCAGAATCTCAAGAATGGCCGCACCCTGCGAAAGTTTCAGCTTCAGATTGTCCGGCGAAAGGTCGAGAAAGGTGGCTTCAGTATTCGAGAACAATCTCAAATAAATGCCCGGGTTGAGCAGCACCTCTACTCGTCCATTTCCGCCGACGTTGATTACATCACCATTCTTTAAAGCTTTCCTGGACGGCAAGGCTTGCGGCGCATCATTGTCGTGCCGGTAAAGCGCTCCGCCCTCCACCAGATTAGTTAATCCACCATCAGTCAGAAATCCTCTCAAGTCGATCTTATCTTCTTGTGGTCTAAGCGATTTTTTGTTTTGTGGATGTGGCGTCGAGGCGAAGATCAGAATTAGCGCGACTGTGCTCAGCGAAAAGATTGGTCCCATAAGATCCCTTCTGAGGAGAGTGGGAAGGAACTGTCAGATCGAATTAGCTGCGCAGATTGTACTCAACGACGCGATGAATGATCAATGATTTTCGAGTGGGTAATTGGCCTTTGGGCGAACGCGAAGTGATAATAACTGTGACGTCGAAACTTTAACCACAAGGACCTGCCATATTACTCAATGGCTGCGACGAGTTCTTTGATATTCGGCTGCTGATTATCGAGCTGCGATTGGTTCACCATCACGCTTCTTCCGGACACTGGATACAATCCTGCCTGTAGACGGTTGATTGGTATTCCGAGCGAACTCGATACAACCGAGGCCGTGTTGGCATCCACGATCTCGAACTGGAACATTTCAATAAAAGCCGAACGTCCTACTGGACTCGCTGCGCCCGCCGGGTGAATATAGAAAACGTTTGGGTTCGTTTTCCAAACTGACAATATCTCGTTACCGATTTCGTTTACAACAGTTCTGAATGCCTTTGCCGATCGAATGTACTGAGTTAGGCGGTTCCCGATATAGCAGTAGATTTTGGGTATCGGAAGCCGGAATTGTAATGAGTTGAGATAAAACTCGGACTGCAGGCTTCCTGGAACGCGAGTCATCCCATAAAGAAGTGCAAGGACTGCCCTTACTGCTCGTTTCGATGAGCCATCGGCAGAGAAAGGAATTATCAGCCTGTCAGAAGCCGACATCGCTAGTTCCGTGTAAATCGAAAAGCTCGGATTACAGTCAATAAAGACCGTGGTGTTTTCTTGATCCCAGGAGTTTTGAATATCCTCTATCAGATCGGTAATCCATGTATGAACAATTCTCCAAGCGTCAGTGGGACCGGGAACTGTGGCTCCGCGCACACGAGAGGCTTGTATCTCTAATTGTTCATCACCACATACCAAGAACAGATTTTCCGGCGCAGGCGAATTCTGCTTCGATACGTTTATCACGAAATTCGCACCCGTCTTTGGGTTAACGTAGGGACTGCTGATTCGATCCTCGATGTAACCAGAAATAGTCTGTCGGGGAGTTTTACTGCTGAGAAAATCGAGAGCCGCTTCTCCAGTGCTCATTCCGCCTAGTAACATTCCTGACGCATTTGCTTGAGGACAAAGATCGATTATCAGAACCTTTTGTTCAGAATGAATTCTTGCGTATTCACTGGCGACCTGAAAGGTGAGATAACTCTTGCCCACACCTCCCTTGTTATTCCAAAACGCGTAGATTGCCATCTATGGCTCCTCAAATGACGGTCTAATAACGCGAAGTGTACCAGATGGTTCGCTTTTAATGTTATTAAATATCGCTCATCACAGTCGGTTGAGCCGGTCGCTTCGTTCATTTCAGAAATGAACCATCAATCACGCCGCGTTCGAGCCTTCAGCCAGGGCCCGCTGACGCGCGAAATGATCGACGATCTCTGTTGCCGTTTTGCGACCGACGAAGGGCGCGAGTTCTTCGGCGCTGGCTTCTGAAATTTTGTGAATCGATCCGAAGTGACGCAGCAGGCGCGTCTTGCGCTTCTCGCCCACGCCGGGGATTGCCGACAATTCAGAAGTGAAGTCGCGCAGCTCGCGGCGTTTGCGATGATAGGTGAGGGCGTAGCGGTGCGTTTCGTCGCGGACCATTTGGATCAGGCGAAGTATCTGCGAATGCGAGTCGAGATAGATGGGCTCGTCCTCGCGGCCTTTCACTAATAAGTAAGCGACCT
>Ga0137361_10001853_pt1 | contig 13280 bp, 13 predicted proteins | sample Mad1_80_16metaG_FD_104923 | JGI IMG/M metagenome (GOLD analysis project Ga0137361, IMG submission 104923) | Vadose zone soil microbial communities from Angelo Coast Range Reserve, California, USA - Mad1_80_16 metaG | ecosystem: Environmental > Terrestrial > Soil > Vadose zone | place: USA... | reverse complement strand
TCCACCGCCGCAGGGCGTGTCAATCATGCACATAGCCTGCTCAGCCTCCTCCCTCAGCCTGCTCAGCCCCTCGACAGCCAGCACCTCGACGTCGACGCACGCGGCCGGCGACCATCCCCCGCACTTCCACGGCGCCCACGATCAACGCCTTCTCCAGGAGTTGGCGGCCGCCCTTCAGGCCAGCCTCGTGGCCTCCGAGGTAGGTTTCGTCGACCTCGACCTTGTCTTTCAGCGCTTCCCGCTCTGGATTGACCATGGCGCGGCGGAGTTTGTGCAAGAGCGCCCAGGCCGTCTCGTAGCTGATCCCCAGCTGGCGCTGCAGCTGCACCGCCAACAGGCCGGGGGTATGGGTGGTCACCAAGTAGGTGGCCCAGAACCAGGTCGTCAGCGGCACCCGCGTCCTGTTCTGAAGTGCCTTGCCAGCCCTGAAGAGTACGGCGCGCTTCGCCGGAACCTCGACCCGAGTCCGGGCCTTTGGATTGAGGCCGAGGCGCGGGCGGCGATGTCGGATTCGGAAGCTGCCCAATCCGCGAAGCTCGACCTTCTCGCCTCTAGGGCGTCTGCGATGCGATCGAAGATCGTCTCGACGAAGGTCTCGGCTTCCTTCCTAGTGAGGTTCGCCTGCTCCGCCAGCACGTCGATCAGGTCGGCTCTCGTCATGGCCCTGGTTCGTCGGCTCCAAAACACTCGCTACTCTGCCACGGGCGAGTGTAACCGCATCGGCGTCGACGTCGCACCCGGGGCGAAACCGCCACGGGCGTCGATGGCTCGGCAGGGTGCCGGCGCGGGCTTGAGTTTCAAGGAAGGCCCGGCGAAGACGACGGCCGAGGTTCCCTGTTGAGACAGGTAGGCCGCAATTGAGCCTGTCTCGCGTCGCATCCACATCCTCGACCACTCCACCACCGCGGGGCGTGTCAATTGTGCACAATGGCCTGCTCAGCCTCCTTCTTCAGCCTGCTCTGAGCCCAGCGCGATCTTGTGGCCCTGGATCAAGCGGTGGACACGACGACGGCAGCTCGGTCGCCCCCGCGTTTATAACGTCGACGCGGCCAAGGCGAGGGAGAGGACCAGGGCGGACCCCACGCCCTGCACGGATGATCGCCTCTGCTCCCCAGAGTACCAATTCCAGGCGGTTCGGCAGAAGCTGACCGTCCGGCGGCGCTCACCGATCGGTTTACTTGCCGCCGCTGGTCTACACTGGTGGGGCGATGTCCAATCCTAGCATTGCTGGTGAGCCGCTATCATCGCCGGCCCCGCAGGCCTCCGCCGGCCCCGACCATCTCGGAGGCTGAGTTCAGGCGCATCGCCACGGTCGCTGATTGGCTGACCGAAATCATGGACGCGGGTCTGACTGACGAACAGGCCCGCCGTCTCGACGAGGCGTTGCTCGAACTCACCGACCGATGGGGCGTCAGCGACCGCGGAGTTGGCGTTCGGCCTGTAGCCAGTCTTCAAGATCATTACCGGGCCACTCTCCACGCGAGAGATAGATCTCGAAGGCCCGCCTCGCAATCTCGTTGTGATGGGGGACTCGCGTCGCGTGGGCCCTGGGTTCGTCGAGGTCTTCGGTGAGCGTGGCCGGCCCTGGAGACGAAAGCGTCGGCGCCTTCCGGTTCTTGCCGTTGGCACATTGAGAACCCGCGGTTTTGCGTTGCGTCCACCTCGCCATCCTTGCCCTCCTTCTTTTCGGGCCGGAGCCCGGCTTCGGAGTCATCCTAGGCCACCCTGGGGGGCGGGCAGCAACTTTTAAGTGACCGGATGCCCGTCCGGCAGCTGAGAGCAGCCAGGAGCCGAGACGGCGAAATTGCCTTGTGGGATTCCCGCGCGCCGTACTCAGCCCGTATGGCCGGCACACAGATCCCGAACCGTCTCAATGCGGCGTTCGGGAGAGGGGTGCGATGAGAGCCACTCAAACTTCACGGTTGACGATCGTTCCTGCGCTTGTTGAAAGCGCTCGAACACCACCGCGAGAGCGCCACATGACGATTCGGAGCGGATGAGCAGATCTACGGCGAAACGATCCGCGTCGCCTTCCTGACTCTGACTAAACGTCATCATGAATGGGTAGGTCTCCGCGTGCATCATCAAGGTCGGAATGATCCCAACGATAAGGATCTCAGCGACTAGTCGTCGTATCTGAGCATTGCGTGCAGAGTGAATATGGCCGAGATAGACGTGACCGAGATTATGAGCGACGACGGCTCGAAGCGCCTCGGCCGGCAGCGTGAGAACGCCAGACGTCACGGTCAGGGAGAACTGACGGCACTGGGGCGGCAGCGAGGGACTCTGATCGGAGGACCGCACCTTCTGAGTTTCCCCAACGGGTCTCACCGGGGCGGCTGGTTTCATCGGCTCGGCTCGTACGGACACCCACGCATTCAGCGCAGAGGTGTCGAGGACAGCGAAGCCGATCGGACACCCGGCGCGAGGCGGCACACCGTCCTGTAGTTTCATCAGGGCTGCAAGATGTGGATAGACCAGCATGAAGTCAGTTGGCTGAAACGGGCGTAACTGTGGCTTCGACGCTATCGCACAAGCACCCACCAAGAACACGAGCGAGACGGTAAGTATCGCCCGGCGCATCACCGATCATTGTAGAACCCTCCTGCTTCCTGCGAGGAGGGCTCTAAACTCGGGTCTCCTGGGTAACCCCCGCCCATCCATCCTTCCCTGGCCGCACCCCTACCGTACCGTTCCTATCTGACTCAAACACAACCGGGCTACACTTGACTTGTCACCCAACCCAGCGTGGGATGGAGAACATGCCCGTCACTGTTGCACAAGGCCGTCCGCGCACTCGAAGCCGAGAAGGCGCGGATCGATCACCAGCTCGTCACGACTCGCGGTCTCCTCGGCGGCCTGGATAAATGCCAAGGCCCGGTCGGGTCGGGCGGCACAACAGACCCGCACATCCAGAAGCCCTCGGATGAAAGCGCAGCACGATCAGATGCTCGCCCTGGCCGCCGCGCGGGATCTGGGTGAGCTGGTGAACCACGACGTCGGGCTTGGTCTCGACCACCACGGACCGGAGGCCACCCGCATCCAGTGCGTCGCAGACCACCGCCTCCAAGCCGACGGCGCGCAGCGCCTTGGCGCGCTCTGGCGACCCGCGTCATTCCCAACGACCGCGTGTCCAGCCTGGAGCAGCACCTGGACCAACGGGCGCCCGATGACCCCGCTGGCGCCGGCGACGAAGACTCTCAACGACACCCCGCCTCGTTTGGCCCGACCGGGATGCCGGGCTCCAGAGGCACAGCCGGCTGGCCGGGAGATTCGCTACTTCCCTTCACCACCGTCGGGGTGGGCGCGGATCGTGGTCATGAAACGCTCGCCGAACTCGTTGCACTTCCACTCGCCGACGCCCTTGACCGCGAGGAAGGCGCCCGGCGTGGTAGGCCTGTGGCGCGCCATATCGCGGAGGGAAGCGTCGCTGAAGATCACGTAGGGCGGCACGCCGCGCTCCTCGGCGAGCTGGCGGCGGACCATGCGCAGCGCTTCGAACAGGTCGCGCTCGCTCTCGCCACTGGCGGCGGCCGCCGGCACCGGGCGCGGCCGCGCCGACGCGCGCCGCAGGCTCCGGAGGGGTGGTGGCGGCACCTCGCCGCGGACGGCCTGGCGCCCGGTCTCGGTGACGATCAGCGTCGGGTACTCGTCGTCGGAGCGCGACAGTTGGCCGTGGGCCAGCATCTGTTCGATCCACCCCCGCACCGCCTGCTTGTCGATGTCCCGTAGCGCGCCGTACGCCGCGAGGCGGTCGTGCCGCATCGCCCGCAGCCGATCGGTCGAGGCGCCCGTGAGCACGTCGGCGACGTGGCCGGCGCCGAACCGCCCGCGCAGCTCGTCGACGCAGGCGAGGATCTTCAGGGCGGCGCCGCCCGAGTCGTCGGCCGCGGTGATCTCGCCGAGGCAGACGTCGCAGGCCCCGCAGGGGCCGGCCGGAGGCTCCTGGCCGAAGTAGGTGACGAGGGCGCGGTGCCGGCACACCGCGTCCTGGCAGAAGGCGAAGATCTCGCTGAGCTTCCGGAACGCGCCCGGCGCCGCCGGCCCTTCCGACTCGAGCACGGACTTCCACAGCCCGTAGTCGGCGCCGCTCCACAGGAGCAGGCATTCGGCCTCGAGCCCGTCGCGCCCCGCGCGCCCGGCCTCCTGCTGGTAGTGCTCGATGGACTTCGGCATCCCGGCGTGGATCACGTAGCGCACGTTCGAGCGGTCGATGCCCATGCCGAAGGCCACGGTGGCTACCACGACATCCGCGTGCTCGTTGACGAAGGCGTCCTGGTTCCGACGCCGCTCGGCGTCCGCTAGGCCGGCGTGGTAGGGCACCGCCTTGAGCCCGCGGCGGACCAGGGCCGCGCTCACGTCGTCGACCTCCGAGCGCCGGATGCAGTAGACGATGCCGGCCTGGCCGCGGTGGCGGTCGATGGCGGCGAGCACCTGGCGCAGACGATCGGTCCGCGGCTGGATGCGGTAGACGAGGTTCGGCCGGTCGACGTGCCCGACGAGGACGAGCGGGTTCGCGAGCCGCAGCTCCTTGACAATGTCGGCGCGCACCTGCGGCGTGGCGGTCGCCGTGTAGGCGTGGACGGCGGTCTCCGGGAACAGTTCTTTCAAGATACGGAGCTGGCGGTACTCCGGGCGGAAGTCGTGGCCCCACTGGCTGATGCAGTGGGCCTCGTCGATCGCGAAGAAGGCTGGGCCGACGCGGCGCAGCCAGTCGGCGAAGCCCGCCATCAGGAGCCGCTCGGGGGCGACGTAGAGCAGCGCCACCCGCCCCATTGCCAACTCCCGCTCGACGGCCGCGCGGTCGTCCCGGCTTTGGCTGCTGTTCAGGTACGCCGCCGCGACGCCCGCCTGGTGGAGCGCGTCCACCTGGTCCTTCATGAGCGCGATCAGCGGGGAGACGACGACGGCGAGGCGGCCGAGGTACGCGGCGGGCGCCTGGTAGCAGAGCGACTTGCCGCCGCCCGTCGGCAGCACCACCAGGCTGTCCCGCCCGTCGAGGACGGCGCGCACGGCGTGTTCCTGGAGCGGAAGGAAGCCCGCGTAGCCCCAGACGCGCTGGAGGGTCTCGCGAACCGTGATGTCGCGGGTGGCACGGTTGGGCACTGCTACCCGCATGGTAGTACGGTTGCGGCCCCCGGAGGGAATGTCTCGGATCGAAGACACGCCGGAGATCAGAGGGGACGCACTCGTGTGCCGCGGACGGGGCTACTACGAGCATCGGGGATGGATCGCGTCCAAAAGGGGGCGAGCAGGCTGTGCGAGATGGAGGATTCTGCTCATCGTCGCCGGAGGGGTTCTCGGGGCAATCGGAGTCCACGGGTGGCGGGCGCTGCTCGCGGCGCCGGTTGGCACTCCGCCGGCCTCCATCTCGGCCGTCCCGATTCCTCTGGTGGGCGGTCTCTGGCTCGTCGTCGCCGGCGGCTACCTGGCCGCCTCCCCCTGAGATCCTTCCTCGTTCCCAGTCGAGGGCCAGAACATCAAGATTGAATTCCGGTTCTGCCCGCCTGAGCGGCCTGAGCGGGCGCAGGAGCACCTGACCACTGCGACGGCGATGTATCGCGAGATGGACCTGCAATACTGGCTCAATATGGCGGTAGAGGTGAGGACCACTTCGGGCGGCTATTAGTCGCCTCTCGGCCGTTGCGACCGGGGTGGTGGAGGAACGTCTATGGCCGATGAATCACTGTTCGTGCCGCGCGGCGAGGGCCAAATCGCGGCATTCGTACTTGGCATTCAAGCTCTAAGTTGCTAGAAAGACTAACGACGAGCTGACCCTTTCAAGGCCGAGATCGCGGGTTCGAATCCCGCCGGGGTCACCATCGAAATCATTGTAATTCCCAACGATTTTCGGCTTTGCACGGTGAACGCCGAAAGTAGTCGTTCGACCCGCCGAGCTCCAGTGGAATGAGGTGGTCGACGCGCAGCAGATGCCCGTGCTTCGGGTAGTAATGCACGAGCGGCGCGGTCGGGCCAGTGAGTGGACGTCCGCATGGCGGGCGGAGCGTGAAGGTCGAGGTCATCCTCGACGGCATCAACCGTCAGTCGGCGAGACACATATCGGACGAAGGGCATTGTGCCCGTCCCGACGACGAGCAGCGCCATTGTCAGAGAGATCGCGCCCAGCGGTGTCCGAACACTGAATGCCCCCGCCGGAAGCAGCCGGATCTGCGCCCGACGATCGAGCGCGAACAGGGCCGCCATCAGGACGACGCACGCGAGAATCCCGACGGTTGAAGGCCAGAGTCGACCGGGCACGCTGCCCGCTGATACCGCGAGTGCTGCCGCCCCGAGAAGCGCCAAACGCCCGACCGCGACAGGGGCGGCCTCAACTCGCTGCGACCGCTTCGGTAGGACGTACTCGGTCACGGCGATGTAGGAGAGCCCGAGTGGCACGGCGAGCCAGAACGCGTCGCGCCACCGATTGGGTGCGGCGAAGACACCGCCGAACAGCGGCCCACTGAGGGCCGCCACACCCCAAACGCCGGAGACCATCGCGATCGCCCGCGACCGAAGCACGTCTGGAAGCAACTGCCGGATCGTCGTATAGGCGAGCGCGGTCAACAGCCCTCCGCCTAACCCCTGCAGCGCCCGCCCCGTCAACAGACCCGACATCCCCGGCGCCATCGCACAGGTCCCGCCGCCGGCGACGAACAGCGCCGTGGCGAGGCGGTAGGCGGCGCGGAGTCCGAGGCGGCCGGCAAGCGATGCCGCGATCGCAGAGCCCCCGACAGACCCGACCACGAACACCGTGGTCACCCAGGCGTACTGGGCGATGCCACCGATGTCAGCCACGATCGCGGGGAGGGTCGTCGCGACGACGAAGACATAGGCGGCGTGCATCGCCACGCCGCCAAGGAGAACGAAGGATCGTGTCGCGTTGGCCCCGCTCAGGAGGCCAGTCCACCCGGCCGCAGGATCACGTATGTCCGGATCCACCGGGGGGCCTTGTATCCTTGCTGGTTGCGTCGGTAAGGTTGAAGTACGCGTGATCGCGACGGGCACGACGGCCGCTGGGGGTACATAATCTACCGATGACCTGGCGGGCCGCCCTGACACCGCTCGTCTGTCCGTACTACTGATGGGGGCCACGCGATGACCCGGCGAGGGTACCTGCTGATCGCCTACACGGTGACTGCCGTGTCCAGCGTTGTCCTGGGGCCGATCGTGGCGCTGCGGTGGTTCATCCCCTGGACGTTTATCGGGCTGGACTATCTTCAGCGGGTTCTCGGCCCTCAGCCGGTGCTCGGGTGGTTCATAATCGGCGCCGTCCTGGTCGTTGCTTGGGGCAGCTTCGCGATGGCCCTCCGCTTCGTCCACAGGCAGGCTCGGCGGTTCCCGAACAGTGGTCGGCCCGGCGAGGGCAGCAAGACGACTTAACGGCCGCTTTTGTCGGGGCTTGTGCGCGAGGACCCGTGAGACAAGACGCAATGTTTATACGACAGGCACCCTCGGCCTCGTGGTGCTCCAGAGCGATGCGCCCGAGCTCGCCCTCGTCCGTGCGTGGCATCGCTCAGGCTACCCTCAAGATCGGCTTCTTCTCCAGCGACCAGCTTGGCGGACAGTCTGAGTGCGGTGCGGCAAGGGGGGGGAGGACCGCCTGGTCCTCTTGACCGCGGCCGCGGCCGACCTCAGCTCGGCGACCCCGGCGGCCTTCAGTGTCAGCCAGCGCTCCCGCCGTGCGTCGCGCGTCGCAGCGGGTGGGCAGCGTGAGTCCAGCACGCCCTGGGCGTTCATTCGCAGAAAAAGCTAATTCTGACTCGACATAATAAGCTAATAATGGTACGGCGAAATAAGCTAATTATAGAACAGCACGAAAAGCTAACCTGAGGAGCCGCCTATGGCCACACCGTCGGAAAAACTCGCACAGTCCCTGGCAATTCTGGAGAAGCTCCAGACTTCTAGCGGCGCAGCCGCCATCCGTGCAGGGGACCTATCGCGTACGCACCGGGAGCGCCTCCTGGCCAATGGCTTTCTCAAGGAGGTCATAAAAGGCTGGTATATCCTGAGCCGACCGGACGCGGTGAAGGGCGAGAGCACGGCCTGGTATGCATCGTTCTGGCGCTTTTGCGCGGCGTATCTGGAAGAGCGCTTTGGCACGGAGTGGTGCCTCTCGCCCGAACAGTCTCTGTCTCTGCACGCAGGTAACTGGACGGTACCCCGACAGCTCATGGTGAGGTCGCCACGAGCGCGCAACAAAGTCACCAAACTTCCGCATGGCACATCCCTGCTGGATCTTCGCGCCACACTGCCTGCCGCCGGAGACCGGGAGGAAAAAGAACGCCTACGTATTTTCTCGTTGGAATCGGCGTTGATCGCGTGCTCTCCGACTTATTTTTCCAGCCATTCGACGGATGTCCGTGCTGTGCTGCCGATGATCCGTGATGCCTCCGGCCTTCTTGCCCGGCTGCTTGAGGGCGGCCACAGCAAGATTGCCGGACGATTGGCCGGGGCCTTCCGCAACATCGGGCGCGACCGCATAGCGGACGATATTGTGAAGACGATGTCCGCTGCCAAGTACGATGTGCGCGAAACCGATCCCTTCACGGACAAGCCGTCCCTGGTATTCCGGGCCCGCGAAATCTCTCCTTATGTAAACAGGATACGGTTGCTGTGGCAGAAGGTGCGGGAGCCGGTTATTGACCGTTTCCCGAAAGCGCCGGGCCCGCCGCGCAAGATCGAGGCTTACATGAAGCGGGTCAACGACGCCTATGTCACAGACGCATATCATTCGTTGTCGATCGAGGGCTATCGCGTCACCGCGGAGCTGATCGAACGTGTCCGCAGGGGCACATGGAATCCGGAGACGAATGAGGGCGACCGGGAGCAGCGGAGCGCCATGGCGGCGCGCGGCTACTGGCTGGCTTTTCAGGCTGTGCGGAAAAGCGTTGGCAGGGTGCTGCGCGGCGAGAATCCCGGTCAGGTCGCGGACGAAGATCACGGGACATGGTACCGGGAACTGTTCGCGCCGAGTGTGACGGCCGGCCTGCTGAAACCGGCCGACCTTGCCGGCTATCGCAACAGCCAGATTTATATTCGGAAGTCCATGCATGTGCCGCTGAACCGCGAGGCGGTGAGGGATGCGATGCCGGCTTTTTTTGATCTCTTGCGCGAAGAGACCTACCCGGCCGTGCGTGTGGTTCTCGGGCATTTCGTGCTCGTCTACATTCATCCTTATTTGGATGGCAACGGCCGCGTCGGGCGTTTCCTGATGAACGTGATGATGGCGTCGGGCGGATATCCTTGGACAGTTATACCCGTCGAAGACCGCAACGCGTATGTCGAGGCCCTCGAAAAGGCGAGTGTCGGCGAGGATATTGTGCCGTTTGCGAACTTCCTCGCCGGGCTTGTGCGGAAACGACTGGCGGGCGAACCGTTGCCGGCTGTTCCCAAAGTTTCTTCCTGACAGGCAATTCGGCTGACAAAGCCCGACAACTACCGCGAGCATGCTTATGCGTACGCCGGCCATGAAGCAAGGGCCGCGGAGTTTTTCTACATGGGGAAGCGTGGCCCCCAGAAGGCGCCGGTCAAGCTTCTGGCCGCAATCGAGCCCGTGGCCCCCTGGCTGCCGCGCCGAAAGCGATAAGACTACGACGGCTCACTCCTCCTCGGAGGGTTGGCGTGCCGTAATGGCGCAAAACCACGAGCTGGCGCTCGAGGCGCGGCGGCTTCTGCGCACCGCCGTCGGCACTCCGCCCCCATGCCCGGCCGTGCTCCTGTTCGGAGACGTGGCAGAGGAGGGGACCGGCGTGGGGCGCCCGGGGAACGATCCCGACCTCCGGAATCCCGCTGAAGTACTCGAACTTTTCCATAGTGCCCTCCCGCCGGCTGAGTGGCCCGATTGGAATCAATTACATCACACGCGACCTCGAGTTCGAAGCCCGCAAATGAGGCTGGAAGCGGCACCAGCTTAGATGGTCGGAGAGCCTGGATCCAAGCCCAGCAGGAGACGCCCGGCCAGCTCGTAGGTATCAGGCGCAACCCACACGTGAGCGGCCGCAGTGTGGGCGTCGCGCAGGCACCGATCGAGGCGGCTCCCGGCGTAGATGGCGCTAGCGCCGCCCACGCTGTACATGAGGTCCACTGTCTGGACCGCGTTGGCCATTGCCTGCGCGATAGCCAGCCGGTAGACAGCGCGCTGTTCGGCCGAAGGGCGTTCGCCTCGGCTCACCGTCTCCCACGTGTCGCGCGTGGCCTCGCGGACGTATGCCCGGCCGGAGCCGACCAGCGCCTCGGCCTGGGCGACCTTGGCCTGTATCGTCGTGCGCGCCGCGAGCCGACCTTCGGCCGGGAGCCAGGTGGCCTGCTTGCCGCGCGCCAGCCCGATTAACTCTTGGATCGCGACGCGACCGATACCGAGGCCGAGCGCGGCGTGAGCGACGTGGGTCCAGCCGACGAACTGGTATAGCGGCTGCGGGCGGTCGGACTCCTCCGAAGCCCCATGGACGCGTTCCTCCGGGATGAAGACATCGGTAATCGTGAAATCGTGGCTGCCAGTCCCGCGCATGCCGGTGGTGTGCCACGTGTCGACGGCCTCGGCTTGCGACGCGGGAAGCACACACCTCAGGTAGACGGGATTCCCTTCGGGACCGATCCGAGGCTGGTTCCCGTCGTACAGATGGCACCCGACGTGTACCCAGCCGGCGATAAGGATGTTGCTGCCCTGAGACCAGCGGCCGGTCAGCCGGTAGCCGCCGGGGACGGGCACGGCACGTCCCTTCGGCGGCCCCGAGCCCGCCATGATTGTCTGGCGCGGCGACGCGAACATCGGGGCGAGCGTCTCGTCCGGAAGGCCGCGCACCGTGATCGTCATCGTGCTGGTCGAGATGAGGACGCTCCAGGCCGCAGCGCTGTCGGCCTGCGCCAGCGCCTCGACCACATCGAAGTACGTGAGTGGATCGACCTCGCCCCCGCCGAGCGAGCGTGGGAGAAGCAGACGGTACAGGCCAGCGACGGCCATGGCCTGCACCAGTGGCTCAGTTAGCGAGCGCCCCCTCTCGACCTCGTCCGAGGCGGCGCGCAGCCGGGGCGCAAGAGCCCGCACCGTGGCCAGTAAATCGTCACGCGCGTAGGTCGGGACGGCCGCATCGGGCGAGGCCGTTGGCCCGTCGAAGCGGGGCGCGGATCCTGACGCGGCGGGTCGGGCACGGATGCTCATAAGGCCGTCATTCGGGTTGACGCAAGCCTCATCCTACGCTGATCACACCACCGAGCTTGTCGGGCCGTCAAGGGGGACGAGACCCGGGCGAGGCATCTACTCGTAGCGGTTCACCCGGGACGGCGGGGGGTCCGGTCGATCGTCGACCGGGGGCTCGGCGCGGGCTCGCGGGGGGGTGAGAGCGCCGGTCTACGGCCTCCCGTTCCTCACCATGCGCGAGCGCTGGACCGGCTGGACGGGCCTGCTCGGTTATCCCGTCGCTCTCGCCCGCGGGTTCGCCGCTAGCAGCCTCCGACCGCCGCCTTGACAGCGGCGAAGGCAGCCGCCTCATGCCTGGGGGGCCTTGGCCGACGAAAGATCGGTGGTGTCCTGATCGCCGTGCTGCTCGCGGTCGTAGCGTGCGCCGCGCCGCTTCGGCCCGCCCCTAGCCTACTTCAGGTGTCATTTTCGGGAACTTCTGGATCTCGAGCACAGCCGTCGGCGCGGTGACGCCGGGCGTGGGGCCCTGGATCGCCGTGCGCTGGGGGTCGCGCCAGCCGCGCGCGGCGTTCCACGACGCGAAGGACCAGCCGACGTCCTTCAACGTCTGGAGGTCCCGGAGGAGCCGCTCCTCCTCGTGCGGCGAAGGGCGTCATGGGCACTCCGGGAAACTCCTCTTAGATCAGGTCGACCTCGAATCTGAGCGTGTTTGATATCGGCGATTGCGGGCCCTCGCAACCGCCGAAAACGCAACCGACCTCAAGCGTTCAACAATCAGGTGATTCGGGAACGGCGTGGCCCCGGCGCGGAAGCGTCCATCATCCCTCGCGTGATTCGGTCTTCGGCGATGGATTTCTGAACGCGCTGGTCTCGGCTGGCTAACGTCTGGGCGGCACGCCGCACTGAACCTGAGACCAGTTGATGTCCGCCGCTCGCCCCTAGGATCGTTGACAGACAGACCGGCGCCCTAGCCGACGAGCGCAAGTCCTTGGAATCGCGGCCTCCACAATCGAGCGGAACCCGCCGGGGTCACCACAGTGCGACCAGTTATTGTAGCGAGGGCCTTGGGCGCGGAGGACCGCGGCCGGCCAAAATTCCTCGCGCAGACCGATTTGAACCGACGACCTCTGGGTTATGAGTTCATGCCCGCGCGCGAGACCAATCGAGACCAGTCTAAAAGAACGGAACGAACAGCACCTCCGCAAACTCAGCGAGACGCTGGTCGACGCCGTTTAGACTCGGTTCGTGCACAATTAGGTAGTCCACAGTAGGCGCCGTCGAGGTGCCGGGTGCGGCGGGATCCAGGGGCGCAGAGTACTCGACCTTCAAGGAAGCGATCGACTTGGTCGCCCCGCCGCAGAACTGAGCGGCGTCAGGCGCCCTCGGGCCGGTAGTCCTTGAAGCGCTCCCGCAGCACCTTTTTGTCGGACTTGCCGACGCTCGTCTTGGGCACCGCGTCGAGCATCACCACGCCGTCAGGGAGCCAGAACCGCGCGACCTGCGGCCGCAAGAACTCGAGGATCTCGCCGGCCGTGAGCGAGCCGCGATGCTCGGGCTTGGGCACCACACAGGCGAGCGGGCGCTCGGCCCACTTCAGGTCCGGCACGGCGATGACCGCCGCCTCGAGGACCTTGGGGTGCGCCATGATCAGGTTCTCCAGGTCGACGCTCGAGATCCACTCGCCGCCGGACTTGATGATGTCCTTGGTGCGGTCGGTGATCTGGATATAGCCCTCGTGGTCGATGGTTCCCACGTCCCCCGTCCTGAACCAGCCGTCCTCCGTGAAGCGGTCGGCCGAGTCCGCCCGGTAATAGCCGCTCGTGACCCATGGGCCGCGCACCTGGATCTCGCCCATCGTCTGGCCGTCCCACGGCGCGACCCGACCCTGCTCATCGACAAGGCGGAGGTCGACACAGACGGAGGCGTAGCCCTGCTTGGCGCGGACGGCGTACTTCTGCTCGTCCGGCCAGGCCCCCATGTAGCTCTTGAGACGTGAGAGCGTCCCTAGCGGGGTCATCTCGGTCATGCCCCACGCGTGCAGCATGTGGGTGCCGAACTTCTTGTCAAAGAGCTCGATGAGACTCCGCGGTGCCGCCGAGCCGCCGATCGGGATGCAGCGGATCGACGAGATGTCGTGCGGTTC
>Ga0137361_10001848_pt1 | contig 13297 bp, 5 predicted proteins | sample Mad1_80_16metaG_FD_104923 | JGI IMG/M metagenome (GOLD analysis project Ga0137361, IMG submission 104923) | Vadose zone soil microbial communities from Angelo Coast Range Reserve, California, USA - Mad1_80_16 metaG | ecosystem: Environmental > Terrestrial > Soil > Vadose zone | place: USA... | reverse complement strand
GCGCCACGGTGAAGCCGCCGAGAAAACGCTTTGCGAAGCCGTCGCCGCCTTTGCCGCGCGAGGTCTGGAAGACAGCGCTGGTGACCCAGCGGTGGCGCTGGTCGTTGACAGAGTTGGAGCGCTCAAGGAAGGGGAAGCGGGAGTCTTGCGGCTCGAGCGGAGACTGCAAGTCGGTGGAATCGTCAATCGAATGCGAATAGGTGTAGCTGGAGAGCAATTCGAAAGAGTGCGAGAAGCGCTTGGTGAGATTGAAGGTCAGAGCGTTGTACGAGGAATTGCCGTCGGAGAGTTGGGCGTCGACGCTGTTAAACGGGACTGGGACGCCAAAACCTCCCGGGAAGCCAACGGCCTTCGCGATGACGACTTGAGTTGCGTACCCGACGGCGAGGGGCTGTCCCGGCGCGACAATACCGGCGAATGACGGGTTGGGGCCGGAAGGACGGAAGAAATTGAAGAACGCCGGAGTGGCGACGAGTCCGACAGGGGTGCCGCCACAGTTCTGTCCTGAATAACCGAAGCCCAAGGCGCCGGGTGCAAGAGCCTGGCCGATAGGAGTGGCAAAAGCGATGCTTCCGGCGGGGCCAGCCGGAGTGTTGATGTTAACCGCCGGAATGCCACCCGCGCATGTGGTGTTAGGGGTCGAAGGTACGGCTACCGTGAGAGGACTGTCGCCCGGAGCAGCGAGTCCAGTGGCGATGGCGTTCGCATCGTTCTTTGCGATCAAGAGAGGATTGGTGGAGTTGACGTCGACGGGGCGATGCAGGTGCAAGCCGCGTGTGTACTGATAACCGATGCTGAATTTCCAAGAGCCGGCGATTTCACGTTCGATCGTGAGATTGGCCTGCTCGGCGTACCCATATTGGAAATTGGCGGCTATGGGCAGCGTGAACGGCAGAACAGGCAGCGGGAAGCCAGCGGTCAAATAGTTTTGGTTGGCGAAAAGAGAACCAGAAGCAAGGGGATCGAAGCGCTGCTGATTGGGGACATAGAACATGTTGGGGAGCGCGTTCAGGACGCCCTGGAAAATCGCGGAGCCGTTGAGATTGGTGGGCTTGTCTAGTGCACCGCCGCAGGTGGCGTAGCCAGGAGGCGCAGACGAGGCGGGAACGAGGCCACAGGCAGAAGCAACACCGCCAGCGCTGAGAAGCTGCACGGAGCGGCCGCCGTCGGCGGTGACGGAGTCAAAGGCGGTGGCGAGAAGCGGGTGATCGTAAAAGAGTCCGAAGCCGGCACGAATGACGGTCTTACCGTTACCGGCGGGATCGAAAGCGAGGCCAAAGCGCGGGCCAACGTTGTTGTAATCGCGCGGAATGCCTTCCACGACGCCGAGAGCTTTTTCGGCGGCGGCGTTGATGGCCGTGGCGGGAGAAAAGAGCGGGCTGATTTCGACGTCGTAGCGCACGCCGTAATTGAGCGTGAGCTTGTGGTTTACCTTCCAACTATCCTGCGCGAAGAAGCCCATGGGAATGTTGTCGAAGGGCTGATTGGAATTTCCGATGCCCTGAATGTAGGTGGTGGGAACACCAAGCCCATAGGATTGCAAGCCGCTTGTGCCGGGAAGAGCGATGCCCGCTACTGAATCTGGGAAACGAAAGGTGGAAGCAGCCAAGCCTCCGAAGTTAACGTCACCGCCGAAGTCGAGCTCGAAGATTTGCGCTTTAGCAGAGCGCAGTTGAATCAGGTTGAAGTCTCCGCCGAATTTGAAGGTGTGCTTGCCGCGAATGACGCTGGCTTGGTCGCTGAATTCGGTGCGGCGCTCGATGCGGTCGACGGTGGAATAGGGCTCACGTCCAAAGTAGGCGACGCCTGGGATATTGACGGCGATGTTGCTGCCGCCGGGAAGGTCCGAGAATCCGAAGTGCAAGCCGCGGCGAGCGTATTGGAAGCGGGCTTCGTTGAAATCGCGAGCGCTGACGACGGTGTCATGTTGAAAGGTGATGTTCAAATCGCGCGCCTGGGTCAAGCCGGTGCGCGAGCCGGCGTTTTGCCCGAAGACCTGGTTTTGTGATGTAGAAGGCTGGCCGGTAACGAGCGAAGGCGAAACGCCGACGCGCAGGAAGGAATTGTTGCGGTTGCTCCAGCGCTGATCGAGGCGGCCGGACCACAAGCTGGTCTTCTCCGAAACCGGGTAATTGCCGCGAAGAGAACGGAGCCCAACGTAAGAAGCGGGTAAAGGAGCAACATAGACGCCAGCGGCGGAACAAGTGGCGCCGTTGTTGACTGGTTGGCCGGCTGGGCATGCGACGGGGATGGGAAACTGAGGTCCCGGGCCAGGACTGAGAAAGCCGCCCGTTGCGCCGGCGGCGACCGCGCCGAAATCCAGTTTATTAAGGGCGACACTGGAGGCTGAACCCATAAATACGGCGTATTTCGTTCCCAGTTGCTGCAAAGCGGGGCTACCTGAGGTCAGCAAGGAATTCACTGCAGCGGCCTGGGGACCGGTCAGCTGAACGGTGAGGCCGCCAGCGGCTGGAGGAAGAGTGACCGGAACGAGGCCAAAATTGTTGATTCCGATGCTGGAGAAGCCGCTCTCTTCGCGCTGCGTGTATTCGTAGGAGAGGAAATAAAAAGTTTTGTCTTTCTTGAGCGGTCCGCCAAAAGTGAATCCGGACTGCGTGCGCGTATATGCCTGCTTCACCGGATCGAGAACTCCGGTGACGGGATCGATTTGACCCGAGAAGGCGTTGCGTGCTTGAAAGGACTTATTGCGGAAATAGCCGAAGAGGTCGCCGTGAATTTCGTTGGCGCCGCTTTTGGTGACGATGTTAATGACGCCGCCGGTGGCGCGGCCGTACTCCGCGTTGTAGTTGCTGAGGATGAGCTGGAATTCCTGGACGGCTTCCTGGGAAACGGTGGCGCGGATGCCGTTGACGGAATTGTCGACCGCGTCGGCGCCGTCAACGCTGACCATGTTGGAGCGGGCGCGCGCGCCGTTGATGTTGAGGCCGCTGTTGGGAGCAGGACCGATGGTGGGGGAGACGTCGCGTGTAGTTTGCGAGTTGATGAGTGTGAAATTGATGTAGCCGCGGCCGTTGATGGGGAGGTTGTCGATCTCGCGCTGCTGGACGGTTTGGGAGACTTCGGTCTTGGAGGTTTCAATGGCAGCGGTTTCGGTGGTGACCATAACGGTTTGCGTCACGCCTTTGATGTCGAGGCGAGGATTGAAGGTGGCGTCTTCGCCGACGGTCACGATAATGGAGTCATTGTGGAAAACGCCGAAGTTGGCTCCGCCCTCGACGGACATTTTGTATCTGCCGGGCGTGAGGCCGATGAAGATGTAGCGGCCGTTATCGTCGACGGCAATGCTGCGCTCGGCTCCAGTGGCCGCGTTAGTTACGGTGACTTTGGCGCCGCGGACGGCCAAGCCTTGCGGATCGACGACCGTTCCTGACAGCGTAGCGGTATCTTGTGCGGCGGCGCGGAAGACGCAACTTAATACCAACAGACAAATAAAAATCGACGCGCACACAAAGGGCCTGCGTTGCATGTTGCCTCCTCGCTGAAACCCGGTGAGTCTTCGAAGCACGTTCCGCTACCTCTAGCGGTGGCGGAACCTCCCGCCGCACTCCCCGACGAAATAAATTGGTTACAGGGCTTTTACTGCAATAAACAAATGCTTTCAATCGAAAACTTGGCGGCCGGGTCGGGTGAGTAATCGTCCCGCGGAGCAGGCCAAGCAAGTGCAGGATGGCGGGAATGGGGACGGGAGGCAAGCGACAAGGTGCGAAAAGCGGCGGGAGGTGCGGGAATGTCGCGGGTTGTCGTGGGTTCAGCTGAATTGGCGCCGATGCACAGAGGCACGTAGGAGTTATGTTGAGCCTCGCTGATGGAGCGGTTGAGGCCGTTCGGCCGCCAAACTGAGGCGCCCTCAGGACAAACGCGATACGAGAGGAGAGATCGCGGGACTGCGATATGGGGACATTGGAAGTGCGGAGTTCTAGAGGTGAAGGTGGCGCTGGACCAGTTTGCGGAGTTTTTCACGGTCTTCGTCTCTCATGTGCACGAATTCGACGCCATTGCCTTCGGCGCCGATATTGCGGACCACGGCCGTGAAATGGATTTTGCGGAGACCGGAGCGGACTTCCAGTTTGATGGAATCACCGACGTGGAGTTTCGCCGGAGACTCGAGACACGCGCCACCGAGACTGATGGTCTTGACGCGCGCGAGTCCCGCCTGCGGTCCATCAATTTGCGCGCGAAGGGGCGATTCGAGGGGGACGCGGGTGTAGCGACGCTGCACGACGAAGCTGGAATTCGAATTGCCGGCCGCGGCGAAAGCGGCGCGAGCGCGTGCGGATGTAGGGCGATCCTCGAGCATGGCGAGGGCATCTTCAGCGGCGGCGCGGAGGCCGGAGGGCTCGGCGTAGGCAAGGCCCTCGCGGCGGCTAGCGAGGGTGCGAAGCAACTCGGCGGCGTCCTGGGCGCGCATGCGGCCGAGAGCTTCAATAGCTTTGATGCGGACGAATTGATCGCGAAGAATGTCGTGTCCACCGGCGGCAATTTCCATGAGCTGGGGCACGGCGGCGGTTTCCTGAGCGAGGCCGATCTGGTCGATCATCATGGGCACAACCAGGGGGTGGGCGTCCGCAAGCACGGCGGAAAAGACGAAGGCCGCGCTTTGCGCGGAGGCGACGTTGGCGGGACGAGCCAGTTCGCTAACGGCAAGGTCCTGCAGGTTCCACTCCCAACTGGCGACCGCGCGCGCAAAACCGCGAAGGAGGCGATCGGCATCGGCGGCGGCAAGAAGCTTGATGGCGGCGCTGACGCGCTGGCGGCGCGCTTCGTACAAGCGAGTCTCGAGCAAATTCAGAACCGGAACTCCGATGGTGCGCACAAGACGGGCCATGGCCGGGAGAAACTCTGCGGCGCGGGGTTCCGTGAGCAGCAGAGTCAAGCGATCGAGAAGGCGGTCGGGATCGCGATGCAGAAGGCGGGGGAGAACGGGATCGAGAGCGCGATTGGCGAGCGAAGCGTCGACGAGTAGCAACCAGCGGTCCTCCGCGACGAGACGATGCGCGAGAGCGGAAATGTGATCGTGGGCAACGTCGTGGGGCGCCTTTTCGAGGGCATCGAGAATAAACTCGAAGCCGGCGTAGTCGCCGCGGGTGACGGCGACCCGCCCGAGACTCTCCAGGAAAGCCGCGAGCAGAGCGGCGGTTTCCGGCGTGGTTTCTTTCTCGAGCGCCTTCAGCGTACCGCGGCTCAAATCCTCAGGAACTTGATTGGGCCAGAGCGATTCGATGATAGGGGCAAGTTCGTTGAGGCCCGCAGCGACGGCGCGTCTGACTGCGGCTTCGGTGCTGTCGATGCGCCGGGCGTAATTCAGCAGGATATTGCGGGCTTCGCGGCGCGGCGCGTCGGCGCCGGAAGCTGAAAGCTGACCGAGATTTTGCTTGAGCGCGACAATGGGAACACACCAAACGTCCGAGCCGCGCAGTACCGCGGATTTTTCGCGGGGCGGAAGCTCGAGCCAGAATCTCTCAATCAGTTTTTCGCGATGCGTGTCGGCAGCCCAAGTGGAGGCAAAGGATGACAAGTGCGCGGAGGCATGCGGACCGGTGTAGCCGCCGGCGGTGACGAGGACTTCCGCGAGGCGATGGAACAGGGGGCGCAGGCCGGGGGGGTTGAGCGTCCCGTCAGAAAATGCCGGTCCTAGAAATTCGAAGATCAAACTTTCGGACAAGCGGAGAAGATACGGTTGCGGGCGCTCGGCGTCGCGCGGAGGATATTGCGTGACAGCGCTCAGCAGCAAGCGGACCGTTTCCCGGCTGGCCTCTTCCATGGCGCCGTGGATGGCGCGGGCGGCTTCTTCCGGGGAAATGTTGCGGGCTGCCTCAAGTGGAGGCGTTAGGCGGGCCAACAGGCGCAGCGTGGCTTCTAGACCGTCGATTTCCGGGATTGCGATAGGCGCTTCGAGGGCTTCGCGCGGCGAATGCCCGCCGTAGGCGACCAGCGCCGCGATTAGGCTGGCTAGCACGGTATCAACCTTACGCTCGTCCTCCATGTTTACGGCGATGCCTTCCACGCGGTGCTCCCGAAGATTTGCCGGCCACCAGGCCAGCGCTTGCTGCTTGGTAGGTTGCCCTGATTTGAGCAATGATGCCTTGGCAAGTTCGGCTAGCGTGTCCAGTTCGCCTACATGGAATTTGGGAGCGAAAACGAGGTTGTAGATTCCGGCGCGCTGAAGATCCTTGGCGAAGGCGAAAAGATCGCCGCGCGCATCGGGGAGCAGAGCGTCGCTCAGTTTCGGCGCGACAAGGCCGTTGCGCTCGACGCGAATTTCGAGGCCGTTCATGTTTGAGGCGGCGGAGCGCAGGGATTCGTAAGCGCCATCGAGGCTCTGCAGAAGGCGCGGGTGCTGCCGGTCATAGAGGCGCGCCGAACGCAGAAGCAGATGGAGCTCGCGAAGAGAGCGAATGAGGTCCAGGAGCAGTGGGTCGGTTTGCGGCTGGGTCGGCAAAGCTGCGGCAAGTTTTGCTTGAAGCTGCGGAACGAGCTTGGGGCGGGAGGTGTGCCTCTGCTGTTCCACTGGACGTGCGGCGACTAGGACCAAAGCTCTCCTTCGCGTTTCCGCGGGTGTTTCCTTGTGACCGAGGGGGGAACCTGCCGTCCTGCGGGCAGGGTACACCCCACCTAATACCAGCACGTCCCCTACCTCGGTGTGGGGGTCCCAAGAGCTTTGTTTCGAGGAAGATGGGACAATGGTACTAGGACCACAAGCCACAGCATGTTACAAAATGTAACGAAACAGGTAGCGGAATAGGTGCTAATTCGGAGTGATAAACTCTACTTCCTTAGAGTTTCGGTGATGGAGACGGTGCCGCCCTCGGTGGCGGACACGGGGCGCTTGGCAGGCCGATAACCGTCTAGCTTGAGCGTCACGGTATGCGTTCCGGCGGGGAGCTCGACGCGAGCCGGAGTGAATGAGCCGGAGGAGTTTCCGTCGATAAAGATCTCGGCACCGGCAGGATTGCTTTCTACCTGCGCCCAGGCGATGTGATTGTGGGAGCGCTCATTGAGCGTGGTGTTGAGCTGGGTTTGGACGTTTTCCTTTACTTGCACGCTGCCAACATAGGGATCGTAGCCTTGCAGGCGCAATACGAGATTGTACTCCCCAGCAGCCAGCGGCAAGGTCACCGGAGTTTGCCCGGACTGCTTGGCGCCATTGATGAATACGTCGGCACCGGGTGGATCGCTGGTGATGTATAGACCTTTGGCCAGCGATTCGAGAGAGAGTTTTTGGTCCGCAACGCTACCTTGCTGCACTTGCAAGGCGGTCTGCACGGGCTGGTAGCCGTCCTTCCTAACCTCCAAGCTATAGCGGTTAGGCGTGAGATCGTTGAAACTGCACGGGGTGAGGCACTGGCTGACCACACGGCCCGACGGCCCGTGCAGAATAGCCGTGGCCCCGATAACATCGGTTACGACGTGAATGGCACCGAAACCCGGGCCGGGGACCGGATGGCCGCCGCCCGCGCCTGGGCTTGCACTGGTGCTTGCTGAAGCGGGTGCGTCGTCATACTCGATGTGGTCAATCAGGTGGATGCTGGGAGGCGCGTCACGCAAGAATTTGAGCAGCGCTCCATGCTCTGCCGGACGCAGCTTGCCGGAAAGTGTCAGCGTATTGCCAACACCTTGCACCTTGGCGCGAAAGCCCAGCCCTTGCTCGGAGATGGCTTCTTCAATGCGGCCCTTGTATTCCGCCGCCTTTTCACTGAGAACGGACTCGGGTTTCTTAGCCTGAGGTTTCTCGATGTGCGCGGATTTGACGTCCAGCACGGGAGGAGTGACCGGCGCAGGTTTTGCATCGGAAGCGGCCTGGTCTGAATTTTCCGTGGACGATGCAGCGCCAGGGTTGCTGCCGGAATCGTCTGGCGCGGTGACAGGGTCGGTTGCGGTTGGCGGGGAGACCGCCTCGCTTGTCGACGCAGCGGCAATACGACGCTGTTGGCGAACGTCATCATAGATGGGACGAAGTTTGTTGGCGCAGTAGCCAATGACGCCGAGCAGCAGAAGCGCGACGAAGACGGTGGCGAGCACGCTTTTCTTGGGCTTGGGCTCCGGAACGGGCGGCAAGGTTCCGGTGCGGCGAAGAATGGGCGTCTGACCTGCATTCGCGGCGCGCGCGGACAAGGAGCGAGCGACGGCGGAGGTATCGTCGCCATGCACTCCACGCAGTCCCGCCGGACTCATCGCCACGGTAGCATTTACATCGGGATTCATGGCCATCGTGGATTGAGGATTGCCGGGCGCTGCGCTGAGCGAGCGGTAGTTGCGCAGGTCTTCGAGCATTTCGCGGCAGCTCTGGTAGCGCGTATCGGGATCCTTTGCCAGCGCACGCATGATCGCAGCGCTGATTCCCGCGTGAATGGAAGGGTCCACTTGCTTTGGCGGAATAGGTTCCTCGTTCACGATTTTGTAGATTACGGTGGTGATGTTCTGGCCCGGGAAAGGCTTTTCGCCGGTGACCATTTCGTAGAGCATCACGCCGAGGGAAAAGATGTCGCTGCGGCCATCGACTGCGCGACCCTTGACCTGCTCAGGCGACATATAGCTGGGCGTGCCCATGACGTGCGCGGTTTGCTGCACGGTTCCGAATTGCAGGATTTTCGCGGTGCCGAAGTCGGTGACCTTGACGGTGTCATCGCCCGTAAGCATCAGGTTCGCGGGCTTAATGTCGCGATGCACGACGTTGCGTTCGTGTGCAAACTGGAGGGCGCTGCAGGCTTGCTCCATGATGCGCAGAACGCGCGGCAGAGGAAAGGAATGGCCGTCGTCGAGGAGCGCCTGCAGGCTGCGGCCTTCCACGAGTTCCATGATGATGTAGTAGAGGCCGTCTTCTTCGCCGGCGTCGAAAACCACGACAATGTTGGGGTGGGTCAAGAGGCCTGCGGCGCGTGCCTCCGTCTGAAAGCGCGCCAGAAGCTCGGGGCGGCTAAGGCCGGTGCCTTCGGCGCTGAGTTTGATGGTTTTGACCGCGACGGTGCGGCCGATAACTGGGTCGGTAGCCTTGTAGACGACACCCATAGCGCCGCGGCCGAGTTCGCCGACAATTTCGTAACGTCCGGCCTTCGCAAGCGTCGTCATCGGTGCGTCAGACATGAAGGGAAATGCCTCTCCTTTAACCCTTGTATCCGCAGCGAGGTAGCGGCTCCCCACCGGTGCGGCCCACACACACGGATACGCCTGATTTGACAGTACGCAGTAAATTTTCGGTAGGTCAACGTGACCGGGGTACTAGTGTTTCGCACTTGCCACCCGTGGCGGGCGGCGGGAAACACGGTTCTAAGGCTCGTAGGCTTGCCAGCCTGAAGGCCGCCGCTATGGATGCGCGTCTCAGGGTTGCAGCATCGGCTCGCGGGGCGACATGGTGCGCTCGGGAGAGGGGACGTTGGTCTCGCGCACGGGGCGATCGACTTCGCCGGGGCGGGCGGGGGCTTCCAGGCCGTCGGTAAGCAAGTAGCCTTGGAGAGCGATACCCGTCGTCCACACGTTCTCCAGGGCCGCTATGTATTCCGCCTGGAGTTCGTAGAGTTTGCGCTGGGCTTCAAGGACGCGCGGATAGGAGGCGAGCATCTGGCCATATTTTTCGACGCGAAGGGCGTAGGCCTTCTTCGCGCGGGGCAGGATGGCGTCGCGGTACTCGACGGCCATCAAACGTGCATTGGCGTACTGATCGACGGCGGAGGCGGCTCGTTCCCGCAAGGTGAGGGCGATGCGCCGCTTTTCCTCCTGGGCGCGCTCAATATCGGCCCGCGCCGCGGCAACTTCACCCTGGTTGCGATTGAAAATGGGAAGCTGCACGCCAACTTGCGCGATGCCCTCCCAACCCTTTGCGAAAGGCGCGCTGCCGAGGAGTTCGTTGTTGTATTCCATCCCGGCGCGAAGCTGAAGATCAGGCACGGCCTCGCGCCTGGCGCGCGCCAGAAGCGCTTGCGCGCGAATCGTAGTCGCTTCGGCGATGCGCACCGCAGGACTTTGGCCGGCGATGGTTTCGACGGCTTGCTCTTCGTTCAGGTCAGGCCAGTTTGTTTCGAGATCGCCGGCCACCGTGGCGATGGGCATGTCTGGACGGCCGATTACCGCGGCTAGTGAGCGCCATTCCTCGCGCAAAGTGTTTTCTTTCATACGCGCGGCCATGCGCATGCGCTGCGCTTCAATTTCGGATTCCAGGACTTCCGATTCGTCGGCCTGGCCGGTGTTCTGCAGACGCGTTTGCGTTTCGGCGGCGTCCTGCGCGATTTTTGCCAAGTCGCGCCGAGCGTCGAGCAATTCCTGAGCAGCGAGAACGCGAAGAAAGGCCATTTTTACGGCGCTGGAGACACGCACGCGTTGCTCTTCGGCTTCGATGGCGGCGATGTTAGCTTCGTTGGCGAAAACGTTTCGGCCCAAGCGGAGCTTTCCGCCAGTGACAACGGTTTGCTCGACGAAAAAGCCTTGCTTGCCGCCGCCCACCGAACCGCCGCGAATTTCGTCAGCAGTGTAACCGACGGTCGGATTGGGATAGAGGCCCGCTTGTTGCTTGCGGGCGTTGGCAGCGCGGATTTCCGCTTCGGCCTGGCGCAGCGTGGGATTGGATTCGCGCGCTATTTTTTCAAATTGGTCGAGAGTCATCAGCGCGCCCGCGGCTTTTTCTTGCGAGCGGCCGAGCCGGGGAAATTCGGCCTGCACAGGATGGATTTCCCCATGATGCTGATGCTCGGCGTGCTCTTGTTGCGCCGGCATCTGCATCTCTTGTGCAAGCGTGCCGGTAGCCGGAGTAGAAAGCAGGATCGCGGCAACGAACTTCGTTTGCATTTTCATGTGGTGGGCTCTCCCGCTCTTTTTTTGGCCATAATTTCGTCGTACTGGTGTTCGGGGAGCACGCGAACCAGAGTCATCATGCCCATCATTCCGGCGCTCCAGTTTGCGGGCAAGCCGTAGGTTTCGGGCTTGGCCACGGCCGCGTCCATTCCCATTTCCATGAAAGCATCCTGCGGAAACCCTTTTACGTTGCCGGCGTTTGGCGCGATCGGCGCGTGGTGAACGTGCTCGACGCCGAGCGTGTTGGCTAGCGTCTGCATTTGACTTAGCGCCTTGGGGTCGGTTTGGTCCGCGGTTTCGATCTGTCGATCGCGCAGCAGGTCCATCATGCTGTTCATCATGTGGTGCGGCAGGTGGCAATGCAGCATCCACGCGCCGGGATACTTGGCGTCGAACTCGATGACACGCGCTTGCGCGACGCCGACCAGCACGGTGTTCATCGGGCACCAGGTGGATTCCGGGGCGCGGCCGCCCTCAGTTCCGGTGACCACGAACTGGTTGCCGTGGAGATGGATCGGATGATGGTCCATGCCGAGGTTCACAATGCGCAGACGCACGCGGCTGCCGATGCGCGCGAGCATGGGAGTAATCGCCGGACCGGAAACGCCATTGAAGGTGAGCCAGTTGAATTCCATGGACGCGGTGTTGGGCACGGTGTTGGCGGGGAGCACAGCCCATTCCTGCAGGATGATGCCGAAGTCGTGATCGACCTGCGGGTGATGCGGCGTTTTGGGATGCGCGATGAAAAATCCGATCTGGCCGATCATTTCCTGCATGGCGCTGTGCGCGTGGTAGAAGAAGGTGCCTTCCTGATGCACGGTAAATTCGTAAATATATTTTTCACCCGGCGCGACCGGCTTTTGGCTGATGTACGGGATGCCATCCTGCTCGATGGGAACTTCCAGGCCGTGCCAGTGAATCGAAGTGGATTCCGGAAGCTTGTTTTCGAAGATAACGCGGACGCGATCGCCCTGTTGAATTTGGATCGTCGGGCCAGGGCAGGTTCCGTTGTAGCCCCAGGCGTCGATGGTCTTGAAGGGCGCGATCTTGCGCTGCACCGGCTCGGCGCTCAAGCGGAAGACTTTTACCGCGCCGTCCAATTCGTGCGGCAGATCGGGAACGTCCGGCGTCAGCATGGGAGGCGATGCAGGGGTGGGAGAATTCGGTGACGCTGCAGTACGGGTGTGGCGCGCCGTCGCGCGAGCGCCAGATGTTTGCTGTGCGCGAAGCTGCGTGCCAAGGCCGAACAGTCCGGCGCCAAATATCGCAGCGTCCTGAAAAAATCTTCTTCGTGTGCCGCTCATTTCTTCTCCTCCGTGTTGCGTAATGTTGTGCGCGCGAAAGCGCCCGCGATGTTTTGCTTGAGATGCGTTTCAGCGAGACGAGAGACGATTGGATGGAATCAGATTCGCAGGACGGCTAGCCAGACGGAACTACTTGTAATACAACTTTCGTTGTCAGCGTGCGTATAGCAGGCGTCGCTCACCGGAAGCTGAACGGATTGCGCTTGAATGAAATTCGACGACGCGCGCACAGCGGAATCTTTCTTTATTGGGTCGGGCGAGTTGGTCGGTTTGTTGAGAGCGGCCGTGGGAAATTCCTGCAACCCGCAGACGCGGATCGCTGCGACGCTTGTCCGCGGCGCGCCGTCGTTCGCGGCCAAGGAGCTGTGGCAATCTTCGCTTTGCGTCGATGCCAAACTTGCACATGCGCGCGAACCGCAAAGCGAGGCACAAAGCGGCGCAACCAGCATCGCGAGGAGAGTAAAGATCGCGACGGCTCGACAGCGCAAATCGGCGTTTCGCAGCATATTCATCGTCAGTTCTCCACGGTACGCCGGGAGATTCGTACAGTCAACTCGTCCGCGCCGAGCGGTTTCGCGGCGTCATTCACCTCAGCGATGGGGTTGATCCTTCGCGACCACGACTTTGCCAGCAAAAGAGCGGTAAACGTAGGTGAAGTATCCGGCGGCAAGTAGGATGCCAATGGTCCACCACACCGCGCCAACCTTGAGCCCGTAGTCTGCCGCTTTGGCGTTCGCGACCGTCAATGAATAAACGGGATTGCGCGCGGGCAGAACCTGCGGATAGAGGCCGAATACAACGCTGGTCAACATCCCCGTCAAGTACGCGCAAGAGGCGAAGAAAGCTTTGCGCTCGTCGCGCTTCACCAACTCGAAGCGCACGCCGGCAATTCCCGCGACAGCCAGCAGCGGAAAAACAAATCCCCACGGCCAGGTGACGAAATTCTCTTTCACCTGCGGCTGAACTCTGAAAGTGATCGCGGTTATCACCGCGGTCAAGACCAGGACGCCCCACCATGAGTTGGCGGCAAGTTTCGCAGAGCGCTTATTCACCGGACCTGTGGTTTTCATCTGTACCCACAGAGCGCCATGCATCACCAGGACGAGCAGCGCCAGCACTCCGACCAGAATCGTGTACCAGTCCAGAATTCCCGTTTGTTCACCCAGCCGAAAGTCCGTCCACAGCGGCTC